>Ga0335075_10012325_pt1 | contig 12919 bp, 15 predicted proteins | sample Lox_Sample_24_FD_206723 | JGI IMG/M metagenome (GOLD analysis project Ga0335075, IMG submission 206723) | Soil microbial communities from Loxahatchee National Wildlife Refuge, Florida, United States - Lox_Sample_2.4 | ecosystem: Environmental > Terrestrial > Soil > Wetlands | place: USA... | reverse complement strand
GCAAGCGACTGACGGATCTGCGACTGAGGGAAAGCTGACGAACGTCGTCTCCTGCGATCTTTGCGGATACAGCGTGGTGTTCTTTTGGTGGGATGTAAGAATTGGTGGTACTTGCCCAAGTGAGAGGAGTGGACGTAGTTAGGAGAACCTGCGAGTCCTGAACGTGAGCGAATAGGAGAACTCTGGTGGGTAGTTCCCTCTGATCAGCCTTCCACTAGATCGGCCTGAAACACTAATCCTCCCGCCTATATGATGCACCAAAAATGGGCGCAGACAGGGTCTTGACAACCATTTAGGGCACTGTCGCCGAAAGGCCTAAGTAGTGCCCCGCCTCCTACCCAACTCCCTAATATAACTGAGTAATACGGGCGGTTTCAGCGACCACTATCGATTGATGAGCGATCACCAAGAACACCAACCTGAAACAAAAAAGCAATATGCAGATTTTCTGTGGCTAATGTGGCTGAAGCCTTTTCACCCCATTTTTCTGCTTTCTAGGCCCTCGTCCGAACTTGACCCGGAAGCGCCTCGGAGCAATGCCAATGACAATTGATTCATAAACTACAGCACGACATTAACACCGCGGATTACACATGCAATAGCTCGTTCTAGGAATCGCTTTACTGTTGTTTGGTTTACGGTTAACGGAGTGTTTACAGCGTCTAGCAGATAACCAATTTGACGAGAGGCGCAATATATCTTGATATTGATTTAGACAAGAATGCTGGAGAGCACGCCTGCTGTTTCTAATGCTCCCATCCCCACAGAATCTCCTGGGATATCTGCAGCGGTCTAAAGGGCGTCCAAGCTTTCTCCAATTCCAATACGCGTGTTCCTGGTCCAGGTCGCCTGCCAGTATGCACGGGCTTGCAAATCCAGTCAGTAATGGTGCATGTGATGGAGAATGTGCTGAAGCTCGCCCTGAGAATTCCCTGCAGGGCTGTAGTTACACACCGTAAACCATGGAGCAATATCTGGACCAGTGTTGAATGATTAGCACGGTCGTTGTTGTGGTGATCCAGCATAGCTTGCGCATAGCTAGAGATAGGGACATTTAGATGCTGCGGACGCTGCGAGTTTTCTCGAGGTAAGAGTTGGCTGGATATACATTGGAAGAACGCCGAAAGCTCCGAAGTCACCTGCTTCCTCTTGAGCGTCTTCCTTAGCTGTCTCGGGGGCGCTTGACAGAGAAGATGGAAGGAACACGCCATTGGCGTCAAACTCACCAATCTGACCTCTTTCTCTGACCTCTTCACCTAGCAGGCCAGACTCTTCCTTCCAGTGCGGACCTCCTATATTTCTTTTTCCAATCACTCGCTCTCTGTTATGCTGCTCGAGATTATGCTTGTGCCGAAAGCTTCTATCACCTTGTTCGAGCCCATGATTGCGCTGTAGCCCTTGCCCACGGTGCATCTATTCCCACCTCTCTTTCTTTCGACGCACATTCCGACCACTCTCCCAGTAGCCCTCAGTTGTAGGCGATTGGAACCTGTCGCAAGGGAGACTGATGCACCAGTGGCTGTCATAAGGGCCAGTGCCGCCCATCTGCAAACCCCTCTAGACGTAGAGAGAAACCTGTATGGCGCATTGGCCGCTACATCGTAGCCCTCCTGCCCCTAGCCCGATTGTAGCTAGGGAACCCACCATCAGACCCTAACTTCCTGTGGCCCAGGGGCCCTCTGCCATAAAGGTTGAGCTTGCTGCACTCCGCGCACCGCCATGGCCGTGGAGGAGGGGATATAGGCACCTTTCAACGTCAGGGACGGGAGTATCTGAGTGGTAATGACAGTCCCGTAACAGCTATCAATTTTCTTTGCCTTCCTCTTCTTTGTCCCTCGTCTTCTACGAATTGATCACTGATTGTTGTTAAGGAGCAACCGTCGAGACCCTCCTGCAAAAAATTTTACAAGGCTTAAGAGGGCAATAGGCCACCTCTTCCAACAGTTGCTTCCAGGGGCCTGCCTTGTATTCAATCCACAATGGAAAGGGTGCTGTTCTGACAGCAAAACTAGAGAATTCCATTGCAGAAGAAAAGGAGATCAGGAAGTGTCAGTAGCACACTTGGAGAGAGAGAGAGACATGGCATCTTAGAGTGGAATGTAACACGAGAATGACAACCTTTTCACATAGAATTCTATTATAGAAGGTGGATATATTGTACTGCAACTTCGATACCACAGTGCTTGCCTGAAGTAGCAGAAGCCAAGGGCAGTGTAGCTTGAAGAGAATCGTAATAATCATCCCCGGCAGTTAGTACAGGCCATCTTGGTCATTACACGTATGAAGTGAAAAAAAAGGGGTTTCTCGACAAGATCCCAGAGAAAACGCCATTCCTCTCCAGCACCGTTCGCTTCAACGCAGACTTTTGACCTCTCAAATTAGAAGCCCAGTATACAATTTTAGGGGTATCTGGTAGGTAGACAGGTTGAAGCCTCCGAACGACCGCTCATGCTATGCGGTGTGGAGTAGAGTTGGAAGGGAAAAGAGAATACGAGAGTCCAAGTGCTGGACGAGTCTTCAAGTCCTTGGACGGTGAAGTCGGTTGAGAGCGCTGAGTCGGTTTGCTGGGGCTTCGTTTGCCTCCGGGGCACGTTCCCAAATCTATGCTTTCGCGGCTGCTGTTGACGCTGTACTCGAGCTCGGGCAGGCTGCTGACAGAGTTCGTCGATCTTGAGATGTCGACGATAGACGACGCAAGGGACAAGACTGAGCTTTCCTGAGAGTCGTGCTTGCGGTCGTGCAGACTAAGGCCAGCTAGTTGATTTAGCTGGCTGAGCACTTGCTCAGACGCGTCGCAGGAATCAAAGGGCAGCAGCCTTTCGGGAGCATCAGCCACCTGCTGGTCCCAGTTGAAGTCGGATTCGGCTTCGGCGGCATGCTCATAACAGTAATCGACGTCCTGTTCCCAGTCTTCCGTCTCACGCATGGGCTTCAAGCCGATCGAGAAACGTTTCGTATCGCGACAAGGCGTATGTTTTGGGGGATCTGAGGAATTGTTGGAACAGCCCTCAAAGGCTTGCTGTGTATGTCCTTCTTCGAGCGATATACTACGCCTCAGCGTATCCGAAGACTTAGCCGGAAGCCGATCATTTTGATTTGCATCCTGCTGACTTAGTGGAAAGCTCTGCACGTGACGCAAGGGCATCACTCTGTGGCCGCGTCCACCTGGACTCATTCGAGTTTCGTAGGGGACAAAGGCCTCTCCTTCGTCCTCCGGCACGTCGTCGAGGTCTTCAGGGAGCATTGGCAAAGGCGAGGCCTTCAGGTGTCTGGCACTGTCGTCGGTAGTGGAGATTGCATGACCGACGACGATGTCACTCTCTTGGTCCGGAACGTTGAAGCCGACTAGCAATGGAGCACAATTCATGGTTGGCCGCGAAGTCCGCCGTGAATGTGTTCGGCCAATATGAACACGATCGTTCGCATCGTACCCATCTTCGGAGACAGCGACCACAGGACAGCAGGCATTTAATGATGAGATGCGTTTCGGTGGCGAGATAGGTGAAAATGACATCCTTGACACAGGACGGGAAAAATTCTCCACAGCCCGGGGGGAGGGGGCATTGGTAGCGGTGATCGACCTCGGAGACGAGGGCTGAGATTGGGAGCGCGATGGGGCGACGGGAGACTCGACATTGGTGCTCAGGTCAAGTGATGAAGACTTTGGTTCTGGTTTGGCCGGTGAGGATGGCGTCTCTTGGGCCAACAGACTCTCGGCTTTGATGCCTCTGAGTTGTGGATCCGCGCGTTGGCCGGCTCGAATAGCACTAAACTCGGATATGAGTTCATTTTGGCTTGCCCTTTCAAGACCTTGAACCTGCTCGCGATAAGTATGCGTGACGTGTTTGAAATCAAAGGGCGCTGATATCGCCCTCTTCCGTAGATCTTCTGCTCAAGTTGTCAGGAAAACAATCCGCGTTTTTGAACGCCAAGACTTACTGTGAGCGGCTGAGTCGGTTGCTGCACCAAGCCCGGACAATTTCCAAACTATTTTCCCCTCTTCGTCTCTCTCGTAGTTGATGGATGAGGCCACGCTAAGCTTGCTGGCATGTCGCATCAATGCCCTGCCAGTGCTGGATAGCAACGACTTGGCGGTACTATCCAAGCGATCGATTTGCGACGACTTAGAATGACTCCGTATATCTCGAGGGCTCATCTGTTGCGCAAGCTCGGACGAGCTACTGGACGCTGAGGCCAAATAAAACGACGAGAGAGACTCGGCTGCTTCACGTGGCGTGTCATGCTCCGAAATCGATGGGTGGCTCTTCTGAGGGGTGAGAGCAGGGCCAAGAGAGGTCCGGCTTTCGGTAGAAGGGCTTTCGCCCACAGCTCGCTTGTTTGGGTAATCCATCTTCCCTTCACTTCCGTTACGGCGGGCTTTCCTTGGGGGCTTGTCCGCGGATAACTTGCGTCCCATGGCTGTTCTCAAGTCCACCGACGACCAGACTCTGAGATACGGGCTGGTGAACGCGAGGACCACATCAAAGTGGCCTGATTTCTAGACCTCGGGGGACGTTCACGGTGGGTTGATAGAGTGGCTGGTAGTCGTTGCTGCTTGCGGTACTCCTGACAGGATACGTCGAATGCTTTGACGTCGACACCTTTGAGCAAGAGATACACGCGGATTTGTCAAGACTCAACAGTTGGAGCGAAGGTGGGACGGGGTGGATGAACGGTATTCTCGAGGGGATCCAGTCGTGGAAGGACTGAAGTGAAGGTAGGTAGCTTGCGGCTTATAGTCCAGGCCTGTGCAGCCAGTGGGATAAGCGGGCAGTAGGATCAGGGAAATGAAGCGAAGTGAGCGTTTAGGACTGCAGCGATCGACAAATGTATCAACCTGGAAAGTGAAACGAAGGAAGCTTTTTACCACAGAGCTTTGTATAACATGATATTTGACAGGCCAAAGAGAGGCGAATAGCAGCAGAAAAAGGCCAGAGCAATGAAAGCACCAAAAGGCACAATAACCAGAAGACCCGATTTTCAGATATTTGAGAAGTGCATCGTTGGTGCAAAAACTGGGGGGTCATTGACGATAGGTACGGTGGGGCCATACCAGGGTCCTTAGAGGCCGCGCACAAGAGGGAAGAAGAACGAGGTGCCAAGGGGAAAGTTTGTGCATCCCTTAGGGAAGTTGCAAGCATCACTGTGGTCCCGATATCAGCTAGTGCGGGTGTCTCGATCGTTGGACAAGCTCTGATTGGGATTCCATGGTCCTAGGAAGAAGGTGCCGCAAGCCCTGACGCGGACGGTTGAGGTTGGATACTAACGGAGCGCGAAGCCGTCTCTCGCCAGGAACAAACTCCACTCTAGAGAAGCGAGGGTAGTGGGACAATGGCCTAGAGCGGGAGAATGTTTAGTGTGGCAGCGGGTGCTTGAGCTCTGTATTCCCCGGCTGCACGATAATCACATTGTGCCCGCCCTACTGCGTCGCACAGGCATCGAGCACACGCTCATCGACGTTGGTCACGACACTCCAACATTCTTCTTTGCTTGTGAGCATAGATGTTGCTGAGTTAGGAGGAGAGAATTGAATCAAGGGACCTTGTCTATTTTGGGAAATTGAGGACTGCCGCGGTAATGCTGCACAGGCTTCTCGTGCCTGAGCGCATGCCTAGAAGGAAAGTAGTTTCCGGCCGAGTGGAACGTTTCATCCACTTAACTAGTGGGATGACCCAGACCTTGCATGAGCGGGACGACAGGGGGGAACGGAAGGCCAATCATCGCTCACCCATATTAGCGAGGAGAAAAGGGAAGGAATGCTCTCCCGTAGCGTTGTAAAATTCACCAGCTGGTTAAGGATTGCAGATTTACAATGACATAGGCTTTGTTCGTTGTCACCGAGTTTTTCTCTGGGCTATTTGTGGTGTCTCGTCGGTACTACTCTGTACTTGTAGGGTGTTGTGGGGGGCAGGGGCCACTGCCGAGGCCTCTGGGCCCCAGGCAAACTGCCAAGGCAGCGATGGAAGAGAGAAAATGGGGAGGACTTGAAAAGCTAGATTTGAAAAGCGAGATTGGGCAAAGATTGGCAAGAAGATATGTAGTTGAAGTTTGACTGCCGTCTTGGCTGTCTCTGCTGTCGACGGCACGTGTTGTTTCTGTTCCTGCAGGAGAAAAAAAGTCAACGTTAAGGTGGGCATGTGTTATCAGCGGGGTATATCGTTGAACCGCAGCCGCATTGGATCCTTACGCCATACTCACGATTCCTCATGTCGAGAAGTGCGCAAGTCACTCAGGTCAGAGTCATTCTGTGCTGTTACTCAACGAAATGCAGAGTGAGACTCTGACCGGGTCGACACGTCAAAAGCGAGGCTCGAAATCGTGATTGTATGCTTAGACGTCCCAGTCAGGGCCCGACCTTCTCGTGCAAGGGTTATCTTTAGAGTTCGTGATCGACTGGGTAGACGTCAAGTATCTTCAAGGGTGATTTGGCACGTGCATCTCGCTTGTCGGTCTAGGTAGCCCTTCCACCGGCTATTTTTGACAGTTGAGCTTCCCTTGCTGCGTGCACAGACTTGAAGAACCGCGAACTTCCTTGCCGCGCATCTGCACCAGGGGACCCCCCCAAGGGTCTGTCAAAGACAGGATCCCTCCGGAGATGATTTTCCGCAGGGCTAAATGTCCTTGTCTCAGCCGCTCTCAACGCGTTGAGAAAAGGTAGACTGTGGAAAGTGTTGGCGACTGAAAGGACAAACAGGCCTCCACTTGCCTCCTTTTGGAGTGGATTTGAATGCTTGCCTGTCAGACGATCTGCCGGCTACTTGCATGCCCTGACCTGTGCTTCGCTACTTCGGCAAGCACTACCGTGTCCTCCATTTCAGGTCTAGATGGCCGACACGCCCACGATGTCGCGAAAATCCGTGGGATCAGCTGCACGTCACGTTACACGCGCTTTCTCTAGGGGTGACTCACTCTGTTTTCTTTGGCAGTCGGTACTCTCTTGGAGGATCCAAAGTGCAATTCTCAAAGGCTCGAGCAATTCTACCGATTCTTCCCGATACATCTGACCATGGACTAGAGTATGAAGACAACTTTCGTGAACTGGCGAAGTTCGAAAGAGGAATGCCAGCGAACACGAAATCAAGACGTAAATTTTTGTGCCGGAAATTACGCTTTTTTTCCTTTTCCTGTGGATGATCCTACGCGCGGTGAGACCGCAACACGCTGCCAGCCGCTTCAGGAGGTGGCACGTGAATTGACTTTGCTCCCGTACTGGGTGTATTCTTCACTGCCATTTTCATTGTTGTCGCCTATTCGCTAGCTACTCGGGGCCAACTAAGTTTTGGGCAGCCATGCACTGCCTTTTGTGTGACGAGTATGCCGCCTTTGCTGGAGTGATAGAAGTCTGTAGTCGACTTTACCACATCATTCGGGTAGTGGCCTGCATGTTCTGACTAAAAGGAGAGAGGTTGCGAAACCAATATTGATCCCACTCCTTTCGACACTGCTGTGAACCTCCCTTGTGAGCCAACGACCGCTTTGCTAGACATCACCTCCCCAGGTGAAACCTGCAGTTGTCGGACTGCAGGACCCCCCGTCTTGCCGACCTCAACAATATGTCCTGCAATGTTGCGGTGGAGAATAGATGAAGCGGAAGTTTTGAAACATCGTCCCGAAATCCATAACTTAGATGCCAGCCCCGAGAATGTTCCGTAGCACGTGAGCAGCTACCTGAAGGGTTTGAGCAGCAATTAAAGCAACTGTGACAGAAGCAAAAAGACTTCCAAATTAAGACTGCTGAAAGACACGATCTGCGGAGCAGCCCGCATCCTCTGTGATTCCTTCATAAGGAACCTCGGAAATCAGGGGAGTCGCGCGCTCCTTGGGCAAAATTGGTCGGTGTGAGAGGATTGGGAAGCAAAGACGTCAAGTTTGGTCCATTGACACACATTCCCTTAGGTGCTGTGCAAGTAAACTGCGATACTAACACTGGTAGCTCTGGGCTTGAGAGGTAGATGGCTATCCGTGGTGAACATGTAGAGTCCTGTAAACCCATTTCGGCAATTTTCGATCATACTCATATCATGCTGAAGGCCTCGTCTTACTCATCTTATCGAACCCCCTCAGTCCCTCAACCTGATTCAGTGATCTTTCTTTCGCTACGTCATTTGTCGTCAATGGAGCCCATATTACCATACCACGATGACGAGGCCACCACCATATGCTACTCGATGTTTGCTAGACCTCCATAATTGCGACTCGGCATCGTCAAGAACCACCTCGCCAGATGCTTCTATTCGAAAATGGAATCCAGCAACAATCCCTAGCCGGGCTGTGGAGGCTGAATTCGCTCAAAGGCAAGCCTTCGGGATTGAAGCTCATATCGCACGATCTAATGACTGTCTAGCACTCTACTATGGTCCTTCGGTCGTGAAAGATCACCTGCTTGAATACCTTCCCAGTGAAAATTCAAAAGTATGACGAAATCAGTCTATCATTTTCGCACCGCTCTCCCACCGTTCATTGACTTGCGTGACTAAAAATGATCCACATCAGGCCTTCATAATTACTGGTTCATCTCTCGCTACCAAAACGCCTCCGATCAAGTAGGTCAAAGAGCTTCTCGGCTCCAAACACCATGCCGGCACTTTTCTCCAACGTCAAACAACACGCACCGATCGCCCAGCTCGACGAAGCCACCGACCTCGTCGCCAAGGACTCGTCAATCGACACCCTCATCTCCGTCGGCGGCGGCTCGCCCATCGGCAGCACCAAATCAATCTCCTTCCGCCAGAACGAAAAGACCGGTAAATTCCTGCACCACGTCGCGATCCCCACCACCCTCTCCGCCGCCGAGTGCACCTCCATCGCCGACTACACCAAATCCGACAGTGTCAAAACCGGCATCGGCCACCGATGTCTTCCCCTCAGCCATCCTGTACGATGCTTCCTTCGGCCCCCCACACGGCAATCCGAGCTCTAGGCCACGCCTTCAAGCCCCTCTACCACCCAAGTGCCTCCACCACCTGAGCGCGACCGAGGTGCCGTGCAAACCATCTCGAGCCTCTTCATCTACCTCCCTAAGTCCAAGGCCTCCCACCCCAACGACGCCGAAACCATCACGCAGCTCTACCTCGCCCCTTCGCCTCCTTGGGCTTCCTCGGCCAGAACATGAAGGGCAGCTTCAGTCTCAGCCACACGATGGGCTACGCGCTCGGCTCCCCATACAGCATCCCCCACGGCATCACCAGCTGCCTGACGCTCGGCCACGTCATGAAGCTGAAAGCCCACTCGAGCAGAGACGACGCGGCGTAGATTGCGCGCATCCTGCCCTTCACCGGCTAGACGCGATCGGGCGACGACGTTACGAACGCGACCAAGATCGTCGACACAATGTTGGACCTGTCCTCTTATTGATGCTAAGCCACTAAAAGGAGGTACGACGCCTGTTGTACTCTATGTCGGGACCACGGCCCTTGACAACCCATTGAGTTGTAGGGACTTGGGGAGCGTAGTCAGGGATCAGCAAATCTGATCATGATCCCCTCTTCCGTCAAAGTTCAAGCCATTGATCGGTCTCGGCACATTCAAGGACTCCGGCGCCTACTATTCTTCCAAGGTGTGCAAGCTCAGTTTTGAACCACAGCTTCTGCTTGACATCCACGCCTTCAAGGCTCGAAGCAATAGTCAAAGGCCATATTGTCAGACCAGCCATATATGGCTTGATCTCCTCGTTTGTGGTGAGCGTGATCGAATATTGACAGGGCAAGGAATTGGGACTATCTGCGACCTTGAACCTTTGAAGACAGAAGGGTACGCTAGATGCTAGGTTATCAACCATGACTTTCATATGAGAGAGGCATTCCTGCTGCTGCTTGTGGGCGAAGTCATCTGAATTCGGACGACTAAGTTCAAGAACCCTCAAGCGTGTGCTATCGACAAGCATTCTCGTGGCGAAATAATGGTTCCAGAAGACGGCGTATGTGGGACTTGAATAGCTGTGGATTATTGAGGAATAGAAATGTTTCCTGGGCCAGGGGTGACGGTCTACGAGAGTGTGTCGCTGATAACACCGATCGCTAGGAATTTGGGCCGTCCAGTCTTCCAACGCTTTGTCGATATCTCCTGCCTCCTTATTCAGCTGCTCAGCTCTTGAAATCAGTAGCTCATGAGATGTTGTCTGTAGGCTAGCCTCCTGCTGAAGGAGCGTCGACAGTTGGTGACGGACATTAGAAATTCGTACGATGATGCGATCATAGTCAAGCTCTAGGCTATGCTCACCGAAAAGACTTCCCATTCCGGCAAGGCGAGATTCCTTAGAAGAGCGGACCTGACCAACCCCCGTCTGGTCTGCTTAATGATATCCGTCGCAGGGTGGCTGTGACTCAGGCGGTTTTTCCAAATCTTCAAAATTGCCATTGCCCCATTATGATGCGAGAGGCTCTGCAGCGACATAGCAAATGGAGTCTTTGAATTGAGACTACTACTAGAACGGTGCATTATATCCTCGTACCGACTCATTAGAAAAATCGTAAGCAGACAGGCGTCGACATTTCTTTCATCCAAGGTGGGAATTGTCACTCGCGTAACCCGCAGAAGCTGCTGATACTTTATAGAAGCGTCTGTGGCCGCCGGTGGATGCCGCTGCGTTCGGGAATAGACCGCTAGGGCCATGGAAGAAATAGCAAGGTCGACCACGGGACACTTCGTTCTGGAAATCCATGCAGGCATGCAATCAGAAGGGCTTTTCGAAATACTCGGGATGTCTACCACTGTCTGCAAATGGCAGTGCAGGTAGTGTACAAGTGCTCGAGTTTGCAAATCGAAATGTGGACGCTGCGGGACGGCACTTACAATGCCACTGGACGCTGCCGTTGAGGTCGAGCGAGGTCCTCTGGGGCGCTTGGCTTCCCCACTTGCGTAGCAATTTTCGGAGTGAATTAAGAAGGAAGCTTGTTGGTACTCGTCCAAAGGCAAACTCGCCGGGATTTCGTACATCTCTGACATGTCGGTTTGATATCATCACACTGAAGCGGCGGGTCAGCTACTACCTTCGGGTAAAATGCCATGAATTGCCTGCCTTGATTCGTCGGATCTTGCATGTGTCGCAACCTGCCCTTGGGAGTGGCATAGCGCTCTATATCGTTTATTTTGGGAGTCGTTAGGGTTGGTTCGATACAGGACCGAAGACGGTCACTTAACGTCAGCCAACCAAAATCTACGTTTCAACGTGATTTTCACGGACTGTCAATGCTCGTTGGCCAGGATACATGGATGTGCGCAAAGGAATAGACTTTACCACCATGTACTGAACTGTGCTCTTGTGTCGATTCCTCGCGGGGTTTCTCCCGAGAGGGACTAGTTGTCAAGTTCAAACATAAGACGAGCCTCTGGTATCGGGGAGGGCACATATTAACTCCGCGCGGCATCTACAGGGGCCTGGACATCAATGTGGGGGGCTTCTAGCAGGGTTTCTCCTGAGGGGACTAGACGTATGTAATCCCGGGCCAAAACCCCCTCCCAAGCTAAACCCCTAGCGAAATTACCTGGCCTTGTACAGAGGTACTTTTCATAGAACTCTGAGTAGGTTTAAGGAATTAAAACTTCGAAAAGTGTTGTAGATTTGGCCTGGAAATTACGTTCCAAAGGTGCTGGACATCAGGGGGTTTCTCCCGAGAAGGCCTAGCTCTCCACCTTCTGTTAGGGCCACGCTAACGTCGAGCCTCTTAGTTGTCCGGGGCAGATATCAACTCCGAGCTGCCTCTATGTATAAGGAGAGACATCGATGTGGGATTTGTCGAGGGCTTCGCCCGCGCTGCACGTTTCTATCGTCAAAATAGGCTTTCTACGCTCACAACTCTTCGTGCCCCCTGCGTACCCCACAACCTCTTCATTGTGACTGACTCCAATGTCGCTCTCGAAAAAGAAGCAGCTCGTCACTTTACGCGTCTAGGCGCCTCCAAAATCATTCTGGCCGTCCGTAATAGCAAAGCTGGCGAAGAAGCTAAGAAGGATATCGAGAGTAGTACAAAATGTGGCACCGACGTCCTCGAGGTTTGGACTCCTGGCCTCCTCTCGTATGAGTCTTGTAAGTCATTCGCCGATCGAGCCTCCAAGCTCCCACGTCTTAACGTCCTACTCGGAGAATGCCGGTATTACGGGATAGAAGTCGTCACTTGCCGGGGCCCATGAACGAATAGCACCTCAGTTAGAAGGATCCGGCGTGATCCTTAATATGCTCAACCCGGGTTTATGTCATTCAGAACTCGCACGTGATGGGGGCCTGTTCCTGGCATTTATGAAATTCCTTCTCGCACGCACGACTGAGGTGGGGGCAGGACCGGAGTCACATGGCAAGTACATGACCGATGCGCAAGTAAACGACGATGCCCTCTCCGGCTTCGTAAAGAGCGCAGACGGCAAGGAAGCGTCTAAGAAGGTCTAGAAGGAATTGAGAGAGATCCTGGATTCGATTCAGCCTGGTGTCACTAGCAATCTCTGATTGGAACAAGTAATGTTCTGTAGGATGCGATTTGCAGTGGCAGGGGGCTGCCTGAGGGAATCTGATGTCGTTGTCAATAGTACTATAAGTGTTAGACATATTCATTGTTAGCACCTATTAGTGTGAGCTGGTATCGCCAGTCACCAGAACTCAACTTAGAACTTCAGCTCATCCCACACGGATTCTATAGGATTGAGGTCTGACGAGTATGGTAGCTAGGCCATCACAGGAAGACGTGCGGCGGCTCGGGCTCAAGACGACGCTGACGGAACGGAGCGTCGGCGAGGATCAGGGTGACATTGTTCAGCGCGCGACTTGAGGCCAGACCGAGGGGCCACTGTATGATGCTGTCAAGAAGCTCACAAAAAAGTCTGTACTAATAGCGTCATCTAACCAAGCACCCGTCAATATAGTAGTAGTAGTTGCTTTTAGAATGCTTTCGATTCATTGAAGTGCTCCCGCATTGGAGTGTATCAAATC
>Ga0335075_10012324_pt1 | contig 12920 bp, 10 predicted proteins | sample Lox_Sample_24_FD_206723 | JGI IMG/M metagenome (GOLD analysis project Ga0335075, IMG submission 206723) | Soil microbial communities from Loxahatchee National Wildlife Refuge, Florida, United States - Lox_Sample_2.4 | ecosystem: Environmental > Terrestrial > Soil > Wetlands | place: USA... | reverse complement strand
GCCTTCGCGGCTAGCCCGAGGTTCGAGTGCTTTCGCGGGGTCCGCTCCGATGTCGGTGCTTAACTCAGGATCTCTGGCTCACTAGCTCAGGGTGCGCCCGATGCGCACAGGTGTCCGCACAGAGCATGCTTGCTTTTAGTAGCTCAACGGCTAGTACCTGCAGCACCGGCTCCCCCCGGCCAGTCCTGCCGCCTCGTGCCCCGACCAACGCTGGCAGCAGTCCTGCCTTCGCCGGTGCAAGGTGAAGGAGGAAGGACTCGTGACGGTACACGCTGACCCCACCAGCGATCACCGGACCCGGTTCGAAGCAGACGCGATCCCGTACATGCGGCAGATGTTCCCGGCGGCACTGCGGCTGACCCAGGAAAGGTGCGACGCCGAGGATCTGATTCAGGAGACATTCGCCCGCGCATACCAGAAGTTCGATCAGTTCAAGCCCGGCACCAACCTCAGGGGCTGGCTGTACACGATCATGGTGCGCACGTTCTACGGCATGTGCCGGACCAGGACTCGCCGGCCTGCTGAAGTGCTGGCGGCGGACCTGTACGAGCCGGCCGGCGGTCACGACAGTCTCGTCGCGCCGTCACGCTCGGCGGAGGCTGAGGCGCTCGCTGACATCAGTGACTCCGCGATCATGGCGGCGCTGAGCGAACTGCCCTCGAGCTTCAAGACGGTCATCTACCTCGCGGACATCGAGGGATACCAATATGGCGATATAGCCGAGATCATGGGCACGCCGCTAGGCACTGTGATGTCACGGATACACCGCGGGCGGCAAATGCTGCGCGCGCGGCTGCTGGCGCCCAAGACCGGCACTGCCGTTGTACCAGCGCAGTCCGCAGGTCCGGCTGGCACCAGCGCGGTGCTGGCCAGAAATGCGGTGCGGGCCAAAAATGCGATGCTGGCCGCAGATCCAGTGCTGGCCTCAGATCCAGGGCCGGACAGTGCGGCGAGGCCCGGCTCTCCTTCGGAGAAGGCGGCAGAGAGCCTGTCGGGGCAACCCGCGCCGGTGCCGCCGGGCATCGCACCGCCCGACGAGGATGCCGTGCCGCTCGCGGCCTGACATCTTGCTTGCGACGTGGCAGGACAGGGCTCGCCGGCAGTGGCAGTTTCAGCTGCGACCCAGTCCTGCGCACGGCCCCGGGGGCTGCCCCGCGTCCACCCCGTGGATGCGGGGCAGTCGCTTCCGGGCAGTCGCCACCCGCAGCGCGGAGCGGCATTGCTCATTTCGCTCCGCCGGACGCGTAAGAATGATTCATGAGCAAAACTCCGGTGGCCCCCCCGCCTGGCGATAAGCCCGTGCGTACCGCGCCGCCGCCACCCCCGGCCTGGCGGCACTGGCTGTGGATCGGCTGGCTGGTCGTCATCCTGCTGTATCTCGTCCTCAGCTTCGTCCACACCACGCCGACGTCGCAGCTGAGCTACTCGCAGTTCGTCAGCGACGTGAGCGCGCACAAGGTCAAGACCGTCGACATCCCCAGCCCGTCCTCGCCCGGCGCGAACGTCACAGTGACCGGGACTTTCACCAACGGCAAGCAGTTCGAGACGGTCAGTCCGCCGATCACGCCTGGAACTCCGGCTTACACCGCGCTGCAAACCAACCACGTGACGCAGAACTACCAGTCCGGCGGTAGCTCGGTCCTCGGGAACTTGCTCTACGTGCTCCTGATCGTGGTACTCCCCCTCGTCGTGATCATCTGGCTGTTCCGGCGGATGGCGCGTACGGCCGGCAGCTCCCTGCAAGGCGTCATGGGCGTCGGCAGGTCCCGCGCCAAGGTCTTCGACGCTGAGCGGCCGACGACCAGGTTTGCCGATGTGGCCGGGTATGACGGGGCCAAGGCAGAGATCACCGAGGTTGTCGACTTCCTCCGCAACCCGGAGCGGTACCGCGCGGCCGGCGCGATGGCGCCGCGGGGTGTGCTGATGGTCGGGCCGCCGGGAACCGGCAAGACGCTGCTCGCGCGAGCGGTGGCAGGCGAGGCGTCGGTGCCGTTCTTCTCGGTGACTGGGTCAAGCTTCGTCGAGATGTTCGTCGGCGTCGGGGCGGCACGAGTCCGTGACTTGTTCAGCGAGGCACGCAAGGCCGCACCGGCCATCATCTTCGTCGACGAGATCGACGCGATCGGGCAGCGCAGGGCGGGAAGCGGCGCCGTCGTCGCGAACGATGAGCGCGAGCAGACTCTCAACCAGCTGCTGTCCGAAATGGACGGCTTCGACACGTCAATGGGCATCGTCGTGCTCGGTGCCACCAACCGGCCGGAGGTACTCGACCCGGCGCTGCTGCGGCCGGGCCGGTTCGACCGGCAGGTAGTCATCCCGCTGCCCACGCTCGACGAGCGCGCCGCGATCCTCGCTGTGCACTGCCGGGACAAGCGGCTCGGACCGGACGTCGACCTGATGGTAGTAGCGAGGGGAACGCCCGGTTTCTCCGGCGCGGACCTGGCAAACCTCGCGAACGAGGCGGCGATCTTTGCTGTCAGGGCGGGCCGCCAGGTACTGACCGCGGACGACTTCGACAGCGCCAGGGACCGCATCCTGCTAGGCCGCCGGGAGGGCACGAACGTGCTGCTGCCGGAGGAGAAGCACGCGGTGGCTATTCACGAGGCCGGGCACGCCATCGTCGCTGCCGTGTCAGACCATGCCGATCCGGTGGCCAAGGTCACCATCCTGCCTGCCGGTCAGGCTCTCGGCGTCACGCAACAGCTTCCGTTGTTCGAGCGGCATCTGTACGGCGAGGACTACCTGAGTGAATCGCTGGCGGTACGGCTCGGCGGCCGGGCTGCGGAGCTGGTCGAGCTCGGGCAGGGCTCCACCGGCGCGGCTAACGACCTGGCGTCCGCGACCGAGCTTGCGACCAAGATGGTCAGGGAGTTCGGCCTGTCGGCCGCGCTAGGCCCAGTCGGCTACCCGGAAGGCGGCTCGGTCTTCCTCGGCGGCGGCGGTCCCGGGCTGTCTAGCCGCCCGTTCGCCGAGGCGACGCAGGCAACCATCGACTCGGAAGTCGGCCGGCTGCTGCGCCAAGCCGAGGAAACGGCCGTCTCGCTCATCCGCAGCCATCACTACGAACTCGGCCAGCTCGTCGAGCTGCTGCTGGAAAAGGAGACCGTCGACGGCTCCGAGGTGTACCGGATCGTCGGCCGGCCGGTGCCCGAGCGCAGACTCGACGAACTGACCGTCGCGCCGCATGGCGCCACAGCTGCGGCGTCTTCGCCGCCGCCTGGCAAGGAGCCCGGCCTGCCAGGGTAGCCGGGGTGACCCGGTTACGCCTGGCAGGCCTCGCTGACCGGCTCAGCGCCACCAGGGCTTGCGCCGCAGGTGTGCCAGGCGCTGCGCCGGGCCAGTCACGATGCGTAGGTGCGCCTCCAGGTGGTCGAGGTGATGGCCGACCCACAGGCCGTCCGAGCGGTAGGCGTCGGATTCGCCGCATGGCGACAGCGTGGCGCTGGCAAGCCCGCTGGCCGGCAACGGGACAGCACGGGCCGCCAGCGCGCCCTCGTCACCCTGGCCGGGCTTGGCGACTTGCGTGGCGAGCCATTGGTAGATGTCGGATATGCCGGCTACCTGGCGGCTGAGCGCCGCATGCAGTCCGCCGTCGTCCGCATGCGCCGGAGCCTTGCCCGGCAGGCTGGCCATCGAGTGCGCGGTCAGCCGGAGCCGCATCGCCGCCATGATCAAGATCCATAGGTCGGCTTTGCTCAGCCGCTTCGAGCCTTGCTCGGTCAGGTAGCCGCGGACGGCCTCATCGAGCCGGTTGCCGGCCGTGACGGCGGACTCAGCCCGCTCGGGGGGTTGAGCACGATCCCCGAGAGCCCAGCTGGCGGCCTGGGTCAGGTAGTCCGAGCCGATGTCGAAGCAATCGGCGAGGTTGTCGCCGACGACTGCGGAGACACCGCGCGGCCAGAACAAGTAACCGACGATGAGGCTGACGGCGCAGCCGATGGCAACGTCCTCGACTCGCAGCAGCCCCACTCGCCAGCCGGCCGGCGCCAGGACGTTGTAGAGCACCACGATCGTCACCGTGAATGCCGCCTGGCCGGCAGCGAACGGCGCAGTGCCCGGCGTGTACGCCGCGACAAGCACGGCGAGCGGGAACGCGATCCAGAGCGCTGTCGGGCTCGTGCCGATGCCCACCAGCAGGGCCGCGCCGATGGCAAAGCCGATGACCTGCCCGAGAAGGGCCCGCAGCGCAGTAGCACCGGTGGCCGATGCGCTAGTCCGCAGCACCGACAGCGTGCCGAGCACCACCCAGAACGCGTGCTGGACGTCCGTTAGCTTCGCGACCGCGACGGCAGCTGCCAGCGCGATCGCGCCGCGCGCGCTGTTGCGGAACCATACCGATCGCAGGCTGGCGTGCGTGCTGACGGTGCCAAGAGTGCGAGTGGCTACCCCGGCCCACGCCGCCTGGGTGGCCGCAAGGCGGCCGCCCCGCTGCTCGGGCCCGCTAACCTCGGCGACGTCGGACAACCACTGACGCCGCTGCGCGGCGACCTGCGCCGGCGTGGCCAGGCGGGCGGCGACCTGTGCCTCGCCCATCGCAGCCGAGGTCGCGATGCCGATGGCCTGCGCGTGATAGGCGTAGTCCGCTCGCCGGACAGCAGATTCTGGATCGCCCGCCGACGTATGCAGGTTCTGCGCGCTGGCCTGCCGCCCATCCCAGACCGGCTGGATATCCAGGCTGGTCTGCTGGCCGGACATCACCGCGGCGACCTGGTGCAGGCCGTCGGCGGACAGGGACAGGAGCTCGCGATCGGCGGCAGGCGCGGCCGCCATGTCCAGATGGCCGTCCGAAGCGTCCAGGATCAGCGTGGCGCACCAGTCGAGGATGTGGATGAGATTTGCCAGGCCCTGGTCTGCCGCGGCGAGTCCGGTCGGCCGGTAGGGCGACGTCACGAAAGCGTTCATCAGCTCGTGCGCTGCCGCGTGCGTCGCAGCGGAGTCGACTGCGCTGTCCTGCACCGCAGCGTCCGCCTGATCGGCAAGGAGGCCGGCCAGTTTCGCCGCCTGTGAGCGGAGCCGGCCGCCCGGCGACCGGGGTGACAGCACCAGCACGGCGAGCGTCCCGGCTGCTGATGCGAGCCACCAGCCCTCGAGCCGGGATGGCAGCACGACGCTGCCGCCGGCCGAGGCGATCGGCAGAACCCAGGCGAACAAGGATCCGGTCACGCCCGCGGCAGCGTTCGGCCCGGCCGACCCGGCGAAATAGATCGCGAACGCCACCGGGAGCGTAACGACGATGGCAAGCCACGCCGGGTTGCTGGCCAGCGTGCCGATGGTGATAGCTGCGGTGCCCGCGAGCGCGAGGCCCAGATGGGCGACCGACTTGTCCCGCCTGGACCCGCCGAACGTGGTAACGACGATCGTCGCGAAACCACCGAACACGGCAAACAAGGTCATCTGCGCATCGTCGATGACCTTGAAAGTGAGCAAGAACAGGCACGGGATCACGATCGTGGCGCGGACAGCTCGCATCGCTGCCGGGACCGACCATGAGACCCGCCACCAGGGCCCGCCTTGCTGCTCGGGCGAGCGTGCGGGTGACCCCGCGCCCGCCAGGCCGGGTGACTGCGTCACTGCGCTGGAAGACATGTGGAGTCCAACTCTGTCATCAGTGCGTGGCGGTGTACATCAGCGGCCTGGCGCCGGCTGTAGGCCGGTACTACCCGCCTGACGGCTGAGGGCCGACCGATTACGCTGGCGCGAGTGGCCACCAATACCGAGAGCCGGAACGCGGCGTCCCGGCGGGTGCCGTCCGCCATGCGCCGGGATGTCCGGCTACTCGGCGAGATCCTTGGCCTGGTGATCGCTGAGTCTGACGGCCCCGATCTGCTGGCCGACGTCGAAGACCTCCGCCACCGGGTAATCGCCGCTCGCCAGCACGACGCCGGCGGGCAACCTGGCGCGGCGCCCGCCGCCGACGAGGACATCGCCGTGCTTGTCGCCAGGTGGCCGCTGGCCAGAGCCGAGGCAGTCGCGCGGGCTTTTACCGTCTATTTCCACCTGGCAAACCTCGCGGAGGAGCATCAGCGGATTCGCACGCTGCGCGACCGGGACACTAGCGCGGAGCCGGTACGCGAGTCGCTGGCTGCCACGATGGCCACGCTCCGCGCCACAGTCGGTGATGACGAGCGTGCCGCGCTGCTCGGACGGCTCGAGGTGCACCCGGTGCTGACCGCGCATCCGACTGAAGCACGACGCCGGGCAGTGACCGAGGCGCTCCGCCGGATCGGCACCGAGCTAGACAACCTGAACGACGCGCGCCACGGCGCTGCGGCCCGCGCCGAGGCACTGCGCCGGCTGCGGGAAGAGATCGACCTGCTCTGGCGCACCTCAGCGCTGCGAACTCAGGCCATGCAGCCGCTAGACGAAGTGCGATCTGGCACCGCGATCTTCGACGAGACGCTCTTCCGCCTGGCACCGAGCGTCTACCGGTCGCTGGACCTGGCACTGCAGGGCGAGTCGTCGGGTGCCGCGCCGCCGCAGGCGCCCGCGTTCCTGCGGTATGGCAGCTGGATCGGCGCGGACAGGGACGGCAACCCGTTCGTCACCGCGACGGTGACCGAGCAGGCAGCCCGCATCCAGGCCGATCACGTACTGCGCGCGCTGGAGAACGCGGCCGCCCGCATCGGCCGGTCGCTGACCATTAACGCCGCGCTTCTCGCAGAGTCAGCCGGCGACCGCGGCGGCACCGCCCTCGCCGAGCTTGATGCCGCGCTCGCCGTCCTGACTGACGCGCATCCGGCACTGCTTGACGAGCTCGCATCCCGGTCGCCCGGCGAGCCGTTCCGCGCCTTCCTGCTCGCCGTCGCGCACCGGCTGGAGGCTACCCGGCGCGGGCTTGACGACAACCATGAGCTGGACGGCGAGGCGGGCCAGCGCGGGCTGGCCTACGAGTCGGCCGGCGAGTTCATCGCCGAGCTCCGCCTGCTTCAGCGCGCGCTGGCGGAGGCCGGCGCGGACCGGCAGGCCTACGGTGAGTTGCAGCACCTGATCTGGCAGGCCGAGACGTTCGGTTTCCACCTGGCCGAGCTCGAGGTACGCCAGCACAGCGCGGTGCATGCGGCGGCGCTGCGCGAGTTGCGTGTCGGGCAGGAGCCATCGCCGCAGACCCGGGAGGTACTGGCGACGATCGCGGCGATCGCGTCGATCCAGCGACGGCACGGTGTTGAGGCCTGCCGCCGGTACGTGGTCAGCTTCACCACGTCGGCAGCGGACATCGCCGCGGTCTACGAGCTCGCGGACCTGGCCTGCAACGGCCAGCCGCCGGTGCTCGACGTGGTGCCGCTGTTCGAAAGCGGCGATGACCTGGCGAACGCGATCGCGATCCTGGACGGCATGATCGCGCTGGAGCCGGTGGCGCACCGGCTGGCCGTGACCGGACGCCGGCTCGAGGTGATGCTGGGCTACTCCGACTCTGCCAAGGAACTCGGCACGGTCAGCGCCACCTTCCGGTTGTTCGACGTGCAGCTGCGGCTCGCGCGCTGGGCCGACAAGCACGGGATCAAGCTGGTGCTCTTTCACGGCCGCGGCGGCGCGCTCGGCCGGGGCGGCGGGCCGGCCGGGCGGGCCGTGCTCGCTCAGGCACCCGGATCGGTTGACGGCCGGTTCAAGGTGACCGAGCAGGGCGAGGTCATCTTCGCCAGATACGGGCATCCGGTCATCGGTCAGCGCCATCTCGAGCAGGTCACCTCCGCGGTCCTGCTCGCGTCGGCGGGCACAGCCACTGAGCCTGGCGCCGAGCTCGCCCCGGTAACGGAGGCACTGGAGGCCGGCGCGCTGGCGGCGTACCGGGATCTGGTTACGGCCGACGGATTCGCGGAGTGGTTCGCCCGGCTAAGTCCGCTAGGCGAGATAGGCACCATGCGGCTCGGTTCCCGGCCGGCTCGCAGGGGCCTGGCAGCTCCTGCCGAGCTGGCTGACCTGCGCGCGATCCCCTGGGTATTCGCCTGGTCGCAGACCAGGGTCAACCTGCCCGGATGGTATGGCCTTGGCAGCGGCCTGGCCGCCGCCATCAGCGGTCCAGGCGGGCTGGATGCGGTCCGCGCCGCCTACTCCGGCTGGCCGCTGCTCGAGGTCCTGCTTGACAACGCTGAGATGAGCCTCGCGAAGACAAACCGCCGCATCGCGGCGCGGTATCTCGCACTCGGGAACGACGACCGGCTGGCGGCTCAGGTCCTGGCGGAGTACGACCTGACCAGGAAGCTGGTGCTGGAGGTGACCGGGCACGACCGGCTGCTGGCGGCCCGCGTGGTCCTGTCCCGCGCGGTCGCGCTGCGCGACCCGTACGTCGACGCCCTCTCGCACCTGCAGTTGCGCGCGCTTGCCGAGGTGCGCGCCGCCGGCGAGCGTGCGTCCGAGCAGAGTGCTGCCAGAGACAGTGCTGCCGGAGACAGTGCTGCCGAGGACGCGGATGAGCGGGCAGCGCTGCTTCGGTTCCTTCTGCTCACTGTCAACGGCGTGGCAGCCGGCCTGCAGAACACCGGCTAACTGCGGGCCATTGCCGCAGCGGTGATGGTGCGCGCCGTATGCACGGCGCTGGCGATCGCGTCGTCTGGTGACAACCCGCACAAGTCGGTCAGGGTGAAGAGCGCCTCGGCGCTGACCACGACAGCGAGATCCTGCTTGAGCTGTCGCAGCGCTGCCGGATCGTGCTGCCCGAGGGTGGCCTCGAGCGGGGCGAGCGCGTGATCGATCAGGCCGAAGCGGTGTCCGGGCCGGATGGCGGCGGAGTCGCGCCTGACGATCGAGCCTGAGATCATCGCCCGGACCGCACCCTGGTACATCTGCACGTGCGTGAGCAAGCGCTCAGTGGCAAAGGCGACGCGCTCCACCGGATCGTCGCTGTCCTCCACCGGCGCGAGAGCTTCGCCCGGAGCGGGCCAGGTACCTTCGACAGCCTCGCGGAGCAGCGAGACGAGATCCGGAAAATAACGATACGCGGTCGCCTCGGAAACCAGCGCTGCCTTCGCCACGGCCGGCATCGTGACTTCGGTGCTGTCGCGGATGAGCTCGCGAGCTGCATCGACAATCGCCGTTCTCGTGCGCTGCTTCTGGTTCTCCCGGCCGGCCGAGACCTGGATGGTCATCCCACAAGTTTCGGCAGCGAACTCGCATAAGTCAAGTTACACCGCGTTATGAGAATGGACTTGCACAAGGATGTCGCCTCGGCGTAGCGTCAGCTCCGTGAGAGTGAACTCTCATGAAGCTGACACAACCTGAGGAGCGCGCATGAACTCGGAGACCAGAATCGTGACTGTGGGCGACGTGGACGTTCCGCTCACCTTCACCGAGCAAGGCAGCGGCCCGCCGGTGCTGCTCCTGCATGGCGGCGCTGGCGCCTTCTCGGTGGCTGACTTCGCCAAGCTGCTGTCCTCGTCCGGGCCCGCGCGGGTCATCACTCCTGTGCATCCTGGCTTCGACGGCACGCCGCGACCCGAGCGCCTGGCCAGTATTGCTTCCCTGGCTGCCTTGTACGGACAGCTAGTGCGCGATCTCGGCCTGACAGGCGTATGCGTCATCGGCAACTCGATCGGCGGCTGGATCGCGGCCGAACTCGCGCTGGCCGAGAGCGCGGCCCCGGACCGGCGGGTTACCTCGGCGGTTCTGGTGGATGCAGCCGGCCTGCAGATTGACACGGCTCCGATCGCGGACTTCTTCGCACTGACACTGGACCAGGTCGTCAACCTGAGCTATTTCGATCCGGCCTCGTTCCGGATTGACCCGTCGGCATTGCCACCTGAGCGCGCGGCTGCGCTTGCCACCAACCGGTCCGCACTGCTCACCTACGCGGGCGGGCAGATGTCAGACCCGACCCTCCTCAGCCGGTTGCCACAGGTCAGCATCCCGGCGCTCGTCGTCTGGGGCGCGGCCGACCGCATGGTGCCGCCGGAGCACGGCAAGGCTTACGCTGAGGCCATCCCCGGCGGGCAGTTCCGGCTGATCACCGACGCCGGCCATCTCCCCCAGCTGGAAACGCCCGCTGAGCTGCTGGCAGTAGTCCGCGAGTTCGCAGCAGCTGCGAGGACCGGGAGCGTGACGGCATGACCGCTATCTCGATAACGCCGCCTGGCCACGGCGAGCTGGCCCTGTCAGGTCCGGTCGTCCTGCGCATACTCGAAGACGGCAGCACGACGTCCCATCGTCTCGGCATCGCCGAGATCACGATCGCCCCGCACACCGCGGGGCCGCCGCAGCACCGGCATGCGCGGCACGACGAGGGCTTTTATGTCGTCTCCGGCACCGCCCAGTTCACGGTCGGCGAGGAGACCTACGAGGCCAAGCAGGGCACGCTGGTAATGATCCCGCCGGGTGCGCCGCACACGTTCGCGAACGTCAGCGACGGGCCGGTCGTGCTGCTGAACACCTTCACGCCCGACTTGTACGTGCAGTACTTCCGCGACCTGCGTGACCTGGCCGCTTCGGGGCATCCCCCACGGGCGCAGGACATCGAGCAAGTAATGGCCCGCTACGCCACTGAGCCTGCTAGGACGTACAGTGCGGGCGAGGCAGCCGGAAGCTAGCCTGTGGCTATGCCTGCAGCACAAGTGCCCTATGTCGGTTACCTGAGTCTCGGCGACGATCCGCATCTGGTCGCGAATGAGTGCGAGTCGTGCGGCGCGCTGTTCTTCGACCGGCGCAACGCGTGCGCGAACTGCGGGCGCTGCGAATTCCGGCTCCGGCCGTTGGCTAACGAGGGCGTGCTGCGGGCGTTCACGATCGTCCACCGGGCCAGTCCGGACGTGACAGTGCCGTACGTGTCGGGCATCGTCGACCTGGATGGCGGCGGCGTAGTGAAGGCCAACATTGTCGGCGTCGACCCGGACCCGGCCAGCGTGACGCTTGGCATGAAGCTAAGGCTGACGACATTCGGTGTCGGTACTGACTCAGCAGGCACGCAGGCCGTCGGTTTCGGCTACCAGCCGGCCTGAGCGGCCCCGAGTCAGAGCGGGATACGGCCGAGATCAAACGGGACGTCTGCCAGCCGGCCCGCCTTCTCCTGCAATTCCGCGACGGTCCAGGCGCCGTCCTTGCTGATGCTGTCGACGAGAGCGAACGGCTGGAACAAGTGCACGCCGCCGCCTGCGACGAAGAAGATCCGGCCCCGGATCGGGCAGTCCGCGGTCGCCAGGTAGGCGACGAATGGCGAGACGTTCGCCGGGTCCATCGGGTCGAAGCCGTCTTCGGGAACTGACAGGATCGCGTCCGAGATACCTGGCGTGGCTAGTGTCAGCCGGGTCCGCGCGGCCGGCGCGATCGCGTTGGCCTTCACCCCGTACCGGCCGAGCTCGTGCTGCGCGATCATGGTCAGCGTCGCGATACCGCTCTTGGCCGCGCCGTAATTTGCCTGCCCAGGGTTGTTGAACAGGCCGGAGGTCGAGGTGGTATTGATCAGCGAAGGCTGCAACGCGGCGCCGCCCTTGGACTGCTCGCGCCAGTAACGCGCGGCCGCCCGGGTGGGCATGAAGTGGCCACGCAGGTGCACTCTGATGACGTCATCCCACTCCGCGTCGGTCATGTTGACGATCGTGCGGTCGCGCAGGATCCCGGCATTGTTGACGAGCACATGCAGCGTGCCGAACTCGTCGATGGCCTGCCGTATCAGGCCGTCGGCCCCCTCCGCAGTCGTGATGTCGGCGGTGTTCGCCACTGCCTGGCCGCCGGACTCGCGAATCTCGGCGGCAACCTGATGCGCCGGCGACGCATCGCTGCCTGACCCATCTGGCCCGCCGCCCAGGTCGTTGACGACGACCCTGGCACCCTGAGCGGCGAGGAGTACTGCGTGCTCGCGGCCCAGTCCGCGACCCGCTCCGGTAATGACAGCTACGCGACCATCGAGTGCGCCCATGTCGTGATTATCCATGGCTCGTCCGGCCCGGTCAGGCTCCTCAGGAGCGACGCGGCGCTGTGATATCAATGGCCCATGGCGAGTCTGGCCGAGCCGGTTATCGGCAGCCCCGGAACCGGTCTGCCGCAGCTGCTCACGCTGGAGCGGATCGAGGACGACTTGTTCCGTTCCGTGGTGGTGAACCAGGAGCCGGCCGGCCTGTTCGGCGGGCAGGTGGCCGGGCAGGCGCTGCGGGCCGCGGCGGCGACAGTACCCGAGGGCCGGCATCCGCACTCACTGCATGGCTACTTCCTCAGCCGGGGTGACGCGTCCCGGCGGGTGCTGCTCACCGTTAACAGGGACCGTGACGGCGGCTCGTACTCCAACCGCAGGGTCATCGCGGTGCAGAACGGCAAGGTCATCTTCAACATGGCTGCCTCGTTTCACGTTGCGGAAGAGGGCTCGGACTATCAGGCGCACGCGATGCCTGATGTCGCGCAGCCCGAAGATCTGCCAGACGACGTGCGCTGGCACCGTATGCACGGCGTGGAGATAAGGCTGCCGCATCAGCCCCAGCCGGATCAGCAATGGCCGTCCCGGATGTGGATCAGGTCCCGGCACGAACTTGCCGACGACACGCTGCAAGCGTGCGCGCTTGCATACGTCTCGGACATGTTCACCGGGCTGGCGGCGACGCCGGGCATCACTATCTCCGGCCCGCTGACCAGCATCGATCACTCTGTCTGGTTTTTCAGGAAAGCGGCGGTCGACGACTGGGTGCTGATGGACCTGCAGCCCGAGTCCACCTCCGGCGGGCGCGGCATGTACACCGGCCGCATTTTCAGCCGGGACGGAGTCCTCGCGGCGGGCATTGCCCAGGAGACGCTGTTCCGGCCGGCTGTCGCGCGCACCGGTCCCCTGGCCCCATGAGGCCGCTGAACACTGGATGCTGATCTGGCGGTGCCGGCGGCGCGAAAGTTAGACTCGGCTAAACCGGCAGATTAGCGTGCAGGGCCTGGCGGTTGCCGCGTTTCAGGAGGTCAGATGGCCGACTCGCTGTGGATCATCGGCGTGGCGATGACCAAGTTCATGCGCTACA
>Ga0335075_10012323_pt1 | contig 12920 bp, 11 predicted proteins | sample Lox_Sample_24_FD_206723 | JGI IMG/M metagenome (GOLD analysis project Ga0335075, IMG submission 206723) | Soil microbial communities from Loxahatchee National Wildlife Refuge, Florida, United States - Lox_Sample_2.4 | ecosystem: Environmental > Terrestrial > Soil > Wetlands | place: USA... | reverse complement strand
CAAGGTGACCAACAGACGAAAAACGACAGCGCGCATGAGTCCCTGTATAGCAGGTTCGCTCTCTGTGGAACGCTGTGGTTTTTTATTCGAATTCTCGTTGACTGATTTTGTAATACGGGTGCTGTAGCATTGCGGACACGCGTGCGTGTTGGGAGGTGCGCGATGGCGAAAAAATGGACGGCAATGGTGGGTGTGATGCTGGCGATGGGCGCGACGCCGGCGCTGGCGCAGGTGAGTTATCCTCTGCATCCTGATCCGCTGGATGGAATCTGGCACGGTTACGACGGCGAATGGCGGCATGTGTCGAATCAACTGGTGGCGCTGGCCGAGGCCACGCCGGCGGATAAGTTCGCGTGGCGGCCCGCGCCCGGAGTCCGATCGACCAGCGAAGTCTATATGCACATTGTGTTGGCCAACTTTTACCTGCTGAGCGTCACCGGGCCCCCCATGCCGCCGGATCTAAAGGATGACGCGGAGAAGACGGTGACGCAGAAGGCCGAAGTCATCGCGTGGCTGAAGCGATCGCTGGAAGCCGTGAAGAAGGCGCACGCCGCGGAGACCCCCGGACATCTGGCGAAACCGCTCAGAGTGGAGGGACGCGATTCGACCGTAGATGCGATGTATCTGCGCATCATCATCCACGCCAACGAGCACATGGGACAGCTGGTCGCCTACGCGCGCATGACCGGCACGGTGCCGCCGTGGTCGAAGTAGTGCGGCTCCTGAGAATCCAGGGCTGAGTCCGGACGGCCTGTCTCGTCCGTCTATTCGGCAGCGTCCTTACGATGCAGCGCTCCCAAAGGCGCGAATCTGTCCCGGTGGTCAGCCGCTATGCGACTTCTCGTGTCTGCTCTCGTCGCCCTCAGTATCGGTATTGGCGCTCACGCGCAAACCCTGCTCCTGCCGCCGCCCAACACGCCGCTCCCGGAGTTTGAAGTGGCGACGATCAAGCCTGCTTCCGTGCATTACATCGGCATCCTGGTCAGGCCAGGTGGCCGCATCGAAGGCGGCCGCTGCCCGGTCGCTTACCTCGTCCAGGAAGCATTTCATGCGCCCGCATCCCTCGTCACCGGCGGTCCCGACTGGATCCGTTCCACCCGGTTCGATATCGTGGCGATTCCGCCGGAGGATTCGCCCGCTCGCAGATACACCCCGCCGTCGTTCAACGCGCCGATGATCGACGACCAGCGTTTCATGTTGCAGGCGCTGCTGCGGGATCGATTCGGGTTCCGGTATCACGTCGACAAGACCGAACAACCGGTCTTCTTTCTTCGGCGCAGTGGCGGCCCACTCAGACTGAAGCCGGCGAAGGATCCGGCCGCGCGCCCGTTCATGGGGGTGATCGTGTATGCGGATGGAGTGGGGACGGGCGAAATCGAAGGAACCAATACGACGATGGCATACACAGCCCTGCGGCTGAGCGATATTCTCCATCGCACCGTGATCGATGAGACAAGCCTTAGCGGGAGGTGGGACTTCCATGTGGACGCGCCCGATGAAAGAAATGCGGACCTTACGAATGCCACCTTGGAAGGCATGAAGGCCCTTGGTTTGGAACTGAAGTCGGGCCGCAGCCTGGTGGACACGATCGCCATCGACGCGGTTACGGAGCCAACTCCGAATTAATTGCGGGGCGCGCAGTGTCGGCCTTCCGGGGTCAGTTCCGGTGGGGAGCGTTTTGCCCCAGGACGCGCTGCCACGATCGTGCTCTTACTTTACGCAGCCAGGCAAAACGGCCGCGACCGCATGGAGCTATTCGATCTGCATTCGTTCGCGGTGCGATCGCCGTTCCGCGCTTGCCACCGCCGAAAAAAACCCCCCGATCCCACTCGAATCGCGGAGCGCGCATGCGAGTGGAGTTGCGGGGCGTGGGCAGCCATCAGGCAGCGGCCTGGGTCTGCGCGGGCAGATTGCGGTCTTCAGCAGAGGTTGTCACGCCGCGGCGCGATGACGTTGGGAAGTCAGCGCGAACCGCGGCGATAGGATACTAGATCAGTTGCCGGAGCCCGCGCTGGTCAACCGGAGCACTCGCTGGCCATCCGCCATTTCGAAGCGAATACGGCTTGCTCGGGGTCAGAGAGTCCATGTACGAAGACTGCTCGGCTGCGGCTGGTTCGGTTTCCGGGGCCGGGCTCTCAGCCGGAGCGCCAGACCATTCCTGGGATTGCGACGAGTAAGAGTGAGGCTCAGCGGTCTCGTTGGGGTACGTAGTCTGCTGAGCCGCCGAAGGGTCCGGCATGGTGGCAACCTGGCTTTCTCCTGAGGTCAGCCTTGGAGCCGCCTCCGCAAGCTGCGGCAAAACGGTCAACAGCTGGTTGGCGAGCGTCTCCAGCAAATCTCTCTTTGCCATCAGACGGTTAATCTCGGCGTCAATCTCCCGCACACCGGCACTTGCTTCGGAGGCAGCCTGCTCAAAGGTGCTGTATTTCATGTGAGCTCCAGTCGAAACAAGGGGAGTGTAGCAATACGCCAGGGTTAATGCTGTCCCACGAATGGGTTAGAGCAGTGTTAATGGCTTCGGCGTGAAGGCCCGGTCCCCGTATTCCCTGTTTCTTCGCCGCTGGTGGCGCGCAGTCGGAACACCCACCTTCGAGCGGCCCCTCTCCCTTCGCTCCTCTGCACCCTAGAGAGACTGCACGGGGAGGAGCGTGAGGTCGTCGACCAATCCAACTTCCTTTTGCACGAAGGGCTCAGCGTACCGGATGCCGGCGAGGGTACCGTAGTGGCGGGCCTCGGCGAAGGTGCGTTCGCGGATTTCTTCTTCAGGAACGAAGAGACCGGAGCCCGCTGTTTGGTTGGCGTATTGCGAATGGTACGCCATGAGGGCGCGATGGCGATCCTCAATATAGGGCGTGATGTCGACGACGAAGGTGGGCCGAACGTCGGCGTAGAGGCTCGCGTAGACGATTTTGAACGGCCGATGGGGCGCACTGCCGGTATCGATGCGGGCGAGGCCCGAGAGAAAGCAGGCTTCGTAGCCGAGCGTGGCGCTGGTGTAGTGGTCGGGGTGACGGCCAGCCCAGTAAGGGAGGATGACGACGCGAGGACGTACGCGGCGGAGGACAGCGACGACCTTCAGGCGGTTATCCCAGGTGTTTTCCACCCGGCCGTCGGGGATGTCGAGGGCGCCGCGCCAGGAGACGCCGAGGATGCGGGCGGCCTCCGCGGCCTCGGCAGCGCGCTCTTCTGCGGTGCCGCGTGTGCCGGCTTCGCCGCGAGTAAGGTCGAGGATCGCCGTGGAGACCCCGAGCGACTGCATGCGGAGCAGCGTGCCTCCGCAGGTTTGCTCCACGTCGTCGCGGTGCGCGGCAATGGCGAGAACGTCGGCGGCTGTGGCTTCAGTCCAGTTCATCCGGGGTGCGCTCCAAATCCGCATGATAACGGGATTGGGCCTGAGCGTGGGAGCGAGGGAACTTGCGCCGGGTCGTATCCCCGGAGGGTCCATGATTTTGTTGAGTTGATTGATGCGGCGAAGGCTGCCTGCCTTGGATGCAGCATGATGGAAGAGGCACCGGAATTCCTGCGATCAGCGGGAAGACGGAGCGGGAAGGAGCGCGAATGCCCAGGTCCGCCGGCCAGCCGGATATCTACGCGGTTCGGGGAAAGTCCACGCCGCAGCGTGCGGTCATGACGGCTGCCGCTGCGCTGTGCCTGGGTGCCGCCTGCTGGGTGCTCTTCGGAAGCGCGATTGCGCGGCTGGACGCATGGCGGGGATGGAACTGGCGATCGGGCAATGAAATTCGCCGCGTCTGCCTCGCCATCGCGCTCGCCGTCTACTTCCTGCGTCTGCTTTGCACACAGTTCGTGTTTCTGAAAAGAGCGGTGGGCTGGAGCGAGGCGGGAGCAGTCGCTCCGTGGCTGCTGGTTCTCTATCTGTCGCTCGCGTTTGCGGCAGGCACGAACGCCGCGCCGTTCGCGGCCGGCGGCTTGGCGGGTTGTGTGCTGTTCGTGGTGGGCTCGTGGATGAACACGTATGCGGAGTACGCGCGCCACGTGTGGAAGCATCGCGAGGAGAATCGCGGGCGTCTCTACACCCAGGGCCTGTTTCGCTGCGTGCGGCACCCTAACTACCTGGGCGACCTGATTTCGTTTTCGGGCTTGTGCCTCATGACGGGCCGCTGGCCGACCGTGGCGATTCCGCTCATCATGCTGGCGGGATTCGTGTTCGTGAATATTCCCATGCTCGACGCGCATCTCAGCGATCATTACGGCGCGGCCTTCGATGCGTATGCTGAACGGACGCGGAAGCTGATTCCGTTTGTGTATTGAGCAGTTGGGGGCAGGGGAGCCTGCCTTTTTGGCGCAGGCCCTCGCCGAAGATCGAGGACCTGGGGCGGTGGGATCTTCCTCGGCCCTGGGCGCAGTCCGTAATCCCTGCGGATTACCAGCTACGGGCTAATAGTCCGTGTTGTTGCCGTCGCTCGTGGCGTCCATGTAGGCGCAGTCGATTGCGGTTCCGGCCAGGGTCACGTTCGTGTTGTCGAGCTGCGACATGTCGGTCGTCTTGTAGATGTAAATCTGGCCGCCTTCGGTGGTGTAGACCTTGTGGAGGCCGGTGATGGCGGCGATGCCGGTGCCGTCACCCTGGAACGGTCCCACCGTGACCGCCCCGCTTGAGGTGTTGAACATCGTGACGCAGCCGAACTGGATGTTCGCGCCGGCCTGGGCCTGCTGATAGCGCACGCCCGTATCGCAATTCGATGAGCCGATCCAGAGGGTGTTGTCGTCGGCGAAAACCATCTTGTTGTGGAGGCCGTCGGCAATTGGATACGAGCCGGTGATGGTGTTTGACGGCGTGCTGAGAACGGTCAGGTAGCCTCCAAACAATCCGCTGGAAGCCTGGTATTTCTGGCCGGCGATGTAGAGCGTGTCGCCGCTGAAGATGGCGTTGGTCGCGCCATTGGGAATGGGCGTGGTGCTCGATGCCGTCAGTTCGACCGCGCTGGCGCCGTAGCTGCCGGAGTTGATGGAGTTCGCGGTAATCGGAATGGTGGTGATGCTGGCCGTCTTTCCGCCGCATTCCGGTCCGCAGTTGATGACGTAGGCGGTGGATCCGTCGGGCGAGAAGATCGCCTTGAGCGGGTGATCGAAGGTGGCGTTGGCGCCCGTAGCCACCGGGAAGACGCACCAGGTGGGCAGCTTCTGCGGTTCGCAGTCCTGCGCCTTCACGCTGAAGCCCGTTGCGGGGTCGGTATAGACGTAGTTGGGGTTGTTGACTGCTGCCGTCTGCTCGGTCGCATTCAGCTGGACGATCGTATAGACCGCGAAGGAGTTCGGAGCGGCGCCGTTGCCCGTGCTGTAGTTCGCAGCCTGCGTCGCATTCTCGATAAAGATGAGTCCTACCGTGCCGCCGGGGTTGAGCGCGACGCCGTAGGCATTGTTAAGGTTCAGCGTGAGCGAAACCGGATTGCTGCCGCCGCGGTTGACGACGCTGATGACATGGGAGGACGGATTGGCCGCGTAAATGTAATTGAGGTCGCGGGAGATGAAGACGCCGTTGTAAGGGCTGGCCTCGGAACTCGAAGAGATGCCGCCGGGAACCTGGACGGTGGTGATGACCTTTTCGGTGCCATAGCCGACGATGCTCAGGCTGCCGTCGCCCGAGTTATACACGGCTCCGGCTTCTTCTTCGGGAAGGTTCTGGATCGTGAGCGGGAGCTTGCCGGAGTATCCGCTGATGGAAAGCTGGCCGCCCGAAGTGTTGTAGGCGTGGCGGATGTCGTAATAGGCGTCCATGAAGGGCAGCGAGCCCTCAGAAATCGCCGAAGGATATTGCTCGGCCACGAGCACGCGGTTAATCACGCCGCTGGGGGGCAGGGGACGGCCCGCAAAATAGTAATTCTTGCCGCAGGAACCGACCACGGTGCAGATGGCAAAGGCTGCGATCAGAACAGCGCAGGAATACAGAGCACTTCTCTTCTTCAAATCTCAGGACCTCAACCCTTGCATGGCTCGATGAGCTCTCGTGGGAAAGGCAAGTATATCAGCGGGCAGAGGCTGCGGGCCACAGTGCAGAGCCGAGGGGCGGAGGGGCGGGACGCCGAATCAGCGCAGCTGCGTGCGACAATAACAAAACACACAGGGACTCTCCTATGACCAGCCGACTGGAGAAGCTTTTCGGACACCGCACCGTGCTTTGCGACGGCGCCATGGGTACATCGCTCTACTCCCGCGGCGTCTTTATCAACCGCTGCTACGACGAGCTGAATCTGTCACAGCCGGACCTGGTCCGCGCCGTGCATGAGGAGTATCTGCAGGCGGGAGCGGAAATTATTGAGACGAACACGTTTGGCGCCAACGCCTTCCGCCTGGAAAAGCCCGGGCTCAGGGATAAGGTTGGGGAGATCAACCGCGCCGGCGTCCGGCTGGCGCGCCAGGCTGTGCGGCAGTTGCAGGACAAGCAGGCCGGGACCGCGTACGTGGCTGGATCGATTGGCCCGCTGGGTGTGCATCTCGAGCCGCTGGGCAAAACCGGCCTCGACGAAGCGCGCGCGGCGTTTGCCGAACAGATTCTCGCGCTGGCCGAGGGCGGTCCGGGGGTGGGCGCCGATCTGCTGATGATTGAAACGATGACCGCGCTGAACGAGGCGGAACAGGCGGTGCTTGCAGCGCGGTCGGTTGCACCGGAGCTTCCCATTTTGGTGATGGTGACCGTCGACGAGGACGGTAACTGCCTCGACGGCCGGTCGGCCGAGGCCTCGGCCGTGCGCATCGACTCCTGGGGCGTGGACGCGCTGGGATGCAACTGCAGTGTGGGCCCGGCGACGGTGCTGACCGCGGTTGAGCAGATGGCGGCAGTGACATCGACCCCGCTTGTGGCGATGCCCAACGCCGGCATGCCGCGCTCCGTTGAAGGACGCAATATCTATTTGTGCTCGCCGGAGTATATGGCGAGCTTCGCGCGCAAGTTTGTAAAGGCAGGCGTCCAGTTTGTGGGCGGTTGCTGTGGCACAACTCCCCAGCATACGCGGGCAATGAAGAGCGCCCTGCGCGCGGTGGAAGCGCAGGTTGCCGCGCCGCGGTCGACGCGAGGCGCGCCGATTGTGACGAAGACACCGCCGCCGATCCTGGCCGAGCGCTCGAAACTCGGCCGGATGGTACACGAGGGGCAGTTCATCACCATGGTGGAGATCGTGCCGCCGCTTGGCATCGACTGCACCAAAGAGCTGGCCGGCGCACAGGCGATGGCGGACCTGGGCGTGCACGCTATCAACGTGCCCGATTCGCCGCGGGCCTCGGCGCGCATGAGCGCGCAGAGCCTGTGCATCCAGATCCAGCTCAAGACCGGGATCGAGACGGTGCTGCACTACACCTGCCGCGATCGCAATGTGCTCAGCATCCAGAGCGATCTGTTGGGCGCCGCGTCTATCGGCCTGAAGAACATCCTGTGCCTCACCGGCGATCCGCCGAAGCTGGGGAATTATCCCGACGCGACTGCGGTATACGATGTCGACGCCATCGGGCTCACGAATCTGGTGCGCGGCCTGAATCACGGACTCGATCTCGGGGGCAATCCCATCGGCGCTTCAACGGGATTTACGGTGGCGGTTGCTGCGAACCCCGGCGTGCCCGACATCGACAACGAAATTCGCCGCTTTGCATACAAGGTGGAAGCCGGTGCGGAGTACGCGATCACGCAGCCCGTCTTCGATCTTCGGATTCTCGAGGCGTTTTTGAAGCGGATCGAGGGCTTCCGCATTCCGGTGGTGGCGGGCATCTGGCCGCTCACCAGCGTGCGCAACGCCGAGTTTATGAAGAACGATCTGCGCGTGAGCGTGCCGGACGAGGTCCTGGCGCGGATGGCGCGAGCGTCGTCTCCTGATCTGGCCCGCGCCGAGGGCATTAAAATCGCGCAGGAGATGCTGACTGCGGCTCGTGCCATGGTCGAAGGTGCGCAGGTCAGCGCGCCCTTCGGGCGGTACAGCTCGGCTGCCGAGATCCTGAAAGAGGTGCTGCCTCCCCGCCCTTTTGAGGAGAAAAATCCGGCGTCGGCGCGCGCGGCGCAGCCGCAGGAGAACAAAGTTGCCCAACTTTGAGGAATCGCTGACAAAACTGGAAGGCGTCGTCGCACAACTGGAGCGCGGCGATCTGAGCCTCGAGGACGCCGTGCGTCTCTTCGAGGAAGGTACGCGGCTCTCGGCGCTGTGTAAGCAGCAGCTGGAAGAGGCCGAGGGCAAGGTCGAGATCCTGATGAAGCAGCGCGACGGCGCGATGAAGCGCGAGCCGTTCGGAGAGACCGCAAAGGGAACAGAATAGCGCAGGCTGCCCCGGGATAACTTCGAAGCGGCGTCCGTTGCTGCAACTTTCGCGCGATCGCGGTCAGCGCAAAAGACGGTACGTATTCGCAATTGCATACGATCGAATCTCGCTTCAAAGCGGGTCCCCTGCAATGTGCCACATTTTGGCGCAAGTTTACCGCCACACCGGCGAACAGATCCCTTGACTCTCTCCCTCGTAGTGGACATACTCCTCCTATAACTTCCGTATCACTGGAAGTTATTAGGTCGATTACCCAGGAACGCTTAGTCAGTTTTGACAAGTCGGAGCCGCACGGAGCGAAATGCGGCGATGAACAGTGTCGAGTCGTCCGCTGAAGTTCACAGGCTGATGAGGCTGGTAACGCGGAGTTCCCCTTCTCACTGCCGGCATCGCCTCCTCCACTCCCGTCCCTGTTCTCCCCGTGCGGCTCCAGGCCCGAACGCTGTCAACCGTTGAATGGAGGGTTTCCTCATGGTGGGCAAATGCGCCAACCCGGGATGCGGTAAGCCCTTGCACTATTCGTGCAGCGGCCGGGTGTATCTCTTCGAGCACAAGGCCGTGACCGCCAGAAAGGGCGCGGCTCGGCGGCACCAGCTGGAGCACTACTGGCTCTGCGAAGACTGCGCCAGTTGTATGTCGATAATGAGGGATGATATGGGGGTCCACGTGGTGTACCAGGTAACGCAACCCAATCGCGGGTCCCGGGCGACTCGGCGTCACCGTTCCCATCGGGAGGCCTGAATGAAACCGGGGACGGTGTTTTCTGGCGTATCCGCTACGTTGCCGCAGCCACCCGGTCCGGCGCGAGAAACTTCGGGATTCGGCAGGGTTGGCTCTTGTCATCACGCGGGTTCCGTAGCGGAACTCCTATGGTGTCCTCACTGCTACGAGATGCTGGGGAAGGTTCGCTCGCGGGGGAAGGCCCCCGGGCGAACGCAGCCGCGGGGAAGCGCAGAAGAGTTGATGGCGCGGCTGCCGGCGTCACCGCCCCCGTACAACTGAACCCGGCCCGACAACAATGCGGGAATTTTTGGATAAGACGTGCCTGATGTCGCCCAGGTTCCGGATTCACTGAATTGCCTGACCTCGCCTCCGGATTACGAGCATGCCGACAGCCTCGCGAAGGGGGCGGCCAGTCCTGCGAACTCGCTGCCACCGCGAAAGACCGAAAGCGCTGTCGCGCTGAAGACTACAGCAGCGAAGCCAGGTGCCGACGAAACCAGGATCAGGGCCACTGTCTGCCGCGCCTGGTAACGGTCCAAATCTTCGAAGGGCGATACAGGGCAAGGCTCAGGCAGACAAAGAGGACGGCGCCGGGCGTCTCAGCTGGCATGTTTCGGTGAAAGAGCGCTTCCTGACGCAGGACCACAGCTGCGACAGCGGCAGCGTCGTTGTTCACGACCGCTGTCGTCGGGACATACAGTTGGTAAGACGGCTCCAGCGTAAAGCCCGGATACCGGAACCCGGCAATGCGTGCCCTTTCCGAGCGGCAACATGCTTCCCCTCCGCGGTGCAGGAGGGTTCGTGATTGTTGATCGCGAAGCTCAGGGAAAACGCCGCGCGAACAATCCCGGGGATTCCTGCGCTCCCGCTGATACACTCTCGGCCATGCCATCCCTGGGCGCCCGCATCATCGCTTACGGATTCCTCGGGATCATCTGCGCCGCCGGACCGTTCATGTTGTTGCTGGACGTAGTCACCGGGATTCAGCGCGTGGGATTCATTCACTCCGCCATTCCAGCCGAAGGGGTAATCGTTGGCCTTGGACGGCCTGCCGGACGCAAACAGTCCTACCGAGGCCGTTTCCCGGTTTTCCAGTTCACCACCCAGGGCGGAGCGAGCTTCACCGTTTACTCGAATATCTCGCAGAGCCCTCCACCGTGGAAATTCGGAGAACGCGTCCCCGTTCTGTACCGGCAGCGTCATCCCCAGGACGCCCACATCGATTCGTTTGTGCAGTTGTGGGGGCCGCAGGTGGTTCTGACCGTCGTCGGCGGGGCCTTCTCGACGATCCCGCTGCTGATCGTCCGCGGCCGGCGCCGCGCGAAGATCTCAAAGCGCGCAACGGTCGCGGGAGAATGACCTTTACTTCTCCAGACCGTTCCACGCCCACCGTGGAATCCTAAGCCCACCGGGCACGTCGTCCGCCGAGTGATGGTAGCGAGCCATCGGGACCGTCGTCGCCCAGGCGAAGTAATCGTGCAGCGCCCGGCCGAGCGCGCCGTCGCGGTCGATGCCGACGTCTACGAGAGCCTGATCGAAGCAGTTGATCGCGCGCCGGTCCATCTCCTCGTGCACACCGTTGCCGCTGTGAATACGGACGACGGAAGTCTCGTCGCCATAGACGCTGGAATACGCCGCCGGTCCGCCCAGGGCTTCGCCCCAATACGCAGCCAGCCGCTCCGTATGATCCTCGTTGAATCCGTGGCTGAACGCGTGGGCCACAACTTCGTCGTCGAGTACCCGGAGATGCCAGGCGTGGGCCAGGCGACGCATGCCATCCATCCCCCCTGCGGCTTCATAGAGCGTTCGCATGCGATCCATCTTCGCAGGCGCCCCGTCGCGCGACAAGGCGATCCGGATTCCCTGCAGGCGACGCTGCTGCGTCAGCGCCGCCGTAACGCCCCTGACCGGCCACCCGGCCTGCCGCGACGAGTTGTCGTCGCCGGCGGTGAACTTCCCGCCCGCTGATGACCCGACTTTTATCCGCTGAACCGGCATCCGCTCTCCTTGCGATGGTCCCTCCTCGCTACCCTTCGGCTCACTTCGTTCAGGATGCTCCTGAAAGGCCATGGGCTGAAGGTGCGGGCAGGGTGACCGGTTTTCATCCATATGTGCAGATAACGGGCATTGGTGGGCAGGCCAGCCCACCAATCAGATGTAACCGAAGTAATCCGTGGCTTTCATGGAAACCGGGCACGACCCTCGATAACAGCGGCGTTCGGCTGCGATGGACCCAAATCGGGAAACCAATCCATTTTCTCATTCCAGATGGGATACGGGACATTTCTCACGATTCCCGATTTGGAAGTTATCGCTCGATCCTTCCCGATTTATGCCCATAAGTAACCAGAAGTAACCACCAATGTGATCGATCTCACAAAGCATTCTGTGTTACCAGTCGATGATGCAGGCAGCGTTTCACACTTCGTTCTGATCCCGATTCAAGTGTGGGTGATGACGGCGTCGCCGCAGACAGCTCTGCGAGCGCGAACCGTGGAGGTGTGTGAAGGCGCCTGAGGTGCTTCTCATGCTCGTTAGTCGATTTTGCCTTCCCCGTTTCCGTTCCCTTTTCCCTCTGAACGGAATCAAAGCCGGCCGATCCGGACGCCGATTTTCCCACCTGTTTGTCGTTATGAGTTGTTTATCGCTGATGAACCTCAGTGCCCATGGTCAAACCATGGGGGTGACCGCGCTGACATGCGCGAACGGGTCGGTGACCGGCGCGGCTGCGGACACATGCACCGTAACCTTGACGGAAGCAGCGCCCACCAACGGCCAGGTTGTCACCTTGTCGAGTAATGCCGTCCATGTTACGGTGCCGCCGTCGGTGACGGTTGCCGCGGGTGCCTCCAGCGCGTCGTTCACCGCGACAGTGGCGGCGATCTATACGCCTCAGACTGCTACGCTCACCGCCAGCGCGGCGGGGGTTGCGCAGACTTACGCGATCACTCTGACCCCTCCGGCTCCAGCTTCACTCACCTGCGTTACACCGTCCCTGACTGGTCCCGGGAGCGATGCCTGCACCCTCACACTCACCGCCGGAGCGCCGTGGGAAGGCATGACGGTCAGCCTGTCAAGCAGCAACGGCACGCTTTTGCAGGTTCCTTCGTCGGTGACTGTGGCGGCAGGAGCGGCCAGCGCAGCCTTTACGGCCACCACAGATGGGGCTTACACCAATCAGACGATCACGATCACTGCGAAGATCAATGGTATTGCGCAGACTTACGCGATCACTCTGACCCCTCCGGCTCCAGCTTCGCTCACCTGCGTTACACCGTCCCTCACTGGACCGGGGAGCGATGCCTGCACCCTCACACTCACCGCCGGAGCGCCGTGGGAAGGCATGACGGTCAGCCTCTCGACCAGCAATGGCGCGCTTTTGCAGGTTCCTTCGTCGGTGACTGTGGCGGCGGGAGCGGCCAGCGCAACCTTTACGGCCACCACAGAGGGGGCCTACACCAATCAGACGATCACGATCACTGCCAAGATCAATGGTATTGCGCAGACTTACGCGGTCAGTCTGACCCCTCCGGCTCCAGCTTCGCTCACCTGCATTACACCGTCCCTCACTGGACCGGGGAGCGATGCCTGCACCCTCACACTCACCGCCGGAGCGCCGTGGGAAGGTCTTGCAGTCAGCCTGTCAAGCAGCAACAGTGCGGTCACGGTTCCACCTTCCGTGACGGTGGCCAGCGGATCGGCCACGGCTGCCTTCACCGCGACGGCAACCGCTGTCGGCACCGCGCAGTCAGCAACGGTGACGGCGACTGCCGACGGAAGCTCGGCCAGCACGGCCCTGCAGCTCAACGCAGCCACCCCGGGACTGAGTCTGAGCTCATCGACGCTCAACTTCGGCAGCGTGCAGCTGAATACGACAACCACCCAATCGGTCACCCTGACCTCGTCGGGTAACGTGGCTCTGACCGTCAACTCGGTTG
>Ga0335075_10012322_pt1 | contig 12920 bp, 10 predicted proteins | sample Lox_Sample_24_FD_206723 | JGI IMG/M metagenome (GOLD analysis project Ga0335075, IMG submission 206723) | Soil microbial communities from Loxahatchee National Wildlife Refuge, Florida, United States - Lox_Sample_2.4 | ecosystem: Environmental > Terrestrial > Soil > Wetlands | place: USA... | reverse complement strand
AGCGGCTACATGGAATCGATCCCGCGCGATCTCGACGAGGCGGCGATGATCGACGGCGCCTCGCGCCTCCAAGCGATCCGCCTCGTCATCATGCCGCTCGCGCTCCCGGGCGTCATCGCCGTCGGGATCTATCTCTTCATCGCCTCATGGAACGAATACCTCTTCGCGCTGATGCTCTCCGGCGAGCGCGTGCGCACCGTCACGGTGGCGCTGCAGATGTTCATCGGCGAGAACCAGGTGCAATGGGGCCTTCTCACCGCCGGCGGCACGCTCGTCGCCCTGCCGGTCGTTCTACTCTTCCTTGCCGTGCAGCGGCATCTCGTGAGCGGGCTCACGGGCGGCGCAGTGAAAGGCTGAGAATGCGCAAGACCTCGCCGATCGGCGTGATTTCCATGAGCTACGCGCGGCCCTTCGGGCCGGAGCATCTCTCCCTCTTTCCCCGCATGAAGGAGGCGGGGATGGATTTCTGCGAGCTGCTGGTGCCCGAGCCCGGCGAGCTCGACCCCGCGGAGGCAAGGCGCGCCGCCGCCGACGCCGGGCTCTCTCTCGTTCTCGCCGCCCGCGTCAACCTCGCGCGCGATCTCTCGTCGGCCGACCCCGCCGTTCAGGAGGCTGCATCCGCCTATCTCCGCGACGCGGTCGATATCGCCGTGCGCGCCGGCGCCCGCATCGTCGGCGGCCCGCTCTACGGCAGCCCGCTCGTCTTCGCCGGCCGCGCGCCCGCGCCGATCGGGGAGGCCGAGCGCCGGCAACGCATCGCCCGCGTCGTCGCCGGGCTCGGCAAGGCCGGCGCCTACGCGGCGGAGCGCGGAATCGTCCTCGCGGTCGAGCCGCTTAATCGTTTCGAGACCGATTTCTGCAATCTTGCCGCGCAGGCGGTTGCCCTCGTCCGCGAGGTCGCCAACCCCGCCGTCGGCGTGATGCTCGATACGTTTCACATGAACATGGAGGAGGACGACCTGCCGGGGGCCATCCGCGCCACGGGCTCACATCTCGTGCACTTCCAGGCCAACGAGAACCATCGCGGATTCCTCGGCAGCGGCCATCTCGACTGGCCTTCCATCGCCCGCGCGCTCGCCGCGATCCTCTATTCGGGACCGATCACGCTCGAGCCGTTCCGCCGCAGCGACCGGCGGCTCTCGACTCCCTTCGCGCAGTGGCGCCCGCCCGAGGCGGACGAGGACGCCGATCTCGCCGCCAGCGCCGCCCTGCTGCGCGGCGCGCTGCACGCGGCAGCGGCGTGATGCTGCGCCTCGGCTGGATCGGGTGCGGCACCCATGCCTCCGAGATGCTGCTGCCGCAACTCACCCGCTTCCCGGTGGCACTCGCCGCGGTGTGCGACACCGATCCCGCGCGCGCCGGCGAGGCCGCGCGCCGCTTCGGCGCCGGAGCGTCCTTCACCGATGCGGCGGCGATGCTGGGCGAGGTTGCGCTCGACGCCGTCGGCATGGCGGTCGGCCCGGCGCAGCATCAGGCGCTCGCGCAACACGCGCTGGCGCGCGGGCTCGCCGTCTTCGTCGAGAAGCCTCCCGCCGCAACCGCGGCCGGCGCGGCGCTCGTCGCCGCCGCCGCGGCGAAAGCCGCTCGCCCCTGCATCGTCGGCTTCATGAAGCGCTACTCCACCGCCAATCGGATCGCCGCCAATATCCTGCGCGGCGCGGAGTTCGGCGCCGCCGCGAGCCTGGTCGGCGAATACATGACGGCGCCGACCTACTTCGCGCGCGATCCGGATTACGAAGGCTTCTTCCTTCATCATTCCGTTCACGCAATGGATCTCGTTCCCTGGCTGATGGGCGAAAGGGTGGAAGCGGTTCACGCGCGGAGCTTTTCTCTCGGGCCGGGGAAGATCGCGCTCCATGTCGGCTTCACCTTCCCCTCGGGGGCTCTCGGCACCGTGGTGATGGGCACGCATCAGTCGCGCGGCACGCCGATGGAGTTCTGGCAGGTGATGGGCGATAACCGCCGTGTCGAGATCCACAACGTCCACAGCGTGCGCTATTTCCGCGCACCGCCCTTCAAGGCCGACGATCCCGCAGCGACGCTCGATCCTGCCCTGGACACGCTGGCCTGGGAACCGAATCTCACCGCGGCCGCCAATGAGGACCACAAGGGGTATCACGCGCTGCTCGGCGCTTTCCTTGCCGCGGCGCGCGGCGAGCCTTCGGACGCGCCGACGATCGAAGAGGGCGTGGAGGCGATGCGGGTGCTCGAGGCGATGCGCCGCTCGCTCGTCACGGGCAATGCCGAATCGCCCCATCCCCGCGCCTCGTCGGGATGAGGCGATCGGGCCTCGGTCGAGGAAGCAAGGAGGGTGCAGACCTGCGCGTTATCCGATCAGGAGCAGGGCTTCGCGGGCCAGCCTTGAGTCAAGGCGCGCGCAGCGCCCGCGCGTAGCGCGGCTTGGCCTTGACGCAAGGCCGCCCCGCGAACGCACAATCGGGGATCGGATCAGCACCGCTCCGCTGATGTCGGGCGCCGCGAGCGGGCCGCCCCCTTGACCCACGTCGATCCCTGTCCGGTACTTCCGCGCGGAGGACACGAGCGATGATCGAGACACCGGACATCACGCGCCCGCCCGCGCATCTCGTCTCGGCCCTCGCCGAGATCGGCGCCGCGACCGCCAGCAGCACGCTCTCCCACCTCGGTATCCGCAACGCCCACATCATCGGCCCGGTTTCCTGGACTCCCGGCCGTGCCATCGCCGGCCCCGCCCTCACCCTGCAATTCATGCCCAAGCGCGAGGACATGTACGGTGAGGACGAATACACCGACCCAGAAAAGCAGCTCCATCGCCACGTGCTCTATCACGCGAGAGCCGGCGACGTTGTCGTCGTGGACGCCCGTGCCGACATGGCAAGCGGCGTCTTCGGGGAGATGATGCTCACCTACTTCAAAGGCCGCGGCGGGCTCGGCGTCGTCATCGACGGCTGCATCCGCGATTTTCCGCATGCGAAATCGCTCGGCCTCGGCCTCTGGCTGCGCGGCGTGACCCCCAACTTCCACACCCAGACCAACATTGTTCCCTACGCGGTGAACGTGCCGATCGCGATGAACAATTGCCTCGTCATGCCGGGCGACATCATCGTCGCCGACGACGACGGCGCCGTCGTCGTCCCTTCTTCTCTCGCCGCGCAGGTGATCGAACGCGCCGGCAGCCACCACGAATGGGAGGATTTTTCCCGCCTCCGCCTGAGCGAGGGGGGCGACCTGCGCCGCTACTACCCGCTCTCCGATGCCGCCCGCCCCGAATACGAGGCCTGGCGCGCGCTCAACCCGAAGAAATGAGCGGCCCCGCGCCGCTCTCCCTCACGCCCACGGGACGTCGCCGAAAAAGCTAGAGCCGGGCTTGAGGTGCGCCCGCGCCACGTCCTCGTTCAGCGTCAGGCCGTGCCCGGGCCGGTCGTCGAGATGGATGTAGCCGCCGACGATCGTCGGGCCGCCCGCCACCAGCTCCTCCCACCATGGCACGTCGAACGCGTGGAACTCCATCACCAGGAAATTGTTTATCGCGGCGCACAGCTGCGCTCCCGCCGCCGTCCCGATCGGGCTCGCGACATTATGCGGAGCGAGCGGGATGTAGTAGAGGTCCGCGTGCTCGGCGACCTTCTTCGCTTCGAGCAGCCCGCCCATCTTGGGTATATCCGGCGCGATGATCCGCGCCGCCTGCTTCTCGATCAGTTCCCGATAGCCGTGCTTGCGATAGAGATTCTCGCCGGTGCAGATCGGCGTCCGCGTGCTCAGCGTCACCTGCCGCTGCGCCTCGATATTCTCGGGCGGCACCGGATCCTCGAGCCACAGCAGATCGAACGGCTCCAGCGCCTGCGCGAGCCGGATCGCGTCGTTCACCCCGAACTTCCAGTGGGCGTCCATCGCCACCATGATTTCCGGCCCGACGGCGCCGCGCACCGCCCGCACCACATCGACCATCCAGCGCATCTCCTGCGAGCCGATCGTGCGGTTGAACGGCTCGAACCATCGCCGCCTCGGATGCGGATCGTCCGAGATGTCGATCGTGTAGGGATTGGGCGTGTCGAGATCGAACTTGATCGCGCTGAACCCCGCCGCCACCACCTCTCGCGCCCGCTTGGCGTAGTCCGCCGGATCCGGCGTCTCACCCGCATGGCAATCCGCATAGATGCGGATCTTGTCGCGAAACCGCCCGCCGAAGAATGTCGAGATCGGCGCCTTGAGCGCCCGCCCGAGCAGATCCCAAAGCGCGATCTCTATCCCGCTGATCGCCGTCACCGTCGCTCCCGCCTGCGAGCCCTCCCCGGAGAGGCAGCGCACCATCACCTCGACGAGCCTGCCGATGTTCACCGGATCCTGCCCGAGGATCAGCGGCTTCGCCCGGTGCACGAGCTCCGCCACGCCCGCGCCCCAGTAGGCCTCGCCGAGGCCCGTAATCCCCGCGTCCGTCTCCACCTTCACCAGTACCCAAGGGAAGTTCCCTTGAATGACGGCGGTACTGACATTGGTGATCCTCACTGCCGATCCTCCCGCTCAGGGGCGCGCCCGAAGCGCTTCCGCGCCCACGATGGCTCAATCGAAAAACCCGGCATCCTCTTCCTTCAGATGCCGCCGCGCCTTTTCCGGAACGAGATCGACCCCCATGCCCGGCCGGTCCCACACGTCGATCAAGCCGCTCCTCACGATCGGCTTGGGCAGGCCCTCGACGATCTCGTACCACCAGGCCGGGTCGCCGCTCGGATATTCGAAGGCGATGAAATTGTGCGGCAGGGTCGCGCATACCTGGACCAGGGCCGCGAGCCCCAGCACGCCGTTGCCGGTGCCGTGCGGCGCGATCAGGATGCCGTGCAGGGCGGCATATTCCGCAATCCACTTTAGCTCGGCGATACCGCCCACGTCGCACGGATCCGGCCCCACCACGTTGACCGCGTGGCGCTCGATCAGCTCCTTGAAGTTCTGCCTGAGGTAGATCTGTTCGCCGGTATGAATGGGCGTCGTTGTCGCGTGCGTGAGGTCCCGGTACACGTCGGCGTTGACGTAGGGAACATAGTCTCCCGTGAGCATGTCCTCGAGCCAGAGCAGATTGAATTTCTCGACCGCGCGGGCGAAGCGGATCGCGTCCGGCACCGTCCAGCCCGGCCCGCAGTCGAGCGCCAGCCCGACCTTGTCCCCCAGCGCCTCCTTCATTGCCGCCACGCAGGCGATCAGGTGCGCCATTCCCCGTTCGGTCAGCAGCCCCGAATCGAGCGCTCCGTGGAAGGGGCTCTTCTCGGCCGCGCCATAAAAGAAATCCGGGAGCTCGTGCTTCATCCGGCTATGGAAGGCGATTCCCTGCTTGATCATCGTGAAGCCTTCGGGAAGCGCCATCATCCGCCGGCAATCCGCCGCGTAATGCTCCGGCGCCACCCCCGGCAGCGGGACGCGGAGCGAGCCGTTGTAGGTCCGCACCTGGTCGCGCACCTTGCCGCCCAGCAGCTTGTACACCGGCAGCCCCGCCGCCTTTCCCGCCACGTCCCATAGCGCCATCTCGACGGCGCTCACCGCGCTTCCCCACGGTTTGAACGCGCCGCGCTGGCGGATGCGCAGCATCACCCGCTCGACATTCGTCGGATCCTGGCCGATGAGGGCCTCGCGCAAATGGAGGACGAACGGCTTGAGATAGGGCTTGTACGATTCCACCTCGCCGTAGCCGTCGATCGCCTCGTCGGTCACGATCCGCACCACCGGATTCTTCCCGATCATGGCGCATTTGAGGTCGGTGATCTTCATTTGCGATTCCCTCCGGCGCGCCGAGCCTATCCGCCGTTGCGCTCCGCGGGCAATCCGCCCGGCGCGGCGACGCCGCGCGGATGCAACCCTTCAATGCGCTCCGATCATGCCGTGTCCGCTGGAGCCGGCGCGGGCGCGGCCTCGACGCGCCGGCCATCGACGAAAAGATGCACGGAGGGCTCGGGGAAGCGGATCGCGATCGGCTCGCCGACCGCGACCGAGCGGTGCCTTGTCTCGAGGATCGTGACGGGCTCTTGGCCGATGTCCGCATAGATCAGCCTGTCGTCGCCGGTATCGTCGATCTCGCGGACGACGCCGCCGAGCCAGGGCGGTTCGACGGGTCCGGCTTGCGTTTGCCATTCGACATGCTTCGGACGAATCCCGAGAACGCCGTTCCCGGCGGCGACCGGCGGGTGCGGCCTGAGGCTTGCCGCCGCCGAGCCTCCGTCCAGCCGGCAAACCAGGCCGCCGCCCGCGCTCCGCAGGCTGACCCGGAACATGTTCATCGCCGGCGCGCCGACGAATCCGGCCACGAAAAGATCGGCGGGGCGGTTGTAGATGGCCTCCGGCGTGTCGACCTGCACGACGTGGCCCTGGTTCATGACCACCACGCGGTCGGAGAGCGACATCGCCTCGATCTGGTCGTGGGTGACGTAGACGGTGGTCACCGGCACCTCGCGGTGCAGGCGCTTGATCTCGGTACGCATCTGCAGGCGGAGCTTCGCATCGAGGTTGGAGAGCGGCTCGTCCATCAGGAAGAGCTTGGGCCGGCGGATCAGCGCGCGGCCGAGTGCGACGCGCTGCTGCTGCCCGCCGGAGAGCTGGCGGGGATATTGATCGAGCAGCTCCGTAAGCCCGAGCAGCCTCGCCATCGCGTCCACCCGCGGCGCCCGCTCGGCCCGCGCCACGCCGCGCATGCGGAGCGGAAAATCGAGGTTGCCGCGCACGGTTTTCGCCGGATAGAGCGCGTAGTTCTGGAACACCATCGCCATGTCGCGCGCGCGGAGGTCGGCATATGTGACGTCCGCCCCGTCCACCAGGATGCGCCCGCCCGATGGGGCGATGGTGCCGACGATCAGGCTGAGCAGCGTGGTCTTGCCCGAGCCGGAGGGGCCGAGGACGGTAACGAACTCGCCGTCCCGGATCGTCAGATCGAGCGGCGCCAGGGCTCTCACCTCGCGCCGGCGCGCGACGTAGGTCTTGCAGATGCCCGCGAGGGCTATCTCCGCCATCGCACGCCGGTCGTGTGGAGCGGGGCGGGCATCAGTACTTCAGCGCTCCCTTGCTGAGCGCCGCGATGAAGTATTTCTGCAGGACCAGGAAGACCACGATCACCGGAATGCTCATGGCGATCGCGGTCGCCGTGAGCCCGCTCCAGTTCGGCACGCCTTCGGAGAAATAGGCGAAGATGCCGAGCGGCAGCGTGCGCATGGCGGAGTTCGAGATCATCGTCAGCGCATAGAGATACTCGTCCCAGGCCAGAATGAAGGTGAAGATCGCGGTGGCGACGATCCCCGGCACCGCCGGCGGGATGGCGATCTCGACGAAGGCGCGAAAGCTGCCCGCGCCGTCGAGCCGTGCCGACATCTCCATGTCGACCGGGATTCCATCGAAGAAGCTCTTCAGGATCCAGATGTTGAGCGGCATGCTGAACGTGAGATAGGCGATGATCAGGGAGGGATAGGTGTCGAGCAGGCCAAGCTCCTGCATGACGATATAGAGCGGGATCAGGAAATTGACGAGCGGGAACAGGCTTTGCAGGAGAATCCCGTAGAGGAGCGTGCTCTTGCCGATGAAGCGATAGCGCGAGAAGCCGTAGGCGGCGGGCACGGCGATCAGGAGCGAGAGCACGACCGTGCAGCAGACGACGATCAGGCTGTTCAGGAAGTAGCGCGGAAAATCCGTGCCCGCGATCGGGTTGGCGCGCAGCAGCGCCGCGTAATTGGCGAGCGTGAAGGGGTTCGGCAGATAGCTCACATGGCGGCGGTAGAGCGCGGTCTGCGGTTCGAGCGAAGCCGTCGCCATCCAGGCGAACGGCACCAGCGCGAAGAGAAGGTAGAAGGCGAGCGCGATCTTCGCGGGGATCGCGCGGATCCAGCGCCGTCCGCTCATACCACCCCCGGCGGCCGCCGGCTCAAGGAGCCGGCATAGGCGATGGCGAAGAGCATGAGGATGATCATCACCACCACCGAGGCGGCGGCGGCACGGCCGAAATTGAGGTTGGTGAAGGCGACGTCGTAGATGTAGTTCGATACGATCTCGGTGCGGTTGAGCGGCCCGCCGCTGGTCATGATGTAGGGGATGGTGAAGGTGTTGAAGTTCTGGAAGGTGAGCACGATGCTGGTGATGACGATGACGCGGCGGAGGTACGGAAGCTTGACCTCGAGGAAGGCGCGGGCGGGCGAGGCGCCGTCGAGCCCCGCGGCAAGCACCGTCTGCTCGGGCACCGCCTGAAGACCGGCGAGGAACATGATCATGGCGAAGGGCGCGGTCTTCCAGATGTTGACGAGCATGACCGCGGGCAGCGCCCAGGTGAGCGAGCTCAGGAACGAGATCGGGCGGGAGATGAGGTGCGAAGAGGCAAGCAGATCGTTCAAGAGGCCGTATTCGGCCTGGTAGAGCCAAAGCCAGGCATAGCTCGCGACCACGTAGCCGACGATGTAAGGCAGCATGAGAGCCGCGCGTGCCGGTCCGCGAAACCATCGCAGGCGATCGACGAGCAGCGCCGCGCCCATGCCGAGCAGGAGATCGGCGATGGTGCTTCCGGCCGTCCAGATCACCGTGGTGAGCAGCGAGTGCAGAAAGATCGGGTCGTGCAGGACGGCGTGGTAATTGGCGAGCCCGTTGAAGTGCGTCCTCGTCGTGTATGACGGCGTCGCACGAAAGCTCAGATAGATCGAATAGACAAAAGGATAGCTCATCACCGCGGTGACGACGAGGACGGCCGGCAGCACGTAGGGATAGCCGGCGAGGCGCTCGCCCCAGCGCAGGCGGAGGGAGCCGAATGCGGCGGGCGTGCCCGAACCGGGCTCGGCGAGCGTTGTCACGGGATCGCTCGAGCCGGGCGCGTCCGTTCTAGCCGGCCATCAGCTCGCGCACCTGGCCGGCCGCCGCGCTCGCCGCGTCCTTCGGAGTCGATCTCCCGCTCAGGACCTCCTGGATCATTTGCGGAACGATCGCGTTCCAGATCTGCGCGCCCTCGGCGACGAGCGGGACGTTGACGCCGTAGGGCAGCATCTTGAACACGATGTCGTTGAACGGGATCTCCTTGCTCAGGAGCCCCTGCTCGTGCGATCGCCGCGCCGCGGCGGTGGATGCTTCCGAACCCGCCCCGGTGCCGAGCCGCGCATTCCAGTAGGGCGAGAGATAGGCCCGGATCAATGCCAGCGCGGCCGCCTTGTTGGTGCTGGTCGCGCGGATATGGATGTTGGAGCCGCCGAGCACGACCGCGCGGCGCACCGGCCCGGACGGAACCATGGCCCCGCCCACGGGGAGATCCGGCTTCAGCTGGCGGACCTGCTGGGCGAAGCTCGGATGGTCGATGCACATCGCAACCTTGCCGTCGAGGAACAACGTCTCGACGTTGCTTTCGTTGTCGCTGAGCGCGGAGGGCTGGACGCTCTTGTCGATGTTGAACATGCGGTTGTAGAGCGCCAGTGCCGCAACGGTTCCCTGATCGCCGAGGCCGATCGTGCGCCAGGTCGGATGCGGGCTCAGCTCATCGAAAATCTGCCCGCCGTACGCCCAGGCCGCCGGCATGAAGCGGAAGGGCGTGTTGCCGTTGTTCTGCGCGGCGCACAGCCCGTAGCCGTAATTGCCGGTCTTGTCGTGGATGGTCTTCGAATAGGCGGCAAGGTCCTCCCAGGTCGCGGGCGGCTTCTCCGGATCAAGCCCCGCGCTCGAGAAGATCGCCTTGTTGTAGAGAAGAAACATCACCTCGTTGTTCGTGGGCAGCCCGTAGAGCGGCCCCGTGCCGGCGCCGTCGCGGCGAACGCTGAGCAAAGCTCCGGGCAGGAACTGGTCGAAGGGAATGCCGAGCTCCTGTTCGGTGATCTCGGCGCATTGGTCGGCGCCGACGAACTGGGGCGACCAGGCAATGGCAACCCGGGCGACATCGGGGCGGTTGCTGGCGCGCCATGCCACCGTGAGCTTCGGAAGCATGTCGGTGTAGCCCAGGATCGTCGAAGAGAACTTCAGGTTCTTGTAGAGGGATGGAAAGTACTTCGTGTAGAAGTCCGCCTGCGCCTCCTCCCCCGGGACGTAGGGCGCATCCGACCAATCCCACGCTTCCAGCCGGCCGGCGACCGCCGCGGCCCCGGGCATCGGATCCTGGGAACCGGCCGCGAGGGCGCCCCGTCGCAGAGCGCTCGCCATGACCAGGCCCGCGGCGCCGAGCCCCGCCGTCCTCAGAGTCTGCCTGCGGGAATATGCCGCGTCGGCCATTTTTGTCTCCTCCCCACGACGGCGTCCCGGTGCACCGGCATCGCCGGGTCGAACCGATCCGGGATGCTATCATCAATTGCGCGCGCGCGCCAAACCGGCTGCCCGGAGCGTGATCGCCGGAGGCGGAATCCGGGCACCCCGGCGCCGGAGGCGTTCGATCAGGCGAGAAAGCAACGAGCGAGAGCGGGATCGGTGAGCGCCGGGCGGTCCCGTTCTAGATCCGAAATCTGGACAGGTTGTTCCCGCGGCTCAGCGATCGACCGGCGCGTCGCCGCGGCCGAGCTCCTCGATGCCGATTTCTCCCATCGTCTCCGCCACGGCCGCCATGGCCTCGCCGATATCGTCCTCGGTGACCGCGCCCATGCAGGCGATGCGGAACGTGTTCGCAAGCGCGAGCCGGCCGGGGAAGATGATGAAGCCGCGCCGCTTCATTCCCTCGAACAGCTTCTCGAAGCTGAAGGCGGGGTGGTCGGGATTGTGGAACGTCGCCACGATCGGCGAGGCGCAGGCGTCGGGGACCACCGTCCTGAAGCCCATCTGCCGCATGCCTTGCACCAGCCGCCGCCAGTTGCGCCGGTAGCGGTCGAGCCGGGCCGGGCTGCCGCCCTCGGCCGCGTGCTCGCGGCAGGCCTGCGCGAACGCCGCCACGACCTGGGTCGGCGGAGTGAACCGGAATGCGCCGGTGCGCTCCATGTGCTGATTCTGATCCCAGATATCGAGCGCCACCGAGCGGCAGTTGCCCTTCGCGTTCTCCAGCACCTGCTTCTGCACGATCGCCCAGCCAACGCCCGGCACGTCCTGCATGCATTTGTTGGACGAGACGGTGACGGCGTCGAAGCCAAGCGCGCGCGAATCGAGATCGATCGCGCCGAACGACGCAACCGCGTCGATCAAGAGCCCCTTGCTGAAGCGCCGGCAGGTCTCGGCGATCTCGGCGATCGGGTTGAGGACGCCGGTGCTCGTCTCGCAGTGCACGGCCATCACATGGCTGATCGCCGCGTCGGCGGCGAGCGCGGCCTCGAACTGCTCGGCGGTCGGCGGCGCAAAGGGCGGCGTGCGGATCACCGCGCACGGCGTGCTGAGATGCGCGCAGATCTCGATCAGCCGATCGCCGTACACGCCGTTGCTATGCACGAGCAGCTTGCCGCCCGGCGGCACGAGGGAGGCGATCACCGCCTCGTTCGCATAGGTGGCGCTGCCGGGAAGCGGGATCGCGGCATAGCGCCCGGCGCCCTCGATCAGCCGCACCATGTAATCGCGCGCGAAGGCGATGTCGGCCTGGAACTCCTCTCCGCCGGAGGCGCGGTCGCGCAACATCACCGCCTTGGTCGTGGCCGAGACACTGACCGGGCCGGGGGTCAACAGCAGTGGATCGTTTGGGTCGCGCGGCATCGCCTTCTCCTCCGTGTTGTTCCGAGGTTAGACCGGGCATGTCCCCGAGGCGAGCGCTTCCGACATTCGGGTGTGCCGATAATTTGGCTATCTGACTAGGAACTAAGCGGCTTTTGCATAAAATCTCATCAAAGCAGGATTCGTTACGATAAAAACGGCCGCGCTCCGCGACAATCGGCTTGACTCCCGACACGCGCGCTCGACATGCTCGGCTCGTGAACGGACGCACGACGATCCGTCTCCGGGGAGACTGCATGCAGAGACGCAACCTTCTCCTCTTTGCCTCCTCGCTCGCGGCGACGGCGACAATGCCGGGGATGATGCGCCGCGCGGACGCGGCCGAACCCACGCGCGGCGGCGCCTACATATTCGCCCGTGCGGCAGACAGCCTCTATCTCGACCCGGTGCATATCGCGCAGAACGCCGATATCTGGATCTGCCTCAATCTCTACGACCTGCTCATCCTGCCGACCTTGGACGGAAAGGGCCTGCAGCCGGCGCTCGCCACCAGCTGGTCCACCGCGGCGGACGGCAAGACGGTCACGCTCAAGCTGCGCCCGAACACGAAATTCGCCGACGGCTCGCCGATCGAATTGAGCGACGTCGTCTGGTCGCTGACGCGCGCGAGCAACCCGGCAACGGGCGGGACATTCCAGTTCCTGCTCGACAGCATCGCCTCCGTCGAGGGCCAGGGCAGCGATACGGTGATCCTGCACCTCAAGCATCCCGATCCGACGATCCTGCAGGCGCTCGCCACCTTCAACGCCGGCGTCATGCCGCAAAAGCTGCTGATGGCAGCGCCCGGCGCCGACATCAACGCGAAGTCCCGCGCCTTCGCCGACCACCCGATCGGCTCCGGCCCCTTCGTCCTGTCGAGCTGGCAGCGCAACACCCTCCTGGTGCTGAAGCGCAACCCGTACTATTGGAAGCTCGGCGCCGACGGCAAGAACCTCCCTTATGTCGACGAAGTGCGCTTGCCCGTCATCCCCGATGACGCAACCCGCGTCCTCAAGCTCAAGGCCGGCGAGATCGACGCCACCGAGTTCGTGCCCTTCTCGCGCGTCGCCGAGCTGAAGGCCGACCCGAAGCTCGATATGGTCCTCTTCCCCTCGGAGAAGGTCATCTACTTCAATCTCAATTGCCGCCCGAAGTTCAAGGACGGCAAGATCAATCCGATGGCGGATGCGCGCGTGCGCCAGGCGCTCAATTACGCCACGGACAAGAAGGCGCTGATCCAGGTCCTGAGCTACGGCTTCGGCGTGCCGCAGCAGAGCTACATGCCGATGTCCACGCCCTATGCCTGGGGCCGCGGCGAGCCCTATCCGTACAACATCGCCAAGGCCGCCGCG
>Ga0335075_10012321_pt1 | contig 12921 bp, 10 predicted proteins | sample Lox_Sample_24_FD_206723 | JGI IMG/M metagenome (GOLD analysis project Ga0335075, IMG submission 206723) | Soil microbial communities from Loxahatchee National Wildlife Refuge, Florida, United States - Lox_Sample_2.4 | ecosystem: Environmental > Terrestrial > Soil > Wetlands | place: USA... | reverse complement strand
GGTCGAACACCACGATGTCGGCGTCGCTGCCCGCGCTGACCCGCCCCTTGCCGCGCATCGCGGGCACGCGGTCCTGGAGCAGCCTCGCCGGGTGCAGGCTGCACTTGGCCAGGATCTCGGGAAGTGACAGCCCGCCACCGCGCGCGAGCGTGCGGATCGAGCGCGCGAACGTGCCCGCCGTCCGCGGATGGGTGAACGCGTGCGGTGGCAGCGGCCAGGCGGCGGGCTCCGGCGCGGCGCCGATCCAGGTCAGCGGCATGGCGTCGCTGGCGATCACCGAGCCGGGGAAGGTCAGGTAGCGCAGCAGGACCGCCCGGTCGGCCGGGTCATCCTCGTTCAGCTGCCGGATGATGGCGAGGCCGCCGGGGTCGGTGGCGCGCAGTTCGCTCAGCCGGGCCGCGTCCGCGACCTCCTCCCCGGTGGGCGCGTAGATGATCGACCGCGGCGTCAGCCCGCGCTCGCCGAGCCGTTCCGGCGCCAGGAAGGCGGCGCCGATGCCGGTCATGCCCGCGCCGTACGGATAGGCCTCGGTGCTCACCCGCGAGCCCGCCCGCCGGGCGCGCTCGACGAGCCCGAGCACCCGGTCGGCGTGCCGCAGCGTGGTGCTGTTGACGTGGCAGTAGTGCATGCTCGCGCCGGTCTCGCCCGCGGCCCGGACGATCTCCTCGGCCCCGTCGACCGGCCCGTCCGGGGTGAACTCGATGAGGTCGCGGGCGTGGGTGAACGTCGGCACCCGGGCGGCCGCGGCGAGCGCCGCGACCCGCAGGTACTCCTCGGGCGCCGCGCCCGGCGCGTACCCGACGAGCAGGCCGATGCCGAGCGCGCCGTCGGCGATGTCGGCCTCGAGCACGTCAAGCACGCGGCGGATCTCCTCCGCTGACGCGGCGCGCGTCCACCGCGGGTTCCCGAGGTTGGCGAACAACGAACCGATGGAGCCGTCGAACTTCAGGCCAGCGACGACGCCCATCCTGGCCAGCGCCCAGGATGCGGCGAAACCGTAGTTCAGCGGCCTGCCCGACGCGGCGGCGGTCGCGTAGGCGGCGGCCACGGGGGTGACGCCCGCCTCGAGCTCAAGCGCGGTCGTGACCCCGTCGGTCACCTGGAGCCGGGCGCTGCCCAGGTCGTGCGCGTGGCTGTGCAGGTCGATGAACCCGGCCGTGACGACCTGGCCGGTCACGTCGGCCTCCTGTCTGCCGGGCGGCAGGCCGGCGCCGACCGCCGCCACCTTGTCGCCCGCGATCGCCACGTCGCGGACCGCGTCAAGGCCCGATTCCGGGTCGATGACCCGCCCGCCCCGAAGCACCACGTCGTACTGAGTCACAAGCAGCGACCGTATCAGGCGGCGCTCCTCGCGTAAGTACTCGACCGGGCCGCCCGGCGGCCCTATGCTGAAGGCGTGCGGACAGGCGCGCGGGCCGGCGTGATCGGCCTCCTGGCGGCCGTCGGCCTGGTCTCGCTGGGCGAGCTGGCCGGCCAGCTGCTGCTTGCCGACCCGATGACGCCGCAGCGGCTCGCGGCGCTTGCGGTCGCCGTGCTCGCCGCCGTGGCGGCGGGCTGCGTCGCCGCCGCGGTCCGGCTCGACCGCGCCCCCGCCGGCGCGGTCCCCGTCGTCCGCCGGGTGGCCGCGCTGCGCGACAAGTCCTGGCGCGTCGCGTTCCTCCGCCTGCGCGACCCGGATGCCCGCGGCAGGCCCCGGCCAAGAGCCCCATCGGCGGCCCCGACGGCCGCCTGACAGCGCCTGCCCGAGCCCGCCGCCCCCGCCGTCGCACGCTGCCCTTCGCGCCCTGCCCGTCAGACCGCGCCCCGTCGCGCGGTGTCTCGTCGCATGGCGCCTCGTCGCACCGTGTCGCACCCCCCGCTGCGCGTTCAGGCTCCGCGGCCCGCGGCCGTCTCCAGCCCGTTTCCGTCCTGAGCTGGAAGGCCTCTTGTCATGTCCGGTTTCCTTGGCGTCCCCGTTGACGCCGCGTATCACCTCGTTCTCGCCCTCACGCAGCTGCTCTCCCCCGTCGCCGGCGGCCTGGCCGCGGCCGCCGCGATCGTCTTGTTCACCGCCGCCGTCCGGCTGCTGATCTCGCCGCTGTCGCTGCGCGCGCTGCGCGGTCAGGCCGCCATGGCCAGGCTCGCGCCTCAGGTCCAGGCGCTGCGCACGCGCTACCGGCGCGAGCCGGACCGCTTCCAGCGTGAACTGACGGCCCTGTACAAGCAGGAGGGCACCGGCCCGTTCTCCAGCCTGCTGCCGCTGCTCGCCCAGTGGCCGTTCCTGAGCGTGATGTACCTGCTGTTCCGCTCGGCCAGCGTGGCCGGCGGGCAGAACCAACTGCTGTCCGACGGGCTGTTCGGCGTGCCGCTCGGCGCACACTGGCTGTCCGGCGCCGGCCTGCTCAGCGTGCACGAGGCGCTGTTCCTCGGCGTCTTCGCCGTCCTCGCCGCCGTGTGCTGGCTGTCGGCCCGCCTGGCGAAGCGGGCTCTGCCGGGCAGCGCGGCGCCGGCGGCGGGTGCCACCGCGGCACGCCGCGAGGGCCGGGCGCCCGCGGCCGCCGCGCGAGCCGGGCGGCCTGGCGGCACGGTCGTGCAGGGCCGCGAGGGGGCCCGCGGCAACGCGGCCGGCCACGGCGGCAAGGGGACCCGCCAGGGCGGCAACACGGCCCGCCAGGGCGACAACGCGGCCGGCCACGGCGGCAAGGGGGCCCGGCCGGCCGCGAGCGGCACGAAGGCCCGCGGCGACCGCCCGTCCACCGCCGTGACCCGCCCCGACCCGGCCGAGGTGCTCGCCAACAGCAAGACGGCGGGCGTGCTCACCCGGGTGCTGCCGTACGTGACCGTCGCCATCGCCGCGTTCGCTCCCCTGGCCGCCGCCATCTACCTGCTCACCACGGTCGCGTGGACCCTCGGGGAACGCCGCCTCTTCCTGCGGCGGACCACGCGGGCCGCCGGCGGGCTGGTAGCTGAGACCCGGTGATGCCCTGGTGACTACGTCCCGGCCGGCCGGCGGGTCAGCGCTGGCCCTCGATGGGTCCGGCCGGGTTCGTGGGCCACGCTTCCAAACGCCGTTCAGTCCAGTGGGGTAGTCCGGTGGGGTAGGTGGTGCCGGTGAGGCAGCCAGCCGCCTCGGCACCCGCCGCACACTTGCTGGCCGGCCCCCGGGCCCGGGCGAAATCGGGGAAGGTTTTTTCCGGGCGCCGGGCGCCGGGTCCTCGCTAATCGTCCCGTTTGCATGATTTGTCCGGCATAGGGGCAGGCCGGGCGAATTTTTGTGAAAGTTCGGACGACGACGGACGGTCGCGTCGCGGCGTCGTTCGCCCGTGAGGTACGCGCCGGGCCCTGGGCGCCGACCCTAGGCACCGGGACCTGGGCACAAGGCCCTAGGCACCGGGACCTGGGCACAAGGCCCTGGGCACAAGGCCCTGGCGTGACCGCCGGGTGGTGGGCGATCAGGTGAACAGGGCGTGGTGGCGGCGGACGGACTGCAGCAGGCCGATCGCGATCATGTCGGCGAAGATGGCGGAGCCGCCGTAGGAGACGAACGGGAGCGGCAGGCCGGTGATTGGCATGATGCCGATCGTCATGCCGATGTTCACGAACGACTGGAAGGCGAACCAGACCGCCACGCCCGACGCGACGAGCAGGCCGTACATGTCGTCGGCCAGCTGGGCGGCGCGCACCGCGCGGAACACGATGAAGCCCAGCAGCGCGACGATGACCGCGCAGCCGACGAAGCCGAGTTCCTCGCCCGCGACCGTGAAGATGAAGTCGGTCTGCACCGAGGGCACGAAGTTGCCGCCGGTGAACGTGCCGTGGAAGAGGCCCTCGCCGAAGAGCCCGCCCGAGCCGACCGCGATCTTGGCCTGGATGCCGTTGTAGCCGGCCCCCGCCAGGTTCTGCGCCGGGTGCAGGAACGCGGTCAGCCGGGTCAACTGGTAGCCCTTGAGCAGGTGCACCTTGGCGATCACGTAGATGGTGCCGGACACGCCAGCGAGGCCGCCGAGCACCCAGTAGATCCGGATGCCGGACACGACGATCATCCCGGCCAGCGTGAACACCAGGACGAACGTGACGCCGAGGGCCGGCTCCTTCTCGACCAGCGCGATCAGCGGCGCGGCGGCGAGGAAGGTGAGCAGCACGTCCCTGATCGTCGGGCGGCCGGACGGCAGCTTGCGGCGAGAAAGCAGCCAGGCGGCGGAGAGGATCAGGCCGAGCTTGGCGAACTCCGACGGCTCGACCTGGAAGCCGCCGGGCAGGGCGATCCACGCCTTGGCGCCGTTCACCGACTGGCCGACGGCGAGCACCGCCAGCAGGAGCACCAGCGACAGGCCGTAGAGGACCGGGGTCCAGCGCCTGATCCGCCGGTAGTCGAGCGAGGCGGTCACGAACATCAGGATCAGCCCGAGGAAGGCCCACAAGGCGGCCTTCTTCAGGTACGTGTGCGGGTCGAGGCCCTGCTGGCGCAGCGACGGCTCGGTCGCCGCCCAGACGAGCACCGTGCCAAGCACGGTCAGCCCGCAGGTGACGAAGATCAGCGGCCAGTCCCAGGACCGCGCGACCCCGCCCTTCGCGAAGGCGCGGGCGAGCCCCGAGCGGCGGCGCGGCGCGAACGTGCCCGCCCGCGGGCCGGCCCAGCCACGGGACGGGAGCCCGGCGCTGCTCACTTGCCACTCCCCCCTGAACCACTGGCCTTTCCTGAACCACTGGCCTTTCCTGAACCACTGGCCTTAGTTGACGCGCTGGCCTTCGCCGAACTGGTTGCCTTCACCGAGGTCGCGGTCAGGTTGGGCAGCCCGGGCAGGTTGCCGCCCGGCATGGCCGCCTTCTTGCCCTCGAGGCCGAAGATGCCGTCCCAGAGCTGGCGGACCGCCGGCGCCGCCGCGTCCGCGCCGTAGCCGGAGTTCGGCAGCATGACGACCACCACGAGCTTGGGATTGTCGCACGGGGCGAACGACGCGAACACCGAGGTGGCGACCTTGCCCATGATCTGCGCGGTACCGGTCTTGCCCGCCACGCAGACCTGGTTAAGCGGGAACCCGCCGAACGCGCCCGCCGCGGTGCCCTGCGTCACCACGCCGGCGAGCGCGGAACGGATGTAGGAAAGGGTCTCCGACGAGACGGGCAGCTTGCGCACGACCGGCGGGTTGATCTTCTGCACGACCTTGCCCGAGGCGGAAACGAGCGCCTCGCCGAGCCGCGGCTGGTACAGCGTGCCGCCGTTGGCGAGCGCGACGTAGGCGTTAGTGAGCTGCAGCGGGGTAGACGTGATGTAGCCCTGGCCGATCGCCGCGATCGCCGCCTGGCCCGGCTCCCAGACCCACCCGCTCTGGCAGTCGTCGTACTCGATCTGCTGCACGTACGACCCGTTGGCGCTGCCGTTCTTGCACCAGTCCTGGCCCTTGTGGGCGTTGTCCTCCCACATGTTGTAGAGCCACTGGCGGGTGGGGATCGTGCCGGTGGACTCTTCCGGCAGGTCGACACCGGTGTCCTGGCCGAAGCCCCAGTCCAGCTCCATCTGCTGCATCTTCTGGGTCGGCGCGTTCGGGTTCAGCTGGTAGTCCGCCTTGTTGTCGTCGCTCTGCCACATCTGGTAGCCGATGTCGTAGTACACCGTGTCGCAGGACTGGATCAGCGCCTCGGCGAACGACATGTCACCCTCGTTCGGGTTGCCGTCGTTGATGAACGTGTGGCCGTCGATGTTCACCGAAGCGGGGCACGCGTACAGGCCGTTGAGCGGGAAGCCGTCGGCGACGGCGGCGGCGGTCGAGGTGACCTTGAACGTGGAGCCGGGCGAGTACTGCCCCTGGGTCGCCCAGTTCACCGCGGGCTCGCCGGAGCCGGACTGCGAGCCGAGGCCGAACAGGTAGTCGACCTCCTGCTGCGAGATCGTGTTGCTCCACACGTTCGGGTTGTAGTCCGGGTAGCTTGCCATCGCGACGATCCTGCCGGTGGTCGTCTCCACGATCGCCGCGCCCTGGTTGGCGGAGTTGCCGTTGGCCCGCGACCGGGCGATCGCGCTGTCGAGCGCCTGCTGCGCGACCGCCTGGACCTTGGCGTTGAGCGAGGTCACCAGCGTGTCCCCGGTCTTGGCGGGCGTGCCGCCGACCGTGCCGAGCACGTCGCCCGCCGCGTTCACCGACACGATCTGCGTGCCGGGCTTGCCGGTCAGCGCCGTGTTGTACTGCGCCTCAAGGCCGGACTGGCCGACCAGGTCATCGCCGGCGAACCCGGTCTGCGGTAGGTGGTCCTGCGCCATCTCGGCCTGGGTGATCGGCTGGAGGTAGCCGAGGGCCTGGGCCGGGTTCGCGCCGTCCGGCATGGGATAGTCGGTGACCGGCGAGAGCTGCGCGGTGACGCCAGGGTAAAGCGTCGGCTCCTCCATGATCTGCAGCGCGACCGCGTCGCTCACGTGCTCCGCGACCGGGATCGGCTGGTAAGGCGACCCCGTCCAGCAGGGCTGCGAGACGCCCTTCGTGCAAAGCCTGACCTTCTCGGTCAGCGTCTTGTCCGACAGGTGCAGCAGGGGCGCGAGCCGGGCGAGCACCGCCTTGCCGTCGTCGCTCGTGGTCTGTGACAGCTGCATCATGTTGACCGAGACGGTCATCGACGTCTGGTTGTCCACCAGCGCCTGCCCGGTGTCGTCGGTGATCATGCCGCGCACCGCGGGCACCACGACCGTCCGCGTCTGGTTCACCTGGGCGAGCGACTTGTACTGGGCGGTGTCGAGCACCTGGAGGTACCACAGCCGCCCGCCGAGGACGACGATCATGGCCAGCGCGATCACGTACAGGCCGAGCAGCCGCTTGCGCGAACGGGGTATCACCGGCCCACCCCCATGAACCGCAGCAGCCGGCGGCTGCGCTTGCGCCAGGGGTGCCGGCTGCGCCGCAGCCACGCGCCCGACCGCGGCCCGGCGTACCAGTTGCCGCGGGCGGTGCGGCGCCGGAACGCTCCGCGCGGTCGGCTGGCGCTGCCGAGCCAGCCGCTGCGCGGTGACCGCCGCTGCCGGGAAAACGTCTGCGCGGCCGAAGTCGAGCCGCGGAGCCAGCCGCGGGACGGTGAACGGCGGCGGGCCAGCGGCGTGCCCCCGCCGGACAGCGCGGACAGGCCGGACGGGGCCGACCGCGCGGCGAGCGCCTCGGCCGCCGACCGGGCCGGGCGGCCGGTGACCCGGGAGCCGCCCACGGCCGCGCTGCCGGGCTGACCGCCCGCGAAACCGCGCGGGCGGGCCGCCGTCCGCCCGGTCGCGAGGCCGGCCGCGCCGCCCGCCTTCAGCCAGCCGCGCGACGGAGAGTGCGCCGCTCGCTTCGGCGCGGGGACGGCGGGTGACGCCGACGACCTGAGCCAGTTCTTGCCCGGGGTCCGCGCCGCCGGGCGTGCCCCGGTAAGCCGGGCGGGCGCCGGGCGGCTGGACGCGAAGTTCAGCTTTTGGGCGCGGCCGCCGGCCAGGATCAGCGGGGCACCGGATGAGCCACCCGCAGTCGTTCTGACTACTCCTCCCGCGCGGGCGTCAGACAGCCGCAGCCTGGGGACCCGGCGCGCCGGTGACTGGCTTCCGTAGTGCTCGCCCGTGCCGGCCAGCCGCAGCCTGGGGACCCGGCGCGCCGGTGACTGGCTTCCGTGGTGCTCGCCCGTGCCGGCCAAGCGCAGCCGTGGGACGCGGCGCGCCGGTGACTGGCTTAGGTAGCTGTCGCCCGTGCCGGCGAGCCGCAGGTTGGGTGCGGCGCCGGCCGACGCCTGGCGGAACACCGCCGCCGGCTGGAGGAAGCCGAACTCGGGCGCCGGGGCCCGCTCCGGCGCCGCGCGCCAGCCGACGGCGCCCCGGGTCAGCCGGGCGACCAGCCAGAACACCAGCGGAGAGAGCAGCAGGTCGTACAGGATCGCGGCGGGCAGCACTCGGCTGGCCGCGGCCCGGGTCACGTCCGGGTCGGAAAGCAGCAGGCCGAGGGCGGCCTTGCCCGCCTCGCCGGCCGCCACCGCGACGGCCATGACCGTGAAGATGATGACCGGGTCGTGCTCACCCGTCGTGTCCCACAAGGCGCGCACGACGCGGGCCGCGGCGTACCCGACCAGGCAGAAGACCAGCGCGTACTCGCCGGCGTAGTGGGCCGCGGGCGGCGCGATGTCCAGCGCGAGGCCGCCCGCGAAGCCGGTGACGGCGCCGGCCGTCGGGCCGGTGGCGACGGCGATGGCCGCGACGAGCAGCAGCACGAGGTCCGGCCCGGCCGCACCGGGCAGCGGCAGCCGGTTCACCACGGTGAGCTGCAGGACGACGGCGGCGAAGAGCGCGACCGCGAGGACGGCGGCCGTGAGCGCCTTGCGGGCGGCCGAGACTTCCTGGGTCACTTGCTCACCACCACCCCGACCACGCCGAGGCCGGTGAAGTCGGCGAACGGCTTGACCAGCGCGGTCGGGGTGAGCGAGCCGGGCTGGGTGGTGACGCTGGACACGGTGCCGACCGGGACGCCTGGCACGTAGGGCCGGCCGCCCACGGAGCCGAACGTGACCAGTTCCTGACCGGGCCTGAGCGTCGCGTTCGCGTCGAACAAGGTGAGCTTGAGCGGCGCGCTGCCTGACAAGGTGCCGGCGCTGCCGGCGAGCGCGCCGATCTGGCCGCTGCCCGCCATCCGCACGCCCACCGTGGTGCCCGCGTCGGTCAGCAGCTGCACGGTGGCGGTGCCCGAGGTCACCCCGGTGACCGTGCCGACCAGGCCGGCGCCGTTCAGCACGGTCTCGTTGGCCGTGATGCCGTCGGCGCTGCCCACGTTGATCGTCACCGTGTCCGAGTAGTCGCCGCCCGCGGCGATCACCGTGCCGGTGACGACCTTGTACTTGCCCGCGGACAGGTGCAGCACCTTCGCCAGCTGGGCGGCGTCGGCGTCGCCGGACTGCGCCTGGGCGAGCTGGGCACGCAGCTGGTCGTTCTGCTTTTGCAGGTTCGCGACCTCGCCGCTGTCGCCGCCCGCGCCGCGGAAGACCCCGGTGACGTCGCCGGCCAGCCGCTCGACCGGGCCGAAGATCCGGCCGCCGACGCTGGACGCGCCCGAGTTACCGCCATCACGGAAATCGATCGTGATCAGCGCGATCGCCACGACGAGCAGTGCGATGAGAACCAGTCGTGTCCGTCTCGCTTCAAGCAATGCGCAACTCCCGTCACGTGCGCCACCTGTGCGTGGTTGTCAGGTTACCGCCGGTCGGGAACGAGCACCTGCTGGAGGGTGTCGAAGTCCTCGACGCACTTGCCGGTGCCGAGGACGACGGAGTCGAGCGGGCTGTCCGCGATGTGCACGGGCATGCCCGTCTCTTCGCGGATTCGCTGGTCGAGTCCGCGCAGCAGCGCGCCGCCGCCGGTGAGGGCGATGCCGCGGTCCATGACGTCGCCCGCCAACTCGGGCGGGCACTTGTCCAGCGTGGACTTGACCGCGTCGATGATCAGGTTGATGGGCTCGTCGATCGCCCGCCTGACCTCGGCGGCGGAGATGAGGATGGTCTTCGGCAGGCCGGAGACGAGGTCGCGGCCGCGGATCTCGGCCTGCGGTTCCTCCTTGGCGGGGAACGCGGAGCCGAGCGCCAGCTTGATCTCCTCGGCGGTGCGCTCGCCGAGCATCAGGCTGTGCTCCTTCTTGCCGAACGTGATGATCGCCTGGTCGAGTTCGTCGCCGCCGATCCTGATGCTCTGGCTGGTGACGATGCCCCCGAGCGAGATCACCGCGACCTCGGTGGTGCCGCCGCCGATGTCCACCACCATGTTGCCGGTCGGCTCGTTGACCGGCAGGCCCGCGCCGATCGCCGCCGCCATCGGCTCCTCGATGATGTAGACCTTGCGCGCCCCCGCCTGGTGGCCGGCCTCCTTCACCGCGCTCTGCTCGACGCCGGTGATGCCGCTCGGCACCGCGACGACGATGCGCGGCTTGGCCATCCGGGTTCTCTTGTGCACCTTCTGGATGAAATAGCGGAGCATGCGCTCGGTGACGTCGAAGTCCGCGATCACGCCGTCCTTGAGCGGCCTGACCGCCACGATGTTGCCGGGGGTGCGGCCGATCATGCGCTTGGCCTCGACCCCGACGGCGACCACCTGGCCGTTGTTGGTGTTGAGCGCCACCACGCTCGGCTCGTTGAGTACGATGCCCCGGCCGCGCACGTACACCAGGGTGTTCGCGGTACCGAGGTCGACAGCCATGTCGCGGCCAAGGAACGTCAAGGCATTGCTCATAGGGGTGCGGCCAACCCTTCCGATCATCAGGTCATCAGGCGTGGTGAACCTGTAGCGAGCCTATCGGATAAGCATTGGGTAATGCGGAGCACGGTCCTGGTGTTTTAAGACATGGGGACAATACTCCGTAAACTCTGCGGTATTTCTTACAAAGTTCTTGCAAAGTTCGCCGACTTGTCCGGATTTGACCGGTGTAGCGGACCGTGCAGATGGGTCTTGCAGCTGAATCGTGCGGTTGAACGTGCATTCGTACCGGGCGCGACCACCGCCCGCGGCCGTGGCCGCGCCTGGTCCTACACAGGTATCTATCTAACGAGCGCGCGGCTAAACGAGTTCGGGGAAGAAGATCTTGATCTCCCGCTCCGCGGACTCCGGCGAGTCGCTGCCGTGCACGATGTTCTGCGAGACCTGCAGCGCGTGGTCGCCGCGGATCGTGCCCGGGGTGGCCTTGACGGGGTCGGTGGCGCCGGCCAGCGCGCGGAAGGCCTCGATGGCGCGGTCGCCCTCGGCCACCATGGCGACGAGCGGGCCGGAAGTAATGAAATCGACAAGTTCCGGAAAGAACGACTTTTCCGCGTGCTCGGCGTAGTGCGCGTGCGCGGTATCCGTGTCGATTGTGCGCAGTTCCAGCGCGACCACTTTCAGGCCCTTGCGCTCAATTCGGGAAATGACCTCCCCGATGATGCCGCGCTGGACACCGTCCGGCTTAACGAGGATAAGGGTGCGCTGTGACACTACTGCTCCTTGCGTTTGCTTTCACATGCGTTTGATTTACTGGATCACGCATGAGCTTACCGGGACGCGGGAGCGGCTGGGCGCTCCCACTTGCGGCCAAGCCAGATGCCCGTGAACCAGAGCGCCGCGAAGATCGCGCCGAGCACGTACATCGCAGAAAGCAGCACGCCGGAGGCGATGACCAGGGCCTGGAAGACCGAGCCGACCCACAGCGCGACCGGGCCGCGGCCAACGTAGCCGCAGAGCGCGAACGCGACGATCGCGATGGCGCCGCAGACCGCCGCCGCCGTCCCGCCGTTCACGTGCTCAAGCTGCTTGGCCGGGATGATCGCGAGCAGGACGACGATCGCCTCCATGGCCAGGACGGTGGTCAGCAGCCGCTTCACCGGGTGTCTCCTTGCTTGGCTCGCTGCTGCTTCCGGTAGCCGGCGTTGACGCTGGTGCCCACGGCGCTCGCGGGCGCGAGCAGCAGCTGCGCGTCCCCCGCGGTGACCACGGAGCCGGTCACCAGCACGGCCGCGGTGCCGAGGCCGCCGCCGCCCGCCTCGTCGCCCAGTTCCGCGTCGGCCGCGTCGGCCAGGGCCACCGCGGCCTCGATCGCGTCGTCGAGGCGCGGCACGACGTGCACGCGGTCCTCGCCGAAGATCTCGCTGGCCAGCTCGGCCAGTTCCGCGGCGGGCATGGAGCGGGGCGAGGAGTTCGTGGTCACGATGATCTCCGCCAGGACGGGCTCGAGCTCGTCGAGCACGCCCGCCACGTCCTTGTCCTCCATGACCGCGACCACGCCGATGACCCGCTCGAAGTCGAAGCCCTCGGTGAGCGCCTGCACCGTCGCCGACACGCCCGCCGGGTTATGGCCGGCGTCGGCGATCACCGTCGGCGAGCGCCGCAGAATGTCGAGCCGCCCCGGGGAGCTCGCCCGGGCGAAGCCGGCCCGCACCAGGTCGGGGTCGAGGCCCTCCTCCGACAGCCCCGGGCCGAGGGTCACGGTCGAGCCGTCGTCGTTCGTCGTCGTCGCGGAGACGCCCGCGAAGGCCTCGACCGCCGCGAGCGCGCAGGCCGCGTTGGACGCCTGGTACTCGCCGAACAGCGGCAGGAACACGTCGCCGTAGATGCCGCGCAGTCCCTGGAGCACCAGCTGCTGCCCGCCGACGGCCAGCTCGCGGGTGAGCACGCCGAACTCGAATCCCTCGCGGGCCACGGTGGCGCCGACCAGGGCGGCGCGCTGTAGCAGGATCTCCGCCGCCGCGACCTGCTGCTGCGCGATCACCGCGGTGGCGCCCGGCTTGATGATGCCCGCCTTCTCGGTGGCGATGGCCTCGATCGTGTCGCCGAGCCACTGCATGTGGTCCATCGCCACCGGGGTGATCACGGCCACCTGGCCGTCGGCCACGTTGGTGGCGTCCCAGCGGCCGCCCATGCCGACCTCGATCACCGCGACGTCAACCGGGGCGTCCGCGAACGCCGCGAACATCATGCCGGTGAGTATCTCGAAGAAGGACAGCTTCGCCGGCTGCTGGTCATCGACTAGCTGGACGTAGGGCGCGATTTCCTGGTAAAGCTCGACGAAGCGCTCGGCGGACAGCGGCTCGCCGTCCACGCAGATGCGCTCCCGCATCGACACCAGGTGCGGCGAGGTGAAGCGCCCGGTCCGCAGCCCGCGCTCGCGCAGCAGCGACTCGATCATCCGCGTGGTCGAGGTCTTGCCGTTGGTCCCGGTGACGTGCACGACCGGGTACGCGCGCTGGGGGTCGCCGAGCAGGCTGACGAGCGCGGCAACCCGGTCAAGCGTCGGGTCGATCTGGTGCTCCGCCCGCCGCGACCCGATCTCAAGCTCTACCTCGCGCAGCCGCTCAGCGATATCATCCACGGTCGCAAGCCTACTGCGGTCATTCACTTGACTCTCCCGCCGGTCCGACGCGCAACCTGACCAATGTCGCGCGTAAGCGCGGCCGGGGGGGTACGGGGGGTCGTCCCCCCGGGCGATAACA
>Ga0335075_10012320_pt1 | contig 12922 bp, 9 predicted proteins | sample Lox_Sample_24_FD_206723 | JGI IMG/M metagenome (GOLD analysis project Ga0335075, IMG submission 206723) | Soil microbial communities from Loxahatchee National Wildlife Refuge, Florida, United States - Lox_Sample_2.4 | ecosystem: Environmental > Terrestrial > Soil > Wetlands | place: USA: Florida... | reverse complement strand
CGTCGGCGTGCGTCATGATCGCGTGCACGGCGGCGACCAGTTCGTCGCTGTCCGGCGCGATCTCGCCCTCGAAGTACTGCACGACGTTGGACGCGACCACCGGGACCTCGCCCAGGTAGACCGCGCCCGAGGTGCCGTCGATCGAGATCACGTCGCCCTCGTTCACGACGATGCCGCCGTTCTTGGTGAACTGCCTGGCCTTCGTGTCCACCTCGAGTTCTTCCGCGCCGCAGACGCAGGTCTTGCCCATGCCGCGAGCGACGACGGCCGCGTGGCTGGTCTTGCCGCCGCGGGAGGTAAGGACGCCCCGGGCGGCGATCATGCCGTTCAAGTCGTCCGGGTTAGTCTCCCGGCGGACCAGGATGACGTGCTCGCCGCGCGCCGCCCACGCGACGGCGGTCTGCGAGTCGAAGACGGCCTTGCCGACGGCCGCGCCGGGCGAGGCGGAGATCGCCTTCGTGATCCGGGTGATCCCTTCGCCCGAGGTGTCGAACCTTGGGAACATCAGCCGGGCCAGTTCCTCGCCGGATACCCGGATGAGCGCCTCGTCCATGTCGATCATGCCCTGCTGGACCAGCTGGGTGGCGATCCGGAAGGCCGCCGCCGCGGTCCGCTTGCCGACCCGGGTTTGGAGCATCCAGAGCTTGCCGCGTTCGATGGTGAACTCGATATCACACAGATCGCGGTAGTGGTTCTCCAGGATCGCCATGATCGACAGGAGCTCGTCGTAGGACTTCTTGTCGATCCGCTCCAGGTCCTGCAACGGCACCGTGTTGCGGATGCCGGCGACGACGTCCTCGCCCTGGGCGTTCTGCAGGTAGTCGCCGTAGACGCCCTGGGCACCGGTGCCCGGGTCGCGGGTGAACGCCACCCCGGTGCCGGAGTCGTCGCCCAGGTTGCCGAAGACCATCGCCACGATGTTGACCGCCGTGCCGAGGTTGGCGGGGATGCGCTCCTGGCGGCGGTAGAGCACCGCGCGGTCGGAGTTCCACGAGTCGAACACGGCCATCACCGCGAGGTCCATCTGCTCGCGCGGGTCCTGCGGGAACTCCCGGCCCGCCCGCTCGACCACGATCTCCTTGTAGGCCGTGGTGAGCGCCTTCAGGTCCTCCGCCTCGAGCCCGGTGTCAGAGGCGACGCCCTTGGCCCGCTTCGCCGCCTCGAGCGTGTGCTCGAAGTAGTCTCCGTCGATGCCGAGCACGGTCTTGCCGAACATCTGGATCAGCCGGCGGTAGGCGTCCCAGGCGAACCGCTCGTTGCCGGACTGCTTGGCGAGGCCGTCGACCGACTCGTCGGACAGGCCGACGTTCAGGACGGTGTCCATCATGCCGGGCATGGAGAACTTTGCGCCGGACCGCACGCTGACGAGCAGCGGGTCGGCGGGATCGCCGAGCCGTCGGCCCATCGCGGCCTCAAGGGCGCTCAGGTGGCTGCTGACTTCGTTGTCGAGGCCTTCGGGGGTGGTGCCATGCGCCAGGTAGTAGCGGCACGCGTCGGTGGTGATCGTGAACCCAGGGGGGACCGGCAGGCCGAGGTTGGTCATCTCGGCGAGGTTGGCCCCCTTGCCTCCGAGGAGGTCCTTGAGGTCTTTGTTACCTTCTGTGAAGGCATAGACAAACTTCGGCACTGAACACTCCTCGCGCCGGGACGCTCCCGTTGTTCGGACTCTACCCGGCTCTCTATGGACTAAGAAATATGACGTTACCTAAATGCATAGACCCGGACAATAGGCTCAATAGTGTGGCGTAAAACACGCTGTGACCTTAGTTTTAGCCTATCTGACCAGTGGTTTAGACCGACGGACATTCACTGGTATAGACCGCTGGTGTAGACCGGAGGAATGGACCTATGTCCTGACATCGGACATTCCTTGGTCCAAATTTTGAGGCGAGCCCAGTTGGTCAACTTGACGCGTTCTTTACGTTTCTCAGAAGCATCGCGACCGGGTGCGAGGACCACAACTTGCATACCGTCCGTAGTCGCACGGCCGGGCGAGTGCGGTAACCGTCGCGGCGTCCGGAGCGGACGCCGCGAAGACGGCACAGGATTTCTCGCCTTCGCGAGCAACTGACCGGCGGCACGCGCGTCTCTGAATCATGGACGGTGTCGAAGCGCCCGGCTTTCGCGAGGTGTCCGCGGTCACGAGGGACACCCCCGGTCTGGTCGCTAGCGCGGCCGGCGTGACCGCGCTCTACCGGGAGCACGCCAAAGGGCTGGTCCGGCTCGCGGTGGTCATGCTCGGCGACCGGTACATCGCGGAAGACGTGGTGCACGAGGCGTTCCTCGGCCTCTACCGGCACTGGGGCGGCCTCAGCGATGCGTCGCGCGCGCTGCCCTACCTGCGGTCAAGCGTGCTGAACGGGTGCCGTTCGGCGCTGCGGAAGCAGCGCGCACGAGACAACGTGAGGGCCGGCGCCCTCGCTCGCACAGCCGTCCCGCTCGAGTCCGCGGAGGCGTGGGCGCTGGTCGGCGAGGAACACCGGGAGGTACTGGCGGCCCTCAAACGGCTGCCCGACCGGCAGCGCGAGGCGCTGGTGCTGCGCTTCTACCTCGGCATGTCCGAGGACGAGATAGCGGCAGCGATGCGGATCAGCCGCGGCACGGTGAAGTCGGCGACCTCCCGGGGCATCGCGGCACTCGGGAGGCAGCTCAAGAAGGGGGACTCAAGTGAACGTTGAGGAACGGCTCCTCGCGGCCACCCGAGCCGCGGCGGAAACCGTCGATGAGATCCGCGAGCTTGAGCTGCCCGCCTTCCCGGCCAGGGCCGGCGGACGGCAAACGCCGCCCCCCGGCCACTGGCGGGCCTGGGCGGCGCCGGTCGTCGCGGCGGTCGCGGTCATCGCACTCGCCGTCTCGCTGGTGATCGTCAAGGAGATCCCGAAGCCGATCCCGGCCAGCCCGGCAGCCTCTGTCAACGGTGTCCCCCGCTACTACGTGGCACTCAAGCCGGGCGTCTCCAATTCTTCCATCCGCAACGCCCTAGTGGTCGGCGACGTGATCACCGGATCGACGCTGGCTACCATCCAACCGCCACCCGGGCGCTCTTTCTTCGGCGTCACGGGGGCTGCGGATGACCGGACGTTCGTCGTCGACACGCTGCCCGTTCAGTCGCAGGCTGACCCGAACAAGCCCCGCACGTGGTACCTCCTGCGGCTCGCGCCGGGCACCGCCACTCCCGCCCGGCTGACCAGGCTGGCCTTGCCATCGCTCAGCAGCGTTTCCGCCGTGGCCCTGTCCCGGTCAGGAGATGAACTGGCGGTCGCTTCCGGTGGGGACAGCGACGTGGGGGTGGGGGGGCTGACGGGTGGTCCGGGTGTGCTCCGTCTTTACTCGGTCGCCACCGGGAAGCTGCTGCGCACCTGGACTTCGAGCGATCAGTTCGCCTTCGATGGCTCCCCCGGCTACGGCGAGACCTCAGAGAACAACGGGGATCTGACCTGGGTCGCTGACGACCATGCGATCGCGTTCCTCAGCGTCGGGGCAGCCCCGGGATCCACGCCGCAGAAGACGCTCAGGATGGAAACGCTACACGTGGTCAACCTGGCGGCGCGTGGCGACAACCTGCTCGGTGACAGCCGGGTGATCTGGTCGCAGACCTATAACCCGGCAGGCTGTACCGACGGGTACAACGTGCTTATCACCGCGGACCTCAAGACGATCGTCTGCCTGTCCGTGACCCCGCCCGCCGGATATCCGAACGGATCCCCGAAGAAGGGCGCACACTGGACACTCCGCTGGCTGGCGTACTCGACCTCGGCCCCTGCGACTGCCCGCACTCTATTGACTGCGATGCTCAACGACGAAGGAGTGGATTCAGCGCCCGTACCCTACGCAGAGTGGATAAGCACGTCAGGAAAGACGATCATCGCCGAGTGGTACTCGCTCTCGCTCCGGAGCGCGCCCGCCCATATCCACATCGGCGCGGTCAGCAACGGTCAGTTCACCCCGCTGCCGATACCGGTGCGGATCCTGTCTGGTCTCGAGCCGGGCACCCCCTTTGGTCTCCGGCAGTCCTTCGGCTGGTAACAGCCGTGGGCAAGATTTATCCCGACGGCAGGCAACCTTCTGCCGGGTACGGAGTTCCTGATACGTGGACAGAGCTGACACGCGGCTGCCGCCAAGCGCGGCGGACTCGGTCACCGCGCTGTACGCCGAGCACGCGGTCGGCCTGGTGCGGCTGGCCGTCGTCCTTGTCGGCGACCGGGCGAGCGCGGAAGACATCGTGCAGGACGCGTTCCTCGGCCTGTACCGCCGCTGGGACGATCTGCCCGACACCTCGTTTCCGCTCGCGTACCTGCGCGCGAGCGTGCTGAACGGCTGCCGGACCGCGCTCCGGCGCCGGGCCCGCCTCGGGTTCCGCCCGCCTGCAGCCGGCACCGTCACCGACACGCCGGTGGAGTCCGCCGAGTCGCGCGCCCTGCTCAGCGAGGAGCAGCGGACGGTTGCCATCGCGCTCCGGCGCTTGCCGGAACGGCAGCGCGCGGCGCTCGTGCTCCGCTACTACCTCGACCTGTCCGAAGACGAGATCGCCCGGACCATGGGCGTCAGCCGCGGCACCGTCAAATCCGCCACGCACCGCGGCCTCGCCGCGATCGGCCGTACCCTGAAGGGGGGATCATGACCCCGGCAGAAGATCTCGTCCGCTCCACCACGAGAGCCATCGCGGACACGGTCACCGAGGCGCCTCCGCTCCGGCTGCCCGCACCAGCGCACCCGGCCGACGGCGCCCGGTCGCGTGGCGCTCGTCGCCTGAGGAACTGGCTGGCCCCGCTCACCGTCGCGATCGCGGTCGCCGCCATCGCGGCCTCGCTGCTGGTCGTCAGGGACTTCACCGGCGGACATACGGCACCGAGCACCACCGCGACGACCGGTCCTGACGGAACCCCCCGCTACTACGTGGAACTCAAGCCAACCGGCACCGGGGCCTCCCCCACCCCCAACGCCCTGGTCATCGGCGACGCGCTGACCGGATCGACGCTGGCGACCATTCAACCGCCTGCCGGTCAGTCTTTCTTCGGCGTCGTGGCGGCAGCGGACGACCGGACCTTCGTCGTCGACACGCTGCCCTTCGGGGGCCAGCTGAACCTGATCGAGCCCCGGACCTGGTACCTGCTACGGCTCGCGCCTGGGACAGGCGCTCCCGCCCAGCTGAGCCGCCTGCCCCTCCCGTCGCTCAGTTACGTCACCGCCCTGGCGCTGTCCACGTCAGGAGACGAATTGGCGATCGCTTCCGGTGGGGCTGAGGCTCTCGGCACGGTGGGGAAGCTGGCACCCGGTGTGCTCCGTCTTTACTCTGTCACCACCGGGAAGCTGCTGCGCACCTGGACCTCCACCGACCAGTCTGCCTTCGATGTGGACGGCATTGCAGGGGAGAATACCCAGGATCTGACCTGGATCGACGACGATCATGGCATCGCGTTCCTCAGCGCTCCCGGGCACTTTGGGACCGCGCCGGCGAGGCAGAAGCTGACGGAGACGCTGCACGTGCTCAACGTGACCGCACCCGGCGACAGCCTGCTCGGCGACAGCCGGGTGGTCTGGTCACAGACGACGACGCAAGCGGCCGATTTTGGCCCGACCATCTGCTCCTGGGAAGCGGACGTACTCGTCTCCGCGGACGGCAAGACCATCGTGTGCCCCTCCGTGAGCGTCTCCGCCGCGGCCGCAGGCAAGGGCGAACGGTGGACGCTGCGCTGGCTCGCGTACTCGACCTCGGCCCCCACCGCTGCGAGCACGCTGTTCACGGTCACCATCAACCAGGCATCGTCAGCGGCGCCGCTCATGTACAGCCAGTGGATCGGCGTAAAGACGATCATCGCCGACTGGTACCTGTACAACGACGGCATGTCCGGGGAACCCCACATCGGGGTGATCAGCAACGGTCACTTCACCCCGCTGCCAGTACCGGTGCTGAGCCTGCCTGGTCTCAACGAGCCAGGCATTGCCTGGTAACCCCAGCTTCTGCTGCTTCTTGGCCCTGGCGAAGCAGACCCAGATGGCTTCGTGGAGGTCGAGACGCCCGCCGGAGTGCGGCGGGACGATGGTGTGGTAGGCGATCTGGGCGTCGTGGGCGGCGGCCAGGCCGTCGGCGGTTCCGCCGGGCAGCGGCGGGGCGTGCGGGATGAGCCTGCCGTCTTTCTGGTAGAAGTCGAAGCCGCCCGGGGTCGTCGCGATGATGAGGCCGGTCTCGTGGACCAGGGCGTGGTGGCGTTTGCACAGGCAGATCAGGTTCTCCAGGCTGGTTTCCGCCGCCCAGAACCTGATGTGGTGCAGGTCCACCCGCCGCGACTCACAGCCCGGGAACCGGCAGCGGTGCCGGTCCCGTTCGCGGACCGCGCGGCGTAGCGCCGCGCCCGGCTTGCGGCTGCGCCGGCCCGCGTTGATCACGTTGCCGACGGCGTCGTGCAGGATCGCGGAGATGGTCGCGTCGCAGGCGATCACCCGCAGCGCGACCGGGTCGATGACCTGGCCGTCCTCCACGTGGCAGCGCCACGGCCAGGCCGGATGGGTCTCGGGGAAGGCCAGCAGCGGCGCGCCCAGGGCGACCGCGGCCATGGCGTTCCGGGCCGGCGTTTCCGCGGAAACGCGAGATGCCGTCACCGCAGACGCCGAGGGGCCCGGCGAGTCGCCGACCCGGGACGGCGTTTGCCCGGGACCGCTGGACGCACCCGTGCGGGGCGTCTCCGCGGAAACGCGGGGAGCCGGCGGGCCGGGCAGCACCGGACCGGGCTGGGCGGCTAGCGCGGCGGTCCCGGCATGAATGATCACCTGGTAGTTATCCGGGTTATCGGCTGCGGCCGCCCGCCCGGACAGGTAGCCCCCGCAGATCCCCACGATCGCATCGGCCAGGTCCGCGGGCGGGACCAGCTCCCTCTTCCACGGCCGGTGATCCGCGGCCCAGTCGATCCCGTTCGCCTCGTCACGCTCGGACAGCAGCCCGGCACGTGTCTTCTCCCCCGCCGCAGGCACCGGCTCATCATGACCGCCGCTGCCGTCATGGTCGAGCCCATCTCCCACGACGCCCAGCCCTCCCGGGCGTCGAAATCAGCCACCAGCCGCAGGAACGCGCACGTCCCCGCAGCCAGGTGCCCGGCCAGCTCGCAGATCAGCGCCTCCAGGTGCTCCAGCGGCATCAGCGCCGGGTCGTCACTCCGGGACGGGATCAAGTCAATGTTCCACATGGGTTTATCAGCAATCATGCACTCGGCCATGTATTCGACTATAGGCTGCCGGTCTGACATTCCAGCGCCACAGCGCAACTGCTCAGAGACGCCGGGAAGCGAAAGCGAGACGCGGAAACGCGGCAGCCAGAGCGGCTGACCGGCCCGCATGACCACCGGGGGCCCAACCCGGGAGGAGCGAGCGCGACTGCTCCAGGGCAAGAACGCGGGGAGTCCCGCCTATCTCGGTTAGGCGGGGCTCCCAGCTTGCAAACGGCCTATCGCCGCAGGTACAAGGATCCGCAGCCGTGGCAGAACACCGCGGCCGGGTAGGCGGACGCGCGGAGGGGCGAGTCCGCGCAGCAAGGGGAAGGGTCGCCGGGCTCGCAGCCGAAGTGAAGGCTGCCGGATCCCGGGCCGGACATCAGGAGCAGCGAGATGGCCGTCTCCTGCGCCTCGGCGAAGGTCAGCAAGACCTGGCCGTCCCGGAGGCTGATGTGGCCGTCCGGGTCCGAGAGGTCGCCGTCGGAGTCGGGCAGGCAGATGACGATGGCCTGCTCGTGGTCGCGGATCTGGTTCCGGCTGACCATCAGGGCGCTGTGCTCCAGCGTTGTCAGCTGCGCGCCGGGTGCGCCCGTGGTCACCTGGTAGGGGTAAGCCGAGAGCTCTACGCTGGTCCAGGCCGAATGCCGCATCTGGCCGTCGTCCCAGTCGTCATGATCGTCGACCTCGCACCAAGGCGGGCACGCGGCGGTGCTGTGCTCCGCGGCGGCAGTCCCCGCCGGCCCGGTCTCGCGGTCCTGTGCGGTCATCAGGGTCATGATCGTTTCCTCTCTCGCCCGGCAATGCTGCCGGTGATATATATCGTCATTGAGTGACGAGTCCCTTACAGCGGGAAATGGGGCGCTTGGTTGACGTGCGAGACTCGTAATCGGTTGACAACCGGACGTCACTGTTTTGGAGCGCATGCGGGCCGCTGTGTTGCGGCGGAAGGCGGGCGCCGTGACACTTCGCGTGAGACTGGCGGGTGCATCCCGGTGCATCCGGGTACGCCAAGCAAAAGCGCCCGTGACTGCGGAACGCCTGATTAGGGAGTATTTTCAGGATTGCCGGTACTGCCCGGTGTGTCCGGTTTCGTAGGCGTACCGGTCTGCTGGCGGTTCTGCCCCTTGACGGTGTGCCGACGGCGGGCGAACCGGCACAATAGTGCGAAATGACGCCTAACGCAGTTGGAGGGCCCCATGGCGACCGTCGGGCTACTGCATCCCGGGGAAATGGGGGCCGCCGTCGGCGGCTGCCTGGTGTCGGTCGGGCACGAGGTGCTGTGGGAACCGGCCGGCCGGTCCCGCGCGTCCACCGGGCGGGCGCTCGCGGCCGAACTGACCGGCGTGTCGTTCGACCGGCTGATCGCGAAGTCTTCGGTGATCTTTTCGATCTGCCCGCCGCACGCCGCCATCGACGTCGCGCACCAGGTCGCCGACGCCGGGTATGGCGGTCTTTACGTCGATGCCAACGCGGTCTCGGTGGCCACCGCCGAGAAGGTCGCGGCCATTGTGACAGGGAGCGGCGCGGCCTACGTCGACGGCGGCATCATCGGCCCGCCGCCGGAGGTGGCCGGGCACACGCGCCTTTACCTTTCCGGTCCGCACGCCAGCGAGGTCCGCCCGCTGTTCAACCGGTCCCGGCTCGACGCGCGGGTCACCGAAGGCCCGCTGTACGCCGCGTCCTCGGTCAAGATGGCCTACGCCGCCTGGACCAAGGGCAGCTCCGCCCTGCTGCTCGCCGCCCGCGCCCTGGCCCGCGCGAGCGGGGTGGAGCGGACACTGCTGGCGGAGTGGGCGCTGTCACAGAAAGCCCTCGGGCCGCAGTCGGAGCGTGCCGCCTCGTCGGCCGCCGCCAAGGGCTGGCGCTGGGTCGGCGAGATGGACGAGATCGCCGCCTCGATGTCCGCCGCCGGCCTCCCGGCCGGCTTCCACGAAGCCGCCGCCGAGATCTACGACCGCGCGGCCCACGCCGACGCCCGCACCGCTCGCCCGGCGGCGACCCCGGAGCCGCAGTCGCCCCTCGACACGATCATGTCGGCGTTGACCTAAGGCGCTACCAGAGGGGAAGGCGGTCGGTTAGGTAGCCCAGGAGGGCGTCGATGCCGACCCGCTCCTGGGCCATTGTGTCGCGATCGCGGACGGTGACGGCCTGGTCTTCGAGGGTGTCGAAGTCCACCGTGACGCAGTACGGGGTGCCGATCTCGTCTTGGCGACGGTAGCGGCGGCCGATCGCCTGGGCGTCGTCGAAGTCGGTGTTCCAGCGCTTGCGGAGCATGGCCGCGATGTCGCGGGCCTTCGGCGACAGGTCCGCGTTGCGGGACAGCGGGAGCACCGCGACCTTGACCGGGGCGAGCCGCGGGTCGAGGCGCAGCACCGTGCGCTTCTCTAGCTTGCCCTTGGCGTCCGGCGCCTCGTCCTCCGCGTAGGCGTCGAGCAGGAAGACCAGCGTGCCCCGGTCGGCCCCGGCCGCGGGCTCGATGACGAACGGGATGTACCGCGCGTTCGTGTCCTGCTCCAGGTACGTCAGGTCGACGCCGGACTTCTCCTGGTGGCTGGTCAGGTCGAAGTCGGTGCGGTTGGCGATGCCCTCGAGTTCGCCCCACTCCGAGCCGATGAAGTCGAACCGGTACTCGATGTCGACCGTCCGCTTGGAGTAGTGCGAAAGCTTCTCCTTCGGGTGCTCGAACAGCCGCAGGTTGTCCGGGTTCACGCCGAGACCGGTCCACCAGGCGAGGCGGCGCTCGATCCAGTACTCGTGCCACTCCTCGTCGCTGCCCGGCTTGACGAAGAACTCCATCTCCATCTGCTCAAACTCACGGGTACGGAAGATGAAGTTGCCCGGGGTGATTTCGTTGCGGAACGACTTGCCGACCTGCCCGATGCCGAACGGCACCTTCCGCCGGCTCGTCGTGAGCACGTTCTTGTAGTTGACGAAGATGCCCTGCGCGGTCTCCGGCCGCAGGTAGGCGAGGCCGGTCTCGTCCTCGACCGGGCCGAGGTACGTGCGGAGCATGGCATTGAACTGCCTCGGCTCGGTGAACGCGCCCTTGGTGCCGCAGTTCGGGCAGTTGATGTCGTCGAGGCCGCCGGGCGGGACGTGCCCGTGCTTCTCCTCGTAGGCCTCGATGAGGTGGTCCGCGCGGAACCGCTTATGGCAGGAGAGGCACTCGGTCAGCGGGTCGGTGAAGGTCGCGACGTGGCCGCTGGCCTCCCACACCTCGCGGGCCAGGATCACCGAGGAGTCGATGCCGACGATGTCGTCGCGCTCCTGGACCATGTACCGCCACCACTGCCGCTTGACGTTGTTCTTCAGCTCCACGCCGAGCGGTCCGTAGTCCCACGCGGCACGCAGACCGCCGTAGATCTCGCTCGACGGATAGACGAATCCACGTCGCTTGCTGAGGTTGACGACAGCATCAAGGCGGTCACTGCGTAGGGCCATGACCGTGAGCTTATGAGTCCGCGCCGTTTCGCGCGAACCAGTTAGCCGGACATCCCGTCAGTGGGCCACCGGCCCGTCGACCAAGTCGCGGTCGATGTTCAGCCTGATCTTGCCGACGGTCACGTTGACATTGCCGGCGTACTGCTTGTTGCGCTTGTCTAGCCCCCAGGGCAGGGTGACGTCTTGAAGCGAGAAGACGCTGTCCCACAGCGCGAACCAGACCGCGTCGGGCGGCGTGAAGCCGGGCCGCTTGGCGACGGCGGCCTTCTGCATGTCGATGATGCCGGAGTCCTGGCTCGAGTAAACCCCGCTCACGTAGCCCGCCCGGGCCACCTCGCGGTCCCAGGCGCCGAGGTACGCCAGCACCACGGGGACGCATGTCTTGTAATGCCTCGCGTTGTAGGCCTCCATGTCGTAGTAGATCGGCGAACCCTTGGCGAGGCCGAAGAGCCTGGCGTCGCGGACCGCATAGAAGCCCTCCGACAGGCCTTGGGCCGCCGCGTGCCGCGGGTTGATCGTGACGCCCTGGTAGCCCCAGCACGGCGCCTGCGGGCCGACGAAGGTCGGCAGCATGCTCCAGCCCATGGCGGCCGCACTCCGCAGCCACGTGGCCGAGAGGTTGCCGAAGGCGCATGCGTAGTTGACGCCGCCGATGTAGATGCCGACCGCCGCGTACCGCTGCCGCCACACCCTCATCGTGTTTAGCGACGGCGCGGTGCACGTGTCGAAGCCGAGCAGCACGCGGTGGGGTGGCAGCCGAGTCTGCGCGGCGGACGGCGACGCGCGCTCGCTCGACGGCGAGGACAACGCCTGCGCGGACCCTGACTGCGGGGTGCTCGGCGCACCCCGCGGAGCGACGCGGAGGCTGGCGAGCACCTGCTCCACCAGCGCGGGGCTCGCGTCGTAGGTCGCGACGACCGTGGCCGGCTGCGCGGCGCCGAGTACGACCCGCAGCTCGTGCGCGGTCGCGTTCTGGGTGACCACGCCGTTGACCGCGCCCAGCGTGCCCAGCTTCGTCCCGCCCACGCCGTCGGGCTGCTCTCGCTGATAGGTAACCTCAGACCCGACGCCGGCGGCGACGGTCGTGCTCGGGATGACGGACACCGTCTGGGCCCGGCCGACCTGCCCGGCCGGGCAGTTCATGTTCGCGCTCGGCGTGCCCAGGTAAACCGCCTGGATGTCGTACCTGACACAGGTCGTGGAGTTCGCGGTCAGCCGGTACACCGGCCAGCTCGCCGGGACCGTTAGCTGATAGCCGTCGTAGACGACCGTCTTCAGCGGGGTGACGCGGTGCCCGCGTTCCGCGGCGAAGGCCGGCATCGCGGCTGCTCCCCCGAGCACCAGCCCGGCCACAACAGCGGCCGAGATCGCACGACGCATTTGCCCCCCTATTTCGCGAAGCGTCGGCTGGTGCTAATACGGACAGTCACTCGTCGGTTTATTCGGCGACCGCCGCGTTCGGTATAGCACCACCAAAACGGCGGTCCCGGGATGCGTAAATCTCGCACGCGTGCCACAAGTGCCTGCGGTCGAAATCGGGCCACAGCGTGTCAAGAAACACCAGCTCAGCGTAGGCGGACTGCCACAGCAGGAAATTCGACAGCCGCTGCTCGCCGGAAGACCTGACCCACAGGTCGACTTCGGGAATATCCGGCTCGTCCAGATAACGCGCGAAAAGCTCCTCGTCGATTCTATCCGGGCGAATTTTCCCAGCGGCGACTTCACGGGCGATCGCCGCAGCGGCGTCGGCGATTTCCGCGCGACCACCGTAATTGCAGCAGAACTGCAAAGTGAGCTTGGTATTCTGCACGCTCAGCTGTTCGGCGTCCTCAAGCTCGCGGATAACGCTGCGCCACAGCCGCGGACGGCGTCCCGCCCACCGGATGCGCACGCCCATCTCGGCGAGCTCGTCACGGCGGCGGTGGATCACGTCCTTGTTGAAGCCCATCAGGAACCGGACCTCGTCCGGGTGCCTGCGCCAGTTCTCCGTCGAGAACGCGTAGGCGGAGATGTACTCGACCCCGAGCTCGATGGCGCCCATCAGCACGTCCATCAGCGCGGCCTCGCCGACCTTGTGCCCCTCGGTGCGTGGCAGGCCGCGCTGCTTGGCCCACCGGCCGTCGCCGTCCATCACGATCGCGACGTGGCGAGGCACCAGCTCAGCGGGGAGCTTCGGCGGCTTGACGCCGCTCGGGTGCGGGTAGGGGGCCTTAACCGGGCTAGCTTCCCCGGGGGTCTTGCTCAAGCACGCTCCACATGACGCAACGACCGGATCG
>Ga0335075_10012318_pt1 | contig 12922 bp, 4 predicted proteins | sample Lox_Sample_24_FD_206723 | JGI IMG/M metagenome (GOLD analysis project Ga0335075, IMG submission 206723) | Soil microbial communities from Loxahatchee National Wildlife Refuge, Florida, United States - Lox_Sample_2.4 | ecosystem: Environmental > Terrestrial > Soil > Wetlands | place: USA: Florida... | reverse complement strand
GTTTCGGCGGCACGACGTGACTGCCCATGGTCCAGTTGAACCCGACGCTGACCACATTGCGGTCGCCGACCCAGCCGCGGTGGTAGCCGTACACGCTGCCGACCGTGCCGGCCGGAATCTTCATGAACCCCAGATCGGAGTCGCCGGTGGCCGCGGTGAACGTGACGTCGAAGGTCATCTTGTCCAGCTTCGCCCCGATCGCATCGGCCATCATCGCGGCCGATTCGGCGAAGACCTCGCTTTCGCGGCGCACATTCTCGGCAAGCCCCGGGGTCTCGGGGTCCTGCGAGAAACCCATCGCGGTCTGAGTTTCCGCCGATTCGTAGGTAGAGCAGTCCACCGATTCGGTGATGCGGATCTCGTCGACGCGTTCACAGGATCCGCTGAGCACCATGGCGACCAGGTTGGTCATCCCCGGGTGCGCGCCGCTGCCGAAGATTGTCGAGCCGCCGCGCTCGCAAGCGTCCAGAATCCGTTGCCGGTCCTCGGGCGTCTGCTTGCCGCCGGTGATCCAGGCCGCGCTCGTGCAGACATTGACCCCGGATTCGAGCAGCCGAACCAACTCGTCCACGTCGGGCCATAGCGGGTTATAGCAACAAGCGTCTGGCCGCAATGCCAGCAGCGCGTCGATGTCGTTGGTGGCCTTGACCCCGGTCGGCTCTGGCCAGCCGGACAACTCAGCGGCGTCCACCCCGACTTTGTCCTGCCCGTGGGCGTAGACGCCGACCAGTTCCATGTCCGGTCTGCCGATGATCGCGTGCAGCGATCGGCGCCCGATGTTGCCGGTAGTCCACTGGATCACACGAAACGGACGGTCTGCGTTCATCGGGGGCTCCTTTGCCGCCGGCCGGCTCAGGCGTCCAACCGGATGAATTGGTCCTCGCGGTACTGCTCGACGCAGGCGGCGCGCCGGATCTTGCCACTCGTCGTGGTGGGAATCGACCCGGCCGGCACCAGAACTACGTCCCCGACATTCAAGCCGTGCGCGTTGGAGATCGCGGAGGTGACGTCGCTTTTGACCCCGCTGAGCCGGTGCAGTGCATCCTCGCCGGGCTCGCCGCCCTTCTTCTTCAGCTCGATCACGGTCACCAGCTGCTCGGTGCTATCCACCGGGACCGATATCGCCGCGACACGGCCATGGGTGATCTTTTGGACCGTCGCTTCGATGTCCTCGGGATAGTGGTTACGCCCACGGATGATCAGCAGATCCTTGATGCGGCCCACGATGAACAGCTCACCCTCGTGGATGAAACCCAGGTCGCCAGTCCGTAGCCAGGGCCCGCCAGGCGTACCGGGTGACGGGTCGACGAGTGCTGCGCCGAAACAACACTGCTCCTCCGGCGGTTTTCGCCAGTAGCCGTCGGCGACATTCTCGCCATGTAGCCAGATCTCGCCGACCAAGCCCTGCGGGCATTCGCGGTGTGTCTCGCTGTCGACGATCCGCAGTGTGGGTGATCGCGGCACTTTGTATTTGACCAGTGGAGTGCCACTCCCGGCCGCACATCGCTCAACGCGGCCCGCGCCGAGCTCCCCGAGATCGAAGTGAACCGCCGGCGACGATTCGCTCCAGGTGCCGGTCGCCACGAAGACGGTCGCCTCCGCCAAGCCGTATGAAGGACGCATCATGTGGTCCTGAAAATTGAAGTGCGCAAACCGATCGACGAAGCGTTGCAGTGTGGCCGGCTCGACGCGTTCGGCGCCGCTGATGATGCCCAGCACCCCGCCGAGGTCGAGCCCGTCCAGGTCAGCGTCGGTTGTCTTGCGGGCGGCCAACTCGAAGGCGAAGTTGGGCGCCGACGACCACGCATGAGGATTCTGGGCCAGAGATCGCACCCACCTGGCCGGCCTTTCCAAGAACGCAACCGGACTCGTCAAATCCGCGCGATAGCCGCCCAGGATTGGTGCGCAGACTCCCAGCACCAAACCCATGTCGTGGTAGAAGGGCAACCACGACACAAGCGTGGTATCCGACGGGACTTTGGAGCCCGCGAAAAAGCTGTGCATCAGCTGCTCAAAGTTCACCGTGAGGTTGCGGTGCGAGATCATGACCCCGGTCGGCAGTCGGGTCGAACCTGAGCTGTACTGCAAATACGCGATGCTGGGTAAATCGGCTGTTTGAAGGCTTGGCCCGCCCTCGGCATCCAACTTCAACGAATCGATTGCGACGATCTTCGGCGCAGTATCCATCCGTGATTGGTCAATGTAATCGCCGACATCCTCCGCGGCCTCGGACGTCGTCAGAACAACCGCGGGCGAGGTGTCGGCAACCACCGCGCCTACCCGCTCATAACTCGAGCCGCGATGCGGCAACGGCAGCGGAACGGCGATAAGCCCGGCCTGCATGGATCCCAGAAACGCCAGGATGTAATCAAGGCCCTGGGGGGCCAGGATTACCGCCCTATCTCCTGCCGACCCGTGAAGGCGGAGCTCGCGTGCCATATTCAGCGTTCGGCGGGATAACTGCGACCAGGTGAGACTCTCTGCCACTCCCGCCCAGTCGTTGTCGTAATCGGTGAAAGTGAACGCCACATCATCGGGCCGCAGGGCGGCCCGCCCGTGCAGCATCGAAAGGATGGAGGAGTGCGACATAGGCGTCAGATTTCGTCCGTTACTGAATGGTTGGCTGTGGCTGGAATCAGGGGCCGGCTTCGCCTGCGCCATGCGACAACACTGACATGGCACCGGCGAGAATCTGCGAGAACGGGTCAGCGCCGCCGCCGAATGTCGCCTGGTTGGCCGGGGCGGTGACGGCCGCGGGGTCGAAGCCGTGCACGGGATCGACTTGGACCGGGGCGGTTGCCGGGTCGTCGTTTCGTGAATAGCCCCTATTGACCCGGGGGATCAATATCGCGTCGAGCTTGTTCAGCGTGTCCTCGGGGATGCCGATGTAGGCCAGCGGCATCACCAGCGGAAGGTGCTTCTGCGGGACCATGATCGTGGTGTCTTTCGCGCCCCGGGAGTTGATCGTCGTCCTGATGTTCTGCGGCGGCACCATGCTCGCGTTCGTGAAGGCCACCGCGGTGTGACCAGTGGCCAGGCCCATCAGCGTGTTAGCGAAAGCGAACAGGTTGTCCGGCCGGTCGGGGAAGTCGGCGATCGAGTCGTATGCAGCCACGAACCGGTCGGTGTCGTACTGGCTCTCGTACGGCGGCGGCATGGTGTAGTCCAGCGCCGGAACAACGCTGCCGACCGGGAAAGTGGCGGACAGGAAGCTCTGGCCGAAGGCGTGATGCCCAATCGGGTCGCCGAATGTGGCGAAGTTCAGCGTGTTCGGCGGGGGAGCAGTCGGGTCATTTGCCAGCCGAGCCTGCGCGCCATCGACCACGAACCCGCCCTCGGACAACCCGATCGCAGTACCGGGGCCACCGGTTTTGATCGCCGCCTCGAGGTTGTTCACTCCCACATCGACCGACTCGCCGACGCTGGGGCCGTCCAAACCCAAGCCCGGAAAGTTAGCGTCGAGCTTGCCGATGCCCGGGAAGAGCCGCTCCAGCACGTGCCCCTGAACCTGCCCTGCGGGGTAGCGGACGATTTGACGCTTTTGGCCGGGAAACCATTGGGCGCCCTCTTGGCGAATGTATTCGTCGTAGGGAATGCCGAGAACGTGCGCGCCGCCGAGGGCGTACGCGGTCTGGTCGCCAGGTGCCCCGGGAGTCGGTGGCCCGCTGATGGGCGTGTCGTCCGCCGATGCCGTCCCGACGCCGAAACATGTTGTGGCGCTGACAGTTACCAGCGCCGTAACCCCTGCGAGTAGTTTCTTCATACCTACTCCTGACCCCTCGACTTCTTTCGTAGTCTCACACACATCATGGGTGCACGCTAACCGCGCTGTAGCTCGGCGCGTCCGGCCGGCGACGCCGCGACGGCCACCAGTTCGCTTCTCCGACCAGAGCGGCGATGGCGGGAACGGTAATGGTGCGTACCAGGAAGGTATCCAGCAAAATGCCCACACCGATCACGAAGCCGCCTTGGACCACGGTACCGATGCTGGAGAACAACAGACCGCACATCGAGGCCGCAAAGATCAGGCCCGCCGCGGTGATCACACCGCCTGTCGAACTCAGGGTGCGAATAATGCCGTAACGCATGCTGTGCGGGGACTCGTCACGCATTCGTGAGACGAGCAGCATGTTGTAGTCGGCTCCCACCGCGACCAGCACCACGAATGCCAGGGGAGGCACGCTCCAATGTAATTGCTGGCCGAGGATGAATTGAAATACCAGTGCGCCGATGCCTACCGCCGAGAGATACGAAATGACGACGGACGCAACCAGATACAGCGGCGCGACAATCGCACGCAGCAGTGCGATCAAGGTCAGCAGCACGACGGCGAGGGTCACCGCGATGATGAAGCGGATGTCGTGCTGGTAGTAATCCCGGGTGTCCTTCAGGCCCACCGTGTAGCCCGCCATCGATATCTTGGCGTCGGCCAATTTGGTATTCGGTTGGGCTCCCCGCGCGGTCGCTAGGATCGCGTTGACCTGGTCCATGGCTTCGGTGCTGAACGGGTTGAGTTTGGTTTGAACCAGGTACCGGACCGAGTGGCCGTCGGGGGAGATGAATACCTTGGCGGCCTCCTGGAACTCCTGCAGATGCAGCAGCTGGGACGGGATGTTGAACCCGGCCATTGCCGGTTGTGCGGCGTCATGTTTCAGCGACAGCAAAAATGTCGCTGCCTCACTGAGTCCACCGCCCAACTGTTTGACCTGATCGACGAGCTGGTTTACCGCGTCAGCGATTTGGCGGCTGCCACCGGCGAACTGGTTGGCGCCACTTTGCAGCTGGTCCAGGTTCGCCTGCAGGCCGCCGGGCTGGTCCATTCCCATGGAGCGCAACACACCAGTGAGCTTCTCGACCCCCGCGCGCATCCGGTCCGTCGTGGCTTTCAGGGCCTTTTTGTCCGGGTAGTCCTGCAATTGGTGAGCGAGCTCATTGATCGCGTCGAGGTCTTCTTGATCGCGCGAACCAACCAGCTGCTCGAACGCACCGCGGGTGGTGCTGCAGGACTCATCGGCATCGCAGACCGGGTTGCCCCGCAGCGCGGTCAGCACCGGGCCAATCCATTCGAACATGTTCTTGGCCGTGGTGTAGTTCCAGCCCATGGCGTTGCTGAGCGAGTCGACATGGTCGACGAGTTGGGCCGCGATGTCGACCTCATGGACCAACGTGTCGCCGCTGTATTGGTCCTTGGTCGACTTAAAGGTGTTTTCCAGTTCCTGCACACTGGCAGCGAGTTCGCTCACTTGGCCGCGCACCTCGTCGAGCTTGTCGGCTAGCGTGACCGAGCCTTCCGACAGCTGGTTGAGTTCGTTGGTGTGGTCGTTGATCAGGGTGGATCCGCCAGCGAGAAAGGTGCCGATAGCGCCGGCCTGATAGGTGGCCCTGAATTGTTCCGGCACATTTCCGGTGGGACGGGTGATGCCGCTGATCGCAGCGACATTCGGCAGTTGGCTCACCCGGTCCGCCATCTGCTCCAAGTCGGCGAGGGCCTGCGGCGTGCGAAGGTCATGCGGCGACTGGATGAGGATGTACTCCGGGATGGACTGGTTTACCGGGAAATGGTGATCCAGTGCGGTGTACCCAACGGAGCTCGGAGCAGAAGACGCCAGGGCCTTGCGATCGTCGTAGTTGTAGCGCACCAAACCGGCGCAGCTGGCCAGGATCGCCAACACCAGCAGGCTGGCAACCAGATGGACCCTCGGTCGGCGCACGATGCGGATGCCTGAACGCCGCCAGAATGGCGCGGTCAGTTCGCGCCGCGGCTTGACCCAGCCGCGTGGACCGGCAAGCACCAGAATCGCCGGCAGCAGCGTGATCCCGGCCAGGAACGCTATTCCGACGCCGATCGCCGCGGCGATTCCGACTGTTTTGAACACGCCCATTCGGGCGAAGCTGATGATCAGAAAAGTGATTCCGACGGTCGTGGCGGATGCGGCGATCACCTTGCCGATGGACATCATCGCCCGCTTGACGGCCTGATCGAAATCTTCGCCCCGCCGCAGATAGTCGTGGTAGCGGCTGATGAGGAACACCGCATAATCCGTTCCAGCGCCGGCCATGATCGCACTCAGAAACACGATCGACTGGTTCGAGACGCCCGTGCTGGTCAGGTCGGAGAAGCCCGCCACCAGCGACTGTGCGATCACCAGGGATGTCCCGATCGTCATCAACGGCAGCAGCATGGTCAGTACGTTGCGGTAGACCACCAGCAGGACGAGGAGCACCAGCACGCCGATCGCCAGCTCAATCGGAAGCCGATCTCGTTCGCCGGCCACCGTGAGGTCGGCGACGGTTGCGGCGGGTCCGGTGACGTTCACTTTCATGGCTGTTCCGGCCACGGAGTGTTTGACGATGTCGCTGATCCGGTTGAAAGCGGCGTAGGAGCGCGGGGTGCCCAACTCGCCCGCCACCCCGACCGGTAGCACCCAAGCTTTGTTGTCTTTGCTGGTCACGATCGAACGCAGCGGCGGCGTGCTGATGAAATCTTGCAACATCACCACGTCATGGGTGTCCTGACGCAGCGCGCCCACCAACTGGCGGTAAGTGGCTTCGTCGTCTTTGCCAAGCCCGCCAGGACTCCTGTCGTCGGTCAGGACCACCAGCATGAGGTCTTCGGTGCCCGATTCGTGGAACGCCTCGGTCATCTTGCGAGCGGTGACGCTCGACGGTGCATCACTGGGCAAGATGGCGAGCGGATGCTTCTGGGACATCTCGTTGAGGGATGGGAACGTCAACGGCAGTGCGACCGCGATCGCGACCCAGACACCGATCACGACCCAGGGCCACCGCACCACGAAGTTGGCTAGCCGTTGCATATCGTGCTCACCGCCCCAAAATCACGCACTTCAAAAAGCCCCGCCATCGAGTTGCCCCGCGCTATGCGACGCGCCCCCAGTGCCCGCTGTCAGCGACTCGCCCACATACAGACTTCATCGCCTCCATGTAGCGGGTAACTGATTTCAGGGCGACCGGGTTATCGGGATGCATGATCGCCATTACCGTGCCCTCGGCGTACCGAAATATATAGATGGTCAATTGATATGAATAACGGCCGTCAGGGTAGATTCCGATGTTGTTCGCAAGGCCCAGGTCGGCCGCGGCAAGAATAGCGTTGAGCGGAGCAGCGCCGCCGTGGAAGAAGTTCGACACCGGGAAGTTCGGCCGTGGCCAGCTCAGCCACGGCGCCAATTCCAGTACTCGGTAATACGGCACCTTCGCCATGTCCAGAGCTGAATCGAAAGAAGCCTGGGCCGCCCATGCAGCATCGCTGAATGAGGTCGCAGCTATCGGCACGGTGATCGGGATCAAACCGGTAAACCACCCCTGCGTCATGAAATTGTCGCTGGCTGTGCGGGAATCCCTGGGAGTGAGCCCGTAATACGTGAGAGCACCGGTGAACTCGTGTTCCACCAGGCCGAGGCAGGCGAACAAGCCGCCGACAAAGCGCGCGCTGGCCGCCGCGCAAGCTGATTCGAACCGCTCCGTCTGTTCCGGGCCCATCAGGACCTCGGAAGTCATGTAACTGCTAGTCGACTCCGATGGGTTGCCTAGCGGGAGTGGGAACTCGGGAAAACCACCGTTGTTGTTCTCGGCGAAGTCAAGCCAGGCGCGTACGCCAGGTGAATCGGTGGTCAACGATGACGTGTACTCGCGTTCGCGGGTACAGAAATCGTCGAAGCTACCCGCATCGGGCAGCGTAAGGGCCTCACCGCGTTCACTCAATGCCGAATACATTCCGTTGGCTTCCAACATCGTTGTGCCGATCAACGTCGCGTCTCCGTGGACGTGATCCATGGCGGCAAACAGCGTGAAGTAATCCTCGGTCTGGATTATCCCGAAGGTGAAACAGCCCCACTCCAGCGGATTCGGTATCGCCACCAGATGAGCTCGTATTTGGTCGACGGTCATGTGGCCGTAATTGATTGGCTCGAATTCAATATCAGCCGGATCGGTGATCGAATGCCTGATGAACTCCCCGTCACCGGCGTGCTCGAACCAACTCCGGAACGTGTCATGCCGACGCAGGTATGCGTTGAGGGCCTGATCCATGGCAGAAATGTCACACTGGCCGGCCACATCACAGCTACCGATGATTTGCCGGGAAAAGCTGAGGCCCTCGGCTGTCCGTTCGCAGTAATTACGGAGATGCTGGCCCTGCATGTAGCTGATCGGCACGGAGCTGACCGGCGCTTGCTGGGCTTTTTCGGCAGCCGCGGCCGTCGGGTGCCACGAGGTGACTGTGCCGGGGGTCAGCGTCCACTCATTGAGTGAGCCGACGGTAATTTTCCCGATGCGCAAAAGTTCGTCCTCCTCGATGTGAACGGCCCCGGTCCGTCACGCTGGCAGCGCCACCAAGATAACCCGCTGGCGTGGGACGCAGGCTGGCGGCAGCTCACAGGTTCGGCGCGCGGCCCGCCATACCACGCATACTGGCAGCCGCACTGGCTATAGTTGCCCGGTATCGGCAGTCGCCCGGTGCCGGGGTTGCACGTGAAATGCCTTCCGTCCGAGAGATGGTTCGGCTGCGCAATCCGGCCGCCCGTGGGGGAATCGAGACTTTGTCGGCCAAAGCAGGTAGGAGAACCGCATGGCGTCCGTCCCAGATCAACAACAGTCGGCAATGGGTTTTGCGATCGTTGGCTATGCGGCGCGTTTTCCGGGTGCTGCGGATGCGGACGAGTTCTGGGAGGTGCTGCGGGAAGGCCGGGACGCGATATCCGAGGTGCCCGCCGACCGGTGGGATGTAGACGAATTCTTCGACCCGGATCCCGACACGCGCGGGAAGGTTGCGACGCGTCGGGCGGGTTTTGTCGATGACGTGACGGGGTTCGATGCGCCGTTCTTCGGTATGTCGACGCGCGAGGCCAGGCTGTTGGACCCGCAGCATCGGCTGTTGCTGGAGACGGCGTGGCGCGCGGTGGAGCATTCGGGCACCGCGCCAACGGCTTTAGCGAATACGAACACTGGTGTGTTCGTCGGTTTGGCGACCCACGATTACCTGGGAATGGCATCGGGCGAGCTCACTTTCCCCGAGATCGAAGCGTATATGGCAATCGGCACGTCGAATGCCGCAGCAGCGGGCCGGATCAGCTTCCGGTTGGGGCTGCAGGGCCCCGCGGTCGCCGTCGACACGGCATGCAGCTCGTCGTTGGTGGCAATTCATCAGGCATGCCAAGCGCTGCGGTTGGGCGAATGCGACCTCGCGCTGGCCGGCGGTGCGAACGTCATGCTCACCCCTGCCACTATGATCACCTTCTCCCACGCGCACATGCTCGCGCCGGACGGTCGGTGCAAGACGTTCGATGCGGCCGCGGACGGCTACGTGCGCGGTGAGGGCTGCGGCGTCATCGTCATCAAGCGTCTGGAAGACGCGATCCGTGACGGCGACCGGATTCGGGCCGTGATCCGGGGCAGCGCGATCAATCAGGACGGCGCATCGGGTGGCTTGACGGTGCCGAACGGTGTTGCGCAGCAACGAGTTATCGCCGATGCATTGAAGCGCTCGGGGCTCGCACCGGCCGATGTCGACTACCTGGAGGCGCACGGGACCGGGACGTCGCTGGGTGACCCGATCGAGGCTCAGGCCGCCGGTGCGGTGCTCGGCGAGGGCCGCGACGCGGGCGACCCACTGTTGATCGGCTCGGCAAAGACGAACATCGGGCACCTGGAAGCGGCCGCGGGCATCGCGGGCGTCATCAAGGTCATCTTGTCCCTTGAGAACGAGTTACTGCCACCGCATCTGCACTTCCAAAACCCATCGCCGCACATTCCCTGGGACCGACTTGCGCTGCGGGTTGTGCAGGAGGCCACCCCGTGGGAGCGCAACGGTCGGCCGCGTATTGCGGGAATCAGCTCGTTCGGGTTCGCCGGAACCAATGCGCACGTCATCCTCGAGGAAGCGCCCGCCGCAGCAGCCCCGGTTGCGGCGGCACCGGAGCCGACCGACCAGGCCGGCGACCGCCGGTTCAGCATCTTGCCGATATCCGCGCGCACATCTGAGGCATTGGTTCAGATTGCCGACCAGTACCGCAGCTGGATAGCTGAGCACCCGGAGGCCTCCTTGGCGGACGTGTGCTTGACCGCCGGAGTGGGGCGAGCACACTTCGAGCACCGCGCCGCGTTGGTGGTCAATTCGAAGGAATCGGCCAGTGAGTTGCTCGGTGCACTCGCGGACGACCGTCCGGCACCCGGTCTGGTGCGGGGAGTGTCTGATGCCCCGCCGAAGACGGCGTGGCTGTTCACCGGCCAGGGCAGCCAGCACCCCGGCATGGCCCGGGAGTTGTTTGACGCCGAACCGGTTTTCGCCGATACGTTGACTCGCTGCGCGGCAGTCGTCGCTGATGTACTCGAAAAGCCGTTGCTGGACGTCATTTTCGATGCCGATAGCCCGGACAGCGAAGAGACGCTGCGGCAGACCTCCTACGCGCAGCCCGCGTTGTTCGCGGTGGAAATGGGCCTGGCTCGGCTCTGGCAGTCGTGGGGCTTCGACCCCGACGTCGTGCTGGGCCACAGCGTCGGCCAATATTCGGCGGCCTGCGTTGCGGGTGTGTTCACCATGGAGGACGGCGCACGTCTGATGGCCGAGCGCGGCCGCCTGTTCGGCAGCCTGCCCGCTGGCGGGCGGATGGTGGCGGTATTCACCGCCGCCGAGCGCGTGGAGAGCCTGACAGACCGGTTCCCGAGCTTGTCGGTTGCCGCCTACAACGGCGCCAACACCGTATTGTCCGGTCCCGCAAGTGATCTGGAGCAGGCCGTGTCCACGCTGACTGCCGACGGTGTGCGGTGTGACTGGCTGGAAACCAGCCATGCGTTCCACTCGGCGCTGCTGGACCCCATCCTCGACGAGTTCGAAAAGTATGCGGACGGCATCAAATACGCATCGCCGCAACTGATTCTAGTGGACAACCGCACCGGCGCCGTAGTCGGTCGCAGTCAGAAGATGGACGGCAACTATTGGCGTCGTCACGCGCGCCGGCCGGTGGAGTTTGCCAAGAGCGTGCAGACGTTGTCCGACCTGAACTGCAAGGTACTGCTGGAAATCGGCCCGCAACCGGTGCTCACCGCCGCAGCCCTGCGGGCATGGCCCGACCTGACTACCACACCGCGCGCCATCGCGTCGTTGCGGAAGAACACCGCCGACCACCGCCAGATCACCGAAGCCCTCGCGGACGCATACGTCCTGGGCCACCTGCCCGACTTCGGTGCCGTCGGCCAGGCGCCGGCGAAAAAGCTCGACCTGCCCACCTACCCGTTCCAGCATCGCCAGTACTGGTACCGCGATAACCGGCATGTTCCCACCCAGGATTCCCACACCGGATCTTCGAGCGAAACCGTTCGGCTTCTCGAAGACGGCCGCATCGAAGAACTTGCGGCGCTACTCGGCGGTGCAGGTGATGATGGTCAGACGCTGAATGTCCTGACAAAGCTTGCGGCGCAGCACAATCAGCACCGCAAGACCAAGTCGATTTCCGACGCCCGGTACGAGTTCCGTTGGGACACGATCAATGCGGCGTCTTCTGACGCCACCGAACCGGCCACCTGGCTGCTCATCGGCGACAACGGCGACGCCATTGCGCCGCTGCTAGAGGCGCTGACCGCGGGTGGTGACCAGCACCGGATTCTGGCGCCGCCGGCGTGTGACGCAGACGAGCATCAGCTCACGGCAGCGCTGCGTGCCGCCGCCGAGGAATCGCCGGCGCTGCGTATCCTGCACGTCGCGGCGATCGAGGCCGGCACTGCGCCCACGATGCGGTCGCTGTTGCGGGTGCAGCACCAAGTTCTGGGTGGAATACGGCGACTCTTCCGCGCCGCGGCGACCGCTGAACTGCGTGCACCGATTTGGGTGATAACCCGTGGCGCACAACGCGTCATCGACACCGACACCGTGTCACCCGAGCAAACTGCTCTGTGGGGATTCGGTCGCGCCGCCTCCTTGGAGCTGCCGCAGCTGTGGGGCGGGTTGGCGGATCTGGCTGAAGGTACCGCCGACGAGTGGTCGCGGCTGATCAGCCAGGTGACCGCCGAACCGCGCCGCGAAGACCAGTTCGCGGTGCGTGAGCAAGCGGTCTATGCGCCCCGGCTGGTTCGACGGGCCGGGCAGCCGAGCGCCACCCCGCTTGCATTGCGTGATGACGCAACCTATTTGGTGACAGGTGGACTCGGCTCGATCGGTCTGGAAATCGCCGGATACCTTGCGGCCAGCGGTGCGAAGCATCTGGTGCTGACCAGCCGGCGTCCCGCCAGCGAGGTGGCGCAAAAGCGCATCGAGGCATTTAGCGAACAGCACGGGAGCGACATCCGGGTCGTCACAGCCGACGTCGCCGACGCGCACGACGTCTCGCGACTGTTGGCCACCGTTAAAGCCGACCTGCCGCCGCTGGCCGGCATCGTGCACGCCGCGGGTGAGATCGGCACCACCCCGCTGAGTGACCTCGACGATGCTGAAGTCGATCGCGTGTTCGCTGGAAAAGTCTGGGGCGCATGGCATTTGAGCGAAGCCGCCGTTGACCTTGAGCTGGACTTCTTCGTCACCACCTCGTCGATCGCCTCGGTGTGGGGTGGATACGGGCAGACCGCCTACGCCGCGGCCAACGCCTTCCTGGACGGGCTGACCTGGCGGTTACGCGAGCAGGGCGTCGCCGGCGTCAGCGCGAACTTCGGTCCGTGGTCAGCCGGCATGGCCGACGTGGAGGCTCGCGCCAAGCTGGGCAAGCGCGGAATCAAGACGCTGTCGCCTGCTGATGCTCTGGCCGGTCTGGCCGATTTGATTGCGGTGTCCGGTGAGCAGGGTGCAGCACCCGGTTACGGACAAGGAGTTGTAGCCCGGATCGACTGGGCGCGTTTCCTTCCGCTGTATCAGCAAGCGGGCCGACGGGCATTCCTGGCTGAGTTGGAGCGTGAGGTGCCCAGCGCGGTACCGGTG
>Ga0335075_10012317_pt1 | contig 12923 bp, 13 predicted proteins | sample Lox_Sample_24_FD_206723 | JGI IMG/M metagenome (GOLD analysis project Ga0335075, IMG submission 206723) | Soil microbial communities from Loxahatchee National Wildlife Refuge, Florida, United States - Lox_Sample_2.4 | ecosystem: Environmental > Terrestrial > Soil > Wetlands | place: USA... | reverse complement strand
TCCGGCTATGACTTGATGGGATTTTTCTTGCCACAAAATGGCAAGAGTCGGGCGGTAAGAGACTAACAAGAAAGAAGGGAGGATTTTGCTCCGACCTCCACCAGACGAAGGAAATTCTTTCATCCAGTCGCGGGTCGGCCGCTAGGCCGGTGGGCAACTCGCAATGACATGCGGGCGGCAGCCACGAGTCAGCCATTTGGCGGTCTGGTATTACGGGCGGCCAGCGAAGTACCGGCTTGCGCTGTCGATTTCCTGCTGCGTCATGCCGCGTGCGACATTCCGCATTTGCTCGTCGATATCGTTGTGCCGGGCGCCGGAGGCAAACCCTTCAAGCTGTGTGCGCAGGTAGACCGCGGGCTGCCCTTCCAGCCACGGCGCACCGGCCTTCGCGCCGAGCTCGCCGTGACACGCGCCGCATGGCGCGATGCCACGCATCGGCGCGCCATCCGCGACGATACGCGGTATTTCGCCGGGAGAGGATTGACTGACAGGCTCGCGCGGCAGGTAGGCGTAATAGGCGGCCAGGTCACGCATATCCGCGTCGGTCAAATCGGCTACCAGCGGCTGCATGATGGCGCTGGTGCGCGCACCGGTCTTGAAGTCGACCAATTCCTTGTAGATCACCGTCGGATACTGCCCGGCGAGGTTCGGTGTATCGGCCATGCTCACGCCACGCACACCGTGGCACATGGTGCAACGCAGGGCCAACGTGGCGCCGCGCCCAATCGATTCGGCGCTCGCATGGCGCAGCATGCGCGGCACGATTTCGACACGCGTCGTGACATAGGTTGGCTGCACGACTTGCTCGTGGATCGGCGGCACCCGGATCAGGCCGGCGGCGCTGCAGATCGTGTACCAGAAGCCCAGCAAGGGTCTGCCAACTTGCTCTGACGGCAGCCAGATGAAGCCGACCGCGATGCTCACGATCGCGATCCCCGCGGTAAGCCCGACGCTGTACGTGAACCACTTGTTGCGGAAGGAGATGATCCGTTCCGGGTTCATCGGCTCGCTCCGACCAGGACCGCGGGCACCGCGGTGCCAGGCGTCGCCAGCAGGTTGGCGATCGGGAAGCCGTAGTTCACGACGGTCAGCCCGACCATCAGGGCGAGCCACAACCCGAACCCGTTCAGTGCCGCGGGCAGGTTGCGCGGCGGATGCACGGCCACGCTGAACCGGTACGCGCCCGGCTCGACGCGCGGTGCCAACTGCCCACGCACCAGCACGCAAAAGAACAGTACGGCCGACAGCACCACGATTGCGCCGCCGATGACCGACGCGACCACCCATGGCGCCTGTGCCGCGATCGCCGGATCGCTGTAGTCGTAGAACGCCATGCGGCGCGGCATGCCCAGGATGCCGACATAGTGCCAGGGAAAGGTCAGCACCGTCACGCCGATGAACCACAGCCAGAGCTGCACCCGCATCAGGCGGAGGCTGTCCAGCGCGCGGCCGGTCAAATGCGGCCAGACGTCATAGGCAATGATGAAATACATGATGACAACCGCACCGGCGAAGATCAGGTGGAAATGTCCGGTGACCCATTGCGTGTTATGAATCGTGGTGTTGAGCTGGTAGGTCATGTTGATCAGACCGCCGGCACCGCCGAAGCCCAGCATGATGAATGAGAATGCCACCCCGAGCATGACCGGGTTGCGCCATGGCAGAACCTTAAGCCACCCCAGCAATCCTTTGCCGCCACGCAGCCGCCCCGCGATCTCGACCGAGGCGCAGATTGTGAACACTGTCAGCAGCGTGGGCACCGCGACGAGCGCCGTGAACACCGAGTGCAGGAACTTGAAGCCGGAGCCCACCTCCGGATCCTCGAACAAGTGATGGATGCCGATCGGCATGGCGACGACCAGGAAGAGGATGAAGGAGATGCGTCCCATCTGGTCGCTGAACAAGCGCCCGCCGATGGCGCGCGGCACGAGGGTGTAGAACGCGATATAGGTGGGCATCAGCCAGAAATAGACGATGGCATGCAGCGTCCAGGAAAAGAACACGCGCGCCAGGCCCGCATCGATGGTGCTGCGCAGGCCAAGCGCGACCGGGAGGATCAGGAACAATATCTCGAGTGCGGCACCGACCGCGGTCCAGGCCCAAAGATAGGCGCCTGCGACAGTTGCGAACATTGGAAACGGCACCGGAACGCCCGGGTTCTGCCGCTTCCAGGCGGCCAGATTCACCGACATCAACGCGACCCAGATCCACGAGCCGACCACCGCCAGGACGACGCCGATGTAATAGAACGGGCTGCCGATCAGCGGCGGATAGAAGGTATACAGCACCGTGCTCAGTCCCAGCGCGATCGGCACGATCGCCGTCACCGTGCCGACGGCCACAAGCGCCAGGCCGGCCCATGCCCAGCGGCGGCCGATCAAGGGGCGGTCCAGCGCGCTCTCGGCCACGAAGTAGCCGTATCCCATGGCAATCAGCGTGGGGAACACATAAGCCATCGTGGTGCCGTGCGCGGTCACCGAGCGATAGTACAATTCGGGGTCGCCGATCCAGGCGTGCAGCGGGCTGCGGACGAACATCTGCCATTCGCCCAGCAGCAGCGCTGCCCCGAACCCGGCAAACGCGAACCAGAAATGCGCAAGCACCAGCCGCCGGCTATTTAACACAGCTCAGCCTCCTTGCTGTTGCCGCCATCCGCATGAAGGTGGCCTTGTCGATGATCTTGACCTCGGCCCACATCCCTTCGTGCCCCACGCCGCAGAATTCCTGGCACGGCATGTGGCGCTCGCCTTGCGTGTCGAATCGGGCGGCGATGCTGAGACGTAGCCCGGCACCATCATCAGGTTGATGGTCGTCCCCTCGATGAGCAACCCGTGCACCACGTCGGCGCTGGTGGCGCGGAAGGTGATCGGCGTGTCGGTCGGCACCAGGATACATTCCGGGGTGAACGAGTATTGCTGGGCGACGAGACGGACGGTGACGGAACCGTCGGAATCGACCGCGCTGCCCAGGTTGCTTTCGATGAACTCGCCGTGCAGGTGCAGCGTCCGCGGATTGACAGTCTGAAGCTGGGCTTGCGGCAAGGTGGCCTCATGCAGGCCGGCGAACACTGCCATCACGACCAGCAGCGCCATCACAGCCGTCGCAACCGCGGCCCAGCGCCGTTCGACGCGCTCGCTCGCCTCAGCGCCATCATCGGGGGCCGGAGGCGATACTCCCCCGCTCACGGCGCACCGGCGCGCGGCACGAACACAAGAAAGTAGAAAGCGAACCAGACGGCGGTGACGACAGCCGTCGCGAGGGCTGCGAGCAGCAGCCCGCCGACGGCGCCGGATCGCAGAATCGCGTGCACCGCGGCGTCCTGTGTCGCAGCGGCGTCTTGCGGAGTGGGGTCGGAATTCAACATGGCGGGGTCAGTCCAATGGTGCGATGCGCAGCGCGTTCGCCTCGCGCGACGACACCGCGGCGCCACGGTTGCCCCAGGCGCCGCGAATATATGTCACCACGGCGGCGACTTCGTCATCTGAAAGGCTCTGGGCGAACGGCGGCATGCCATAGGGTCGCGGGTTGCCCTGCGTGCCAGGCGGAAAGCCGCCATTCAGCACCATGCGGATCGGGTTCACCGCCGACTGCATTTGGATCGATGGATTGCCCGCCAAAGGCGGATATTGCGGCGGCATGCCACGCCCATCCGACTGATGGCAGGTTGCACAGTGTGCCTCGTAGACCGTCCGCCCGAAACTCAACAGCAAACTGCTTTCGGGCGCCGGGATGTCGGTGACCTCCGCGTTCGGCGGCGGACCCTGGCCGAGGCTTTTCAGATACACGGCCATCGCGCGCACGTCGGCATCGTTCAGGTATTGCAGGCTGTCGTACACCACCTCTGCCATCGGCCCGTAAACCGCGCCGCGATCGGACACACCGGTGCGCAGCAGGTCGACGATCTCGTCGATGCTCCAGTCGCCCAACCCGGCTTCCTTGTTGGACGTGAGAGACGGTGCGTACCAGTTCTGCATCGGGATCAGCCCGCCCTGGAACGCCTGCGATTCCGAATTGCCGCCCAGCGCGTTGATCGGTGTATGGCACATCCCGCAATGGCCAAGGCCCTCCACAAGATAGGCGCCACGGTTCCATTCGGCCGATTTGGCCAGATCCGGCTGATATTCGCCTTCGTTGAAGAACAACGTGCGCCACCCCAGGATCAGCGACCGGTTGTCGTACGGGAAGTTCAGATCGTCCGGTCTGTTCTGCCGATGCACCGCCGGCACCGACCGCAGGTAAGCGAAGATCGCATCGGAATCCGCACGCGTGACCTTGGTGTAGGACCCGAAGGGCATGGCCGGATACATCAGGCCGCCATCCGGAAAGCGGCCGGTATGCAATGCGCCGTAAAATTGGTCAGCGTTCCATGTTCCGATGCCGGTCTCGCGATCGGGCGTGATGTTCGTCGAGTAAAGCGTGCCGAACGGCGTCGGCATCGGCAGGCCGCCGGAGAACAATGCGTCGCCGGGATTGGTGTGGCAGGCGATGCAATCGCCGGCGCGCGCAAGGTATTCGCCCTTGGCAATCTGCGATTGGTCATCGGCGTGCGCCGCGGCCACGCCGGCAACAAGCAGAAAAAGTGATAGCATCTGGCGGAGTTTCACAGCGTCCTCCCCGTCAGTTGGGTTCGCTGCCGCAGGCGAGCGGCATTGCCAGCGTGCCCTTGGGGACGGGCGATGGGTCGGGTGGAACAGGCCGAGATGCCAGCCAGGCGGCGACCGCGGCCACATCGCTTTCGGTCAGGCTGGCGGCGACGATCTGCATGCAGTCCGGTTCGGCGGCCGTCCGCGTACCGTAGCGGAAGGCCCCGAGTTGCGCGCTGATGTAGCTCGGCCGCAATCCTACAAGGCCGGGGATGGCCGGCTCCATGCCGGTCAGCCTGGGGCCGTGGCAGCCAGAGCAAGCAGGAACGCCGTGCGCAGGATCGCCTTCGGTCACCAGCACGCGGCCACGCGCCAGAATAGCGTCGCTGACGGTGGGCGGTGATGGCGGTAGCGCAGGCGGCCTCAGGGCACTGAAATAGGCGGCCAGGGCGTGCAGGTAGTCATCCGACTGATATTGCAGCAGGTAGTTCATTGGCGGATATCGCCGGCGGCCTTGCTTGAAGGCGAGAAGCTGGTTGAACAGATAGCCGGCGGGCTTGCCGGCGAGCCGCGGGAAATAGTCGTTGGCAGTGCCCTGGCCTTGCGCGCCATGGCACGCGGCGCAGGCCTGCGTTCTGGCGGCCATCGTGTCGGGCGGGTGTTGGGCCACCTGCGCCAACGCGACGCAGTTTCCCGCCAGCAGCCCCAGGACAGCCATGAAGCCTGCCAGCCGACGCACTGGATTTCGTCCCCCTTGCACAGGCCGCAGCATCTAAGCTGCGTACTGTTGCACGTTCTTGGATAAAGCGACTTATATTGGTTTGATTTGCATATGCTGGCAAGATTAGAACGGAAAGCCAGCGACAACAGGCTCAGGTATGATAGAGCCATTGCGGTCGGCCGCTGCCAGCCAACGGCCGTGGTCGAATGCGTGATGAGCGTCAAAGGTTACCTGTAACGGGTTCACCGGCACGCTCCACCGGTCGGCTTGTGACGGGGCATGATGCTGGCGTTGCTGCCCGGATCGATGCATTGACAAAGTCCGCGACGAGGACGGTCGGTGTCGTCGCAGAAGTTCCGATCGGCAGTTTGGGGCAACCATAGAACGACGAGGTGCCTGCCTTGGAACCCGGCCAATAAGGCGAGATCAGTTGCCCAAGGGATTTATGTTCAGCTCGTTCCGGCTTGTGCCGATGGAGCACGCTCTGCTCGACGGCGATAAGCCGCTGCGCCTCGGCAGCCGGGCCTTGAATATTCTGGTTGTGCTGGTCGAGCGGGCGGGACAAACCGTTCCTAATCATACTCCAATGGCGTGCGCGTCCTGATGCATCCACGACCAGGTCCGCTCGGACCGTCTCGGGTGGACGGCCTTCGCACGTGGTCCGCTGCACCCAGGTGACGCATCGTGTATCGCGACTCGCCGCGTCGACCTGAAGGGTCAATTCGATCGCATACGCCCTAAACGATTTCGGTAATCTTCTTGCTTAGGCGAGTGACGGTCTCAACGACACTGTCGCCGAGGGAATCTGCAGCGGCGTGCAGGGTTGAAGCCGCAGGGTGGGCACCGCGCATGGTTGCCAGCGGGTGCGAATGTCCGAGACGCTTGACAATCCTGGCGAAACTTCGGCCGTTGCCCGCATCGGCACTTGCGAATCTCTGTCGCAAATCCAGAAGCCGCGCATCATTCAGCTTGGCGGCCCTGCAAACCTGCGTCCAAGGCTTGCGCAACGTCACGCCAGGCCGATCGAACTGACCACCAATGAAAACGCAGTACGACTGCTGACGCCGCATGGTGCCCAGGGGCGGCACCACAAAAACGGCCTTTTCTGCCGCCTTGGCGCAAATATTCTGCACCACGATTGCACCAAGGCGCGCCAGCATGTTATGACTTGCGGCCATATACAGGTTAGGTGCGACACGGGATGGCTACCTTCATTCAGCGCGGATCGTCGGTGCGGGCCATGATCCGGCGGCGCGGGCAGGTTCTCACTAAGACCTTCGATTCCCGCGCCGAAGCCGAACGATGGGCGGATATCGAGGAGACGCGCATCCTCAAGGGCACCACGGCGGCCCAGATCAAGCAATCCCCTGCCAGCGCCACGGTATCTGATCTGTTTGACCGATACGCGCGGGAGGTATCGCCCGAAAAGGGAGGCGCCCGCTGGGAGGCAATCCGCCTGAAAGCCCTGGCCCAAGCCTTCCCGATGCCGGTGACGGCGCTGGACGGCGCAGTCGTGGCGCAATGGCGGGATGAGCGGCTACAGACCGTGTCGGCTGCTACGGTCAACCGCGAGCTAAACCTTATCAGCGCCGTCCTGACGCGGGCGATAAAGGAATGGCGCATGCCGCTGGCCGCCAACCCGGTGCATCTGATACAGCGACCCCGCCAGCCGGCAAGCCGGCGGCGCCGAGTATCGCCAGAGGAGCGCGCCGACATCATCAAGGAACTCGGATGGGACGGCCAGCAAGCGCCTGCCGACACCCGCGAGTGGATTGCGTGGAGCTTCTGCCTGGCGCTGGAAACCATGATGCGGCAGGGCGAGATTCTGCGGCTGACGTGGCAGCACGTCCATCTCGACCGCAAGTTTTGCCATCTTCCAAAAACCAAGAACGGGCATCCCCGCGACGTTCCGCTGTCATCTTCGGCGCGGGCGCTCTTTGCCATGCTGACGCCGGGGAAGCCGGGGCAGCGTGTGGTGCCGGTGGCGAGCGGAACCTTTGGCGCGTATTTCCGCGAGGCCGTGGCTGGCGCGGGGATTGAGGATTTGCATTTCCATGATACCCGGCGCGAGGCGCTTACGACGCTGGCGCCTAAGTTCGGCAACCCCATGGATCTTGGTGCAGCAAGCGGGCATCGGGATCACCGCTCGCTGCGCATCTATTATGAGCCAAATCCAACCGATCTCGCAGACAAGCTAGGCTAGTTGGTTCTCGGCCTGCCGCCCTTGCGTTTGATGCCGCTCTGCTTTTCCGCCCATGCTTGGCAGACGGACGGAACCCAGCGCGGCGCCGTCACTGCTTGAACACGAGGCGGCAGCCGATCTGGCGCACGACTGCACATGGTTACGATAGTTCGTGGCGACATACCCAGGAACGCGGCTAGATCATCAGGAGTCCAAAGACGAAGAGGCTCAGATTGCATTCTGTCCATTCGTGTTGGCTGGATGGTGAAACGAAATCGCGCCAGATTGTGACGGCCTGGCGCTGGTGGTCGATTGCCGCACGCCCGGCTGTGCCGGCGAGCGCAGCATCCTGATCCGCGACCTGGCAGGCGTGTATGGCCGGCAGAAGACCTTGGCGGAGGCGTTGCGCCGCATGCGCTGCACCGGCTGCCAGGGGCGGGTTGCGGCGGCGTGGATGACCCATGGGCCGGACAAGGTAGGCCGGGCACGGGCTGCCATGGTGGCGCTGATCGGGGCGGATGGGCTGGAGTGAGGATCATTCCACTGCTACTCTGATCGATCACGCGCTTTCGGTGAAAGTCAGGCCAATTGTCAGCAAATTTAAGTGACTGGATCACGGCAGCGGCAACGGCATTGACTGCGGTATTTGCCGGGCTTGGAGGTGCCGCCGGATGGCTTGCGTATCGTCGAGAGGTCAGAAGAGATGATCCAATCGTTGATATTGAAATGTCATGGGGTGACGGTTTCATGGTGGCGCACATCAAGGTAAGCAATCCGCTGCCAAGATCACTCGTAATTAAGAGTGCTTGCGTAAAGCGTCCAACTAGGTGCCGAATTTCCGCAGGCTTCGAATACAATAATTACGGCAGATATGACCTAACCAGACCAAAGCCTGCAACTCAAGGCCAAGCCGAAGTCGGTTTGGAGATTCCAGCTTACGGATCGATGATGAGCGGTCCGCCTGGATACGGACCGATCCCGGAAGATACGGTCAATTTGGACTTAGCTGTCTTCCCTCCCTCATCATGGGTTCGAGGAAATGTTCGGATCGATCTGACCATTTCCGACAAGGCGTCCACGGCGCGGCAAAGACGGATAACGATCAAAAGAAGGATGCCACCTAGGCCGCATAGCAAGACTGACGACGCAGCAAGCAACACCGACTGAGAGATCATGGATTTTGTTTCGCTCCAATTTCGGAAAGTTGCCAATTAGATACCACGGCCAGCCGAAGCCAGCCGTGGCGATTGGTAAGCAGCGTTTTCAGTTCGTATTCGGCGGAGTTGCCTTCGCTGCTGCCTTGGCAGCCGGCTTGGCAGGCACTTGCTTCTTAAGTGTCTCGATCTGGCTTTCCAAGCCAGCGATCTGCTTCTGCCGCGCGCCTTGTTCCTGCATCACGTCAGGGCATAACTGCGGCGATACGAGATGCCCTTTCGCGTCTGGAATCTGGGCGCTTACGCATGCTTCAAGAGCCCATGCGAACTCCTCAACCTGGCCACGCGGCTGCGTATTCAGATATCGATCGATCTCTGCAACAACTTTCACCGGCACGATGACCGTAGTTGGAACCGCTGGCTGTGCCAGCGCGGCGGTCGGAAGCAGCAAAAGGGCGAAAAGTATACGCTTCATATTTGAACCTTCAGAATGGGAGGGCGGCGAAGACGATATTATCGCTGGCGACGGTCGTGCCTGAGATCGTGCAGCTTGTGGTGGTTTGGGCCGTTGTCTGCAACGTGTCGGCAGGCGTCGTCGTGTCGTAGGCGAAGCACCACCAGCCATTTCGCGCGGCCATGCCGGTGGCACCGTTAATCGTGATGGTTGCCGTGCAGGTCCCGGAAACGCCAGACTTGAACGTTCCCGACGTGCCGCTGCCGCCCGGGGAGGTCGTGGAACAACCCGATACCGTGAAGAGAGTCGTGCCAAATACCCAGGCCGCATTATAGGCTTGCGCCGCAGTGAAGGTCTGAGGCGTTTCTAGATATGCCGCGTAGTCTGTCGAGTTGGTTGGATTGGGGAAGATTATCTTGCCGCTTGCCGCTGCCGCGCCTTGGATAGTCAAGCTGCCGGACGTGCTGCCCAACAGCGCAATCGATCCTTGATAGCCAACGGCCCCTATCGATAGGGCGGCAGTGTCATTGAACAGCAGAATGTTTCCAGCGGCGTTGCGGACGACCAGAGGATAGGTTGACGAACTGTCATCGGGACCAAAAATCTCAAGCTTCCCCGCGCCAGGGTTGTTGTTCGCCTCACCGATCGAGACGCCCCCGGCGGTCGCTATGGCCGCGCCCGAGTCTATACCGTCTACGCAGAACTCATGGGTTGGCATCGTGCCGCCGTCAGATGTTCCAACGTTACAGTATAGACCGTTGAACTGCGTGACCGATCCCACGGCAGGGTTAAAATTCGTAAGAGTAGCAGGGTAGGCGGTGACGGAACCAGCCACGATCCCCGTCGCCTGATTAGTAAAATCCTGCCGGATATTGTAGTAATTCGTAACGACGCCATAGTTGTTGTTGACGCTCGCCTCTACACTCTCGGCGTTGCCAGAAGAATAACCGCCATAGCCAGTTCCGAAGTCGGCGTGCAGGAAATTCAACTCGCCTTCTGCGACGGTAATGGCAGGCGCCACCGCTGGCGCGGTCGTGCATCCCGAAGTGGTTGGCTGATTGATCGTTGAAAATGCCCCACCGGAAATAACCAAAGAACCTTCCGCTGTCACCGTGCAGCCGCCGCCCTGGACGATCAGGTTATAGGTGCCGTCCTGGTATCCAGCGCCAGTAGTGCTAATCGCAATAGTCGCGACGCCGCCGCTTTCCGTGGCAGTCAAGAGCCCCGCGGTGGTCTGTCCAACTGGGCCAAGGTTGCCGAACGAATTGAATTGCTCCCACACATTCGTTGTGGGCTCTGACGGCGCGAGATATGATTGGATCGTGTTAATGCGAGCGTCAGCGGTGCCCCCAATGAAACCCTGCGCCCACGCTTGCGAGCCGGTAAGTGTGGAGTAGTCAAAACCATTCGTCCCGCTGATCTTTTCCTGGAAACCACCGTTCCCGATCCCGATCCCCTGCGTTGGCGACCATCCAGAGATGGCGGAACTGTTCAACAGATAGCCCGAGAACATCTCCGTTCCGTTGTGCGTGTTGTTCCCGCTATAGGTGTTGTTCCCGTTCAGCAGCGGGATCACGGCGCCGGACGTGCCTATCAACCCTTGCGTCAACAAGCCGCCGGTCCCGTTGACCGCGTTGCCCAACGCAGTTGCCACCCCGCCGCCAAGCGCCAGCCCCCCGATTGTGGTGCCGGACGCGAACTGCGCCAATTGGCCATTGCTAGGTGAACCCGACGTGCTGACGTTGCCACCGCCAGAGGGCGTGCACCACGTCCCGTTGCCGCACCAAACCGTGCTGGCCGAAGCGTTGATTCCAGAGTTCAGATTGTTGACCGACACATTGCTTGCGGTCGCCAGCGACCCAAGCCCAAGGTTCGCGCGCGCCGTTGCCGCATTGGTAAGGTCTGATAGGTTATTCGTTCCAAGCAAATCTAGCGACGCATGTCCCGTCAACGTGCCAGTAAGTCCGGCAGAGAAATTCCAATTCCCGGTTAGCGTTGGAGTTCCGGCAAACGTGCCGTAAAGACCGCCGCCACTGAGCGACAGCCCATTTGCGGAACCATTCGTAACATCAACCTTGGCCTGAAATGCGGAGTTCCATTGTGATGGCGACCAAATCTCACCCTGCACAATTTGACCGTTCGGCACGCTTTGCGCTATTGCCACCGAAGGCAAAAGCAGCAAAGCCAACCACAATTTACGTAGCATTAAAAACATTGCATCCTTTGGAATGTAATTGAGGCGTAGCGCTTCGCGCGCTACACCCTCATCGTGTTGGCTGGATAAACGGCTGTCATTCGGCCATCAAACCTTGTCGCTCCCGCTGGCGGCAGGCTCATGTCGCGCGCTACCTCTTCGCTTACAGTTTTCGCCAGCACGCGGCCATCCAACATCGTGTAGGAGATAAACTGTATCGGTCGCCCGTCATTGTTTGGCGGTATGTATGATGCATGTTGGATTGATAGCTGACCATCCGCTGGCGCTATGTAAGACTGCTTATGATACCCAGGCTGAATGTCTGCCGGACCATTCAATAGTCGCTTCCAAATATCATATGGAGTGACTTTGTTAAGTCCCATGGGATTTGCATTCCATAGATCGGCAATCCACTTGAAACCACCAAGCGCTGTCGCCATAGCAGTTAGGCCAGCGGCAACGGCCACAAGCCCGACAGGTCCGGCCAGAACGCCAAGGGCCGATATAGCCGCCGCCCCTACAGCCACGGAACCCGCAACCACAAGGAAGGCACCAACTGCGGCGCCTATCTCGCCAATTATCTTAACTGCCTCGGGATGAGCAACAGCAACGGCTGTGATACTATTTATGGTGTTCGTTATATTCATAAGCATGCCGTAAGCAGTTTTCACCAGCGGCGCACCTAATGCTGTCATCAGGTTGTCCCATGCCTCAGTAAATGCTTTCATCTGCGCATTTGGGTCGTTCTTAATCAGATCATCATACGCATTGATGCCTTTTGCACCAGAAATCAGCTTAGCGTCTTTCTCGAACCTCTGTTGCTGAGTAGCAAACATAATCATGATCTGCTGCGCGGTGCGGTTGACGAACATATGCGAGATTTCCTCGCGCATTGCATCTGGCGACGTTATGCCTTTTGCCTTCAATGCCGGCATTAGAACGTCTTGCACCCACTGATATGGATTATCCTGAAACTCTTTTGAGCCAGATACGCCTCCGGGGCGAATGCCTTTGATGTTCCCTGTCCTAGTAAAAATCACCTTGCGAGGGTCAAGAAGATGCAAATTCAGGAATTCTTCAGCAGCTTTGTTGCTCATCGTGCCGCCTACAACAGCCTGGAACACTGATTGCAGCGCAGTTCCAGGGCTGCCGCTTCCACCGCCACCGCCGCCGCCCTTCATTTCTTGCATAAGGGTAGGCAGTATGAGACCCATAAAGCGATCGTCCCAGCCTTGTGTCGCGCTTCGGCCGTATTTGTCGGTCGCGAGGTAATCGGCGCCCGCAATTCTGCCGCCAGACGCAACGCTTGCCTTAACCATGGCATCTACCATCGCATCGAAATGATGCGGGTCCATGCTGACGCCCTTGATTTCGAGCGCCTTTGCCATGTCGAAAACCTGATCGCCGGCAGCGCCACCTTTTAGCGACTGCATGACAACCTGAGCCTTCGACATCAGTTCGAGGTTGCCAACTGCGTCTTCAGTGCTGCCAAACACCATCCGAAGTTCGCGAATGCTCTTTAGTCTCTTACCGCCCGACTCTTGCCATTTTGTGGCAAGAAAAATCCCATCAAGTCATAGCCGGAACGATCATTGTCTCGGTGAGCCAACCGGCGGCCGCAACGGCAGCGCGCCC
>Ga0335075_10012316_pt1 | contig 12923 bp, 9 predicted proteins | sample Lox_Sample_24_FD_206723 | JGI IMG/M metagenome (GOLD analysis project Ga0335075, IMG submission 206723) | Soil microbial communities from Loxahatchee National Wildlife Refuge, Florida, United States - Lox_Sample_2.4 | ecosystem: Environmental > Terrestrial > Soil > Wetlands | place: USA: Florida... | reverse complement strand
GGCTGGCCAGCTCCGCCGTGGTGTTCTTCACCGTGACGTTACCCAGGTCGCCGTGGATCTTCATTAGCAGTGGCCGCGCGTCGGTCGCGATCGAGAACGCTGCCCTGGTCGAGGACTCGGGATCCAGGACGGTCAGCCGCGCGAGCGCGTCCAGGGCCGGCCGGATCGCGTCCTCCAGCAGAGTGTCGAAGTTCGTGGTGATCAGCACCGGGGCCAGCTCGGCGGCGACCATGGCGGCAAGCATGTGCTGGCCCGCGTGCGGGCGCCGGCCGGCCAGCTGGGCCATGACGAACCGGGCGCGCGCGTCCCGGTCAGGGTAGACCCTCTCGAAGATCGCGGAGTAGAAGCCGTTGTCAGCCACAGGCGGCAACCCGAGCCTGCCGTCATAGAACACGTGAACCCGTTCCCGCCAGCGCGGATCCCGCGCCAGGTCGGCGCGGCGGATCGCGTTCTCGCTGCAGTACAGGACCGCGAGCAGCTCGTCGATGAGCTGCCCAGCAGTCGGAACGCCGGCATCAGCGCTGGCTCCGGCACCGAGCAGCCACGCGGTCTGCGGAGCGCGTAGGGCAAACCCCCGGGCGAATACCCGGACAGGGACAGTATCAGGGGCGGCGGTCACCGCCGCCGTGGCAGCAGGGTCCACGACAGGCTCATTTCGGCAGCAAGCAAAGGGGAGAAACAGCACGCCGCACCTGGCGCGTGAAGTAGATCCTAGCCGGTCCGGGGCAGCCTGCGTCCTCGGCCAGTACCGGAACGCCAGCCGTCTGGTCACCGTCAAAGGCCAGAGACAGACCCGCTGACCTGTGGGCCGTGTCAGTAGTGCTCTCTGCATGCCCACCGTGCTCGCGACCGCGAATAGCGCGCACGTGAATGTTGCCCAGGAGAACAGGTAGGGACGGAGAGATCGGCAAACCGGTGCTCGGCGATCGCGCCGCGCTGCCGGCGGTCTGCACGCCCGGCGCCAGGGTGTTACGGGTGCTGGATCAGCACGATCGCGACAAGTGTGGTCGCCGCGATGATCGTGGTCAGCGCCGGGTGCGTGCTCGCGTAGACGGTATCGACGGCGGCGAGCCACTGTGATCACCGGGGTGAACGGTACGCTGATCCGGGTCACCGTCACGGGTGTCGGCAGGTCGCCGGCGAGACCGGCCGCCCCGGGCGGCCGGTCGAGTTGCTGGCCGTGGTGCTGATCGGCGTGGTGCCGGTCGAGTTGCTGGCCGTGGTGCTGATCGGCGTGGTGCCGGTCGAGTTGCTGGCCGTGGTGCTGATCGGCGTGGTGCCGGTCGAGTTGCTGGCCGTGGTGCCCTGCGGGCCGGGCAGCAGTGCCCCGCTGACCGGCCCGGAGGGCCTGATTATCCGCGGTCACCGCCCGAGGAACCGGGGTCTGCTGATAGCCACGTCGCCGGCGCGAGCGCCTGTAGCAGCTTGGCCGCGTCGTCCACGCTGTCCATCTTGTCCAGCACCTTGCGGACGATGCGGACCCGCTGCCACTGGTCGATCAACGGCGGCAGCACCGGGCCCACCGCGACGAGCGCCGCGCAGATCATCGACGTGATCACCGCCAGAGCGGAGATATCCGCGACGCATGCTGCGATCGTGGTGGCCGCCGGCATCGCACCCGCCGCCATGTAGAAGGAAGCGGGGCGCGCAACAGGGGAAACGAGGTTGGGCATGGGACACCCCTCCCGGGTGTCCGGCCTGCCCGATACCCGCAGAACGCGGGTCAGCCGGTTCGGTCTTGCCGTAGTTCGCGGCGGGGCACCAGAACGTCAGGTCTCAGTGTACTGGCCCGGCATCACCAGCAGCGTGCCCTCGCGGCCGGTGAGGACCGCGTGGTGCACCGGCTCGGCGAGCATTGCGGCGTCGATGTACGCCGTGCGGACCGCGGTGATGGTGGTCCCGGTCCGGGCCGCGGTCTCAGAAATGTTCCGCCCGCTGCCTCGCCGCAGCCCGTGCTGGCCGGCCGCCCACTGAGTGTGCCGCGGGCACGGCGCCACCGGCACGACACCTTCGGCGGGAACCGCGAACGCGGCGCCGATGCGAGCGCAGCGCCCGGAGTCGGCAAGCCATTGCGCGCCTTCGGCGGCATCGGGGCTCAGCAGGATCCCCTGTCCGTCGGCGTCCAGGGCGACGACGCGTCCCAGCAGTCGCCGGCACGCGGGCACGCCGCAGCGGACACTGATCAGGAGCCGGGGACCTTCGGGCACAAATCCCGAGGATACCGGGCGGACGCATACAGGGCGATCACCGGTCGCCTGCGGCGCGGGTTCCCCATGGCGGCGACTGCCCGAACGGCGGCATCCGGACCAGCGCCTGACGCGGCAAGCTCGCCCCAGGCAATAGCCTGATCTGGTGACCGAGCCGTCGTCCGCGCCGCTTGCCGCGCCGCCGTACGTGACGGCCGGCGGCGGCATCGTGCTCGAGCACCGGTACGGCGCGACGCTGCTCGCCGCGCTGCTGACCGGTGACCCGGTGCCGGTGCTGGGCGCTGATGCGACACCGGTGCTGGTCCGGTTCCAGGCCAGCGCCTTCAGTCCGGTCGATGACCTGCTGGTCACGGGCCGCACGCCTGACGGAGGACAGCGGCGTGTCTCGGCGGGGGTCCGCCGTGCACCTGCGCTCACCGCGAGCGACGAGAAGTCGGTGCCGCTGATCGCGACGTACCTGCGGGTGGTGACCGGGTCCTGGGATGAGGTGCGTGCCGGGCGCTGGCGGCTGGCGCTGGTGGTTGCCAGCCCGAACCCGGCCGTCCGCCAGGTCAAGGAGCTGGCGGTCATCGCGAACGGGAACGGGACCGAGGGCGGGTTCCGGACCGAGGTCGCACGGCCCGGCCGCACGAGCCAGGACGTACGGGACCGGCTCGTCCATCTCGATGCCCTCGTCCAGGCGGCCCTCGGTGACCCGAAGCTGAAGGTCAGCCCGGGCGGGGCCGCAGCGGGAGAACTGACCTGGCGGCTGCTGTCATCGCTGCAGGCACCGGAAATCCGGCTGGAGGGTGCCGACGAATCCGATCGGGTGACCGCGGTCTCCCAGCTGCGCGGGGTCACCAGGGACGGGTCCGCGGCCTCGGCGGCGGCCTTGTTCGGCCAGCTGGCGATTCTGGCCGGCAAGTACGCTCCGGCCGGCGCGGAGGTCACCGAGCTGATGCTGCGGCGCGACCTGTCCGGCACGCCGCTGGCCAGGTCCCCGTCGTACCGGCGCGCCTGGGAAAACCTGGACGGCCTGGCCGGGCGGCTGCGCGACCGGACCCGGTCCTACCTGGCCGACGCGTCCGCGCAGGTCAGCCTGGACCGCAGCGCGGAACGGGACGCGCTGTCGGACCAGATGGCCACGGCGGCCCGGGGTCCGGGCGCGCTCGTGGTGCACGGCGAGCCCGACGTCGGCAAGTCCGCGCTCGCCCTGCTCACCGCGAGCCAGCTCGCCGATGCCGGGACACCGGTGACCGTGCTGAGCCTGCGCGACCTGCCCGAGACCACACTTGAGCTGGACGGGCTGCTCGGAGCGCCGGCCGGTGATGTCCTGGCGGGTACTGCTACCGGTGAGGGCCGGCTGCTGGTCATCGACGGCGCCGAGGCAGCCCTGGAAGGACGCGGGCAGCTCCTCACCGAGATAGCGGCCGCCGCGCTCCGCGCCGGGCTCGGCATCGCTGCGGTCACCCGGACCGACGGGGCACACGCCGTCCAGCAGGCACTGGCGGACGCGGCCAGCGCCGCTGGCATACCGGGCCCGGTCCGCGAGCATGAGGTTCCGCGGCTGACCGCTGAAGAAGCCGCGCAGATCACCGGGACGTTCACGTCGGTGAGCCGCTTGGGCGATGAGCCCCGGGCCGCATGGCTGCTGGGCCGGCCCGGGCTGGTCGATCTCCTGCTCCGCGCCGACGCCGCCGCCGACCTGCCGGAAGGCCCGCTGTCCGAGGCCGACGTATTCGCCGCGGTCTGGCATCACCTCGTGCGCCGCCGGGAAGTCACCAGCCGGGGCGGCCCCACCCCCGACGCCCGCGAGCAGGCGATGCTGTCCCTGGCCCGCCGGGCCCTGCTCCCCGCCAGCCCGGCCGGCCCGCCGGACCCGGCGGCGCTGCCCTCACTGCGGTCGGACGGGCTGGTGATCTCCGCCGGGCCGGCCAGCGCCTGGCTGCCAGCCGACCAGTTCGCCAGCGACCTCGTCCGCGACCTCGCGGTCGCGCGGCTGCTCATCACCGGCGGGTGGGACCTACTGGACCAGGCCGGCGCGCCGCGGTGGGCGCTGCGCGCCGCCCGCCTGGCCTGCCAGGCGGCGCTGGCCGCGGCCGGGCCGGACAGCGAATCGGCCCGGATCCGCCTGGACCGGGAGTTCAGCGACCTGGCAGCAGCACACGGGCAGCGCTGGGCCGAGGTCCCGGCCGAGGCCCTGCTGACCCTCGGCACGGCACGCGACGCGCTGGGCCGCGCCTGGCCGGCCCTGACCGGCGGGCAGCGCGTCGGCCTGCAGACCCTGCTGCGGCTGGCGCTGCAGCGGTACGCCCGGCACGGGATCGGCGACATGGCAGTCCTCGAACCGCTGGTCGCCCTCGGCTACTGCGGCACCCAGGACCTGGGCCAGCACGACCCGTACGATCGCGGGACCGGCAAGCAGATCCGCGACATCGTGCTGGCCTGGCTGCGCGGCCTGGCGGCCGGCGATGCCAGGCCGCAGCCGCTGCGCCAGCAAGTACGCGGCATCCTGCTGGCCCGCACCCCGGCCCGCCACGACGAGTGGGCCGTCGAGGCGCTGGCGACACTGGGCCCGGACCTCGGCCAGGACGGCGAGGCCTACCTGCGCGAGCTGGCCGGCGCGGGCGGAGCCTACCTTTCCCCCGCGGTCGAATCGACTGGCGCGGCCCGCGCCCTCGCCCAGGCCAGTCCCGGGCTGCTGCTCACCCTGACCGAGCGGTACTACATCCTCGAACCCGGTACGTACGGGTCCATGGGCAGCTTCCTGGGCGGGATCAGGTCCCACCAGAAAGCCCGCGGCGGGACCGGCAGCCTAGCCGCCTGGCACTACGGCCCGTTCTGGTCCCTGCTGAACGCACGCCCCCGCGACGCGCTCGCCCTGATCAACAAGATGCTGGACCACGCCGCCACAGCCCGGGCACCCGGCTGGCAAGAACCCACAGGCGAGCCAGCCCGGGTGACAGGGCTCGAACTGGACCTGCTCGGCGCCGGAACCCGCTGGTGCGTCGGCGATGACCAGACCTGGCGGTGGTACCGCGGCGGGTCCGCCGCACCCTATCCGTGCGTGAGCGCCCTCCTGGCCGTCGAGCGGTTCGCCGACCAGCTCCTCGACGCCGGCCTCCCGGCCGGGGACCTGGTATCGGCGCTGCTGCGCGACTGCAGGAACCTCGCCATGCCCGGCCTGGTCACCGGGCTCCTGATCCGCCACCCCGCCCATACCGGGAACCTGCTGGACAGCTGGCTGGCCCGGCCGGAGGTATGGCACCTGGAAGCCGCGCGGGCCGCAGCCGAAGGCATGCTCCACGTCCAGGGACCAGATCCAGATGACCTGCCCGGCAAGGACCAGCGCCGCCTCAGCTTCCGCGAGGTCGCCGCATCGATGACGGTCCAGGCCGTCCTGGACGGCGACCAGGACCGGCTAGCCGAACTGGACGCCATCGCCGGCGAACTGATCCGCAACGGCCAGGACATGACCGCCGGAATCGACGAAGCAGACCAGCAGCTGGCGACCATACAAGGCTGGGCGCAGATCTTTCACCCGGAAAACCACCACGCCCGCAAGGACGGCGACAACCTGGTCATCGAATACCAGCACCCAGACGAACTCGCCACGAGGCTGGCACCCGCCCTGGAATCACACGACCGGAGCAGGACCGCGTTCCGGCTGCAGGCCAGTTATACCATGGCACTCGCGAAAGACCAGGCCATCCCGGTCGGCTCGCTGCTCGCCGACCTGGCCGACGCACGGGACCTGGCCAGCCGCCCCCCGCACGACGGGCCGGTCCGGATCATCGACCCCGTGGCCGCCGTCGCGGCGGCGGCCGTGATCGGCCCATGCCCGCGGACAGCTCGCCGTTCCCGCCGCGGAACTGAGCTGGGCCGCCAGCATCCTCATCGAGGTCGCCGCCAGCCCGTGGCGCCATCCGCTGGACTCCGAGTACAGCCTGCACCCCATGGGTGCCGACCGCTCCGCAGCCGCAGCCCTGCCGATGCTCCTGCTGCCCGCCCTCAGCGAGGCCGGAACAGACCCGGCCGAGCTGACCCAGGCACTCTACCGCTGCGCCACCAGTGTGCCCGACGAGGTCCGCATCATCTTCGCCCAGGCCACCACCCCGGTCTGGGCAGCGCCCTGCCACCCGGTCACCCCGTCCGGTGCATGCTGCCACCAGCAGCTATGGGCAGCAGCCATTCAAGGGCTGCGGGACTGCCAGCTCGGCGAGTGGAGCCAGACCGAGCAGCGACGGCTGATCGCCCCGGTCGAGGAGCCATTCGGCGAAACGCTGGCCGGTATCCCGGCCGATCGGCTGCTCCTGAACCGGCTCACCGGCCCTCTCATCACCACAGCCGCAGCCGCCAGCAGCACCAGCTGCACCGCGGAGGACGCGCGCGCACTACTGGGCGCGCTGCTGCCCGCGCTCCAGCGCGCCACCCTGCACTGGGCCAAAGAAGGCTACAGCCACCCCGGCAACCAGCACGGCCCGGCAGCCGCCCGCGCTCTGGCCGGGCTAGCCGCCTCCGGAGACACCGGGCCGCTCACCGACCACGTCCGCGCACTGACCGCCGACACGGGAGCGCTCGCTGCGTTCCTGCACGACCTGGCCACCGAGTTCACCTACAACCAGGATCTGCGCCCGGCCCTGACCACGACATGGTGCCCGCTCATGGTGGCCGCGCTCGACGAGCTTGAACGCGACCCCGGACTCCTTGGCGACGACCACTGGACCGGAATCGTCCTCGGCAGCCTGCTGCCCGGCCCGGACCTCCGCGTCGACGACACCGACCCGGACAGCACCCTCAAGCGCGCCCGGGAGACCTGGCCGGACCCCGCCGAATTCGCCGACCTGGTCACCCGGTGGCTCCCGATCGCCCGGGGATACCCCGGAGCAGCCGACGGACTGATACGGCTCGCCCGATGCGGCACCTTGCCCTGGCAGGCCAGCACAGCACTGACCTGGACCGAAGACCTGATCGCAGGACATTACCCCGCCATCGCCAGCCGGTCCTTCCACCTGCCCACCTGGCTGAGCGAGATCCGCCCAGCCACCCAGGCCAGTACCGCAGCCACCGCCCGGTGGCGGAGAATCGTCGACGGGCTGGCGGCCGCCGGCGACAGCCGTGCAGCCAGGCTGCAGCAAGCCGAAGAATAAGGCACCCATATCCGCTCAGGCGCCTTCACGCCCGCGCACAAGGCACCCCATCCGAGCCGCGAGCGGGGCTGCTGCCGGGTGTGAAGGGGAGGACAGGTTCCGCGCGCCCCGGCTCAGGCGCTGTGCTGTTCATGCCGACCGCGCTGACGACGTGGAACGGCGGCGAACACACTGGTAAAGGCCGACCTGGACGACTACGCGGCGCTGCGGGACCACAAGCTGGCCACCATGCCGGGCGTCCAGCGCATCACTTCCACGATCGTGATGAAACGCATCATCGACAACCGGCCGCTCCCCCTGACCGAAACCGCAGTCACGCGGCGCACGGCACGGCCACCCCCAGCCGACGGAACACCAGCGCATCAGGCACGCGCGTATAGCTCATCCCGGCACCCGCCACCGGTACCCGTCCAATCCGGGCAATGAACGGCCCCGCCAGCCAGCACGACAAGGACCACCGGCATAATCCCGGATGAGGACGCCCGCTCGACACGGCCAGGTACCGAACCGGATGTTCGGCGCGCGCCATGCGCTGGGCAACAAGGCGGCACCCACCTCGCCCGAATCGGCGATATGGGTGGTTTGATCCGTCAGCGCACGTTTCGTCCGTTACGGTGCGTCATTCCCGGCCTGGCTGGAGGGGTAGGTGGATGAGTGGCTGACCAAGTGAATGGCCGTCGGCGGGCTGGGCCGGTACAGGCACGGTGGGATCGAAACGCAGGCGCGGCAGCTGACCAGGGCAGCTCTGGCCAACTTGCAGCCAATCAAAGACCGCGACCGATGTGATGACCAGGTCGGCGTCACGGCGACTGGCGACACCCGACAAGAAACCGGATGACGTTACGGTCCCGGATCGCTACAGTCGCGCAGGTGACGTCCTCCGATCATGTCCTCTCGCTTGTCCGGCAGGCTCTGGATGAGTTCGATACCCGGCCGCTGGAGGTCTCGGTGCGCCGGGCGGTGCGCATCGCCAGCCTGGCCGGGGACAGCCGGACCGCGGTGCGGCTGGGTTATGAGCTGCGGCCAGCTGGCGCCGGTGATCGCAAGGCGAACGCCGCTGACGTCCAGCGGCTGATGACTGATCCGTCCACCTGGGGGAACCCCCAAGGCTCTTCGGAAGAAGCCCTGCAGGAGTACTTCGCGGACAGGAAGCGGTCCGACGATCCGGCTGACGATACTGTCCTGGTCCACTCGGTGGCCGAGCTGGAGTTCTGGGTCAGCCGCGACCATGCCGAGTTCGAGCGGATGGACCAGCAGAGCGCACTGGCCAGCTTCCGGATGCGGCAGATCCTGGAACTGGCCCGGCACCGGACCTTCACCGCGCTGATCGCCTGGGAACGGCAGTTCACCTACTCCTCGATCAACGAGTCGATCTTCTCGGCCTACCAGCGGCAGGTGGACCGGCTGCTGTCGGACGGTACGCCGGACCTGGTGGAGAAGTTCACGGCCGTCTACCAGCGGCTCCGGGAGGCCGCCGCCCTGCACCCGGAGCTGGAGGTCCCCGAAGAGCTGTCCCAGGCGATCACCACCTGCCGCCGGGTCCTCAAGGCCGTCGTAGACCATGTCTTCCCGCCGGCTGGGGACGCCGCCAGCGGCGGCCATTCCCTCGATGACGCGCACTACCGCAACCGCATGTGCGAGTTCATCACCCGGCGATGCGACAGCGGGTCTCACCGTGCCCTGATCAAGACGATGGCCGCCGGCCTGTACGACCGGTTCGAGGCCGTCGACACGCTCACCAACAAGGCAGTGCACGCCGAGATGGCCCTGGAGATCGCCAACCTGTGCGCGCTCAACACCTACATCGTGTGCGGCGAAGTGCTCCGCGTTCACCTCCTCGATGCTGAACCAGAACCCGCCCCGGCCTGACCGCCATCGTGCACGAGCTGCTGTCCGGCACAAGCGGGGAAGAGCGGCACGGGCGCGCAGGGCCGCTCGTTCAGTGCCCGGTTACCGGCTGGAGGGGATGGGCGAACCGGTCCAGGTCCTCATCGTCGAGCAGCCCGGTTGGTGGCCAGCTGATGTCGTTCCCGGTCGGCGGGTTGATGACGAAGTAGGTGCTGCCGTGCGGAGACGGCGGCGGGGTCGCGGTGGCCGGGTCGGCTGAGGTGCCGTAGGTCTGCACGACGAAGCAGCCGAGCACGAAGGTCGAGCAGGAGGCGAATGCGGGCAGTGCCTGGGCTGGGGAGCCGGTCGCCTGGAGCTGGTAGACGCGGCGGAAGATGGCGGCGGGGCGGCCACGGGACTCCACGGCGGCGATGCGGATCTGTATGTTGCCGGGCGGCTGGTGCTGGCTGAACACGAAGGTTCGGGCGGCCTGGGGAAAGACGATGACCTGCTCGGTACTCCAGACGTATTCCAGGACCATGGATTTCATGGCCGCCCAGGTGGCGATGACCTGCTGCTCACCGGGTGACAGTGTCCGCGGGGCGCCGAGCATCATGGGCTCGATCAGGGCCCTGACTTGCCCGTCCAGGTCGCACATCCAGCCTCCGTTGCAGCCGTCCGGGGAGTTGCCGCAGACGACGGGTGCCTCGATGGCCGCGATCACCTCCGTCGGCCAGGTCTTGCTGCCCGCGGCGCCATCAGGGCCGGAGAAAGTGCGCTCGAAGGAGCGGTCTGGTCCGAGCAGTTCTGCGGTCAGGACCGTATCGACCCAGCGGGAGAACAGGTGCTCCTTGGTGATCATCACCAGCGGCCTGGTGCGCTGGCAGAAGATGCAGGCGTGCTGGGGCATGCCAGGAAGCTAGCACCCGGCGTGGATGGCGGGGCACAGCACGTACCAGTGGTTGCGGGTCTGGTGGTGCGGGAAACGCTGGCTGGCGGATGGTGCTCTTTCTGAGAAGAGGAATTGATGACTGCACCGTGCCCGCGTCAGGCCAAGCAGCTGGACGCCGGGATATTCCAGCCAGAGATCAGCTCGTTCGGCCTGTACCTGGCTGCCGAGGGCAAGTCAGCCCGGACGATCCGGACCTGCACCGAGGCGGCGGCCTGGTTCGCAGGCGCATGGCTGGCCGGGCGTGTCGGCTGGACCGGATGGGAGCAGGTCGGCAGGCGCGACGTGCAGGAGTGGATGGTCCGATTTACCTGCGATACTCGGCGCCCATAGCGTGCGGGCCTCTTGGGTGCCAGCGAGGCTCCGTGCCCGCAACCGAGCAAGAGGACGACGCATCCCCTGTCGGGTAGTAATAACCTGGAGTCCATGATCGCAACTTCTAGATGCGTCAGGGGAATAAAGTTGCGATCTCGGCAACTTGATAGGAGTATCAAGCTCGGGATCTAGTGGAGGAAAGAGGCAGCGTCATGACGGAAGGGATGACTGGGCTGGCCGCGCTCGGGCTTCCAGAGACGACGCTGGATTCCGCGGAGTCTGAGCAGCATGCGGCCCGGGTGGGAGCGCGGGTTGCGGCGGCACGAAAGCGGCGCGGCATGACTGGGACGGAGCTAGGCGAGAAGGTGGGGCTCCGCAAGGACCAGATCTCGAAGATCGAGTCAGGCCGTCGGCGCCTCGATATCTCGGAGCTGCCGCGTGTCGCTGCGGCGCTGGGTGTCTCGGTACGGTCCCTCCTCGGGCAGCCTGATAGGCCAGCGCTAGCGGTAGCCGGTCGGCTGGCGGCTGACGCTGGCCCTGATGCCGTGCTCTCCGTCCGTCGGCGAGCTCGTCAGCTGCTCGAGGTCGAGGACCTGCTGACGCAGGTGACGGGTATGCCACCGGCTCGGCCTAGCCCTCAAGGGCATCGGGTTGTTGAGCAGGCTCGTGCCAGCTTTAGGGCACGTCCCAGATCGAGAGCAGAGGCGCAACGGCAGGGACGTGAGCTTGCAGAACTGACGCGCCGTGAGCTCGATCTGGGCAGTGACGCACTTGGTGATATCGCTGGATTGATCGAGCAGCATTTCGCGGTTGACGTGGCATTGTCGCCGTTGGGCAGTGACGTCGATGGATTGTGCGTTCACAGCGGCACAGTCGCGCTGATACTGGCCAGCACGGACTCTCCCGATGGTCGGGTTCGGTTCACTTTGGCTCATGAACTAGGACATCACCTGCTAGAGGATCCTCGCGAGGTCATTGAGGAAGCCGAGCACGACATGTTCGCTGATACCACGGTCGAGCGGCGGGCAAGTGCATTCGCGGGGCACCTATTGATGCCAGAACGAGGCGTTCGGTCGGTGCTGGCGTGGCTCGACGTAGAACCCAACACGGTCAGCGAGCGAGCTGTAATAGCGTTGATGGAGCACTTCGGTGTGTCAATGGCAGCCTTGATTTACCAGCTCAACATCATAGGTGTGCTGAGCTACGACGACGGACAACAGTTGCGCAGCCGCGGTGTGGCATCCCTCGTCGAGCGGCACCGGGATGTTGCCCCATCCGGCGCAGCAACCGCTGTTAGCCACATTCGTCGGGCCCCGGAGCGGCTGACGCGCCGGGCACTCGCTGCGGCCCAGGAGCAACGCCTAGGCCTGTCAGTACTCGCGTCCTTGCTAGAACGCGACGACGACGAACAGCTGTGGCAAGAGGTCATGGCAAGTCACACGCAGGCCACAGCCAGTACCGATGTAGTCCTGTGACTCCAGGATCGTCGCCTGAGCCGACAGCCAACGCAAAGCCGCAAGTGTGGTTTCCCGAAACGAGCGCCTTGGTGACCCTAGCCGTTCATCTGCCGCTTCAAGAAGCGGTAGTAGCGGTGCTCTCGGTCCACCCTGTGGTATTGGTCAAAGCGGTGGTGACGGAGCTGGAAGAATTGGCCATGACGTCCGATATCACGGCAACATGGGCAGGAACGGCACTAAGCCAACTGGCCTGGCTTCCTGAACCAGTCCCGCTCGATGACCCGGTCGGCGTGGAACTAGCAGTCAGCCTGCAAGAAGAGATCGCTAGCGGCCGACCCCTGAAGCATCCCATGGAACACTTTGGGGAGGCTGCGGTGATCTCCCTGGCGTGTCGCGCGCAGAGACTGAAGCCGCTGATGCTATGCGATGACTACGATGCACGCGTTGCAGCGAAGAACCACGATGTTGAGCCGTTTAGCGTTCACAAACTGCTGCACCTGATGATAAGGCAGGGCAAGGTAACTGCCGCGGAAGCGGCGGGTTTCGCTGATGCATTGCACGCGGCAGGCCGAGCACAGGACTATACGGCCCAAGAGCTTTCTTCCGGTCGGCTCGCCCGTGTCGGACAGCCTTGACGGCGTCGCCGGCAAGGGTCGCCTTGCTCAATCACGCAGTTGCGGTTCGTCTTTGCGACATCCCGGCCGATCGCATCCGGCAGTACGCCGCGCTGTGCGGTGACGGTAGTGCTGAGGCACGTGGCGATGGGCGGACGGAGATCGAGGTGCTGGTGCCGCCAGATGGCTGGCTGGAGAAACTGCTTTCACCGACGCAAGGACGCGTGATCTTGGCTGACGATGTTGCCGCGCTGTTCCCGCCGCGGTGGCCGGATCGTCGGCCTTCGCGAAATCAGCCCGAACAGGACCGTTGGGGATAGGCGCGGCTCGGCTGGGCGCAGCCCAGCGAGTGACGTCTACGGCCTTGTCGGCGGTACGGTGGAGCGGAGGCACGGCTTTGAACATATACGTAACCGAGGAGCCTC
>Ga0335075_10012315_pt1 | contig 12924 bp, 17 predicted proteins | sample Lox_Sample_24_FD_206723 | JGI IMG/M metagenome (GOLD analysis project Ga0335075, IMG submission 206723) | Soil microbial communities from Loxahatchee National Wildlife Refuge, Florida, United States - Lox_Sample_2.4 | ecosystem: Environmental > Terrestrial > Soil > Wetlands | place: USA... | reverse complement strand
CCACGAGGAGACAGTCCTCAGTGCCGTTGCCACCCTTCCCCCGCCGCCCCCATCGACCGTCTGCGAGGCCTCAGAACGGAATGTCGTCGTCGAAGTCGCCGCTGGGCGGGGCCCCCGGCGGCTCGCTGCCCCCCCGGCCCTCGCTGAAGCCGCTGGCGCCGCCCATGCCGGTACCGCCACCGCTGGCGCGACCTTCCCCGCCACCGGCGCCTGCGCCACCTCCGCGGCCGCCGAGCATCTGCATCTCGCTGCCGATGATCTCGGTCGTGTAGCGGTCGCGACCTTCCTTGTCCTGCCACTTGCGCGTGCGCAGGCGGCCCTCAATGTAGACCTGCGAGCCCTTGCGCAGGTACTCGGCGGCGATCTCTCCGAGGCGGCCGAACAGGGCCACCGAGTGCCACTCGGTGCGCTCCTGGTTTTCGCCGGACTGCTTGTCCTTCCAGTTCTCGGTGGTCGCGAGGCGCAGGTTTGCCACGGTCATGCCCGAGGGCATCGCCCGTGTCTCCGGATCCGCCCCCAGGTGCCCGATCAGAATGACCTTGTTGACGCCGCGCGCCATGGCTGCCGCCGTGAATTCGCTGAAGGGAGACCCCATTGTAGTGCTTTTGAGCGCTTTCCGCGGAAGCGTTTATAGTGGCTCTTTGGCCCATTACGCGTTCACCGGCCCGCGCACACCACCCACACGCAGCAGGACATGCAGACCATCCGCATCCGCGGCGCGCGCACGCATAACCTGCGCAATATCGATCTGACGCTGCCGCGCGAGCGGCTGACCGTCATCACCGGTCTGTCCGGCTCGGGCAAGTCCTCCCTGGCATTCGACACGCTGTACGCCGAAGGGCAGCGCCGCTATGTCGAGTCGCTCTCGGCCTATGCCCGGCAGTTCCTCGCCATGATGGACAAGCCGGACGTGGACAGTATCGAAGGACTCTCCCCTGCCATCGCGATCGAGCAGAAAACCGGCTCGCCCAATCCGCGCTCCACCGTGGGCACCGTCACCGAGATCTACGATTACCTGCGCCTGCTGTACGCACGCGCCGGCGTGCCGCGCTGTCCGCATCATGGCATCGACCTGGCGGCCCAGACGGTCAGCCAGATGGTCGATCAGGTGCTCGCGGTGCCGGCTGGAGAACTCGCGCTGCTGCTCGCTCCGCTGGTGGAAGAGCGGCGCGGCCAGCACCTGCAGCTGCTCTCCGAGCTCGCCGGTCGCGGCTTCGTCCGGGTCCGCATCGACGGGGTCGTCCACGAGATCGATGCCGTCCCGGCGCTGGACCCCAAGCGCAAGCACCGCATCGAGGCGGTGGTGGATCGCTTCCGCGTGCGCCCCGAGGCGGCTCAGCGGCTGGCCGAGTCATTCGAGACGGCGCTGCGCCAGTCCGGTGGCATCGTCGAGGTGATCTTTCCCGATAACGCGGCGCTCGCGCCGCTGCTGTTCTCCAATCGCCATGCCTGCCCCGTCTGCGGCTTTTCGGTGCCCCCGCTCGAGCCGCGCATGTTCTCGTTCAACAATCCGGCCGGGGCCTGTCCGACCTGCGATGGGCTCGGTACGCAGGAATTCTTCGACCCGGAACGCGTCGTGGTGCATCCGCACCTGTCGCTCGCCGGCGGCGCGGTGCGCGGCTGGGACCGCCGCAACGAGCATTACTTCCAGATGCTGCAGTCGTTGGCGCGACACTACCAATTCGACGTGGAGACGCCCTGGACGGAGCTGCCGGCGCGAGTGCGCGATGTACTGCTCAACGGCAGCGGTGAGGACGAGATCGAATTCGACTACCGCGAGGCGCGCGGCCGGCGCCGGCGCCTGCGCGAGCGCTTCGAGGGCATCATGCCCAACCTCGAGCGTCGCTACCGCGAGACCGACTCGCAGGCGGTGCGCGAGGAGCTGCGCAAGTATCTCGGCACGCGTGCCTGCGTGGCCTGTGGCGGTGCGCGCCTGAACGAAGCCTCGCGCTCGGTGCTCATCAACGGGCGGGCACTGCACGAGGTCACCCACCTGACGGTGGGCCGCGCGCTCGAGTACTTCGCCGCGCTGCTGCTGCCCGGCTGGCGTGCCGACGTCGCGCTGCGCATCACGCGCGAAGTGGGCGAGCGGCTGCGCTTTCTGGTGGATGTGGGTCTGGACTATCTCAGCCTGGATCGCAGCGCCGGCAGTCTCTCCGGCGGCGAAGCGCAGCGCATCCGCCTGGCGAGCCAGGTCGGCTCCGGTCTCACGGGCGTGATGTACATCCTCGATGAGCCCTCCATCGGGCTGCATCAGCGCGACAACGAACGACTGCTCATGACGCTGAAGCGGCTGCGCGACCTCGGCAACACCGTCATCGTCGTGGAGCATGACGAGGATGCGATTCGTGCAGCCGATCACGTGGTCGATCTCGGCCCGGGGGCTGGCGAGCACGGCGGCATGGTCATCGCCGAGGGTACGCCGGGTGAGATCGAAGCCAATGCCGCCTCGCTGACGGGCGCCTATCTGGCGCGGCGCGAGCGCATTGCCGTCCCCGAGCGGCGCCGCACCGCGGCGCGCGGTCAGTGGCTGACGATCCGCGGCGCGCGCGGCAACAACCTGCAGAACGTCACCGCGCGTATCCCCATCGGCCTGCTCACCTGCGTGACCGGCGTGTCCGGCTCGGGCAAATCAACCCTGGTCGACGACACGCTGTACCGTCACGCCGCCGCCCGCCTGAACGACAGCGCGGCCGAGGAGGCCGCCGAATGCGACGGCATCGACGGGCTCGAGCGCTTCGAGCGCATCACCGAGATCGATCAGGCGCCCCTGGGCCGCACGCCGCGCTCCAATCCGGCGACCTATACGGGTCTGTTCGCCATCATCCGCGATCTGTTCGCGCAGGTGCCCGAGGCGCGGGCCCGGGGCTACGACGCCGGGCGCTTCAGCTTCAACGTCAAGGGCGGCCGCTGCGAGGCCTGCCAGGGTGACGGCGTCATCCGCGTGGAGATGCACTTCCTACCCGATGTCTACGTCCCCTGCGACGTGTGCGGCGGGCAGCGCTACAACCGCGAGACGCTCGAGATCCAGTATCGCGGCCACAATATCCATCAGGTACTGGAGGCCACCGTCGAGCAGGCGCTGCGCCTGTTCGAAAACGTGCCGCCGGCGGCCGCGAAGCTGCGTACCCTGATGGACGTCGGTCTCTCGTATGTGCGCCTGGGGCAGAGCGCCACGACCCTCTCGGGCGGGGAAGCGCAGCGCGTGAAGCTCGCGCGCGAGCTCGCCAAGCGCGGCAGCGGCAATACGCTCTACATTCTCGACGAGCCCACCACGGGGCTGCACTTCCACGACATCGCACAGCTGCTGGCGGTGCTGCATCAGCTGCGCGACGCGGGCAATACGCTGGTGGTCATCGAGCACAATCTGGACGTCATCAAGACCGCCGATTGGGTGGTCGACCTCGGTCCCGCGGGCGGTGAGCGCGGCGGGCGCATCATCGCGGAGGGCACTCCCGAGCAGATCTGCGCCGTACCCGAGTCGTTGACCGGGCACTATCTGGCGCCCCTGCTGGCAGAGGCGCGCACACAGGGCCCTGCCCCGGTGCCTGCCCCGGGGAGGGGCGCGGGCGCCACTGCGCGGCGCCCCGCGAGCGCTAGCGGGTCCGGCGCGGCCCCGAGGCGAAGCGCTGCTGCACCTCGCCGTTGACGATACGCTCCTGGTACTTGCCCGCGGTGTAGCCGCCGACGACCTGGCGCCAGAACTGCACCGCCGGATCGTTGCGCAGGTGCTCGGTGATCAGCCACGCCCCCTCGAAGCGATCCAGAATCAGCCGCACCGCCTCTGCGCCAATGCCACGGCGCCGCCAGGCGCGTGCGATGAAGAAATCCGCCATCGAGAACTCGGGCGGTGACTGCCCTCGCATGCTGATGCGCGCGAACCCCACCGGCTCGTGGGCGTAACAGATCGCCAGCACCCGCACCTGCGCGTCGGCAAAGAGCCGATCGGCCTGTTCCGTCTCACGCTGTCCGGCATCGGACAGCAACGGGAACAACCCCGTCGCCGCGGGTGCAAGATCGAACAGGTAATCGCGATAGACGCCGCGGATCCACGCGCGATCCTGGGCGCGCGGTTCCCTGACACTGACTTGCGGCATCGTGCACGTCCTCCAGCCCCAAAAACAGGAAAGCCCGGCAGACCGGCAATGCCGGCCTGCGCGGGCTTCCCGTGAGCCAAAGGCTCTTGGGCTGCTCGGCCCCCGCCGTTACTGCTGCGGCGGAGGATTCCCAGCCGGCGGAGCGGCCGGCGGAGCGGCACCCGGAGCCGCAGGGGCTGCAGCACCATTATCCGGAGCGGGGGCTGCCGGGGGCGCCGCGCTGTTGTCCGCCGGCGGTGTGGCCGGAGGCGTGGCGGGAGCTGCGGGGGTCGCCGGCGCTGCGGCCGGCGCCGAGTTGTCCTGCTGGCCGCTGCCGCACGCGGCAAGCACGAGGGCCGCCGCCAGAGCGCTGAGAGCGAGCTTTGTTTTCATCGATGAGTCCCCAGATGTGGATAAGAAAGCGGAACGGAGCAATGACGAGACGAATGCGATTTTGTCAATCTATGCTGCAGCATTCTATAGCGTCTTAATGGTATTTTAAACTAACACGCTCCGACGGCAAACTCGCACCGGCAGGTCAGGCGGCCGCCGCTTTCTTCTTGCGGGGCGCGCGCTTGGCTGGCGCCGCGGCCGGGCTCTCGGCAGCTGCCGTCTTCTTCGAGCCACGCTTACCGCGCGTGGCCGCCGTCGGTGCGCCCATCGCCACGGGCGGCTGCGCCACCTGGGCGACCGGCGTGCGCTCCACCAGCTGCATCAGCGCCATCGGCGCCGCATCGCCCGGACGGGGCAGCATGTGCAGAATGCGCGTGTAGCCACCGGCGCGCGCACGAAAGCGCTGTCCGAGGTCGGCAAACAGCTTCGTGACCACCTCCGCATCGCGCAGGCGTGAGAACGCCAGGCGTCGCCGGGCCTCCGTGTCGCTCTTGGCAAGCGTGATCAGCGGCTCGACCACGCGGCGCAGCTCCTTGGCCTTGGGCAGCGTCGTGCGGATGGTCTCATGCCGCAGCAACGAGGCAGCCATGTTGCGCAACATCGCATGCCGGTGCGAACTGTTGCGCGATAGCTGGCGGCCGGAAAGCTTGTGTCGCATGGCGTCTCTCGTCTCCGTCGTGTAACTGTCGTGGTCTTAAGGCAGCGGCTTCAGATGAGGCCGCTGCTGCTTTCCTCTTCGTGCTTCAGCCCCGCCGGCGGCCAGCCATCCAGGCGCATGCCGAGCATCAGCCCATGGCTCTGCAGGACTTCCTTGATCTCGGTGAGCGACTTCTTGCCGAGGTTCGGCGTGCGCAGCAGTTCCACTTCGGTGCGCTGCACGAGATCGCCGATGTAGTGAATGTTTTCGGCCTTGAGGCAGTTGGCACTGCGCACCGTGAGCTCGAGCTCATCGACCGGACGCAGCAGGATCGGATCGAACTGCATCTCCGTGGTCTTGGCAGCGGCCTCCTCCTCGCCCTGCAGGTCGACGAACACGGAGAGCTGATCCTTCAGGATCCCGCCGGCGCGCCGGATGGCCTCCTCGGGCTCGATCGTGCCATTGGTCTCGATATCGATGATCAGCTTGTCCAGATCCGTGCGCTGCTCCACGCGCGCCGCCTCGACCGCATAGGTCACGCGACGCACGGGGCTGAAGGAGGCGTCCAGCAGCAGCCGGCCGATCGGACGGCTCTGCTCCTCGAAGCTCACACGCTGCACCGCCGGACGGTAGCCGCGGCCGCGCTCGACCTTCAGCTGCATGTTCAGCTCGCCGGCCTTGGTCAGATTGGCGATGACGAAGTCCGGGTTGACGACCTCGATGTCGTGATCCACGCGGATATCCCCGGCGGTCACCGGGCCGGGGCCCTTCTTGTGCAGGCGCAGGTCCGCGCTCGAGCGCGTATGCATGCGCAGCGCCACGGACTTGAGGTTCAGCAGGATGTCGACCACATCCTCCTGCACGCCCTCGATGCTGGTGTACTCGTGCAGCACACCGTCGATCTCGACCTCGGTGATCGCCGCACCGGGCATGGAGGACAGCAGCACCCGCCGCAGGGCATTGCCCAGGGTATGACCGAACCCGCGCTCGAAGGGCTCGATGACGACCCGCGCCTGACGCGGGGCGACGGGCTGTACCTTGACGACGCGAGGCTTCAGAAACTCCGATACCGATGCTTGCATGCTAGACACTCCAGGCCTGTAGAACGCCAGAGCTGACGATCAGTTCAATCAGTTCATTGACGATTTGACACGGCGGTTGCGCAGCCGCTGCGCTGCGGCGGCGACCGGGCTTACTTCGAGTACAGCTCCACCACCAGGTTCTCGTTGATGTCGGGCAGCACTTCATCGCGTCCCGGCACCGTCTTGAACACGCCGCGAAACTCCTTGTCCGATACCTCGACCCACTCGGGGAAGCCGACCTGCGCCGCCACGGCCAGGGCGCTCGAGATGCGCAGCTGCTTGCGCGCCTTCTCGCGGATCTGCACCACATCGCCCGCGCGACACTGGTAGGAAGGCACGCTCACGGTCTGCCCGTTCACGTCCACGGCGCGGTGCGCGACCAGCTGGCGCGCCTCGGCGCGCGTGGCGGCGAACCCCATGCGATACACCACATTGTCCAGGCGCGACTCCAGCAGCTTCAACAGCGTCTCGCCGGTGGAACCGGTGCGCCGGGCGGCCGACTGGTAGTAGTTGCGGAACTGGCGCTCGAGCACCCCATACATGCGCCGCAGCTTCTGCTTCTCGCGCAGCTGCGTGCCGTAGTCGGACAGGCGCTGGCGGCGCTCGCCCTTGATGCCGCCCGGCGGCACCTGCAGCTTGCACTTGCTCTCCAGGGGCTTCGAGCCGCTCTTCAGGAACAGATCCGTGCCCTCGCGGCGGGCGAGCTTGCACGTGGGACCGATGTAACGCGCCATGTCTTGCTTCCTCGATTAAGGGCGCTGCTTCAGACGCGCCGCTTCTTGGGCGGCCGGCAGCCGTTGTGCGGGATCGGCGTGACGTCCGAGATGCTGGAGATCTTCAGCCCGCAGGCGTTCAGCGCCCGTACCGCCGACTCGCGCCCGGGTCCCGGGCCGGCCACGCGCACTTCCACGTTCTTCACGCCGTGCTCCTGCGCGGCGACTCCGGCCTTCTCGGCTGCGACCTGCGCAGCGAAGGGCGTGCTCTTGCGCGAGCCGCGAAAGCCACAGCCACCCGAGGTCGCCCAGGACAGCGTGTTGCCCTGCCGGTCGGTGATCGTGATGATCGTGTTGTTGAAGGAGGCATGCACGTGCGCGATTGCATCGAGCACGTTCTTGCGCGCCTTCTTGGGCTTCTTGGCCCCGCCGCCCGCTGCGGCAGCGCCGCCCTGCTGCTGTGACTTCTGATCAGCCATATGTGTGGTTGTCCGCCTGCTTATTCAAGTCCACTGACATGTTCCGCTGCACTGCCCGCGGCCCTCAGGCCTTGCCCGGCGGCGCATTGAGCTTGACCGCCTGCTTGCGCGGCCCCTTGCGCGTGCGGGCATTGGTGCGGGTGCGCTGCCCGCGCACCGGCAGACCCTTGCGGTGACGCAGCCCGCGCCAGGTGCCCAGGTCCATCAGGCGCTTGATGTTCATCGACACCTCGCGGCGCAGGTCGCCCTCCACGGGCACCCTGGCCACCTGCGAGCGGATCGCCGCCACGTGCGCCTCGGTCAGGTCCTTGACCTTGGTTTCCGGCGGTATGCCCGCGCGCTCGAGAATGTCGAGCGCACGGGCGCGGCCGATACCGTAGATGTGCGTGAGCCCGATGCTCACGTGCTTGTTCATCGGAATGTTGATGCCGGCGATGCGTGCCATATGCGACCTCGAAGCCTCAGCCCTGACGCTGCTTGTGGCGCGCGTCGGTGCAGATCACGTAAACGATTCCGCGGCGCCGCACGATCTTGCAGTGCTTGCAGATTTTCTTGACCGAGGGACGTACTTTCATCCTGATACCTGCGCTTGCGCTCTGTGTGTCTTCAGCTCTGCTGCGAGGCGCCGCCGCGGCCGCCCAGCAGATTCGCCTTCTTCATCAGCCCCGGGTAATGATGCGACATCAGGTGCGCCTGCATCTGCGCCATGAAGTCCATGACCACCACCACCACGATCAGCAGCGAGGTGCCGCCGAACTGAAACGGCACGCCCTGCGAGGACACCAGCAGCTCGGGCACCAGGCACACGGCAGTGACGTAGAACGCGCCCCACAGCGTCAGGCGCGTGAGGACCTTGTCGATGTACTCGCCGGTCTGCTGGCCGGGACGGATGCCCGGAATGAACGCCCCTGACTTCTTGAGGTTGTCCGCGGTCTCGCGCGAGTTGAACACCAGCGCTGTGTAAAAGAAGCAGAAGAAAATGACCAGGAAGGCGTACAGCACGATGTGCAGCGGCTGCCCATAGCCGAGCGAGGTCGACACATCCTGCAGCACGCCGGCCAGACGCGAGTTCGGATTGCTGCCGAAGAAGCTTGCGGCCGTGGCCGGAAACAGCAGCAGGCTCGAGGCGAAGATCGGCGGGATGACGCCCGACATGTTGATCTTGAACGGCAGGTGCGTGGACTGGCCCGCGTACATGCGCCGGCCCACCTGGCGCTTGGCGTAGTTGACCGTGATCTTGCGCTGCGCGCGCTCCATGAAGCAGCAGAAGGCGGTCACGCCGACGACGATGCCGATCAGCAGGATCGTGAACAGCGGATTGAGCTGGCCCGTGCTCACCGAGTCGATGGTGCGGCCGAGCGCGGCGGGCATCTGGGCGACGATGCCGGCCAGGATGATCATGGAGATGCCGTTGCCGATGCCCCGCTCGGTGATCTGCTCGCCGAGCCACATCAGGAAGATCGTGCCGGTGGTCATGGTAATCGTGGCGTTGAACAGCCACTGAAAGCCCGTGACGAGCGTCATGCCGCCGCTCTGCAGCGCCACGGCAGCCCCGAAGGACTGGAACACCGCCAGGGCCACGGTCCAGTAGCGCGTCAGCTGCGTGATATGGCGGCGCCCGGCCTCCCCTTCCTTGCGCGCCTCCATCAGCGAGGGCACGACCATCGCCAGCATCTGGATGATGATGGAGGCGCTGATGTAGGGCATGACGCCCATGGCGAAGATCGACAGGCGCTGCAGCGCGCCGCCGTTGAAGGTGTTGAAGATGCCCAGGATCGTGTTGCCGCCCTGCCCGCCGAAGAAGCGCGACACGGCCGCCGGATTGATGCCGGGCACGGGAATGTAGGTGCCGATGCGGTAGACGATCAGCGCGCCCACCAGAAACAGCACGCGGCTGCGGATCTCTCCGAGCCGTCCGACATCGGCCAGCGAGGCGGCCGGACTGGACAGTGCGCTGTTGGCCATTTACTCCTCTAGCTTGCCGCCGGCGGCGGCAATGGCGGCGCGCGCGCCACGGGTGGCGCCGATGCCCTTGAGGTTCACGGCACGCTCGAGCTTGCCCGACAGCACCACCTTGGCGTGCGTGGCACGCGCATCGATGATGCCGGCGCGCTTGAGCGCGTCCAGGTCGATCACCCCGTCGGTCAGACCGGACAGCTCGTGCAGCCGCACTTCGGCGTGCGCCGCCTTCATGGCCGAGCGAAAGCCGACTTTGGGCATGCGACGCTGCAATGGCATCTGGCCGCCCTCGAAGCCGACCTTGTGATAGCCGCCCTTGCGGGCGCGCTGTCCCTTGACGCCGCGGCCGCAGGTCTTGCCCTGACCCGCCGAGGCACCGCGACCCACGCGCAGGCGGACCTTGCGCGAGCCTTCGCCGGGGCGCATGTCGTTCAGGCGCATTACTTCTCCTCCACGCGCAGCAGATGCGAGGCCGCACGGATCATGCCGCGATTCTGCACGGTGTCAGCCACCTGCACGGTCTGATGACGGCGGCGCAGACCGAGGCCTCGCACCGAGGCGGCGATGTGCTTGAGCTGCCCGTGCAGGCTCTTCTGCAGCGTCACGGCGATCGAGCCGCCGGCCTTGCCACTGGCGTTGCCGCCGGACTTGCCAGCCGCGGCGTTCATGCCGAGCCCCCGAGGATGTCCTCGACGCTCTTGCCGCGCTTGGCGGCGATCTCCTCGGGCGAGCGCATGCTGGCGAGCGCATTGACGGTGGCGCGCACCACGTTGATGGGATTGCGCGAGCCGTAGCTCTTGGCGAGCACGTTGCGCACCCCGGCGCACTCGAGCACCGCGCGCATGCCGCCCCCGGCGATGACACCCGTGCCTTCCGAGGCGGGCAGCATGAACACGCGCGTGGCCGCGTGCGTGCCGTTGACCGCGTAATGCAGCGTGTCATTGCGCAGATTCACGTTGATGAGATTCTTGCGCGCCTGCGCCATGGCTTTGGAGATCGCCACGGGCACCTCGCGCGCCTTGCCGAAACCGAAGCCCACGCGCCCGGCGCCGTCGCCCACCACGGTGAGGGCGGTGAAGCCAAACTGCCGGCCACCCTTGACCACCTTGGCGGTGCGGTTCACGGCCACCAGTTTCTCGATGAGGTCATCGGCGCTCTGCGATCTTTCGACTCTTGCCATGTGCGCGGTTCCTTAAAATTCAAGCCCGGCTTCACGCGCCGCATCGGCCAGCGCCTTGACGCGGCCGTGGTACTGGAAGCCTGCGCGGTCGAACGCCACGCGGGTGATGCCCGCGGCGCGCGCGCGCTCGGCAATCGTGCGCCCCACGGCGCGCGCCGCCTCGATGTTGCCCGTGCCCGAGAGGCCCTCTGCGACCGCCTTCTGCACCGTGGAGGCCGAGGCCAGCACGCGTGCGCCGCTGCCGTCGAACAGCTGGGCATAGATGTGCCGCGGCGTGCGGTGCACCGTCAGGCGCGCGGCGCCGAGCTCGCGGATCTTGGCGCGGGTAGGCTGGGCGCGGCGCGCGCGACGCTCTTTCTTGCTGATCTTCATGGTTCCTCGCTCGCGCTACTTCTTCTTGCCTTCCTTGAGGCTGATCTGTTCACCCGCGTAGCGCACGCCCTTGCCCTTGTAGGGCTCGGGCGGGCGGATGCCGCGGATCTCGGCCGCGATCTGGCCGACCTTCTGGCGATCGGTGCCCTTGATCACAATCTCGGTCTGGCTCGGAGTCTCGATGGTGATGCCTTCGGGAACCGGGTAGAGCACCGGGTGCGAGAAGCCGAGCGCCAGGTTCAGGTTCTTGCCCTGCACGGCAGCGCGGTAACCGACACCCACCAGCTCGAGCTTACGCTCGTAGCCCTTGGTGACACCCTGCACCATGTTGGCCAGGTGTGCGCGTGTGGCGCCGGCGCGCATGCGCACGGCATCATCGCCCTGGTACTTCACGGCGAGCTTCTTCTCCTCCTGCACCACCGAGACGCCCGCGCCCAGGGGCAGCGACAGGGTGCCCTTGGCGCCCTTGATCGTCACCTGGCTGGCCGCAAGGCTCACCGTCACCCCGCTCGGCACATCCACCACTCGTTTGGCAACTCTGGACATGTTCAGTTTCCTGCCTGCAGGCTCTTGCGCCTAGGCCACGATGCAGAGCACTTCACCGCCCTGCCCGATCGCCTGCGCCGCCTTGTCGGTCATCACGCCCTTGGGCGTGGAGATGATCACCGTGCCCATTCCGCCGAGCACGCGCGGCAGATCGTCCTTGCCGCGGTAGATGCGCAGCCCCGGGCGGCTCACACGCTCGATGCGGTCGATGACCGGGCGGCCCTCGTAGTACTTCAGATCGACCCGCAGCGTCGGCTTGCCGTCCTCGTTCTGCAGGGCGTAGTCGGCAATGTACCCCTCATCCTTCAATACCTTGAGGATCGCCTGCTTGAGCCGGGAGGAGGCCAGCGTCACGCTCGCCTTGCGCGCGGCCTGGCCGTTGCGGATGCGGGTCAGCAGGTCTGCGATCGGATCGGTCATGCTCATGAGGTGCGGCTCCTACCAGCTCGCCTTGCCGAGACCGGGAATCTCTCCGCGCATTGCCACCTCGCGGATCTTCACGCGCGACAGGCCGAACTTGCGGTACACACCGCGCGAGCGGCCGGTGATGGCGCAGCGCTTGCGCTGGCGGCTGGCGCTGGCATCACGCGGCTGCGCGGACAGCGCGACCTGCGCCGCCAGTCGCTGCTCGGGCGTGGACTTTGGCGCGCGGATGATCTCCTTCAGCTGCGCGCGCTTGACCGCGTATTTCTTGACGATCTTCGCCCGCCGCTTCTCACGCTCTACCATGTTGGTCTTGGCCATATTTGTCCTTGAGCCTAGCCTGCTGCCGCGACTACTTGCGGAACGGAAAGTTGAAGGCCTCGAGCAGCGCGCGGCCTTGCTTGTTGTCGCGCGCCGTCGTCGTGATGGTGATGTCCATGCCACGCACCTGGTCGATGGCGTCGTACTGGATCTCCGGAAAGATGATCTGCTCGCGCACCCCGAGGCTGTAGTTGCCACGGCCATCGAAACCGCGCGGTGAGACGCCGCGAAAATCGCGGATGCGTGGCATGGCCACGCTGATGAGGCGATCCAGGAACTCGTACATACGAGCCCCACGCAGCGTCACCTTGCAGCCGATGGGCAGACCCTCGCGCACCTTGAACGACGCGATGGCCTTTCGGGCCTTGCAAATCATCGGCTTCTGACCGGTGATCTTCGCCAGGTCGCCGGCCGCCGCGTCGATAACCTTGCGGTCGGCGACGGCTTCGCCCACGCCCATGTTCACCGTGATCTTGGTGATGCGCGGCACTTCGGTCGGGTTGGTGAGGGCCAGATCGCTCTGCAGCCGCTTCACCACCTCGTTGCGATAAAATTCTTGTAGCCTTGCCATCCTGTTACGGCACCCACGGCGCGAGCCGCGCGGCACCTCTCCTGTTAAGCGTCGATGACTTCGCCGTTGGACTTGAAGAAGCGCACACGGCGCCCATCGGTCAGCTTGCGCACACCCGTGCGTCCGCCCTTCTTGGTGGCCGGGTTGAACAGCGCCACCTTCGAGCGCGACA
>Ga0335075_10012314_pt1 | contig 12925 bp, 9 predicted proteins | sample Lox_Sample_24_FD_206723 | JGI IMG/M metagenome (GOLD analysis project Ga0335075, IMG submission 206723) | Soil microbial communities from Loxahatchee National Wildlife Refuge, Florida, United States - Lox_Sample_2.4 | ecosystem: Environmental > Terrestrial > Soil > Wetlands | place: USA: Florida... | reverse complement strand
CGACTGAGCTCGGTGAGATTGGCGATCTCGGCAACCGGCTGAACCGTCGATCCTTCGACCCCGCCTTGGACGATGCTCGCGCCGGGGTCGCCGCTTTCGATCGGCAGCATGCCACTGGCTGGAGCGGAAAAGAGTGAGTTTCCAGATTTTCGCATTGACAGGGCATCAGTAGGACGGAACATCCCGATCTGGCCGATTTGCTGGGCCACGCCGTTCACCTGAACAGAGATGCCGCCGTCGGCCTTGATCTCCGGATCTGAGGCACCCGGCGGTACCTGAATCGGCTGCTTGTCGGGGCCGACGACGGGAAGGCCGCTCGAACTCAGCAGCGTCCCGTCCTGCCCAATATGCAGATGCCCGTCTCGGGTGTAGAGCGTGTCGCCGCCGGAAGACACCCCGAAAAAGCCGTCTCCCTTCATCGCGACATCCCACGGATTGCCGGTTCGGGTGACTTCGCCTTCCTGCCGATCGATGTAGGTCGCGCGATCCTGCACAAACGAAACGGCCCCGCCCGGCACGGCGAGTTGCCGCACGTAGCTCTGGAAGAGCTCGCGGTCTCCCTTGTAGCCGGTGGTGTTGACGTTCGCGATGTTGTTGGCAACGATATCCAGCTGCTTCTGCAATGCCACCTGCGCCGATAGCGCGACATATGTTGGGCCTTCCATCGCTCAACCTCCCTGCCCGCGGACCGGCGTCTCGGCTGGTGGCAGCATGGCCTCGATCTGACTGGCGCGCCGCAGCGAATCCCGCGCGGCGGGGACCACAGCTTCCTTTTGCTGGGAGTCATCGGCGCCGGAAAATGCGTTGAGCGTGCGCGCCGCCGGATCGTTGCCCGCACGGAGATCTTCGGCCGCGGGCTTACCGGATAACGCGACGGCCAGCGCATAGCGGTCCATCGCGTCCTTGCGGGCATCCCCCCCGAGTTTCGTGTCATGAAGCACATCGGCATAGGCGTCCGCCGCGCCCGCCCAATCATTCGCCTCATAGAGCAACGAGGCGCGCTCCAGCCGACCGGACAATTCCTTGTCGCCGCTGAGCTGGCGCGCCGCGTCGGCCGGTTTGCCCTGCCGCGTCAGCACGGCCGCGGTGACCCGCATCGTGCTGCTGTCCGAGGGAAGCCCCTTGAGCAGAGCCAACGCATGGTCGGCGTCGCCCGCCTGCGCCTCCGCGTCCGCGTAAAGAACGGCGCCCTGCGGCGTGGCGATCGACTGCGGCGACACCTGGCGCATCACCTCTAGCGCCGCTTCCGGCAATCCTTGCTCAAGCATCAGCGCGGCCGCGCCCATGCGGATATCGTCCCCTTTCTCGCCGGGCATGGCATAGCCGCTGTAGTGCCAATAGATGACGAGGCGCTGTTCGGGCGGTGGCAGATTTGATCCGTTCTTGTCGACAAGCAGCTGTCGCAGCACCCGCGCCGCCAGCATCGCGCCATGACTGTCGGGCTGATGAGTGTCAGAGAACGGCGCGCTGTCATTCGCGACCCGCAACGCCCCGACATAGTCGCCGCGCTCCAGCTTCAGTTCGGACAGCGCTGTCGCCGCGTGCCGGCCAAATCGCGTGTCGCGATACACGCGAGCCGCATCGGTAAGGAGCTCTTCGCTCCGCTTTCCTTCATTTCCGGCGTCTTTCAGATGCCGCTCGGCGAGTTCCTCTTTCGCCTTGAGGCCGGTTATGCCGATATCCTGCGTTGCGCGTTGCAGAAAGTTCAGGTCGTCGTCCTCGTCCTTTGCCGCATGCGCGATGCGCGCTTGCAACAGAAAGCGCGCGGCCGCCTCCGGCGCGCTGCCCATGGCGACGTTTCGGACTGCCCCCGCCATGGCTTGCTGGACGCTCGGATCGTCCGGCACGGCATCGGCGATCCGCGACGCGAAGAGATTGGGGAGCGGCTCGGGAAGCGCGGCCAGCGCGCGCGCCGCCCCATCCGCGTCTCGCTGGACCGCCTCCTGATCGCCCGCCGCCGCAGCTGATAGGGCACGCCACAACGGGACATCGACGCGATCGCAATCGGCGGGGCTTTCCAAAAGCACCGAGGTCGTGGCGATCGGTGTCCCTATCAGCAACCGAGCGAGATCGGCATCGCGTTGCAGGCGATGGCGGTCATCGCCCGAGACGCCGTCGAGCTTCGCCTCCTGCGTCACGGCCAGCGCTTCACCACCAAGCCCGTAGCCAACGTAGAACTCGGCGAGTGCGGCAAGCGCCGATGGTGTTTCCGCGGCTTGCGCCGTCGCCACCCGCATCGCCTGCAGCTTTTCCGCGAATGGCTCGGCGCCGCGCCAGCCGTCCATCTTGAACGCCGCCGGGCATGACGGCTTCGCGGCGGCCGGGGGCGCTTTCGCGGCACGGTCCGCGGCGGTGGCCGCGCTGGCGGGTCCGGCACCCGGGGCCGGCGCGATGATCAACGGCGCATTCAACTGCGCCAATCGCCCGATCAGATCGCCGCGCAGATCACCAAATTCCGACGTGTCCTTGGTCGCCGGAGCCGGTGCCTTTGCCTGTTCGGGCTTTGCCCCGGCTGTCTTCGCCGGCGGCTTATCGGCACGCGGCTGCGCCGCTGCTTCCATCACCGGTTTGGCCGGCGCCTCCTTGGGCTTCCGCGCGATAAAGTCGATCTTGTAGGCGTTTCCGACCCGGTGCTCCTGCACTTGGCAGCAATCCGCCGCGAACCGGATCAAGGCGATTTCGGTCTTGCCTTCGGTACGGAACTCGATCCCGGCGATTTCCCGCAGGCCCAGCAGCGTATCCACCTGATATGCGCCGTTACCCACGCTCAAAACCTCGATACCGTCCTTGACCGAGCGCAGCTTGAAGTTGGGGATCTTGCCCGTCGTAAAGGTAAGGCGCCCGCTCAACTTGTTCTGGGTTCCGAGCACCACGACGGCAGCCGGCTTGTCCGGCGCCGGCATATCTTGCGCCGGCGCGGCATGGCCGCCAGCGACAACGCCGGCCGCCAGCAGCAAGGCAAGGCCGGTCACCCAAGAGGTTTTCTGATATTTTCGCATTCTATTCGCTCTTCGTCCGGACGGACCGGCTGGTCTCCGCGACAACTTCATCGAGTTCGGAAAAGCTCGGCTGGAACCGGGTTGGCACCGATCGACGCCCCACTTCGATGGCGAGTTGCGGAGCCAGTCCCTCCAGATGCGCGGTGATCACCTTGCGGATCATCCCGAGCATGAGGCCTTCTTCCTCGATCACACCCTTGATGCGGCCGGCGATGGGGCCAACGACGCCATAGGCAAGCAGAACGCCGAGAAACGTCCCGACCAACGCCGATCCAATCATTTCGCCAAGGATTTCCGGCGACTCGCTGATCGCGCCCATCGCCTTGATGACGCCAAGGACGGCCGCCACGATCCCGAGCGCCGGAAGGGCGTCGGCTACGCTCGACAGCGCTTTTGCCGCCGACAGTTCCTCACCGTGATGCTTTTCGATCTCGGTTTCCATCATTTCGCCGACCATGAACGGGTCGGTGAAGTTCATCGTCACGCTCCGGAAAACATCGGTGACGAACGCGACCAGGTGATGGTCCCCGCACAGTCGCGGGTAGCGGGAAAAAACGGCGGAGGAATCCGGGTTCTCGATATGCTTTTCAAGCGCCATGTTCCCTTCCTGACGGGCGACCCGCACGAGCAGGAAAAGCATGCAAAGGGCATCGAGGTAATCGGCCTTGCGCCAGGTCGGGCCGGATATCACCTGCTTGAATTTGCCGAGCAGCTTTTTGACCGTGGAAAACTCGTTGCTGAGCAGCATCGTCATCAGCCCCGAGCCGAGAATGATGAGCAATTCCGGCCCCACGGCATGCAGGATCGCGCCGAACTTTCCGCCCTCCAGCAGATAGCCCGTGGCGATCGCGCCAAAAACGCCCAACAGCCCGATGAGCTGTATCATTCGCAGGCACCGTTCTAGTGTCGTTCTCCGCGTTTCGCGAAGAAACTCTCTCTAGCATCTTTCGCAAAAATATGCTAGAAGATTTTCGCAAAATTCGTAGAGGAGAATCCTTTGGCCTCCACTGTGTCGGCTACCGCCGGCCCCAATGAGACCCGCCCCGTCCTGGATTCGGGGGTTTACGCGGCAATTCGCAAGGCCAGCCAGGCTAGCGGGACGCCGTTCGAGCTGATGATGGCCTCGGCGAAACTCGAAAGCGGCTTTCAGCCGGAAGCGCAATCGGCGTCCTCGTCCGCATCGGGTCTGTTCCAGTTTACCCAGCAAACCTGGCTCAGCACCGTTCAGCAATATGGCGCGGCGCACGGCATGGGGCAGGAAGCCGCCGCGATCGTCAACCGCGGCGGCCGGTTGACCACGGCGGATCCGGCGTTGCGCAAGCGGATACTCGACATGCGCAACGATCCGACGACCGCGGCCGCGCTCGCCGGCGATTACATGCGCGACATGGCGAACTCGCTGAGCACGAGCCTCGGACGCCCGGCGGCGCCCGGTGAGGTCTACCTTGCGCACTTCCTCGGCATCGGCGGCGCGAAACAAATGCTGACCGCCGCCCCCAGCCAGATCGCCGCGGATGTCGCCCCAACCGCCGCTCAGGCCAACGGGACGATGTTCTACGCCAAGGACGGCACGCCCTATACGGTGGCGCAGTTTCTTCAACGCGTCCAAGGCAAGGTGAAACAAGCGGCCAACGACGTTGCGCCGCTCGTTTCCAGGGCGCCGATGACAATGGCTGACGCGAATAGTCATCTCGGCACGACCACCTCGAATGCCGGGAGCTCCTCGCCCGTCAAAGCCGGTGTCAGTGCAGCGGATCCGCCCGACGCCGACACCTCCGGCTGGGGTACCGCGACGCCGACCGCTTTGCGAAGCTTAAGCGAGAGCCAAGTCTTGGCCTCGCTGATGACGGCCTTTACCTATTCCAATCGAGACAACACCATCTCGAAACCCCAGCGCAACGCGCTCGGACCGGAAATGCCGCCAGCGGTGCTCACCGCGTTGCAGATGTCCGAGCCGGCCGGCTGATCGCCGCACAGCCGCCCTCCTCCCCCGGAAAATATTCCCGCAGGCGCGGCCGCCGCACCTTGCGACGGACCCACGTGCAAATGTCGCCGCCCAAACGCACGGCGACGTTTGCTGGCAGATTGGTGGTCAGATGAAGACCAGTTCCGCGTGCAGAGCACCAGACGCCTTCAGCGCACTTAACACCTGAATAAGGTCTCGCGGTCCCAGGCCCAGGGCATTCAGACCGGCGACGAGATCGTTAAGCGTGGCATGCGGATGCAGTATCTGCAGGCGCCGATCGGCGTGGTCGTTGACGTCGATACGGGTGTTCGGCACAACCACCGACTGGCCGTTCGAGAACGGCGCGGGCTGGCTTACCGTCGGGTTTTCCGTGACGCGCACGGTCAGATTGCCATGCGTTACCGCGACCTCGTCGAGCTTCACATCTGCTCCGACGACGATCGTTCCGCTCTTTTCATCGATCACGATACGGGCTGGCTGATCCGGCTTGATCTGAACGTGCTCAAGCTTCGCGAGAAGTTCCGTCACGTGCTGGCCATAGCCCGGCGGCACGCTGACGCTGACCGTGCCATTGTCGGTTGCCGTTGCGGCGGCTGCGTGAAGCTCGGCGTTGATCGCCTCGGCGATACGCGTCGCAGTGGTGAAGTCGGGGGCGCGCAGCGCCAAGTTCACCTGATGCAGATTGTCGAGGCTGTTGGGCACCTCGCGCTCGACGCTGGCGCCGCCGACGATCCGCCCGCTGGTCTGGACACCTTGCGTCACGCTTTGAGCGGCGCCGCTAGCCTGCAACCCGCCGACGACAATAGGCCCTTGCGCCACGGCATAGACTTCGCCGTCGGCGCCCATCAGCGGCGTCACCATCAATGTTCCACCGGTCAGCGACTTCGCATCGCCCAGCGAGGAGACCTGCACATCGATCGGCACCCCTTGTCTGGCAAAAGCCGGCAGCGTCGCGGTGACGACCACAGCGGCGGTGTTGCGCGTCTGCATCTGTTGGCCGTTCACGTTGACGCCCATTCGCTCGAGCATCGCGCTCAAGGATTGTTGCGTGAATGCCGAGTTGCGCAGTGTGTCGCCGGTGCCGCCAAGCCCAACGACGAGTCCATAGCCGACGAGCTGGTTGGTGCGAACCCCTTCGATCGACACGAGATCGCGCAGGTTGACCGGCGATTGGGAATGCGCCGGCAGGCTCGCGACAAAAGACAACGCAAGAGCCAGGACGAGCGCCGGCATTCTGCCACGGGGAGATTTCATGATCCGCTCAATTCGTTGGCATGTAGTGGACAAGGCTGAGCTGCGAGATCTGCTCGGTCAGCTCATAGGTTGCCTGGAGTTGTTCTTGCAGCGTGCTGATCTGGGTGGAGTCGCCATAGGTATCGGCCTGGACATAAGTCAGGATTTGCGCCTGGGTGGCCGATGCCGCGGATTGTTGTGCGTCGGTCGCCGCTGAAACACTCGATTGCACGGCGCCAAGACTGCCTTGCAGATTGGTGATCTCCTGCTGGGCATTGGTGAGAACCGATGTGGCCTGGCTGAGAAGCTGCGTCTTCGCTGTGTCGTCGAGTTGGCTCGAGGGTGCGCTGAGCATGCTCAACATCGACAGGCCTTGGAGCAAATCGCGAAACGCGGGCTGATTGGCGCTGGCGTCGTATTGCACGGTCTGATTGTTGCCGATCACGACCGTCGTCGGCTGTCCGTCGGTGCTGCCCGTGTAGATAGCGCCGGTGTAATTCTGGCCGGGGTTGCTGTTGGTGTCGCTGAAGACGCTCGCCAGCCCGTTCGGGCCGTTGATCAGGTTGTTGATGTCGCTCTGCGACAGCGGCCCGCCATTGGCACTGACCGCAGCGCTCAGGATGTTCTGTGTCACCGCCGTGAGCCCCCCGGGCGCGTCTGCCGCCTGGACCGGCTGCGTGGTGCTGTCGCCGCCGAACACCCCTTGACCTAGGAAGCTGGTGTTCATGAGGCTCAGCACCTGGTTGATCGTGCTGGAAGCCTGGCTGCCGACGGCACCGAGCCCGGAGGCATCGCCAGCCGTGATGCCCTGTGCGGCGGTAGCCACCGTCTGCAAGGATGATGCGAGGCTGGTCAGCGCTGTCTGAGTGGTGTCGAGACGCTGTGAGGACACCGTCAGCTCGGTCTGCAGACCGCTATCCTGGTCGGACTGGCTCTGCAGTTGATAGAGCAACGCCGCTTGCGTCCCCAGCGACGCCTCCGGATTGGCCTTCTGACCGGATGACAATTCGCCGGTCAGCTGGTTCAACTGGGTCTGCATCGCGTTGGTTTGGTAACTGAGCTGGTAGGAACGGCCGAACGAGCTGACGCGATCGAACATCGGATTTTCCCTTTATCGAGTTGCGCTTAGGCGCCCTGGAACACGCTGAGCAGCGAGTTCAGCATGCTGGATGCGGTCTGAATGACTTCGGCACTCGCCTGATAGGTCTGCTGCACGATCAGCAGCCGCTGCATCTGGTCATCGACATTGACGCCAACCTGGTTGCTCAGTGCCGTTTGCGCGTCCGTCGCCTGCTGCTGCCGCGAGGTATTGAGCCCAGTCCAGGTGGTCGACGTCGACTGCTGCTGGCCGGAAACCTGAGAGACGGCGTCGCTGAGCGATGTCGCCGACCGCAGACCGCCGACGGCCGTCGCCGATTGCGCCGACTGCAACGCGTCGACGAAACCGATGATGGTCGTGTTGCTGGCGGTCGTGCTCTGGGTTGCCGCCTGCACGCCCTGGCTGATCCGCCACACAGAGCCACCTTGGGTCGGGTCGACCCGCGAATTGACGGAGATCGTCGACGCCAACCCGCCAATCGACGCGCTGTTCGTCGGATCGAGCGCGGCGCCGTTCGCGGTGAAAAGTCCCGTTTGCCCCGCCGATACGGTGGGATCGGCGGTCTGGAACGTAGCGATCAAGTTGCCAGCCAGCTCATCGAGCTGATTTTCGAAGCCCGGCAACGTCACGTCGCGCAGTTGCAAATTGGCCGCGATGCTGCCCGACTGCGACATCGAGATGGGCTGGCCGTCAACCGTCACCTGCGACAACCCCCCAATGATTCCATTGGCCAAGTCCGCCGTCACCGCCATGTTCGCGGGAATGACGGCGGTTGGCGTAAACGATAATGCGTGGACGGTGCCGTCGTAGAGTGTTGTTCCCTGATCGGTCGTTACCGTGATCCCGCCGGTACCCGTCTGTTGGACATTGATGGGCAATTCGGTCGACAGGGTCGAGAGCAGCTGGTTTCGTTGATTGATAAAATCCGCGGTCGACTGACCATTCGCCGCCGCCATCTGGCGCGCCGTTTCGTTTTGTGCGAGCTGGTTCAGGGTGTTGTTGACGCTGGCGACGCCGGCGGCGACAGCCTGATCGGCCTGCTCTCGCTGCGAGCCGATCGTGCCGCTGAGATTGTTGAAGGTTTGCGCCAACGACTGCGCGTCATTGACGGCGGTCGACTGCGCGGTTCCATCAGACGGGGTGGCCGAAAGGCTGGTGAGATCGTTCGTAAAGGTCGACAGCTGCGACGACAGCGACGACGTATCGGACGCCTGCCCAAGAACGCTCGTGTAGGCGGACAGGGCATTCGACATCGTCTGGCTGTAGGCGGCGGAGCTGGAGGCCTGATTGGCCACGGCTGCCGCCGCGCTGTTGGCCAAACTGGTCACCTGGCCGGCCACGACGCCGCTGCCGACCCCGTTCCCGACCAGCGAAGTGAGCGACAGGCTCTCCTCCGCGTAGCCGGGCGTGTTGGCGTTCGCGACATTGTTCGAGATCAGATTGGTCTGCTGACCCAACACATTGAGCGACGACAGCGAGGTCAGCAGCGCGCCTTGGATGGACATTGGTCGCTCCGCTTCTTACGAGTTCAGATGATCGATCGTGTCGAGCATTTGGCTCGTGGTCTGAACGACCATCGCGTTGGACGAATAGGCCCGTTGGGTCTCGATCATGTTGGTGAGCTGGGTGGTGAGGTCGACATTCGACCCTTCCAGCGAACCGGCGGAGATCGTCCCCGCGGCGCCGCTGCCAGGCTGCGTGATCATCGGGACGCCGGCCGCATTAGACAATTGGAACGCGTCCCCCGACACCGGTGTCAGACCATCGGCGTTGGGCACGGTCACCAGGTCGACCTGATAGATCGGGCGGCTCGTCCCATTCGAGAACGACGCGGTGACAATGCCGTTGCTGCCAACCGACACGCCTTGCAGGACACCGAAGCCGGCGCCGTTTTGCGACAGGTTTGTCGTCTGATAGGTGCTGTCGAACTGCGTCATCGCCGAAGCACTGTTCAGCGTACCGATGCTGATTGGCAGCGTCTGACCGGTCGCCGTGGTCACGCTGAAGGCGCCCGTCGTGCTGTCGTAGCTGCCGGTCGTGGGTGTCACCGAGGCAAGCGTGCCCGCATCGGCACCGGTGCCATTGAAGACGAGTGTCGCGCTGCCGACCGGCGTCGTCGGGGTGGATGAAGCCGAGTCGTAGATGTTCATCGTCCAGGTATTGCTGTTCGGGTCGCCCGCCGCCGCCGGCACGGTGGGGGTGAACTGGAACTGCAGCGATTGCGAGCCGCCGAGCGCGTCGTAATAGGTCATCGAGCTCGTCGAGGGCGAAGGCGCGGTAGCGGCATACGCCGTCTCGCTCGAGGGCAGGTTCGCGTTGAAGGTCATCGCCGTGGTGGGTGAGCCGGTCGCCGCCAGGTTCGAGATGTTGACGGTCGACAACGTCGACAGCGTGCTCGGCGCGGTTGTCGCCGGCGAGCCGCTCAGCGCCTGCCCTTGCAGGTAGTAACCTGCCGCGTTGACCAGATTCCCATTGGCATCCGGCCTGAACGAACCCGCCTGGGTCAGCAGATAATTGCCACTCGTCGGCGTCGCGTTGGTGTTGACGACAAAAAAGCCGCTGCCCGAGATGGCGAGGTCGGTGCTGACACCGGTGCTCTGCAACTGCCCACCGGTGGTGACGTCATAGTTCGTGGAGGCGGCGACACCACCGGGAGCCCCGGAGTTGACCGTGTTCGACGCGTAGACCAGGCTCTCGAAGTCGGTGTCCGATTCCTTGTAGCCGACCGTAGACGCGTTCGCGACGTTGTTGGAGATGTTGGTGAGCGCGGTCGATTGGGCCGACAGGCCCGAGACCGCGGTACCGATCGCTGAGAATAGGGACATGGACTGGGCTCCTTTAGTTAGCGTTAGGTGGTTGAACAGGATGGGTGGCCGACGGACGTCCCGACCGGTCGAAATCGGTGCGCAGCAAGGTGACGGCGATGCGCCGGTTTCTGGCATCCAACGGGTTTTGTGAAATCAGCGGATCGCTGGCGGCGCGCCCCTCCACCTGAATGACCCGCCCAGCCGCTAGCCCGTCAGCCTCGAGCGTCCGCCGCACCGCGTTGGCGCGATCGGCCGACAGCTCCCAGTTCGAGTAGTTGCCGCGCTGCAGAACCTGACCGTCGGTATGGCCGGACAGGATGATGTCGTTGGGGACGGTGCTCAGGACCTCGGCGATCACGAAGAGGATGGCTTTCAGCCGCGGCTGCGGATCCGTACCCCCGGGCGCGAACATCGGCTCGCCATCCCGGTCGAAAATCTGGATCCGCAATCCGTCCGGCGTGATGACGACCTCGACATGCGGCGCCGCGGCTTTGAGGTCGCCGTCGCGCATCATGTGCTCCATTTCCGCTTTCAAGGCTTCGAGCCGCTGGGTTTCGGCGCGGTCGGGCGGGGGCGTCACCTCGACGGGCTTTGCATCCGACGCCGCGTTGGCCTTGATTTTCGCATCCTTGGGACTGGCTGCGCCGCGAACCGGTTTTGGGTCGGCGCCATCGAGCACGGAGCGGCCACCGTTCAGCACCCCATTCCCGGCCGGAAGGTCAAAAAGCGAGGTGCTCGAGAAGTATTTCGCGATGACCTCCCGATCGGTGGACGTCACCGACGAGAGCAGCCACATGATCAGAAAAAACGCCATCATCGCGGTCACGAAGTCGGCGTACGCGACCTTCCACTGGCCGCCATGCGCGTCGTCATGGGCGCCGTGCCGCTTCACGATGATGGGGCGTCGTCCGGTCTTGTTGCTCATCTCACCTTACCAACTTACCAATCTCATATTTTCGCATGAACCTATTGAATTTCTCATAAGGCGGGGATACGTCAGAACTCGGTGTCGTTTGGCTCCTCGTCCTCCTGCTCGCGGAGCACGACACGCCCCTCATCGATCAGCCTTTTGGCGATACCGATGATTTCGGATTGCGCCTCCTCGATCGTCTTGCGGCGTGGTGGGGTCTGGTTGTCCAACTCTTCCGCCAGCATCTTTTGGGCACGCTCCGACATCTGCGACGTGAACAGCACCTTGATCTCGTCGCTGGCGCCGGCGAGCGCGATGGGCACCCGCTCGGGCGGGATTTCGGCGATCAACAAGCCGAAGGTCGACGGTTCGATCCGCTGCAGATCCTCGAAAGTGAACATGATCCGGCGAATGCGCGCCGCCGCCTGGGGCTCCTTGTCCTCCACCGCCGCGAGGATCCGATCCACCACATCCTGCTCCGAGCGATTGAGCAATTCGGCGACGATGGACGTGCTGTCCCGCTCGTAAGCGCGTCCCAGCACGCTGGTGAACTCGCGCTTCAGCGCCTCTTCAATGTCCATCAGCACCGGGCGTTGGACGCTGGTCAGCCGCACCATGCGCAGCGCGATATCCGCCGCCGCCTTGTTGGGCAGCAGCCGCATGATCTTTGCCGCGTGATGCGCCGGCAGCCGCGACAGGATCACCGCCGCAGTTTGCGGATATTCGTTGCGCAGATAGCCCGACAGCGTTTGCGGCTGGATGTGGGCCAGCTTGTCCCAGATGTTCTTGCCATTGGGACCTTTGGCCTCTTCCATGATCTCGGCGACTTTTTCCGGTGAGAGAAAGCTGCTGAGCAGCCTCTCGGCGGTCTCGTAGCCCCCGACGATGCTGCAGCTATGGCCGGCTTGCGTCCGAAACTCTTGGATGACCTCTTCTACCGTCTCGATATCGGTGTGGCCGAGGCGTGTCATCGCGGTGCTGAGGCGACGGAGCTCGTCTTCACCGAGCTGCGTGAGGAGGCGCTTTGAGCGCTCCTCGTCAAGGGCCATCACCACGATCGCGGCCCTTTCGCAATACACCGAACGAGCCGGGACGGGCGCGGCGGGCGGCCGCAGCGAGCCCGACTTTTCGCGTGTGGCGGTTGCCGCTTTCATCCCGCGAAACTCCTGACAAGCGAACCAGCGACCAGCTCCCAGCCGCTGACGAGAACAAAAAAGATCAGCTTGAACGGAAGGCTGACGACGACCGGCGGCAGCATCATCATCCCCATCCCCATCAGGATCGCGGAGACGGCCATGTCGATGACGAGGAATGGCAGAAACAACAAGAAGCCGATCTGAAATGCTTTCGACAGCTCGCTGATCACAAACGCCGAGCACAGAATATGCAGCGGCACCGACGCCCGCGTTGCCTTCGGCACGATCCCCGCCTTGGCGGGGTGCAGGCTTGGAAGCGGCGCGACCTCATCCTTGTCGGCGACAGCGGCCGTCGCCGCGTTTTGCGCGGGTTTCCATCCGGTCAAATCGATAAACAGCGCCAGATCCTTGTCACTGGTATTGGCCTCCATAAAGCTGCGGAATGGCTTTACGCCACGATCCATCGCCTGATCCTCGGTGATCGTGCCGTTGATCAGCGGCTGCAGCCCGTTGTCGTAGGCCGCCTCGAACGACGGTCCCATGATCGTGCCCGTCAGGATCAAGGCGAGCGCGATGATGACACTGTTGGGCGGCGTCTGCTGCAGCCCAAGAGCCGTCCGCAGCAACGACAGCACAATGACGATGCGGGTGAAGGAGGTGCCGATCATCAGCAGCCCGGGCGCGATCGCCAGCACGCTGGTGAGCGCCAGGATGCCGAGGACGTTTGTCGCGAAGCTTTGGCTGCCGGCCTGAGCCAGATTGAGGGAAACGCTCT
>Ga0335075_10012313_pt1 | contig 12926 bp, 11 predicted proteins | sample Lox_Sample_24_FD_206723 | JGI IMG/M metagenome (GOLD analysis project Ga0335075, IMG submission 206723) | Soil microbial communities from Loxahatchee National Wildlife Refuge, Florida, United States - Lox_Sample_2.4 | ecosystem: Environmental > Terrestrial > Soil > Wetlands | place: USA... | reverse complement strand
GGCCGCGGTCGGTGCCGCGGCGGTCGGCGGCGCGGTCTTGCTGACCATCGCCATGCGCTTCTCGCTGCCGGCCAGGTCGGCGTATCCGCTGCTCAGCTTGCTCGCGGCCGCGTTGGTCTGGTTCGGCGCGACCAGGCTGGAGGGCGTCCGGGCCGAGCCCGCGCCCGGTCGCGCGGGTCGCGCGGGTCGCGATGGCCGGGCGCTGGCCCGGGCTGGCCCGGGTGCGCGGGACTCGGGGGTTTTCGCGGCGGACGACTACGAACAACCGGAGGTTCCGTACGCCATGAACGGTCACAGCGGAGCCGGAGCCCGCGGCCCGGCGAACGTCCCGCCACGCGTCCCCCGGCGTCCCGGCGACTCCGGCCTGCTGGCCGAGCCGGGCTTGCTGGCTGAGCCGGGCCGGCGGGGGGATCCCGGCCGGCGGGGCGGTCCTGGGCTGCGGGGTGGTCCTGGGCTGCCGGGCGATCCTGGGCTCGCGACTGACCCGGCCAGGATGCCCGCCTTGCCCCCGGCCCCGCCATACGGCCGGATCCTGATCTTCACGCTGCTCGAGGACCGGGTCGCGGATTTCGACCGCCTCGCCGAGCAGGCGGCGGAAGAGGTCAGGACCCGGGAGCCGGGCACGCTGGTGTACGTCATCCACCTCGTGCCGAACGCCCCCATGCAGCGGATCTTCTACGAGATCTACCGCGACCGGGCCGCATTCGACAGCCACGAGAACCAGCCCTACATGAAGCGCTTCGTGGCCGACCGAAGGTCGTACGTGCTGGCCACGAACGTCATCGAACTGAGGCTGAAGTACGCCAAGGTCGCCCCGCTGCCCTCGGGATCGCCCGTGCCCTCAGGGCCGCCCGTGCCCCCCGGAGCGCCGCTGTCCCCGGGAGCGCCGCTGCCCTCTCGGCCGGCCGTGCCTTCGCCGTCTCCCGACCCGTCCCGGGCAGGCCTCAGACCCCAGGCGCTCGAACCGCTGCCACCGGGCCCGGAGCGGCGGCTGCCGTCGGCCGACCCGCGTTACGGCAGGATCTGACGTGGAAGCCGGCACGCCGACAGGTCCGGCCCACCGGGCCCGCATCACGATGTTCGGACGGCCCGGCTGTCATCTCTGCGATGACGCGCGGGAGGTCATCGCGCGGGTGGCCGCCGACCTCGGCGTCGGCTGGGAGGAACGTGACATAACCGCCTCCGCCGACGACATGCGGGAGTACTGGGACAAGATCCCGGTGACGCTGGTCGACGGCGTGCAGGTCGACTTCTGGCGGGTGAGCGAGGCCCGCCTGCGGGCGGCGCTGGGCGAGCAGCGGTGAACAAGGGCGGCCATCCAGCCAGGCCCGGCCCGGGGCGCTGACTTTGTGAACCCGTGCACAAAGGCGTACCGTGGAAACACGTCGGCTGACGCAGGCTCTTCGCGCCGTCAGTACCCGGGAGCTGAAACCCCCAGGAGCCCGGCCGGAGCCCCGACCCTCAGGAGCGCTGCCGCGATGCACAGTAACGCCATGCCGGCGGAGATCAGTGGCCCGGCCGGCGGGATACCCGAGGCCACTGTTGCGCGGCTGCCGGTATACCTGCGGGCCCTGTACGGCCTGGCCGATCGGGGCATCAGCACCGTCGCCAGCGAGGAACTCGCCGCCGCCGCCGGGGTCAACTCGGCCAAGCTGCGCAAGGACCTGTCCCACCTCGGCTCCTACGGGATCAGGGGGGTCGGCTACGACGTCGACTACCTCGTGTACCAGGTTTCGCGGACGCTCGGCCTGACCCAGGACTGGCCGGTGGTCATCGTCGGCGCGGGGAACCTCGGGCGCGCCCTGGCGAACTACGGCGGATTCGTCTCCCGCGGCTTCACGATCTCAGGCATGCTCGACAGCGATCCGGCTATCGTGGGCACCAGGATCGCCCGGCTGACCGTCCGTCACGTCGACGAACTCGAAGCCGTGGTGGCCAGGCACAAGGTGGCGATCGGCGTGATCGCCACGCCGGCCTCCTCTGCGCAGGCCGTCTGCGATCGGCTGGTGGCGGCCGGGGTCACCAGCATCCTCAATTTCGCTCCGCTTGTGCTGAGCGTGCCGGAGGGAGTAGACGTGCGGAAGGTGGATCTCTCGATCGAGCTGCAGATCCTCGCCTTCCATGCCCAGCGCCGGTCGGCAGCCAGGTCCGTCCCCGAGGCGGCCGTCAACGGAGTGCACTCAAGGCCGCCCGTGACCACGGAACTCGCGGCGCAGGCGAAGGTGTAGGCGGTGGCCCGGTGAGCGTGCTGGTGGTCGGCCTCAGCCACAAGAGCGCACCGGTGGCGATCCTCGAGCAGGCCGCGGTCGGCGAGGATACCCTGGCCAAGCTGCTCCGCGACGTTGCGCTTTCCGACCCGGTGGCGGAGACGTTCGTCGTCTCGACCTGCCACCGGATCGAGGTGTACGCCGACGTGGACCGGTTCCACGCGGGTGTGACGGCCATCTGCGATCTGCTCGCCCGCCACTGCGGCATCCCGGCCCGGGACCTGACCTCGCACCTGTACGTGCACTACGAGGACCGGGCGGTGTCCCACCTGCTCGCCGTGACCTGCGGGCTTGACTCGGTGGTGGTCGGCGAGGGGCAGATCCTCGGCCAGGTGCGCTCGGCGCTCAAGGCCGCCGAGGAAGGGGGCACGACCGGACGCGTGCTTGGCGGGCTCGGCCGGCTCGCGCTGCGGGCCGGCAAGCGCGCCCGGGCCGAGACCGGCATCGACCGGGCCGGCCAGAGCCTGGTGAGCCTGGCGGTCGACCTGGCGGCCGCGCGCCTTGGCCCGGCCGGGCTGGGCGGACGCGATGTGCTCGTCGTCGGCGCAGGCGCGATGAGCACCCTGGCCGCCACCACGGCCGCCCGCAGCGGCGCGGCGAGCATCGCGGTCGCCAACAGGACATGGCGGAACGCCGAGCGGCTGGCCGCACGGGTGAACGGCCGCGCGGTTGCGCTGTCGGACCTGGCCGCGGCGATCGCCGCCGCTGACGTCGTGGTGTCCTGCACCGGCGCAGCCGGTCCCGTCATCACCCGTGACCTGGCCGCGGCCGCGCTCGACGGCCAGGAGCGCCCGAGCCAGGAGCGGCGGGGCCCGCTGGTGTTCCTCGACCTGGCCATGCCGCGCGACGTGGAACCAGAGGTGGCCGGGCTGCCCGGCGTCGTGGTGATCGGCATGGACGAGCTCAGCGAGCACGCAACCGCCGCCGGCGCGGACGACGTGGCCGCGGTGCGGGCCATCTGTGAGGCCGAGCTCGCCGCTTACCGGTCGGCGGTCGACGCGGCCAGGGTCGCGCCCACGGTGGTCGCGCTGCGGGCCAAGGCGGCCACGGTGGTCGACGCCGAACTGGCCCGGCTGGTCGGCAGGCTCAGCGCCGACGGCCTGAGCGAAAGAGCGCTCGATGAAATAAGCCAAACCGTGCGCCGGGTGGTAGACAAGCTATTGCACGCGCCGACGGTACGGGTCAAGGAGCTCGCGGGTTCCCCAGGGGGCGAGGAATATGCCGCGGCGCTGCGGGTCTTGTTCGACCTGGACCCGCGCGCGGTCGAGGCGGTCACCCGCGCCGCCACCGAACAAGCCACGGGGCAGGAGGACACACGATGACAGAGCGCCCACTGCGGCTCGGCAGCCGCAGGAGCCCAATGGCCGTCGCGCAGTCCCGCCTGGTAGCCGACATGATCACCGAACGGACCGGCCGGCCGGTCCATCTCGTCGGCGTCACCACCCATGGGGATGTCAGCCGCGGCCAGCTCAACCAGATAGGCGGCACCGGCGTGTTCGTCAGCGCGCTGCGTGAGGCCCTACTCGAGGACGAGGTGGACCTGGCCGTGCATTCGCTGAAGGACCTGCCGTCCGGACCCGCGCGGGGCATCGTGCTGGCCGCGGTGCCGCCGCGGGAGGACCCGAGGGACGCGCTGGTGGCGCGGGACGGCGCCAAGCTCGCCGATCTTCCCGCCGGGGCCAGGATCGGGACCGGCTCGCCGCGGCGGGCCGCGCAGCTGCTCGGGCTGCGCGGCGACCTGCGCTGCGTGCCGATCCGCGGGAATGCCGATACCAGGCTGCGCCAGGTGACCGAGGGCGAGCTGGAAGCAGTGGTCCTGGCCTGCGCCGGGCTGGCCAGGATCGGGCAGGCGGGCGCCGTCACCCAGGTCTTCGACCTCGACGAGATGTTGCCCGCGCCCGGCCAGGGAGCGCTGGCGGTCGAGTGCCGCGACGGCGAACCCGGCCTGGCCGCGCTGCTCGCGACGGTGAACGACGAGGCGAGCATGGCTGCCGCCGTGGCCGAGCGCAGCCTGCTCGAGGCGCTGGGGGCCGGGTGCAGCGCGCCGGTCGGCGGGTACGCGGCGGGAACCGAGCAGCTGCGGATGCGGGCCGCCGTGCTGAGCCTCGACGGGACCCGGGCGTTGCGCGTGACCGGCAGCGCGTCCGCCGCAGACGCCCGCCGCCTCGGCCACGACCTCGCGGCGGAATTGCTGCGCCGCGGGGCTTCAGACCTGGTCAGCGAGCATCGGGATTGATGTGCAGTGAGCGATAGCGTCCAGCGAGAGAACACCGATCGAGACAATACGGGGGGTTGGGTCGCCCTGGCGGGTGCCGGACCCGGCGACGATGGGCTGCTGACGGTGCGGGCGGCCGAGCTGCTCGGCCAGGCCGGCCTGGTCGTCGCGGCGCCGGGCCTGGCCGAGGTCGCCCGCCGTCACATGAGTCCGGACGCCCGCCTGGCCGAGCCCGGCGACGTGGCGGCGACGGTCGCGCTGCTCGTGGAGGCCGCGCAGGACGGCGAGCTCGCGGTCCGGCTGTTCGGCGGTGATCCGCTGCTTGGCGGCGGGGCGGCCGAGGCGGCGGCGTGCGCCAGGGCCGGGATCAGGTTCGAGGTCGTCCCCGGCGTGCCGGCGGCCACCGGGGTTCCCGCCTATGCGGGCATCGCGCTGGCCAGTGACCGCAGCGGCGAGGTGCGGATCATCCACGCCGCCGAGGTCAGCCGGGTGGCCTACAGCCCGGTCACGCTCGTCGTGCTCGGCGCGGACGCGGGCCCGGCCGACCTGGGCAAGATGCTGGTCGCGGCGGGCTGGCCGGAGGCAACGCCGGTCGCCATCACCTGGGACGGCACGACCACCGCGCAGCAAACCGTGACCTCCACCCTGGGCCGCATCGGCCCGGACCTCAAGGCGGCGGGCGTGTCCCTGGCCAACACCAGGGGACCGGCCATCGCCGTGGTGGGCGAGGTGGTGGCGGCGCGGGACGCGCTGTCCTGGTACGAGACCAAGCCGCTGTTCGGCTGGCGGGTGCTGGTGCCGCGCACCAAGGAGCAGGCGGCCGTGGTCTCGCAGCGCCTGCGCCAGTACGGGGCCGTGCCCGAGGAGGTGCCGACGATCGCGGTGGAGCCGCCGCGGACCCCGCAGCAGATGGAGCGCGCGGTCAAGGGGCTGGTCACGGGCCGGTACCAGTGGGTGGCCTTCACGTCGGTCAACGCGGTGCGCGCGGTCCGCGAGCGGTTCGAGGAGTACGGCCTGGACGCCAGGGCGTTCGCCGGGGTCAAGGTGGCCGCCGTGGGCGAGCAGACCGCCGCGGCGCTGCTCGACTTCGGCATCCGGCCGGACCTGGTGCCGGACGGAGAGCAGTCGGCGGAGGGCCTGGCCGCGGCCTGGCCGCCCTACGACGACGTGCTCGACCCGATCAACCGGGTGCTGCTGCCCAGGGCCGACATCGCCACCGAGACGCTGCTGGCCAGGCTGATCGACCTCGGCTGGGAGGCCGAGGACGTCACGGCCTACCGGACGGTGCGCGCGGCGCCGCCGCCCGCGCCGATCCGCGAGGCGATCAAGGGAGGCGGCTTCGACGCCGTCCTGTTCACCTCGTCCTCGACGGTCAGGAACCTGGTCGGGATCGCGGGCAAGCCGCACGCGGTCACGGTGATCGGCGTCATCGGCCCGCAGACGGCCAAGACGGCGGCGGAGTTCGGGCTGCGGGTGGACGTGACCGCGCCCAAGCCGTCGATGGCCGCGCTGGTCGATGCGGTGGCCGAGCACGGCGCGGCCATGCGCGCCGCCGCCGAGGAGGCGGGGGAACCGGTCCGGCGCCCGAGCGAGCGCCGCCGCGGCGCGCGGCGCCGGCTTCGCTGAAAGGAACTCTCTTATGAGCACGGGCTTTCCCGTCGTCCGGCCCCGGCGGCTGCGCCGCACCCCCGCCCTGAGGGCCCTGGTGGCGGAGACCGCCCTGCGCCCGCGAGACCTGGTGCTGCCGTTGTTCGTCAAGGAGGGCATCGGCGAGCCGCATCCGGTTGGCTCGATGCCCGGCGTGGTCCAGCACACCAGGGACAGCCTGCGCAAGGCGGCCGCGGACGCGGCTGATGCCGGGGTGGGCGGGTTGATCGTGTTCGGCGTGCCGGCGGCCAAGGACGGCCGCGGCTCGGCGGCCGACGATCCGGCGGGCATCTCCCAGCTCGCCCTGGCCGACCTGCGCGCCGAGGTGGGCGACGCGTGCGTGATCATGGCCGACCTGTGCCTGTGCGAGTACACCGACCATGGCCATTGCGGCGTGCTTACCGGTGATGGTGACGTCGCCAACGACCAAACCCTGGAGCGGTACGCCGCGATCGCGGTGGCCCAGGCCGGGGCGGGCGCGCACCTGATCGCGCCGAGCGGCATGATGGACGGCCAGGTGGCGGCGATCCGGGCCGCGCTCGACGGCGCCGGGCACGGCGACGTGGGCATCTGCGCCTACTCGGCCAAGTACGCGTCCGCCTTCTACGGACCGTTCCGTGAGGCGGCCGAGGGCGCGCCGAAGTTCGGCGACCGGTCCAGCTACCAGCAGGATCCGCCCAACGTGATCGAGGCGCTGCACGAAGTGGCGCTTGACCTTGAAGAAGGCGCCGACATGGTGATGGTCAAGCCGGCGCTGGCCTACCTGGACGTCATCCGCCGGGCGGCGGAGACCGCGCCGGTGCCGGTCGCGGCGTACCAGGTCAGCGGTGAGTTCGCCATGGTCGAGGCGGCGGCGGCCAACGGCTGGCTGGACCGCGACCGGGCGATCATGGAGACCCTCACCGCGATCCGCCGCGCGGGCGCCGGCGTCATTCTCACCTACTGGGCCGCCGAGGTGGCGCGCAGGCTGTGCAAATCGTGACCGTCTCGGCGCTCATATGTCGCTCATTATGCCGAACGTATCGTGGTTTGTGCCCTACGATAGGTAACGGGGTTAAACGGGCGGCGAGAGCAAAATCCTGGCGGGAGTTGCGGGTCTATGGTCGACGTGGTGCGGCGGCGCAGTCAGCGCAGCCGCGGCCTGGGGGCTGGAGGGCCGAAGCGTCATCAGGCGCTCGGCACCGTGGCCGCGCGCTACGCGGCCATGGGCTGGCCGGTCTGCCTGGGCGCGCATCCCTACCGCGGTACCCGCGGGTCCATCGAACCGGGGCGTGCCTGCTCGTGTGACCGGGTAGGGTGCCCGGCGCCCGGCGCGCATCCGGTGTCGCCCGCGTGGCAGATGCAGGCCACGGTGGACACCAACCTGATAACGAGCTGGTGGGAAGCCCGGCCGGAGGCGAACGTGATACTCGTCACCGGCCGGGTTTTTGATGTCCTTGACGTGCCGGCCGCGGCGGGGTCGGCCGCATTGGCCCGGATGGCGGCAGCGGGAGTGGCGGCGGGCCCGGTGGCCGGCCTCGGCCGGGAACGGATGCTGTTCTTCGTGATGACCAGGGGCTCGCCGGCCGACGAGGACGAGTGGTGGTCGTGCGGGCTTGACTGCGAGCCCGAGAGCGTCACGCCGGGCCTGCGCTGGCACTGCCGCGACAGCTACGTGCTCGCCCCGCCGTCGGCTTACGGCGCGGGCCTGGCCACGAGCTGGCTTCGCTCCCCGCGGGAGCATCCGCTGCCAGACGCGCTGCGGCTGCTGGAATATCTCGTCGACGCCTGCGAGGCCTAACCCGTGGCCGACCGTAGCGAAGAGCTGTTCGCCCGGGCCCGCGAGGTCACTCCAGGCGGCGTGAACTCGCCGGTGCGCGCGTTCGGCGCGGTCGGCGGCGTACCCCGGTTCATGGTCCGCGGGTCGGGGCCCTACCTGACCGACGCAGACGGGCGCGAGTACGTGGACCTGGTGTGCTCGTGGGGACCGATGATCCTCGGGCACGCGCACCCGGCGGTCGTCTCCGCCGTCGCCGAGGCCCTGGTGGACGGCACCTCGTTCGGCACGGTGACGCCCGGTGAGGTCCTGCTGGCCGAGGAGATCACCAAGCGGGCCCCGGTGGAGCAGGTCCGCCTGGTCAACTCGGGCACCGAGGCCACCATGTCCGCGGTCCGGCTGGCCCGCGGGTTCACCGGGCGATCGCTGATCGTCAAGTTCGCCGGGTGCTACCACGGCCACGTGGACGCGCTGCTCGCGGCGGCAGGCTCGGGCGTGGCCACGTTCGGGCTGCCCGACTCGCCCGGGGTGACCGGCGCGGCGGCCGGCGACACCATCGTGCTTCCCTACAACGACGCCGAGGCGGTGTCGTCGGTGTTCGCATCGCGCGGGGAGTCGATCGCGTGCGTGATCACCGAGGCGTGCCCCGCGAACATGGGCGTGGTACCGCCCGCGCCCGGCTTCAATGCCCTGCTCGCCTCGCTGTGCCGGTCGGCCGGGGCCCTGCTGATCATGGACGAGGTACTGACCGGTTTCCGGGCGTCGCCGGCCGGCTGGTACGGGATCGATGGCGTGGCCGGTGACCTGGTGACGTTCGGCAAGGTGATGGGCGGCGGGCTGCCGGCCGCGGCGTTCGGCGGGCGCGCGGAGATCATGTCCAGGCTCGCGCCGTCCGGGCCCGTCTACCAGGCGGGCACGCTGTCGGGTAACCCGCTGGCAGTGGCGGCCGGGCTGGCCACCCTGCGCAGCTGCACCCCGGACGTGTACACCCGGGTCGGCGCCGCCGCCGCCTCCGTGGCCAAGCTCGCCGTCGAGGCGCTGACCACCGCCGGGGTCCCGTTCTGGCTTTCGGAAGCCGGGAACCTGTTCTCGGTATTCCTCGGCCGGACCGAGCCGGTGCGGTGCTTCGCAGAAGCCAGGGAGCAGTCGCCGGCCGCCTACGCGGCGTTCTTCCACGCCATGCTCGATGGCGGCGTCTACCTGCCCCCGTCCGGATACGAAGCCTGGTTCCTTTCCGCGGCTCACGACGAGACCGCCGTGTCCCGCATAGCGGATGCGCTGCCCGCCGCCGCCCGTGCCGCCGCCGCCGCGCTGGACTGAGCGGGCAGTAGGTAAGCTGGCCGGGCCATGTCCGACACCACCGTCGTCCACCTGCTGCGTCACGGCGAAGTGGACAACCCGCACGGCATAATCTACGGGCGCCTGCCCGGCTACCACCTGTCCGCGAACGGGCGGGCGATGGCGGAGGCCGCCGCCGACTACTTCGCCGAACGGCCCGTGGTGGCCCTGTTCAGCTCCCCGCTCGAGCGGGCCCAGGAAACCGCGGGCCCGGTCGCCGAGCGGCTCGGCCTGCTGATCGTGACCGACGACCGGCTGATCGAGACCTCGAACCATTTCGAGGGCCTCAAGTTCGGCGTCGGCGACGGGTCGCTGCGGCATCCCCGCCACTGGCCGCACCTGGTCAACCCGCTCCGGCCGTCGTGGGGCGAACCGTACCGCGACGTGGCGGCCAGGATGCAGGCCGCGATGGAAACGGCGCGGGAGGCCGCGGCAGGCCGCGAGGCGGTGTGCGTGACGCACCAACTGCCGATCTGGGTTGCCCGCCGGGCGGCCGAAGGCCAGCGGCTGTGGCACAACCCGGTGCGGCGGGAATGCGCGCTCGGCAGCGTGACCAGCTTCAGTTACTCCGGTGACCGGCTGACCGCGGTGTCCTACACCGTGCCGGCCCGGCGTCAGGTGACGCAGGGCGGTACGGCACAATAGGGCAGTACTACCCCCTGTAGGAGACTGTTCGTGTTCAAAGCCAAGCGCCGGCTGGTCGTCTTGGCTGCGGCTGCGCTCGCGGCGGTGGCGCTGGCCGTGGTGCTGCTGTCCGGGTGGGCGGGCGGCGGGAACAGCGGGGTGACCGACGTGGCCGGCAATCCCAGCGCGGTCTTGTACTCGGCCGGGCACCGTCCGGTGGCGCCAGACTTCACCGGCACCACGCTGACCGGTTCCCGGCTGAGCTTTTCCTCCTACCGGGGCCGGGTCGTGGTGCTGAACTTCTGGGGCTCCTGGTGTGCCCCGTGCCGTGAGGAGGCTCCTACGCTGGCCGTGGTGGCCCAGCAGTACCGCCAGGCGGGCGTGTCCTTCCTCGGCGTGGACGTCAGGGACAACACGGCCAGCGCGCTGGCCTTCGTCCGCGACTACGGCATTCCTTACCCGAGCGTCAACGACTCCGGCTCGGTGATCACGCTCGATTTCACGGCCGTGGTGCCGATCGCCGGAACCCCCACTACGCTGGTCATCGACCAGACCGGGCACATCGCCGGGGCGGTCTTCGGCACGGCGACCTATACGGAACTTTCCGACATCCTGGCCAAGGTCACCGGCAAGGCGGGAACCTCATGACCGACGTGCGCATGCCGGAGGCGGGACCGTCCGGGTCGCCGGCGGCGGAACGGGACGAGCGCGGGACCGGCAGCCCGGGCCGCTCCGCCGACCCCGCGGGCAGCGCGTTCGGGCTGGCCGACTGGCTGCGGTGGGGCTGGCGGCAGCTCACCTCGATGCGGATCGCGCTGGTCCTGCTGTTCCTGCTCGCGCTGGGCAGCGTGCCGGGGTCCATGCTGCCGCAGGAAGGCACGAACCCGGCCGGCGTGCAGCAGTACTTCACCGCGCACCCGGCGCTCGCCCCGTGGCTGAGCCGCCTCGGGCTGTTCAACGTGTTCGGCGCGCCCTGGTTCGCGGCCATCTACCTGCTCCTGTTCGCGTCCCTGGTGGGCTGCGTGGTACCGCGGACGTTCCGGCTGGCGGGCTCGGCCCGGATGCTGCCGCCGCGGGCACCGCGTTACCTGACCAGGCTGCCGCGGTCCGCCGAGTACTCCACGGCTCTCCCCCCGGCCGAGGCGGCCGAGGTATCCGCGAGGGTCCTGGCCGGGCACGGCTTCCGGCTGCGCAGGCCCGCCGATGGTGTCTTCGACGGCCACTGGGTGTCGGCGGAGAAGGGCTACCTGCGCGAGGCCGGCAACCTGCTGTTCCACCTGGCCCTGCTCGGCGTGCTGGTGTCGGTCGCGCTGGGCGGGCTGTTCGGCTACAAGGCCGACCGGCTGCTGGTCCAGGGCACCACGTTCGCCGACACGCAGAGCGACCTCGACGAGTGGTTCCCCGGCCGGCTCGTCACCGCCGCCGACCTCGGCCCGTTCACGATCACCCTGAACCGGTTCGAGGCCAGCTACATCACCTCCGGAGCCCAGCGGGGGCAGCCCCTCTCGTTCGACGGGCAGATCAGCTACACCGCCCAGCCCGGCGGGCCGGTGCGCTCCTACAACCTGCAAGTCAACCGTCCGCTTTCGGTCGACGGGGCGAAGGTCTACCTGATCGGCCACGGCTACGCCCCGGTGTTCAAGGTGACCGACTCCCGCGGCCAGGTGGTGTACGACCAGGCCACGCCGTTCATCTCGGGCAGTTCGGGGAACTTCCTTTCCGAGGGCGTGGTGAAGGTCTCCGGCGCCCAGCCCGAGCAACTCGGCTTCACCGGTGTGTTCGTGCCGACCGCCGTCGAGGTGAACGGCGTCCTGCAGTCGGCCTTCCCCGCCGCCGACGACCCGGCGGTGAGCCTGATCGCGTATGCCGGGAACCTCGGCCTCAACGACGGCGTCCCGCAGTCCGTCTACCAGATGGACACCGCGGGGATGCGGCAGCTGACCGCCCAGCCGCGGCTGCTGCTGCCCGGCCAGTCGCTCAAGCTGCCCGACGGGCAGGGCACGATCACGTTCACCGGCTATGTCCCGTGGGTGAGCCTGACCATCACTCACGACCCCGGCCAGCTGCCCGCCCTGATCTGCGGCATGGCGGCCCTGGGCGGCCTGCTGCTTTCGTTCATGGTGCGCCGGCGGCGGGTCTTCGTCCGCGCCCGCGCGGCTGACCAGGCCGACCCGGCGCACGGCAGCACGGTGCAGGTGGGCGGCCTGGCCCGGACCGACGCCAGCGGCGGTTTCGAGGACGAGTTCGCGTCGCTGGCCGCCGAGCTGCGCGCGGCGCACCAGCAGGCCGCAGCGCCCATACAAGCCGGGCACACTCAACACGAGGGAGAGTGAAGGGCCATGCCCGTCAACGTTGCCCTAGGTCACGTCAGCACCGATTTCCTGATCGCCGCGCTGGTCATCTACTCCCTTTCGGTGGTCGCGTTCGCCGGGGACTTCGCCTTCGGGCGGCCGCGGCGGGCGGGTTCGGCCGCGCGCGTACAGGCCCCGGAGCGGGCCGCGGCACTGGCCGCCGTGGCCGCCGTGCCCACCGCGGGCGCCGTGGGCGCCTTGGGCGCGGCGGGTGAGGGCCGAGTAGATGGCCCGGTAGATGGCCCAGGCGACGGCCCGGTGGATGGCCCGGTGCCCGGGCCGGGCGGCCCGGCCGGCCCGGCCGCGATCCCGGACTCGATGCCCGAGGTGGCGCCGCCCCCGCTGGTCGCGATCCGTCAGGCCGGCCGCTGGGTCGAGGCGGGCATGGCGCTCAGCGCGGTCGCCGTCGCCGCGCACACGGTGGCCATCGTGACCAGGGGACTGGCGGTGCACCGGGCGCCATGGGGCAACATGTACGAGTTCGTCACCGCGCTGACGTGCGTCGCGGCCATCTTCTTCCTGTTCGTCATGATCCGCTACCGGGCCTGGGCGCTCGGCGTGTTCGTCATGGGCGCGGTGGTGGTGGCCCTCGGGCTGGCCGAGACGCTCATCTACACCGCCGCCGGGCAGCTGGTGCCCGCGCTGCAGTCCTACTGGCTGTCCATCCACGTCACCGCGATGACGCTGGCGACCGGCATCTTCTTCGTCGCGGCCGTGCTCGGCGTGGT
>Ga0335075_10012312_pt1 | contig 12926 bp, 11 predicted proteins | sample Lox_Sample_24_FD_206723 | JGI IMG/M metagenome (GOLD analysis project Ga0335075, IMG submission 206723) | Soil microbial communities from Loxahatchee National Wildlife Refuge, Florida, United States - Lox_Sample_2.4 | ecosystem: Environmental > Terrestrial > Soil > Wetlands | place: USA... | reverse complement strand
GCGACGCCGGCTCCGGCCGTCGTCGACGCCTGCCCGGAAGCAGGGGAGGACGGCGCCCCGCCAATCGCACCTGGGACCGAGGTAGCTGATGTTCCCCCGGATGGCGTGAAAGGCGAAGACGGCGCGATAGCCACGCTCGCCCCACTAGGCGATGTGACCGACACCAACCCGCTTGTCGTGTTCGTTGTTGTCCCGAAGGCATTCTCCGGCTCGAGACCAGGCACGTTTGCCGATGTCGCCGTGGCAGTGCCCGGCGAACCAGCGGCGCCATATGGGCTCTGAATCCCTCCCGACGATTGCAGGTCAGTCGTAGAGCCGGGCGTCTGCGCCCAGGCAGATGCCGCCAGCAACCCCGCAAGGCCGGCAACAATCGAAGCTGCTTTCCAATGCCGCATGTCACCCTCTTCGTACCTCCGGCACGAACGATATCTAGTGCAAGCCGGTTTCAGGGGAGCCCCCCTCCCTTTGCGGGGCTCAAGCCGCGAAGCGGATCGATGAGGGAGGAAGCCGCGCGAGGTCCATGAACCCCCTCCCGCAAGGGGCCCTTGCTGGAGACGGGCGGGTTAATCACCCTCCATGAAGAAAGTCACTTCAGGAGAATTTTATCCTTGACCGTCGCGGAAATCTTATGCTTATATCCCGCCGATGTTCGACGCAGCCACCTCACCACCCGAAGCCTCCCTCCACCCCGGTCCCACCGATCGGGCCCTGCCGCCGCGCGTCGGCAGCTTCCTCACCCTCCTCCACACGCTCATCGCCTACGGCAGGAATCTCGCCGACACGCTGCGCCAGCACGCCGCCGACCCGCATCTCCTTCCCTGCTTCGCCCACGTCGCCATAATCCTCCGCACGGGTGATCTCACGCTGATCCTCGCCCGCATCAGCCGTGCCCTGCTCCGCGCCGCTGCGCTCGAAGAAAGGCTTCGCCGGCTCGCCGCCCGCGGCCAGGACCTGCGCGATCCGATGCGCCCGGTGCCCACGCCCAAGCCGCGCAAGAAGCGCGCCCGCCGCAAACCCGCCCCCCGGCTGCATAACCCGGCCCGGGAGCCCTCCCTCGAAAGCCCGCCCACGCTCGAGCAGATCGCTGCCGAGGACCGCTACCGCCCGATCGGTGCCGTCCTTGTCGATATCTGTCTCGATCTCGGCATCGTGCCGAACCAGATGGATCGTGCCACGTGGAACCAACTGCACGACTCCATCATCAGCTATGGCGGTGATCTTGGCACTTTTTCCTGCAGCCGCCTGCGCTGGCCGCGCCCCGCCGATCCCATCCCCATTCCCGTGGACAAACACGGCCAGCCCATCATCCCCTACCCCGATTGGCCAGTTCCCTCCCAACTCCCCCTCCGCTTGCGGGAGGATCGAGCCGCGAAGCGGATCGATGGGGGGAGGGGGCCAGGCCCATAGCGCACCCCAGCGCCTTCACACACAAAGCACCGAACGGGGCCGGCCCACGGCCAGCCCCGCCGTCCCGATTCGAAGCGCTCGTCCCGCGACCCCTCAAAGCGCTTGTCAGCGCGACCAGGCCCCACATCAAACCCCGAACGCGACAGGCTCCTCCATCGCATATCGCGCCACCTCGTCCCAATCGGGCTCCACCCCCAGCCCCGGACCCGCGGGAACGCGGACCCGCCCCCGCTCCACAGGGATGCGCGGCACGACAAGCTCCGCCACCATATTCTCCAGCCCGAAATCGACCGCGCGCCGAACCGGCGCCAGCGCACCAGCAAGCTGCAGGTTCATCGCCGTCCCGATACCCACTTCGAACGCGCTATGGATCGTCAACTCGAACCCGAGCAGCGGCAGCACCGCGCCAAGATCGACGATGCTCTGCGGCCCGCCCCACATCACCACGTCGGCCAGCACCACATCGACGCACGGCTGCCGGATCGCTTGCGCCAGATGGTCGAAGGCGATCACGCACATATTTGTCGCCAGCTTCGTCGCCACATGCGCCCGAACCTGCGCCATCCCGGCGATGCCGCGCGTCGGGTCCTCGTAATACTCCAGCTTCAGCTCCTCCAGCCGCTGCGCCAGAGCCATCGCCTGCGCCGGCGGATAGTTGGCGTTCGGATCCCACCGCAGCTTCACCCCGTGCCCAAGCACGGCACGCAGATCCCGCAGCAGCTCCACATCCCATTCCGGGCACGTCCCGGTGCTCTTGATCTTGAATGCGGTGAAGCCGCCATGACGTTGCTGGTGCAACGTGTGCTCGACCACCTCGCGCCGCCGCCCGGGATCGGCGAACAGCTTCGGCAGGTCCCGCCGATCCACCGGCTCGTCCAGCACCAGCGCAGGGATATGACAAACCGCCTCGATGCTCGTCTCGCCGCCACCGCCCAGCATGCGGAAGATCGGCTGATCCAACATCCTGCCCTGCCAGTCGAACAGCGCCATCTCCAGCCCCGCCCAGGCCGACCAGTCGCGCAGCCCGTTCCGGCTCGCGGTCATCGGCCCGACGCAAGCGCGGCGCAGCGCCAGATGATCGAGCGGACAGGCACCCAGCAGCTTGCGCGCCATCTCGGCGCAGGTGGCAACGACCTCCGCCGTCCCGTTCGTCTCGCCAAAGCCGCGCCGGCCATCATTGGTCTCAAGCTCGATGAAAAGCCGCTCCGTCGTCCGCCGCATATACATCGCGCTGACATAAAGCTGGCGCATCGGCACCGACACACGGCGAAACACGATCCGCGAGATAACAGGCGCCTCCGACCGACGCGCGGCGCCAACCCGCAATCCCCCCGATCCGGCAAGCCGAGCTGCCGTTTCCGCCGAAACCACCAGCGGCCACGTGCAGGCTTCCAGCGAGGCACCAAGTTCGGCGACACACCTCGCGCGCGCATCGTCCTGCCCGACCGCGACCAGCCCGACCTCGACGCCGCACAGCTCGGCGCAGATCGCCAGCCCCCGCACCGCTTCCGCGCCGCCCTCAAGCCTTGCCGGATCGATCAGCAGGACCTGAAAGCCCCCGGCCGCCATCGCGCGCGCCAGTTCCCCCGGCGGATGCCGATGCGCGCTGATCGCCAGCGGCACCCGCGCGCCGGCAAAGCCGCGGCATGCGTCCGCCAGATCGCCGCAGGGATCGGCGATCGCCGCCAGGCTCAGCCGCTCCCCGAGCAGGCAAAGTTCCCCCAGCCCGACAGGCTCGAACTGGCCGTCGAGCCTCACCACCAGCTCAACGCCCGCTGTCAGTTGCCCCGCCGCGCGCTCCAGCACATGCCCGAGCGCCGCCAGGCTTGTTTCAGCGCTCGCCAGAACCACCTGTCGCAGCGCCGCACCCAACGGTATCGTATCGTTGGCATCGATCTCGACGGCTACGGCAACATCGCGCCTCAGCACGCCGCCCCGCAACGGTCTCACCGCCAGCCCCCGGTCACCGCTGCGGGAATCGACTCCGCGCCGCAAACAGCGACAATGGCCCCGATCACGCGGCGCATCCACGCCGCGGCGGGGAGAAGGCCATGACCGAGCATTTCGACAAAACCTACGACCCCTACGACGACCACACCCAACCCCCGCACCGCGTGCTGGGCTACGAGCGCACCTTCAAGCGCACGCCCGACGCGCCCCTCATCGTCCGCGCGCCGACCTTGACCGAGCGCACCGGCCCGACCGGGCTTGCGCGCCGATTGCCCGCGGACCGCGCCGACCTCACGCGGCGGACGCCCGACGGACCGCGGGCACTGGGTCCGCGGATCGCGGTGCACGGTCGCATCATCGACGAAGACGGCACTCCGGTTCCCGGCGCCCTGGTCGAGATCTGGCACGCCAACACCGCCGGCAAGTACATCCACGAAGACGATGCCTTCGACGCACCTCTCGATCCCCATTTCCCCGGCAGCGGCCGCGTCGTCACCAACGCCGATGGCGGCTTCCTGCTCACCACCATCAAGCCGGGACCGTACCGCGCTGCCCCTGGCTCCTGGCGGGCGCCGCATATCCATTTCTCCATCGTCGGGCCCAGCTTTATGGACCGGATGGTGACACAGATGCATTTCCCCGGCGAGATGCTGAACGAATACGACCTGATCCTCAACGCCGTGCAGGACCCCGAGGCGCGGTCGCGCCTGATCGCCGAAGCGCTGCCCCCCGACGAGGAAACTGGCGACGCACTGACTTATCATCACACGATCGTTCTGCGCGGCCATGTCTAAGCCTGCCGCCACTCCACCGACGGCGTGGCTGACCGTGGGGCCGTTCTTCCCGCGCAGCCTGATCGAGCCCACATGCAACGACCTGACACGGACCGGCCGCAAGAAGGCTCGCGGCACGCCGATCCTGCTGGCGGGCCGCGTGCTGGATCGCGGCGAGCAGCCGGTCCGCAACGCCGTGCTGGAGATCTGGCAGCCCGACGCCCAGGGCCTGTTCGCCCATCCGGCCGATCCCCGCTCGGCCGACGCAGACCCGAATTTCCTCGGCTGGGGACGCAGCGCGACCGGGCCGGACGGATGGTACCGGTTCCGCACCGTCATGCCCGGCCCCCGCTCCGACAACGCTGCCGGCACACGCCTGCCGCACATCAACATGATGCTGCTTGCATCCGGAATTATGCGGCGGCTGACCACAACCCTGTTCTTCACCGACGACCCCGACACCGAGGACCCGGTGCTCTCTTCTGTGCCGCGCGTCGAATTGCGCCGCCGCCTGCTCGCCCGAAGGGCACCGGAGCTCGACGACAACGGCGCCCAAGCCTACCGGTTCGACGTGATCACCCAGGGAGACGGCGAGACGCCGTTCTTTCTCGACTGAGCGCCCATTGCTCCCCCTCCCCTTGCGGGAGGGGGCTAGGGGGATGGGGTTTTGCCCACACGGCGAAACCGCCCCTCCCCAACCCCCGGCTACGCCTTGATAAAGGCCAGCAGGTCGGCGTTGACCTTGTCCTTTTCTGTCGTGCACATGCCATGCGGCGCACCGGGGTAGATTTTGAGCGTTGCGTTCTTCACGAGCTTTGCCGACAGCAGCGCGGAATTGGCAATCGGCACGATCTGGTCGGCGTCACCGTGAAGAATCAGTGTAGGCACGTCGATCTTCTTCAGATCCTCGGTCATGTCGGTCTCCGAGAATGCCTTGATGCAGAAATACGCCGCCGGAAAACCCGCCATCATGCCTTGCCGCCAGAAGGATTCCCGCACACCTTCCGACACTTTCGCACCCGGCCGGTTGTAGCCGTAGAAGGGGATGCTGAGATCCTTCCAGAACTGCGAGCGATCGGCCTGGACCGCGACGCGGATCTTGTCGAACTCTTCCATTGGCGTGCCGCCGGGGTTGCTCTCGCTCTTGACCATGACCGGGGGCACCGCGCCGATCAGAACCGCCTTCGCCACACGCCCCGAGCCATGGCGGCCTATGTAGCGAGCGACCTCGCCGCCGCCTGTCGAATGCCCAACATGAATTGCGTCTCTCAGCTCGAGCTTCGCCGTCAGCTCCGCGAGGTCGTCGGCATAGGTATCCATGTCGTTGCCATGCCAGGGCTGGCCCGAACGGCCATGACCGCGACGATCATGCGCGATGACCCGATAGCCGTGCGAGGCCAGAAAGAACATCTGGTCCTCGAAGGCATCCGCGCACAACGGCCATCCGTGGCTGAACACCACGGGCTGTCCCGTACCCCAGTCGTTGTAGTAGATCTCGGTGCCATCCTTGGTCGTGATGGTGCTCATCGTCTTTCCTTTCGGTTGAATCGTCGGGGGTGCCTGCGCCCTGCGCAGACCAGTGGACATGAGGGGAGAAATAGCATGGCACAATCGCCGGGCCAAACTCGCAGTGAGCGCAAGGAATTCCTGGGATTGTTAGGTTCATGTATAGCTGAGTGGGCCCAAGTCGATGATGCTCTATTCAACATCTTCCAATTCTGCATTGGACCAAGGACGCAGTGCGCCATCATCTACTATCGCCAACCGGGCCTCGATCAGCGATTTGGTTTGACAGACGAAATTGTTCGCTCCGTTTTGCCTCCTAGGGATCGTCCCAATGGCGGACACGATCATCCGAGTGTAACCGCATGGAAATCGGTTTACCAAACCCGCGGGTCACTTCTGGCGGAGAGGCGTAGAATCGCCCACCAGCCAGTTAGACCCATAATCTCTGGCGCTGGCGGTCACGGAGGATACGGAGTAGGAATGGGCTATAATGTGGCCGGAGCATATGGTGCCGGCGAACATTCATTTGCGATTTATACAAACGAGATTGAGCGCTTGCGAGAGAGTGCTAGCAAATACGAACCATTGGGGCCGATAGAGCTAAGGAAGCACCTCGATAATGTGCGCGCCCTTAGCGAAAATCTTAGCACTTTCTTTCGCGACGTGCTGAGAAAGCACACCCAAGTATCCTCTCCGTTAGGGACTTCGCCTGAAGCTCGGAGATAGGAGCAGTTACAGGTCCTCCATCCGAATCACATTAGCCGCAACCCAGATCATTTGGCGCCCAATTTCCTCCACTCATGCGCCAGGCTGCCACATGCCGTTCATACATTTGGTTCCGGGCCACGTCACTACGTCAACCAGATGATTCCCCTTCGTTGCTTCGCTCGTAACAAGTGACTCGATTGGCCCGGGCTCCCATGGCAGATTAGCAATTCCCTTTGCATGGCCCAGGTCGAACCGGTTCCCTTCAGGGGCTGGTCGGTCGTTTCCAGCCGCCACGAAACGGTCTCGCCTCGGCGTCCTCTGCGCCTCTGCGGTTTGACTTCGCTTGCTGCCCCGCAGCGCAATCTACCCCAAGTATGCTTCCTGCACCCGCCGGTCGTGCAGCAGCTCTTGCGCCGGGCCGCTCAGCAGCACCCGCCCGCTCTCCAGCACATAACCGAAATCGGCAATCGACAGCGCCATTGGCGCGTTCTGCTCCACCAGCAGGATCGTCACGCCCTCCACGTTGATCGCGCGGATCGTCTCGAACACCTGCTCCACCAAGGTCGGCGCCAGCCCCATACTCGGCTCGTCCATCAACAGCACGCGCGGCCGCGCCATCAGCGCGCGCGCCGTAGCCACCATCTGCTGCTCGCCGCCGGACAGCGTACCCGCGATCTGATGCAGCCGCTCGCGCAGCCGCGGAAACAGCGTCATGACCTTGTCCCGATCGGCGGCGATCCCCGCCCGGTCACGTCGAGTGAACGCCCCCATGGCGAGGTTCTCGTCCACCGTCAGGCGCCCGAAGATGCGCCGCCCCTCGGGCACCTGCACCACGCCCATCGTAGCGATCGTGTGCGCGCCCAGCCCGGTCAGCGCGCGGCCTTCGTAGCGCACTTCGCCTTCGCGCGGATGCAGCAGGCCGCTGATTGCCCGCAAGGTGGTCGATTTGCCCGCGCCGTTGCCGCCGACCAACGTGACGATCTGCCCCTGACCCACTTCCAGCGAGATGCCCTTCAGCGCCTCGATCTTGTCATAGAAGACGTGGATGGAATCGATCTCGAGCTGCTTCATGGCTCAGACAGGCACCGCCTTCACGCCGAGATACGCCTCGATCACCGCCGGATCGCGCTGCACTTCGGCCGGCTGCCCTTCGGCGATCTTCACGCCGTGGTCCAGCACCGTCACCACATCGGACATCGACATCACCACCCGCATCTGATGCTCGATCAGCAGGATGGTGATGCCGAAGCGCTCCCGCACATCCTCGATGAAGCGCATCATCTCGGTGGTTTCATGCGGATTCATCCCGGCGGTCGGCTCGTCGAGCAGCAGCAGCCTGGGTTTTGTCGCCAATGCGCGCCCGATCTCCAGCCGGCGCTGCTCGCCATAGGGCAGATTGCGCGCCAGGATGTCGCCGCGCCCGCGCAGCCCGACGAAGGCGAGCAGCCGCACCGCTTCCTCGTGCGCGCGCGCCTCGTCGGCTCGCGTCGCCGGAGTGTGGAACACCGCACCCCACCAGGTGGAGCGCAGATGCAGGTGCATCCCGACGAGCAGATTCTCGATCGCGCTGATGTTTCGAAACAGACGGATGTTCTGATAGGTGCGACTGATCCCTACCGCAGCGACCCGGTCGGGCGTCAGCCCGTCGATACGTTGGTGGTCGAACCATACGGTCCCCTCGGTCGGCCGCAGGTTCTGCGTGATGCAGTTGAACACAGTGGTCTTGCCGGCACCGTTCGGCCCGATGATGCTGTGAATGGCACCACTCGCCACCGTCAGATCCAGCCCCCCGACAGCAGTCAGGCCGCCGAAGCGCATCGACATTTGCTCGCAGCGGAGAAGCGCCTCGGTCATCGCGGCTCGGCCGGCAACAGGTCGGCGCCCTGATCCAGCTCGGCGGTCGTCTCACCCGCGTGCAGTTCGCGCCGGCGCACCTCGGACGGCCACAATCCTTCCGGGCGCCACTGCATCATCACGATCAACGCAGCGCCGTAGAACAAATAGCGGTACTCGCCAAACTCGCGCAGCAGCTCGGGCAGGCCGATCAGCACGATCGAACCCAGGACCACACCCGGCAGACTGCCCATTCCGCCGACAATGATCAGCGCCAGCACATTAATCGAGATCAGAAGCTGGAAGCTCGACGGATACACCGAGGTCAACATGGTCGCGAAGATCGAGCCTGCCAGTCCGGCGAACGCCGCACCCAGACCATAAGCCAGCAACTTCGAGCGCACCAGATTGATCCCCAGCGCCTGCGCCACATCCTCGTCGTCGCGCAGCGCCATCCACGCGCGACCAAGCCGCGAGTTCTCCAGCCGCCAGGCGACGAACGCCGCAACCCCCGAGGCCACCAGCGTCACGTAGAAAAGCTGCACCGGACTGCCCAACACGACGTCGCCCAGCCGAGGTTTCGGAATCTGCAGCACGCCCTGTGCGCCGCCCAACAGTGGCGCGGCGAAATCCGACAACACCAGCACGCGGACGATCTCGCCCAGACCCATCGTAGCAACCGCCAGATAGTCGCCGCGCACACCCAGCACCGGCAACCCGAACACCACGCCCACAAGCACCGCGAGCACCACCGATACCGGCATCGCCATCCAGAACCCGAGATGCAGCAGCGCGTGCGGGCTGTCAGCGGTCAGCAGCGCGGTGGTGTAGGCGCCGACCGCAAAGAAGGCGACGAACCCGAGATCGAGCAATCCGGCAAGCCCGACCTCCAGATTGAGCCCCATGCCCATCAGGATATAAAGCCCGACCAACATCAGCACCTGACCGATATAAGCGCCTGCCAGCACCGGCATGATCGCCAGCACCAGCAACGCCACACCCGCGCGTATCATGCGCTGCCGGCGAAGCTGCCCCTCGTCGGGTGCTGTCCCGCGATGTCGGCCGAATATGGCCCACGCCTGATGGACGGCCGCGGCAACCACGAAGACGATGACGGCACCCAGCGGCGTCAATCCGTTCCACACGTACAGCGTGTCGCGCACCGCGCCGATCGGGCCTTCGTACTGCAACATGAGTTGGATCAGCTCCTCGAACACGCCGGCGAGGATGACCGCCGTTACCGCGGCGATCAGCGTGCTGCGGATCGCCGGCGGGCAGACCCGCAGCGCGGCACCAATCAACCCCGCCAGCAATCCGCCGCCAAGCAGCAACGCCGATCCCCACCCCAGCCCCAGGTCGGATGTGAGCAGCTTCAGCAAGTCCGGCGTCAGCGCGACGAAGATCGATTGCAGCCGGATCGTTCCGATCGCCACGGCAAGCAGCGCAATCGGTGCCGCGGCAGCCAGTCCCGCCACCGCACCCGCCGCGAGCTGCGCACCGCGGTCGGGCGAAAGCCTCTCCGGCAGCGCGACGGCGCCGGCGGCAACGCCAAGCATAACCAAAGTCGCCTGCCCGAGACTGAGCGTATCGACGATGATCGAGCGGTTGTGCAGCATCAGCAGCACGCCCACCACGGCCAGATGCACGCCTCCGGCCCCGAACATCAGGCCGCGCCCGACGGCGGTCCGCATGAAGAAGAAGCGTCGCATCGTCAGGCCCGCTTCTTTGCCATGCGCTCGCCAAGCAGACCCTGCGGGCGGAAGATCAACACCATGATCAGCAGGGTGAAGGCGATCAGGTCGCGCAATTGATAGGGCGCCGGGATGCCAAGACCGTCGAGGAACACGGATGGCCCGATCGATTCCACCAGACCAAGGAAGAAGCCGCCAAGCATCGCGCCGGGGATATTGCCGATGCCGCCCAGCACCGCGGCGCCGAACGCTTTGACGCCCGGCTCGAAGCCCATGTAGAAATACACCTGCTTATACACGAATGCATAAAACACCCCGGCGATGCCCGCCATGGCGCCGCCCAGGATGAAGGTGAAGACCACCACCTTGTTGACATCGATCCCCATCAACGCGGCCGCTTCCGGATCCTCCGACGTGGCACGCATCGCCGTGCCCATCCGCGTCCGCTGCACGATCAGGTAGAGCAGCCCCATGAACAGCACGGCCAGCACGATCACCAGCGCATCGACGCGCGGTATCTGCAAGCTGCCGAACTGGAACGCCGAACGCTGCCAGGACGGGCTCGGATAGGCCTTCACATCCGAACCGAACATGCCGCGAAACGTCTGCTCCAGGAAGAACGACACGCCGATCGCGCAGATCAGCGGCGCCAATCCCCCCGCGCGGCGGAACGGGCGGTAGGCGATCCGCTCGGTCAGCAGCGCGATTGTGGTGGAAACAACAATCGCGACAGCCAGGATCGCCGCCATCCCGGCGACCGGATGGGTGTCCAGGAACCCTGAGTTCTCCAGCGGGGTGGCGACGAAATACCCGGCGAACGCACCGCACATCATGAAGTCGCCATGCGCGAAATTGATCAGCCGCAGCACGCCGTAAACCATCGTGTAGCCGAGCGCGATCTGTGCGTAGATGCTTCCCAGCGTCAGGCCGAACATCAGGAAGTCGAACCACTGCGCAGCGGTATAGGGGTCCTTGATCAACTCGTTGATCGTGCCGACCACCACCACCAGCAGCACGCCGATGCGCAGTGCCCAAAGGACGATATCAACCGCATTGATGCGGGCCAGGGCGGTCAGCCATGGCCCGCGATCAATAGCAGTGGCGCTCACTTCGGCCAGATCTTGATCGGGTTCTTGCCAACCCCGAAGGTCTTCGGATCGGCCGAGGTGAATTGCAGTACCGTGCCATGGAACTGCGAGCACTCGCCGTACGCGTCGCAGGCGATCGGACCGCTGATCCCCTCGAATTTCGTCGCGAACACCGCATCGCGCAGCGCCTTCCTGCCGATGTAGAGATTGCCGGCCTTATCGGTCTTCGCCACCTTCATGATTGCTTTGTAGGCCAACGTGAAGGCGTCATACGCGTTGGCGTGGTAGCCCGAGATAGGCCCCTCGCCATAGTCCTTCTTGTACTCCGCGACGAACTTTGGATAACCCTTGCCCATCGCCGATGCCGAGATATCGGGGTAACCGATACGGAACCCCACCACCGCCGGCCCGGCAGCTTGGATGAAGTCAGCCGACAACAGCGCCGAGCCGCCAAAGAACGCCGTGTGCTCAAGTCCGGGCACCTCCTTCGACTGGCGAAGGATCTGTGCGGCGGCGGCAGTGAAAATCGGGAAATAGACGACATCCGGCTTCTCGCTCGCGATGCGCGTCAGCAGCGGATGCATATCGACATCGGTCGGCGCCACCGCCTCCTTCGACAGCACCTTGCCGCCGAGCTTCTCGTAATCGTTGCCAAAGACGGTGACGAGTTGCTCGGCATAGGGGCTGCCGTCATGCACCGTCACCGCCGTCTTGTAGCCCTCGGCCTTGTAAAGATAGTCGGCGTCCGAGGCCCCTTGATCATTGTCGCTGTACACGGTCCTGACGAAACCGTCATATTCCGGCTTGCGGTCGGGCGCGGTCAGCGCCGGTGCGGTGCAGGCGGTGCCAATATCGGTGATGCCGGCCTGCCACAGGATCGGTGCGGCAGGCGTCGCCGACGACGAACAGGCTGGCCCGAGCGCAATCACCATGTTGGGCGTCGAGGCGAGCTTGGTCGCCGCGGTCTGGCCGCCTTCCGCGTCGCACTGATCGTCCTCGAAGTCGAGCGCGATCGGATGGCCGAGCAGCTTGCCGCCGACGTTATTGACCCCGATCTTGATCGCCCGTTCCTCGTCCTCGCCCAGCGCCGTATCCGGCCCTGACAGCACCATATAGGCGCCGATCATGACCGGTGCGCCTTTCGGGATGCGGATCACCCCGATCGGGTCTGTCACCGGCCCCACAGTGGCTGCCGCGGCAATCTGCATGCCCAGCAGCAATGCAACCGGCGCGAGCGCCATCGCCAGCGCGTGGCGCGCCATGTTCAACCTTGTCTCCACATTGACCTCCGCTTGCCCAGACGCGGTTATTGCCCCTGCCCCAACGTACGCCCGCTGGTGATGCAAGTATGAGACCACGGGACAGTTCAAGTCAACGTGATCTGGCGGTTGCCGCCCGTTCAGGTCAACAGGACTGCCGCCTCGATCTTGTTAGCTTTCCGCAACCTGCAGCTTGAAACTTTGGTCGCCAAAATGCAGTGTGGGCCGGTAGCGGGATGCGACACCGAGGGCGCCGAGGGAACCGAGATCGCCGACATCGTCATCGCCGCCTTGTGCGCACAAGGCCGGCCATGACGGGTGGAATTGGGGTTCGCCGAGGGTCAACCTCGCATTGGAATGACGACGTACCGCCGCCGGCTTGGTCTCCCATTTTCGATGAAGATGAACTTGCAACCCCAGGGCGAAGCCACGCAGCTGTCAAACATTCCTCCGTGGCCTTCGCGTTCTTCGTGTCGAATTGCCCTACACGCCCGCACCGCCCGCGCCAATTTCGTGCGAAAGCATCACGCTGCCCCGAACCGACCCCATTGATCGCGGGCCAGGGTAACCAGCCCGTGGCTTGGGATGAACTCGCGCAACCCGACATCCTTAAACCCATCTTTTACAGTGCCCTTCCACAAGCAATTGAAAGGGCGCGACAATTCGCCCGCCTGCGACGGCGTGGCACTACATGTACCGTATTGGCAACTA
>Ga0335075_10012311_pt1 | contig 12927 bp, 15 predicted proteins | sample Lox_Sample_24_FD_206723 | JGI IMG/M metagenome (GOLD analysis project Ga0335075, IMG submission 206723) | Soil microbial communities from Loxahatchee National Wildlife Refuge, Florida, United States - Lox_Sample_2.4 | ecosystem: Environmental > Terrestrial > Soil > Wetlands | place: USA... | reverse complement strand
CCTTCGCCGCTGCCGCCTCCGGCTGTCGCAGCCATGAACGGACCTGCTTCACCTTCGCCGCTGCCGCCTCCGGCTGTCGCCGCTATGAACGGACCCGCGTCGCCTTCGCCGCTGCCGCCTCCGGCTGTCGCCGCTATGAACGGACCTGCTTCACCTTCGCCCCTGCCGCCTCCGGCTGTCGCCGCTATGAACGGACCTGCGTCGCCTTCGCCCCTGCCGCCTCCGGCTGTCGCAGCTATGAACGGACCTGCTTCACCTTCGCCGCTGCCGCCCCCGGCCGTCGTCGCCATGAACGGACCTGCTTCACCCTCGCCGCTGCCGCCCCCGGCCGTCGCCGCTATGAACGGACCTGCTTCACCTTCGCCGCTGCCGCCCCCGGCCGTTGCCGCCCTGAATGGACCTGCTTCGCCCTCGCCGCTGCCACCTCCGGCCGTTGTCTAGACCCAAAAGTGGTAGGCTTACTCGGACTTTTCTCCTGATTCCCATGCCTTGCTACTGGTATCCTTCAGTGGGAAGGCATGGGATATGACTGTATCTGGCTTCGACACTTTTTTATGGGTGGCGGGCATTACCGGAGAAGTAGCCCTTTTGGGCGTGCTGCTAGGGCGCCGGAGATACAAGCAGTTTCCTTTGTTTGTCAGCTGGGTAGCTTATAACGTCCTCTCGGAGCCGTTGATCTACCTGCTGATCCACCATGTTTCCGCGGCAACCTATTACAAGGCCTACTTCGCCCTGGCGCTTCCGCAAAACCTGCTGGAGCTGGGCGTCCTGGTGGAAATCGCGGCCAATGTGCTGCGCCCGGTCAAGCGCTCGTTGCCTGCCGGCACCTTGCTGTTTCTGCTGATTCTGATGGCGGCATTCGGAATCGGGGGCTTTTTCGTCGCGGCCCATCTCAATGCGGCGACCCTGGCTCATCCGCGCGCCCTGATCGTCGTGAATCTGACCGTAGCGATCCTGAGGCTGCTGACCTTTATCCTGATCGCGGCGTTCTCCCAGGTCCTGGGTCTGGGATGGAAGAACCACGTGCTGCAGCTGGCCTCCGGATTCGCCTTTTATGCCGCCGTTACCTTAATTGTGGAACTGGTGCACAGCCATCTCCGGGCGGGGCCGGAATACTCCCGCCAGTACTTCGAATGGGAGCATCTGCGGATGCTCGGTTACCTTTGTGCAATGTACTATTGGTGCTTCACTTTTGCCCGCCAAGAGGCTCCACGTAAAGAATTTAATTCCAAAATGTCGGATTTTTTGATATCAATGAGTGGACCGCTGAAGCAGCAACAATCTATTGTTGCAAGGAAACACCGGTAAAAGTCATGATCCTGCCTATCATTTCGTCAGTGTGTGTCACCGGACTGGTCTCGTATGCAGTCTATTGGCGACGCAACCAGGCCAAGCGCCGCGCTGCGGATTGGGATTCGATCGTCTCCCGTCTCCGCTCCAACAGTGAATTCGGCTTCTCGGAAATCACCGACCGTTACCTCTATAGCGATGAGATCAACGCCACTCCGGCGGATATCTGGCAGAGGATCGACGGCGCGAACGGTCTCTGGGCAATGTTCACCAACGCCGGTGTTTTGATGGAGCTCGCAGATTATGCCACGGAGCATGGGCAGGATGTTCCGGAGCAGTTGATCGAAGAGCTGCGCAGCGATGCTCTGCAGCTTCGCATTGCGGTGCTGATCTCGCTGACAAAGTATGCCTTCTCGCGGTCGGGCGTGGCGGCTTCCGTGCACGCGCATCGCGCGGCTACCGCCTACAGCTCGCTGCTGGCGCATATGACGATGCTCTTCCAGGAGCACTCGGCGCTGTTCTTCCCGCGGTTCTTGGAATCGATGTAATCAGATTTAAGTTGCACTGAAAAAGCCCACGCGATGCGTGGGCTTTTTTACGTCCGCGGCGAATTACGGATTCGCGCGCAGGAAGGATTCGAGGCGCTCCGCGTCCTGGTCGCTGAGGCGGAAGGTTGCGGCGGGGAGAACTCCATCCACCTGGTCGGGGCGGCGCGCGCCGACGATAGCGGCGGTGATGGCGGGATGACGCAGGGTCCAGGCGATGGCGATGACGCCGGGCTGCACGCCGTGGCGATTGCCGATCTCGCGGAGGATTTCGACCAGCTTGAGGTTGCGCGACAGCTTCGGTTCTTTGAAGTTGGCGCTGCGCTTGCGCCAGTCATCGGCCGGCATCTGCGCGATGCGCTCGGCGGTCATCTTGCCGGTGAGCAGGCCTGAGACCATGGGCGAATAATTGATGACGCCGATGTCGTTCTCCAGGCAGTAAGGCAGAACCTGGGCCTCGATGTTGCGATTGAGCAGCGAGTAGGGCGGCTGCAGCGAGGTGATGGGCGCGATTTTCTGGGCGCGCTTCATCTGCTCGACGCTGAAGTTCGAAACGCCCAGGTAGCGCACCTTGCCCTGCTGCTGAAGCTTCGCCAGCGCCTCCCATCCTTCTTCGATCTCAGCGTCGGGATCGGGCCAGTGGACCTGGTAGAGGTCGATGGTGTCGACATCGAGGCGGCGCAGCGAGTTCTCGAGCTCTTCCTCGATGGAGGCGGCCTTGAGGCTGCGATAGATCTGGCGGTCGCTGCCCCAGCGCATGGAGCACTTGGTGAAGACGTAGGGCCGTGCGGTAAGGTTCTTGAGCGCCCTGCCTACAATTTCTTCCGAGTGGCCGAGGCCGTAGACGGCGGCGGTGTCGATCCAGTTGATGCCGGAGTCGATGGCGTGCTCGATGGTCCTGATGGACTCGTCGTCATCCTGGGATCCCCATGCGTACTCCCAGTTGCCGCCGCCGATGGCCCAGGCCCCATAGCCGATGGGGGTGATGTGGAGGTCGGATGTGCCGAGGCGGCGCTTTTCGAATGCCGACGGAGCGCCCTTATGCGATGCGGTTGGTGTGGTAGCCATACACCGGGTTGGATGCGGCAGCGCTTTCCCCGGCTTCACCGTCTTTAGGGAACGACGGAATGCGGATCATCGTCCGGTCGGCCGAAGATTCTTCGGCGGCGATCTGAGGCTACGGTTCGACGAGGAAGCGGCCTTCCTTCATGATCTGGTCTTCTTCCACCCAGATGTTGAAGCGGAGGCCGACGACGTCGATGTGGGTGGTCGAGGTCCACGGCGCGCCGGTGTGCTCTCCGTAGGGATTGCCGAAGGCGATGTGGATGCCGGGAAATTTCTCATCCTGCAGGATATTGCCGATGACCTGGTGAACACCGAGGTTGGTGCCGATGGCGAATTCGCCCACGCGGTCGGAGTTTTCATCGGTGTGGGTGTAGGCCCAGAAATCGTCGCGCAGCTGGCGGTTGCTCGACTCGCAGGAGGCGATGCGGTTGGCCTTGATCGCGATGGTGAGAGGCGTGGCTTCGAGGAGGCCGTAGCGGGCGCAGAGGTAGTCGCCGACGACGCCGTCGACGACGAAGGTTCCGTTGACTTCGCCGGGAGTGGTGAAGATTTCCCCGCCGGGGAGATTGCCCCACTTGTCGCGGGAGATGATGCCGGAGGTTTTGAGCCACTTGTAGCTGGGGTTGAGGTCGGCGCGAATGTCGGTTCCGGCGGCGGTGGTGGCGCGGATGTAGCGGGCACGGCGCACTTTCTCGATCACCTTCTGGGAGAGCTGGTCGACGCGGTGGAAGTCGGCGCGCATGCCTTCGCACATGATCTGCGGAGTGATGTTGACCATATGGGCGTGGCGCATGCGGCGGCGATTGACGACTTCGGTCATCTGCATGCGGGAGCGCAGCTCGTTGCGCTGCACGCCGACGGCGAAGATGCTGACGTCGGAGGTTTCCATGTCGGCGAGCACCGGCTGCGGCATGTCGACGAGCGGGCGCGGGGCGAGGTCTTCGAGGACGAAGGCATTCCACCGGCAGCCGTTGGCGGCCAGCTCCTGTGCGAGCGATGCGGCGATGGGCGCGGTGGCCTGGTCGGTGATCAGCGTCACCTTTTCCGAGGGCTGGATGCGGAGGCAGGTATCGACGGCAGAGCGCGCGCCCGGCAGGAAGTCGGCTGGGAAGGACATGGCCAGGAGGGCCTGGGCCTCGGCAGTGACGGGACTGTTCATGAAAATGGCGTCAACCTCGAATGGGGCTCCCTTTAAATTATCGTAAATATGCCGTGAAAGCGTGAGAAATTCCAGCTTTTGACACCTGGCAGGCGAAGCGGCGGGGGACGGCGCGAAGAGGGCTGCGAACCGGCAGTCAAGCCACCCCGGGGGCGCTATCCGGCATCTTTCTTAGTGTCGCTGCCATTTCAAGCCGCGAACTTGAAAGAGCAGCGCGATGCGGAGCAGAGCTGGAAGAGGCGCAGGGTTTTCGCGATTTCCTCTGCTTACCGTTGGTGAAGGAGAATCGCGGGCAGCCAACGGACTCTTCCAGTCGCAGCTTTGGCAACGGGTTGCGGAACGAGGTGGGCCGATGACACGGGGTGAACCGAGACTGAGCATTCTGCGACGTTATCTCGAAGATGCGATCGCCGCGGAATCGAACTTCGAAACCCAGCTGCGCGCGATGTCAAAAGAGGGCGACAACGCGGCGGCAAAACTGGCTTTCGCGCAACACGCCGAGGAGACGAAGTCGCAGCGCCTGAGATTGATGGTGCGGTTGCAGGAGATGGGCGGCAGCCCGTCAGGATTCAAGGCAGTGGTCGCACACCTGTTCAACTTCGCGCCGAAAGCCGCGCAGCTAGGCCACGATCAATCGGAGATATCGGCGCAGAACCTGATCATCGGCTACGCGGTGGAGAACTCGGAGATCGCGATGTACGAGGCGCTGGCGGCGACGGCAGCGGCAGCGGGCGATCTGCAGACCGAGCAACTGGCGCGCGAGATCCAGGAAGAGGAGCGCCGAGCGGCGAAGATGATCTGGCATCTGATTGCGCCCTGTTCGCAGGAGTCGTACGGCAAAATTTCTTCGGCGGCTTAGATGGCGATCGTGTTCTGAGCAGCGGTGTGCAAAGAGAAAAGGGCTGGCCTGGAGGCCGGCCTTTTTTGTTTTCCGCCACGAGCGTGCCCGGCTACTTGTGCGTGGGCAGGACGCTCCAGATCGAGGGGTCTTCGTCGCCGAGATCCCAGGAGCAGAAGCCTTCGAGGCCTTGCTGCTTGACGAGGTTGTAGCGATCTTCGAAGGTGCGCTTGTCGGTGAAGAATATCCACTCACGCATGTCGTCGCGATAGAAATAAAACCAGGCGGTGTGGTCGACCGGGTCCCATTGGATCGGAGCGTTGTAGGTCCTGGCGTACTGCAGGGTCTCGGGGCCGGAGATATATTCGGCCATGGGATTGGGCTTGTCACCCGGTTCGTTGGGCGGCCCGGCGAACCAGTGGTAGCCGTAGATGGGGATGCCCAGCGACAGCTTTTCTTTGGGAACGACCTTGAGCGCGTACTCGAGATTTTCCATGGTCCAGCCCCAGCCGGCGACGGGTCCGGGAGCGGTCCAGCGGGTGTGCTGGTCGTAGGTCATCAGGCAGAGGATGTCGACCGACTTGGCCAGGGCCGCAAGATCATAGGCGCCGCGCCAGTTGGAGTAGAGCCACTTGGAAAATCCGCTTTGCCCGGCGTGGCCGGGTGCGTTGGGCACGGTGGCGATAGAAAGCTGCAGTCCCTGGCCGTGAAGCGCGGTAGCGGCTTCGGCAACCCGGGAGCTGAGCAGATCGCGATCGGTCCAGTTCACGTTTTCGAAATCGAATTGGAAGCCGATGTAGCCGTTGGCCCGGGCGGCGTCGATCATCTGCGCGAGCATGGCGCGATAGGCGGTGGAGTTGGAGAGCAGCTTGTGGAACTCCTCCTGCCCGAAACCGTCATTGGCCACGATGGGCATGACGGGAAGATGAAGCTGCTTCGCGGTGGAGAGCACCAGCGGGTCGGGACCTCCGGAGACGAGGCCGTTCTCATCGACCGAATACCAGGTGGGCACCAGGATGTCGATCTGCGCGGCGTGGGCGAAGAACGACTTTACCGAGTTGGGGCTGCGGGTGAGATAGAAGAGCGCTTTGGGGTTCTGGGCATGGGCGGGAGAGACGCCGGCAAAGGAGAGAAGCAGGACGAGCAAAACAGCGGGCCTGACCATTCGATTCAGCATGTAACTCCAGACAAAAAGATACTTCCTAAAAAGTATCACCCGGCATGTTGCTGCGCGCGGGCTGCGCTTTGCGGGTGCGCGCACGTGATCGCGCAGTGAGGGCGGTGTTATTGCGTGCCTGGAAATCCAGAGGCGCGGAGCGGTGGTTGATTTCTAGAAGAGGCCGGCCTGGGTTTCTTCGGCCATGTAATCGACGACCGCTTTGAGGTCGCCGGTCTCTTCGAATTTTCTGAGCTGGCGGTCCGCTCCGGTGCCGTCACGCAGGATGGTGTGGATGTAGTTGATGGCGTCGCGGCTTTGCAGGCCGTCGACGACCTCATCGACGAAGTCGAGATATTCGACGATGAGCTCGCGTTCGGGAACCTCGGTCTCTTTGCCGAAGTCGATCAGCTTGCCGTCCAGGCCGTAGCGGACGGCTCGCCACTTGTTCTCCATGATGAGGGCGCGCGAATACTGGCGCCAGTCCTGATTGCGCTCATGAAGGAGGTGCAGCTTGGCGGCGGTGGCCTGGATGAGCGCGGCGATGGCCAGCGTCTCCTCGGCGCGCATGGGGATGTCGCAGACGCGGACCTCGACGGTGTTGAAGAAGGGATGAGGGCGGATGTCCCACCAGATCTTCTTGGCGTTGTCGAGGCAGTTGGTCTTGATGAGCAGGTTGACGAAGCTCTCGAACTCGGCGTAGCTGGCGAAGCTGTCCGGGATGTTGGTGCGGGGAAACTTGTCGAAGACCTTGGCGCGGTAGCTCTTGAGGCCGGTCTTCATGCCGCGCCAGAAGGGCGAGTTGGTGGAGAGCGCGAGGATGTGGGGAAGGAAGTAGCGCATGGAGTTCATGATGCGCATGGCCGCTTCCCTGTCTTCGACGCCGACGTGGACATGCAGGCCGAAGATGAGATTGGCGCGGGCGACGAGCTGCAGGTCTTCGACGACGCGGGCGTAGCGGGGATCGGGATAGATTTCCTGGGCGCGCCAGTCGGCGAAGGGATGCGAGGCTCCGGCGACGAGAACCAGCCCGTGCTCGCGGGCCAGGCCGATCATCTGGCGGCGCAGGTCGTAGAGATCGAGGCGCGCGTCGCCGATGGTTCTGCAGATGCGCGTGCCGACTTCGACGACTGACTGATGCATCTCGGCCTTGACGCGCTCCTCGAGGCGCAGCTTGCCCTTGGCGAGCATCTCGGTGGCGATGTGGGAGCGCAGATCACGCGTGACCGGGTCGACGGTCTGGTATTCCTCTTCGATGCCGATGGTGAAGGAAGGGCGCATACGGGAACAGGGTACAGGGATTACGCTTCAGCGGGTAGTAATTCTGTTGCCGCCTTCACCATTGCGCCCGATTCGCGGTTACGCTTTCTTCGATTTCGCTTTGGCCGGCTTGGCGGCAGGCTTCTTTTTCGACGCAGGTTCGGCGGAGTCGCCGAGCAGCGCCTGGGCTTGCAGAACCGGCGCCGCGGGCGCTTTCCTGGCTTTCTTGATGGCCAGGTCGGCGACGGTCTGGACGATCCACTCGAAGTTCCTGGGGCCGACGGAGTGAAGATCGGCGTCCGGCGCCGGGTTCATGAAGTCGATGGCGAAGGGCACTCCGTTTTCGACCGCGAACTCGACGGTGTTGAGGTCGTAGCCGAGGGCGCGGCAGAGGGCGAGGGCATCTTTTTCCACGCGCTTGAGCAATTTTTTGTCGTAGGCGGGCGGGTTCTGCAGATAGCGCTCGTGGTGCGGGCGGCGCGGGTCATAGGGCATGATGTGCACCTTCTCCTGGCCGACCACGTAACAGCGGAAGTACTCATTGAAGTTAACGGCGCCCTGCAGCGTCATGCAGAGATCGCGGCTCTGGTCGTAGGCGCGGAAGAGCTCTTCACGATTGTGCACGTGATGAACGTCGCGCCAGCCGCCTCCGTCGACGGGCTTGAGGAAGGCGGGAAATCCGACGTACTCGAAGATCTCATCCCAGTTGAGCGGATACTCAAGGTTGCGCATGGAGCGCTCGTTGGTTCCCTCGGGATATTGCTTGTGGGGAAGGATGACGGTGGGCGGGACGGCGACGCCGAGCTTGGCGGCGAGCGAGTAGTTGAAAAACTTATCGTCCGCCGACCACCAGAAAGGGTTGTTGATGACCACGGTTCCATGCAGCGCGGCGTGCTTGAGATAGGCGCGATAGAAGGGGATGTCGTGTGAGATGCGGTCGACGATGACCGCGTAGCCCGAGGGCTTGTCGAGACGGACCGCGCCGGTCTCGACGAACTCCGCCGATACGCCATCGAGATTCATGGAGTTGATGCGCTCGACCAACGCGCCGGGGAAGGTGTTTTCCATGCCGAACAAAACGCCGATCTTCTTCACGTTGCCTGCCTTCTGGGAAAAAGAGTGATCGTGCCGCGGGCCGTGTGCGCGTGATCGAAGGCCCTAACCTCACCTTAGCCCACTTGCGAGGCCGGGCGCAAAAACAATTGGTGCCGCCGGGGCGGGATCAACCCGCCCCGGGTTATGCGCCGGCCGCTTCGCAGGCGCGGATGTATTCAACCACCGCTTCGCTCCAGCCGTCGATGTGGGTCCATGCTCCGTAACCGACTCCGTTGCGGTACCCGGCCACGTTGATGACGTAGCCGCGGCTGCGCGGCGCGGGCACGCGATCGTGCGACTGCTCGTCGGTGATGACGACGAGCCGGTCGCAACCTTCGCGCAGCTCGCCGAGCGCGCGCCCCAGCTGCGTGCCGCTGTGCGGCTGGGAGCCGACGATGGCGTCGCGCAATGCGAATCCGCGACGCGACGGCACGGCCCGGAGATGGTCGGAGAAGGTGTAGATGCTCACCTCTTCGGCAATCTCCCGCAACAGGACCGCGAGGCCCGCGGCGGCATCCATGCGCAGCATCTCGGAGCGTGCCGAGAGCCGCGCATCCATGCTGCCGGAGACATCGACCAGCAGCACGGTGCGGCCCGTGAGGCGGGACTGTCCGTGCAGGCTGGCGAACATGGCCGGCTCGATCCACTGCTCCCACTGCGGCGCGTGACGCGCCGCGGCGATGAAGCGGAAGGGCAGGATGCGATCGACGCGAATGGTCTCCAGGGCCAGCCGCACCAGCTCCGGCTCAACGCCCACCGCCTGCATGTTGCGCAGATTGCGCAACAGGGCGAGAGCGCCGAGACGGTTCTCCTGCAGCAAGGACTCCCAGACCTCGCGCTTCTGCTCGCCGCGCGAGAGGCGAACCTCCCAGGTTTCGGGCGAGGGCAGCTCGCCGTCGATGAGCTGGCGCCAGGTGAGCGCCTGCTCCGCGGTGAGCGGCTTGGCGTGCGTGAGGAAGAGCACGTCGCGCAGCTTGACCGGATTGGCGCGGTCATATTTGGCGAGCGCGTGGGCGTCGAAGCGGGTGAAGGCCTCGGCCAGTCCCTTCTTCACCTGCGCGGCCAGCGGCTGGCGTCCGTCGCGCCAGTAGATGGCGAGGAACTCGGCCAGCTCGTCGGCGCGCTGGATGACGCGAGCCAGGGTGGAGGCGACGAGGCCGCGATGGCTGGCGTGACGCGCCATTTCGCGCACCAGCAGCAGCGGCGCGTGACGGAGCTTCATGCGCTCGCGGGCTTCGATGGCCAGCGCCGCCACCTTCTCCGCAGCGACACGCGGAACCAATGCGGAGATGCGGGCGGCGATGGTCTCGCCGTCCTCGTAGAACTGGTCCTCCCACAGCATGCAGGTGAGAACGGAGCGGCGCAACTGGGCCTCGGCGCCGATTGGAATCGCGGGCGCGCCCTCGTGGGTGCGCAGGGCCGCGCCCGAGAATCCGATATGACTCAGCTTGAGAATGTTGAGGCGTGCCATGACGCCTTCCTTTCAGAGATGCCTTGCGGATGCAATCGCGCCTCCTGTCCGGCATCTTGTTCGGAAAGGAGCGCGATCAGCCTGAGTATCTATTCATCATCCTGCTCAGGCCTGGTGATGCTGACGGCGGCTTCGCCGAATCCGGCGACGGCCTTCGGCTTCTTCACGTCGATGACAAATGCGATTTTCTGCATCTCGTAAAGAGTGGGCGAAAGCTTGTCGAGGAAGTCGGTGCACTGGCTGACGGCGAAGGGCACGAGGCGCGGCTGGTCATAGAAGAACCCGCAACGGACCTCCTCCTCGCTGTCGGCATAGCCGGTCTGGATGTGCGCGTGGCGGCAGGTGCGGCAGAGCGATTCACTGCCGGCCGCCGTTCCGTTGCGCACGGTGAATGTCGTGCTCATACGCGCCTCCTCAGGCACATGGCTGGGCTCATCCTGCGATGAGCGGTGGATGGTTTGCGCCGGGGAATTATTCGAACAGGACTCTGGCTGCTCTCACCCGGAGAGCTTGCACTGCGTTGCCGCAGCTGCGGGAATCGAACCCGCCCCTGCCAGTTAAAGAAGTAACCCTTTCTTACGCCACCGGCGCTGTTACAAATGCAATCTTCGGGGATCGGGCGGCCCGGGGCGGCATCGGGCAGACCAGTCTCTTCTGGCCGATTGGCGTTTCCCTTTCGCCATGCCGTTGCGGAACAGTGGAAGTATCCCGAGCCTTCGCCACCGAAGATGTTGCAACTCCAGGGAAGAGTCGTGCGCGGATTCTACCGCTTCGCCTCTAGGACGAAGCGGCGGACGGCTTCGAACCGTCTCGCCTCGAAAGGCTCACCCGGAAGTATCCGCGCACAGCGCCACTGGAGCTGTTTCTATTCACTGAACGGGGGAACGATCGCGAAGCGGAGATGGTCGTGTCGAGACGAAGTATCCGCTTCCTTCACCACCCGTAACGGTGAAAGAAAGGCTTGAATTCGGATGACTGCTGGGTTTCGCAGAGGGCCGGCGCTGTTACGATTTTGCGACGACAGGAAGGAACCAGCAGGTACCCAGCGCCAGATTATGCGCCGGATTCATCTGCAGACCGAATTGGATTTCGTAGGTCATTGTTTCTTCCTCTGCTCGCAATACAGTGCCACAGGTTGCTGCTGAATAGCAAGTGTCATGTGCGAATTATTTTATTTGTGCCGGTGACAGGCACATATCCAACGCGCATTCCTCAGACAGGTACAGGGGTCGAGATCAAGCGTTTAAGGAAGCGAGAGCCTCTGCAATTCCAAGGCGATGACGTGCTTCAAGGGCTCAAGGTCGTGCTGGATGGTGTGCCAGATCAGACCTTCGTCAACGGCATCGTATTCGTGGCGATAGATGTTTCCTGCGGCTGCTATAGCGGGCCAATCGATTGACAGGTGCCGATCCTTCAACTCAGACGGTAGTCGTTTGACAGCTTCGGAAATAATCTCCAACGCCCGAACTACGGCGTACGTCGTTCTGCGGTCGGCAGCAAAAGCGGTGAAGTCCATCGCCCCCACAAACTCTCGAATCGCATTGATGTTGTCGAGAATGTCCTGCAGCCGTTGCCCCGCGTTCTTAGAAGGCACGGACGGCATCTTTAAGAATGTGATCGCGCAATAGTGGCTTGAGCGTAGTGCGATTTGCGATGTCGGCATTTCCGCCCAGAATCTCTTCGATGTAGAGCTTCACCCGTGCATATTGGAAGAGCCCCATCGGCCGGGCTTCGTCAAGCTCGACGAGGACATCAACATCGCTTTCCGGGCCTGCCTCGCCGCGGGCTACCGAACCGAAGACTGCGGCGTGACCGACACCCAGGCCGCGCAATTCTGCTTCATGCGCGCGCAGCGTACCAAGAGCATGGTTGAGCGAGGCGGCCATTTGACGGCTAGTTTACACCGACAATGCTGCAAACACAGTCCCCTTTGCCCGGAACCATCCGCCACGCATTCGCGTATGTATTTGAGGAGTTCGAGGGTTCGATCGTGGTCAAGTTTCTTTTGTTCTGCGTGCTTCTGGTTTTGTGCTGGCCGGTTGCTCTACTGGCGCTGGTGCTTTATCCGTTTGTCTGGTTGATTCTGCTGCCGTTCCGATTAGTTGGGATTGTGGTTGGCGGCACATTTGAGCTGATTGCGGCGTTGTTCACTTTGCCGGTTCGTCTATTGCGCGCGGTTTGACAGAACCCATGTCCGAAATTCCGGACATGGGGCACCCGGATGCTTGATTCATCCCACGTCTCAAACGCGAGACGTGGGGCATCCGGGTTAAGCGTCAGGTTCCGCGCGGCCAAGGCGTGAGTTGGCGTCCTGCATTCTGCCGGTGGCCGGCAGCACTTCTCCGGTGGCAGGCAATCCTGTGACGGGCATATTGACGTACACGCATTCGTATTCGCCCGCCCTTACCAGGTAGGTCTCGTGAAATATCCCGACCGATCCGTTGCCGCCGACCTTGCGATTGAACTCGGCCCAGGCGGGCAGGTGGGCGAGATCGCGCGCGTGGGCGTAGGCGTGGAGCTGCTCGTATGAGCGCCAGTATTGCACCACCATGATGGTGCGTCCGCTGAGGAACGATTGGGCGTGAAGCAGACCCATCTCCCGGTGGGTGAACAGCTCTTTGAGCATCCGGGGCATGGCGCGTGCGACGGGCAGCCATTTGTGGACCAGGAGCAGGCGATTGACCCGCATCCCGATGAGGAAGACGACGAAATCGCCCTCGATTTTTACCGTGAATCGCCCGTTGTGAATCGCCGCCATCGGAAATCACCTCGATAAAAGGTAATTTACCGGGTTGGCGGATGCCTCGTCTCACGCTGACGGGACGCAGGCGCGGCGGCCTAGAGATACTCGTTCATCATGCGGCCCCAGGTGGGCCAGTCGTGGCTGTTCCAGCTGTCCCAGATGTAAAGGCGGTGCGGGATTCCCTTCTCGCCCATCAGGCGCGCGAGGTATTGATTCTCGCCCAGGCAGTGGTCGTCCCATCCCGAGCAGAGCACGTAGGTGTTGTGGCGGTAGCGGTCGAAGTACCAGGGATCGGCGAGGTTGGG
>Ga0335075_10012310_pt1 | contig 12928 bp, 11 predicted proteins | sample Lox_Sample_24_FD_206723 | JGI IMG/M metagenome (GOLD analysis project Ga0335075, IMG submission 206723) | Soil microbial communities from Loxahatchee National Wildlife Refuge, Florida, United States - Lox_Sample_2.4 | ecosystem: Environmental > Terrestrial > Soil > Wetlands | place: USA... | reverse complement strand
CCCTGCCGTCGCCGAACTCGCTGGTCCTGATCGTCGGGCGCACCCCGGCGCAGCTGGCGCAGAGTCCCGACAGCATTCAGGTGACGTCGGTCTCCACGACGGTGCCGGGAGACCCCGGCAATCCGGATCGCGAGGTCAACCCGCACGGCCTGACCTACATGCCGCCCAACGCGGGCGCCCCGGCGAGCGCCAGCGACCTCATCCTGTCCGTCGTGGCGCTGGCAATCCTGGCGCCGGTGCTGATCTTCATCGCCACCGCGACCCGGCTGTCGGCCGCCCGCCGGGAGGCACGGTTCGCGGCGATGCGCCTGGCGGGCGCCACCCGCGCACAGGTCTCCCTGCTCGCCGCCACCGAATCGACCGTGGCCGGGGTCGCGGGGGTGGCCGCCGGGTTCGGGATCTTCTCCCTGTTGCGCACCCCGGTCGCGGGCATCCCATTCATCGGCGCGCCGTTCTTCCCCTCCGAGCTGTCGCTCAGCCTGCTTGACGTCCTCGTCGTCGCGATCGGCGTGCCGGTGGCCGCGGCCGTGGCGGCCCGGCTGGCGCTGCACCGGGTGCGCATCTCCCCGCTCGGGGTCGCCCGCCGGGCGACGCCGAAGCCGCCGCGGGCCTGGCGGGTGGTGCCGTTGCTGGCCGGCCTGGCCGAGCTCGGCTTCTGGGCGGTGCGCGGCCACCCGGCTTCGATCAGCGGACAGGTTCAGGCGTTCGTGTCCAGCTTCGCGCTCATCCTCGTCGGCCTGTTCATCGCGGGCCCGTGGCTCACCATGGCCGCGGCCAGGACACTGGCCCGGTGGACCAGCCGCCCCAGCACGCTGATCGCCGCCCGCCGCCTCGGTGACGATCCGAGGGCCGCCTTCCGCGCCGTCAGCGGGCTGGTGCTCGCGCTGTTCATCACCACCGTGGCCGTGGTGGCGATCACCACCCAGAACGCCAAGGGCCTCACCCAGTGGGGCAGCGCCGCCGAGGCGAACGTGCTGACCGACCAGGTATCGGCGTCGGAGCAGGTGGCCCAGAACAACGGCCCTGGCGCGAATGGGGGCACCGCGGTCCCGGGGCCGGCCGCGCCGGCCGGGCCGCTGACGGCACAACTGAGCCGGATTCCGGGCGTCTACGGGGTGCTCGTGGTCCGCGCGGACCCGGGGCTGACCATCCCCGGCAGATTCCACGACCTCGGCGTCAATGGCATCACCGGGCAGGTCAGCCCAGTCCCGGCCGGCGTGGTCTCGTGCGCGCAGCTCGCGACCCTGCCCGCCCTTGGCCGCTGCCCGGCCGGGGCGATGGCGGCCGCGGTCCCGGCGGACGGGTTCAACGGCCCCCTGAGCGGCATCGACGCGACCACGCTCACCTGGCCGGCCGCGAACGTGCCCGCCGCGCGACTGGCCACCCTGGGCGTGGACGCCATCGACGTGGGGACCAACGGCAGCACGCCGGCGGTCGAGGAGGCAAGGACGCTGCTCGAGAGCGCACCGTACCCCGGTCGCAGCACGCCGTCCACCATCAGCGACATCGTCGCGCAGGACAACTCCACCGATAACGACTACCAGCAGCTCGCGAACGTGGTGATCCTGGTCAGCCTGCCGATCGCGGGCTGCACGCTCGCCGCGGGCATCGCGGCCGGGCTCGCGGACCGCAAGCGGCCGTTCAGCCTGCTGCGGCTGACCGGCGCCCGGCTCGCGACGCTGCGCCGCGTCGTCGCGCTGGAAGGCGCCGTCCCGCTGCTCTCCGTCGCCGCCGTCGCGATCGGCACCGGGTTCGGCGCCGCCGCGCTGTACGCCTCCGAGGCGGAGCAGCACCCGATGGTCGCCCCTGGCGCCCCGTACTACCTGCTCACCGCCGGCGGGATCATCGTGTCCCTCGGCGTCATCGCCGCCACCTTCCCGCTGCTGCAGCGCATCACCGGGCCGGAGGCCGCGAGAAACGAATAACCGTCACTCGGAGCGGCGCTTACGGCTTCCTGGCGACCGCGGCGTAGCCGGACGTGGGAGCGCGCAGGTTCCCCGCGGCGGGACGCCAGCCGGAAAGCTGCACGAGGCCCGGTTCGACCAGGTCCAGGCCGGTGAAGAAGCGCGCCACCTCTTCGCGGCTGCGCCGGGTCTGCGGGGTCATGACGTTGTCGTTGTAGGCCCGGGCAGCGCGCGCGGCCGCCTCGGCCGCGACGTCACTGGCCGGGTGCGTGATCGCCAGATAGCTGCCGGGCGCGGCGGCGGCCATGAGGTCGGCGACCAGCCGCCATGGGTCGTCGCCGTCCGGGATGAGGTGCAAGATCGCGATCAGCATGATCGCGACCGGCTTGCCGAAGTCGAGAGTCTCCGCGGCCGCGTCCAGGATCTTGGCGGTGTCCCGCGCGTCCATGTCCAGGTAGGCGACCGTCCCCGTCGCGCTGGTGAGTAGCGCCTGCGCGTGGCGCAGCACCATGAGGTCGTTGTCCACGTAGACAACGCGGCAGTCCGGGTCAGCGTCCAGCGCCACCTCGTGCGTGTTGCCCGCGGACGGGATACCGGTGCCGATGTCGAGGAACTGGCGTATCCCGGCTTCCGCGGCAAGGAACCGGACGCAGCGCCCGAGGAACGCGCGGTTGGCACGGACGTTCTGCCGGATACTCGGCTTGGCGCGCAGCACTTCGTCGCCGGCTTCCCGGTCGGCGGCGAAGTGGTCTTTGCCACCGAGCCAGTAGTCGTACACCCGGGCCGGATGCGCGACCGTCGAGTCGAACGGCAGATCCTCGTCATACGGGTCAGTAACCAGCACCTCGCCATACTACGACCGCCTAGCTCAGGGAGCTGAGCTGTCCAGCATCCACAGAGCGGCCATGGGGAGGGCGATCAGCCGGTCGCCGAAGGAAAGCTGCTGTTCTCCCGCGTAGAGCACGATCCCAGCCCGGAAGTGGTCGCCGAGCCGGGTTGCCAGGTGCCGCAGGCCGCGGAAGTCCTCACTGCGGACAGTCTCGGCGGCCTTTACCTCCACACCGATTACGGTGCCGGCCGCGTGCTCCAGCACCATGTCCACCTCCACTTGATCGCGGTCTCGGTAGTGGAAGAGCTGCACGGGCTCTTCAGCCCACGTGAGCTGGCGTGCGACCTCGCCGATCGCGAAGTTCTCCAGCAGTGGGCCGACCGGGGCGGTCGGATCTTTAGCGCGCTCCTCGGACATACCGATGAGCCGACCGCCAAGTCCGGAGTCGGTGACTATCAGTTTCGGCGTGGATATCGCGCGCGTAGTCAGATTCGATGACCACGCTGGGATGCGTTTGATTACGAAGATCAGCTCGAGCAGATCTAGGTAGCGTGACAGCGTCCGCCTTGGCAGTGCGATGTCGTTCGCCATCGACTGGGCGACCGCCAAGGTCCCCATCCGGGCCGCCACGACACTGAGCAAGCGGCGCATCTCGGCTGGCCGCTCGATGTCGGATATCTGCCGGACGTCACGGGTGACCAGGTCGGTCACGTAGGAGTCGAAGAATCTTGCCCGGCGTCGCCCCGGGTCTCGGCGTACCGCCTCTGGGTATCCGCCGCGCAGCGCCCGGGCCACGTAGTCGCGCTTGGTCAGCGAACAGGACGGCATCCTGACGTTCCCGTCGAGCCGAAAGACGGCATTGACGAACCCGTCCGCGGCAGACTCAATCTCTCCTTGCGACAGCGGCCACAATTCAATGGTCTCGCTGCGTCCCGGCAGCGCGTCAGGCAGGTCCATCAGCCCTAGAAGCCGAGCCGATCCTGTCAGAAGGAACCTGCCCGGGCGCGGATCGCGGTCTACCTCACGTTTGATGGCCAGCAGCAGTTCCGGCACTCGTTGGATTTCATCGATCATCAGCAAGCCGTCATGCCGGACGAACGCGCTGGGGTCTGCTTCCGCAGCTGCGCGCACTGCTTGGTCGTCCAAGTACAGCTCGCGCGCGCCAACGGACCTGGCGACGATCAGTTCCGCCAGGGTGCTCTTGCCGACTTGCCGAGCGCCGTTGACCACCACGACGCGTGTATCCTCTAGCGCCTCAATGGTCATCTGCTCGGCACGCCGAACAAACAAGGCAGGCTCACCGCTCATGGATAACATTATCGCAGCTAGAGTGGATTACGTGGCCGATCTGCCGCTGATTATGTGCGCGATCTGCCGTTACCCTCATGGCCGATCTGCCGCAGGCTCCGTGAGCGCTCAGCCGATCGCTTTGTGAGCGACCTGACGTCTGCAAGGCAGAATGTGGCCGCCGCGTGGCGCAGGATGCGCTCTCGAACGCGCTGCTGTTTGGTCCTCCCAGCTCGCTAGCAAACCGCCTAACCATGGCCGTGATTAGCATGTTTACCGCGTTAGTTTGGTAGGTTTCGGGCTGCCAAACAGCTTCGCGGGTACCGACTGCGCACCGGGCAACTGAGGTCAGCGAGGGCGAGCATGCGGGCGATGTGCCGGATACCTCGTGGGTGATCTGCCGCTCACTATTGTGGCGGCTCTTGGTGGCCGGGAGAGGCCGTGAGCGAAAGCACGCAGGGGCGCAACAGCCGGATGACCTCCGCCGGGTCCGCGCTGGCGAGTTCGTCGGACTTGATGAGGTGCCTGGAGACCGTGATGCCGAGAGTGATGGCGCTGATGATGGCGGCCCGCAGGTCCGCGTCGTCCGCGGGGATGGCCTCGGCGATCTGCGCCTGGTAGCGGGCGATGCCGACGCTGGCGGCACTGGCGGCCTCCGGGTTGGTCAGCATCGAGCGCAACAGGGTCAGCGACGCGACCGGCGCGCTCGCCAGCCGGCCGGCGAGCGTCGCGAGGATCTGCTCGGCCGCCTGCCCGGGCGCGCCGCCGAGCTCGGGGACCGGGGCGGCGTCGATCACTCGCCTGAACAGTTCCTGCTTGGACGCGAAGTAGTGCATGACCAGGCCCGCGTCCACTCCCGCGGCGGCGGCCACGGCCCGGATGGTGGTCCGCTCGTACCCGTCGGCGAGGAAGGCCTGGGTCGCGGCGTCGAGGATGCGTGCTTCGGTGCGACGGCGCTGCTCCGCGCGCGAACCGGGCCGGGGAGTGGTCATTGATTCATTCTACGAGCGTTGACCGAGCGGCCCACTTCGCTCTACAGTTGTTCAATGAACGCTTGTTGAATGAACCGCCTGAAAGGAAGGGACGGTCGCATGTCATCCGCCACGCCCGCCGAGGTCCTTGCCCGGCGCCGCCAGGTGATCCTGAGCGGCGATATCGACGGCTTCGCTGACCTGTTCGCCCCCGACGGGGTGATCGAGACGCCCTTCGCGGGGCCGCCAGGGATGCCCTCGCGTCAAGAGGGCCGGGAGACCATCCGCGAGGTCGCGCGCCAGGTCAAGGCGTTGTCGCTGCGGTTCGATGACTTCGAGACAGCGGAGTTTTACCAGACCCTGGACCCGGAGGTAGTGATCGTCGAAGTGCGGGCGAAGGGGACCGTCACCACGACGGGCCGGTCGTTCGCCGCGACGTCCATCCAGATCTTCCGGATCCGGGACGGTCAGATCGTGCTCTTCCGCGACTTCGCCGATCCCCGGGTCCTGGCAGACGTACTCGGGGAACCGCGCCATGGAAGCTGACGTGGGTACCGAGCGCAGGGTCGTGCGGCGGGTGGCGGCGGGCGCGGGCGAGCCGGCCGTTGTCCTCGAGTCGGGGATGAACAACGGGGCCGCGGCCTGGCGGCGGGTCATGCCGCTGCTGGCTCCGCACGTGCGCGTGGTCGCCTATGACCGGGCGGGGCTGGGCGGCAGCGCCCCCGCGCCGGGCCTGGCGACCATCGACCGCCAGATCGACGACCTGACATCGGTGATCACCGGGCTGGCGGCAGGACCGTGCGTGCTGGCCGGGCACAGCTGGGGCGGCGTCCTGGTGCAGCTGCTGGCCTTCCGCCGCCCGGACCTGGTGGCGGGCCTGGTCCTGGTGGACCCGGGGCACGAGGAGATGGAACGCGGACTGCCCGTCCCCGCCCAGCGGGCGATGCGGGTCTTCCGGGTCGTCCGCCACGACGAGCTGCACGATGACGCCCCGGTCACCCTCGCGGCGATCCGGGAACTGCGCGCCGCCGCGACGCCCTTTCCCGACGTGCCCGTCGTCGTGCTGAGCGCGGCCGGCGGGTTCCCGTACCTCCGGCGGTTCCGCGCGCAGTGGACGCGCCTGCAGGCAGGGCTCGCCGCTTCCGCCCCGCAGGGTCGCCATGTCGTCGTCGACCGCACCGGCCATAACATCCCCAGAGACCGGCCCGATGTCGTCGCCGACACGATCCTCGCGGTAGCCGCCCAGGCACGCGTGAGCGGCGGCTGACAGCGCCCGCCACACCGACGGCTGGTGTCCTTCCGATCGTCATGTCCGCGTTGGATTTACTTTCTTCCTGTGTACCTGTGTTTGGCAGACTGGCCGCCATGTGATTGCCACCACATGGCCAACGGAGGTCCGGGATGGACAGCAGGCGCAGTGGAGAACAGCCAGGCCAACGTCAACTGAGCAGGCGCGGGGTCCTCAAGGCAGGACTAGCCGCCGGAGCGGTGGCCGGATCCGGGGCGTGGACCTTCGCGCCAGGCCCGGGGCTGCGCAAGCCAGGCTCACTCCCCTATCCCGCGCTCCCGGCGGGGACGGACACGATTCCGCAAATCGAGCACATCGTGGTCTTGATGATGGAGAACCACTCGTACGACAACCGGCTGGGCATGCTGCGCCGGCCGGGCGCGAACGGGTTCCGGCTGGGCCGCGATGGCCTGCCGACGGCCACGAACCCCTACGCCAACGGCGAGATCCAGCACGCGTTCCGGATGCCCACCACCTGCCAGATCAACACCGTGACGCAGGAGTGGGGCAACAGCCATATCCAGTATGACAACGGCAAGATGGATGGCTTCGTCATCACCAGCGGCGCGGAGTCCATGGGCTACTGGCAAGAAGCGGACCAGCCGTTCTACTACTCGATGGCGCGCCAGTTCCCGATCGCCGACGCCTACCATTGCTCGGTGCTCGGGCAGACGTACCCCAACCGCCGGTACCTGCTGGCCGCGACGTCGATCGGCCAGGTGAACGACACGACCCCGGCCCTCACCGACTACCCGCCGAACGGCACCATCTACGACCAGCTCGACGCGCACGCGATCACCTGGAAGGACTACTACACCGACCTGGCGACCGCGGAGCTTTACCCGCCGCTGTACCTGAAGAACCTCGGGACGAAGGTCGTCCCGATCGCCGGCTTCTTCACCGACGCGGCGGCTGGCTCACTGCCGGCCTACAGCCTGGTAGAACCGGACTACAGCACCCAGTCGGAGGAAAACCCGCAGAACATCGCCGTTGGCGAGCAGTTCGCGGCGAGCGTGATCAACGCGGTCATCGACGGTCCGGCGTGGGAGAAGACCCTGCTCATGTGGACCTACGACGAGCATGGCGGTTACTACGACCATGTGCCGCCGCCCGTCGCTGTCCCTCCGGACAACATCCCGCCCGACGTCCCGTCCGGCGAGAGCGCCTATGACGGCTTCGGTCGCTATGGCTTCCGGGTCCCGTTCGCGATCGTCTCCCCCTGGGCGCGGCGCCAGCACGTCTCACACGCGGTCTACGACCACACCAGCATCCTCAAGCTGGTGGAGACGAAGTGGAACCTTCCCGCGCTGACCTATCGCGACGCGAACGCGGTCGCCCCGCTGGACATGCTCGACCTGCGCCGGCCGTCGTTCGCGGAGCCGCCGCCGCTCGCCCAGCCGCTCGCGGTCACCGACCCAGGCGCACTGGCGTGCAGCGTGACCGGAGCAGGCACGATCCCGCCACCCGGCTCGGTCACCGGGTAAGGCCCGAGTGTGGGGCGCCGGCCGGCGTCCTGGTCAGCAGGTGGGGCTGGCGCTCGGGGGTGAGGTCAGGCGGGAAGGTCCTGGCCCGGCGTTCAGCTCAGCGACGGCCCGGCTCGACAGGACATGGGGGGTCGTCGCGGACGCCACTGGGCGGCTGGTGTGTGGTGCTGGTGATGGCGTGCTCGCGAGTTCCGTCGTCGTGCCAGCGCCGTACATCCACGTCCCGGTGCCCTGAACCACGCCCGGACTGAGCGCGACATCCGGCACCGTCACCACGTGCCCCTGGGTGTCGGTCAGCCGCACGGTGAACGGCCCGGCGCCGGCGCCTGACGACGCGATCCAGTAGTTGTAGCTGGCCTGGACGAGGTTGTCCCAGCCGCCGCCCGATGCGCTTTGCACCTGGACGGAGGCCAGCGGGTTCCCGGTGTTCATCGCCAGCAACGCGAGCCAGTACGGCGACGAGCCCTGCTTGACGAGCAGCGAAATGGGACCCGGCAGCGACGGGTTAACCAGCGACTGGTAGGTGACGTCGATCAGGCCCTGGTTGAGCGGCGCGAGGGCCGAGAACGCCGTCTCACTCAGGTCGATGTGCCCGTCCCCGCAGCCCGGGCACTGGTCGATCACCTCGACGCGAACCGAGCCGTCCGGGCCCTGGACCTCAAGGTAGCCGCCGCACGCGGCGCCGTTGTCGTACTCGCCCGGCGACAGCGCCACGAACAGCCCGTCAGCCGGGGGTGACGGGTAAGAGCAGTTGGGCAGGCTCTGCAGCACGTAGTGGGTCGCGATGCCCGAGACCTCGGCGGCCTGCTGTGCCTGCCCGGGCTGCGCGGCGCCGGCGGCCGAGAGCACGGACGCGCATGCCCGGGTGCCCATGGCCTGGCTCATGCCGACCGCCAGGGCAACCGCTGCCGCCGCGACCGCGACGCCGCCGAAACCGAGTCCCAGCACTGGCCAGCGCCTGGTCCGGCGGCGGTGCCGATGGGGGTGGGGAGCCACGAGGCAAACGCTACGGATAGAGGTCGTCACATGTCCGGCGAACCCGGCAATCGGTAAGAACCTCGCCAATCGGGCCGTGCCTTGTCAGGGCGCTAGCAGGATCCGGCCGGCGACCGGGCCGGTTTCCAGGCGGCGGTGCGCCTCGGCGGCTTCGGCCAGCGGGAAGACCTGGGTCCTGATGTCCACCAGCCCTTGCGAGATGGCGTTGATGGCGCCCTCGGCGGCGGGCTGGGCTTGCCCGGGATGCGCCGGGAAGTAGTAGCCGGAGGAGAATCCGGCGATGGCGAGGCTGCGGAGCCACAGATCGTTGGTCGCCACGGTGTGCTGCCAGTCGCCGCTGGCGTTGCCCACCAGCAGCATCCGGCCCAGCGGCGCCATCACCTGGAGGCTGTCGGTGCGCACCTGGCCGCCGACCGGGTCGATCACGACGTCGAAGCGCTGCCCGCCGAGCGTTCCGAGGAGGTCTTCGCTCGCAATGACCTCGTCGTAGGGCAGGGCTGAGGCCCGGGCCGCGGCCAGCGAGGACCGGCGGGCGGTGCCGGTCACGCTGGCGGCGCCCAGGGTGCGTGCCACGCCGGGGAATGCCGAGGCCAGCCCGCCCAGGGCGCCGTGCACCAGCACCTGCTCGCCCGGTTTGAGGTGCGCCACCGCGGTCAGTGCCGCGTACGCGGTCGCGGCGTTGGGCACGGCCGCCACGGCCGCCGCCGGACCTATCCCGGTGCCGTCCAGGCTGACCGTCAGCGCCGCGTTCGCCACCATCACCGAGGCATAGCCCCCCTCGGCACCGGTGCCCGACAAGGTCACCACCGGCTCGCCGATCGCGAAGCCCGCCACGCCGTCGCCCAGCGCGCGGATGGTGCCGGCCACCTCCAGCCCGGGCACGTACGGCGGCTGCGGCAGGCCAGGGCGGTCCTTGTACAGGCCCCGGCGGATGTAGATATCGATCAGGCCGACGGCGGCGTCGGTGACGTCGATGGCCACCTGGCCCGGCCCGGGGACGGGATCAGGCAGCTCGGCCAGCTCGAGGACTTCTGGCCCCCCGAAGCGGGTGACGACGGCGGCGCGCATGGCCGGGCCTCCTTTACCTGGACCGGATAGAGGTCTTTCAGCGGCTGTGCAACCGAGTCACCCGATGTCGCGCGACGCGCTGGTCAGCAGCCGCCAGGTGCCCGTGTCGCCGAGGAACTTGAAACGCCGCCGCATGTCCGCGCCTGCGGCGGCCGCGTCGGGGAACGACGCGAAATAACCCCGGATGCTGCCGTGGGAGTCGAGGATGGCGAGGACTTCCCGCGCGTTCTCCACCGTCGCCCGGATCTTCGCCTTGTTGCGGATCACGCGGCTGTCGTTTTCCACCGCCGCGATCTCGGCGGGCGGCATCCCGGCGACCTGCGCCGGGTCGAAGCCGTGGAACGCCTCCCGGATGCCGTCCCACTTGGCGTCGACGACGCGCCCGCTCATCCCGGCCTCGAAGACCGAGCGCGACAGGTGCTCGAGGAAGAACGCGGGATCGTCCGGTGCGTGGTCGCGGAGCTTCTCGAATGGGACGGTCAGCGGATCGGCCGCGGCGGTGTCCCCGGACTTTATCCGCGCGACGAGCGCCGTCGCCTCGTCGTGAGTGAGGGTGTTGAGCCACAGTGCGCTGCCGGGGTCCTGCAGCCGGCTGTCGTCGATGCCGCCCAGGTCGACCGGGTCGAATCCGGCGTCCCGGATCAGCTGGGCGGCGACCGGCTTGGCTTCCTCGTCGCCGGACAGGAACATGACCCAGGGCGGCTCGCGGTGGTTGTCGTCTGCCATGATGCTCGCCGAGAGCGAGTTGAAGGCACGCACCCAGTGCGCCCGCGGGAACGCGTCGGCCAGCGACCGCATTGTCACCTGTTGCTGCCTGAACGAGTTGGCCGCGTCGACGATGACGCGGCCGTCGAGCGGGCCGGCTGCCTGCAGCACGTCGGTCACGGCAGGGCCCGGGACGGCCACGAGCACGACGTCGGCGCCCGCCACGGCGCCGGCGGCCGAGGCCGCATGGGCGCGCTCCCCGAGTTCCGCCGCCAGCGCCTGCGGCCGGGCGGCGTCCCGCGCCGCGAACGTGACGTCGTGGCCGGCGGCGTGCCAGAGCCGGCCTAGTGCCGGGCCCACACGGCCGGCTCCGAGAATCGCGATCCGCACCGCTCCTCCTGCCATGACCGGGTCAGCGAGTTGTTCCAGTACAGCATCAGGTGGGGTGCAGACGACCCTTGCACCCACCTGATCAGGCAGTTCCACAAAGCGGCCATCGGGAGAGTAGTTGGCCGGCCTCTGAAGAAGAGCTGCTGCTCTCCGGCCGCCGGCTGACCATCCAAGCCACGGCGAACCTGTGATCGCCAGGCCGGGTCTGCAGAAGTACCCGTTCACCCCGCTCCCTGGCCACGGTCATGCTTGACGGGTAGCTATCAAAGTGATATCACTTTAATAGCCGGAGAACCGGCCAGTTCGGAGTAGTTGGGAAAAGGCAATGTCCGCACAACTGACCCTTGAGGTACCTCCCGGTCGGACGCTCGAGCCGATCGCACCGGCCGGCCACGAGTGGCTCCGGCGAGCATGGCACCAGATCGCCCGGGCCGTTCAGGAGATGAACTATGCCAACCGGCGGCTCGTCGAGGTCCAGGCTCCCTGGGCCGTTGACCCGCAGTGGCACCGGCGGTAAGTCGCGATCATGGAGTCGTTCTCGGGGAAGCTCGCGGTGGTGACCGGCGGCGGTTCGGGCATGGGCCGCGAGCTGACCCGCCAGCTGGCGGCGCAGGGCTGCTCGGTGGCAGCCTGCGACCTGAACCCGGACACCGTGGCCGAGACCGTCGCCCTGGCGCAGGCGGAAACCCCGCCCGGCGTCCGGGTCACCGGCCACGCCTGTGACGTGGCGGAGGAGGCGCAGGTGCTGCGGTTCCGCGACGAGCTGCTCGCCGAGCACGCCACCGACCGGGTCGACCTGATGTTCAGCAACGCCGGGGCCGGCGGCGGGGAGAGTTTCGTGAAAAGCGACCGCGAGGCGTGGGAGCGCATCTTCGCCATCGACTGGTGGGGCGTGTACTACTGCGCCCGCGCGTTCCTGCCGCTGCTGATCGCCAGCGGCGAGGGGGTGCTGGTCAATACCAGCAGCGTGAACGGGTTCTGGGCGTCGCTGGGCCCGGGCATGACGAACAATGCCTACGCCACGGCCAAATTCGCCGTGCGGGGGTTCACCGAGGCGCTGATCGAGGACCTGCGGACGAACGCGCCGGAGGTCCGGGTGGCCTTGGTGCTGCCGGGGCACGTGGGCACCAACATCATCAGAAACAGCTTCATCGCCCAGGGCCTGCCCGCACCTGAGCACATGAGTGACACCCAGGTGGAGGAGCTGATCCCGCCGGACGCGAGGGACAAGTTGGCCCAGGCGGGCCTGGCGCCCGAGAAGGCCACCGCCGAGGACCTGCGCCAAATGCTGGTTCGGATCAGCGACGACTTCCGGGACAGGGCCCCCGTCAGCGCGGCCCAGGCGGCGACCATCATCCTGGACGGGGTCCGGGCGGGGACCTGGCGGATCCTGATCGGCGAGGACGCCACGATGATCGACGAGAGGGTGCGCGCCAAGCCCGAGGCCGCCTACGACTACGCAGAGCTATTCGCCGGCGTGATCCCGGGCAGCGGCGATCAGGCCAGCTGAGCACCACCTGGGCGCCGCCTCAGGAGGAGCACAACCTGTCGGCTGCACCCCTCCTGAGCTGGTAGACCTTCTCCTGGAGCGTCCCTTGATTACGAGCAGCCGCTGGTGGAGCCGCAGCCTTCGCAGACGTAGCAGCTGCCCGCCGGGCGCATCTTCGTCCCGCAGGTGAGGCAGAGCGGGGCGTCGGCGGTCCGGCCCTGTTGCGCCTCGACCAGTTCCGCGGTGCTGTGCGGGGCACCGGAGACGGCCGCCGGGCTGGTCACGTTCGGCAGGGTCGTGGGCGCCGCGGCGGCTGGGGCCGACGACGGTTCCTCAGCAGGATCGGGCTGGGAGACACCACGGGTCCGTTCGGAATAAATGTCCTTTTCTACCGCGGCGGACTGAGCCAGCTCGACCGGATCGACATCATCCCCCTGCGTCGCCGGGTCCTGGCCCGCGAGCTGGGCGGCGCGCTCGGCGGCGGACAGGATGCCGAGGTCGGCGCGCTCCTCGTAGG
>Ga0335075_10012308_pt1 | contig 12929 bp, 11 predicted proteins | sample Lox_Sample_24_FD_206723 | JGI IMG/M metagenome (GOLD analysis project Ga0335075, IMG submission 206723) | Soil microbial communities from Loxahatchee National Wildlife Refuge, Florida, United States - Lox_Sample_2.4 | ecosystem: Environmental > Terrestrial > Soil > Wetlands | place: USA... | reverse complement strand
TAGCCAAGGATGCCAGGATTCTGGATGAACTGGACCACATGCTCGCCAGCGCGCGTGCGGCAGAACACCGGCCCCGCAGAGAGGAGAGCGCCTAGTGCGAAATATGCCCTTGAAATACCGCGTCCGGAATTATCTCCGGATGCTCGGCGTCGAGGCTGTCCCGGTGGGGCCTAACAGCAACCTGCTCGCGATGCATCTCAGGAGCTTGTTTCCGGCGTACGGAATCTCATGCGTTCTTGACGTGGGCGCACAGATTGGCGACTACGGGCTATGGTTGCGCCGAAATGGCTACCGCGGTGATATCGTGTCGTTCGAGCCTGTGCGGGCGAATTTCGAACGCCTGGCTCGCGTTAGTGCGGGCGATCCCAGCTGGCACTGCGTTAACTACGCGCTCGGAGCAGAGAATAAAGTAGCTTCGATTAACGTCTCTTTGCTCACGCAGTTCAGCTCCTTCCGGACGCCGAATTCAGCGGCACGGGACATCTTCGGCGAAGCTCCTGCTGTGCAGCGGTCGGAGGAGGTGGAGATTCGCCGGCTGGACACCGTGCTGGATACGCTGCCCGTCAACGGCCGCCGCGACAGGACCTACCTCAAGCTCGACACGCAGGGCTGGGATCTCGAGGTCCTAGCGGGCGCGCAGGGCATTCTGGACCGCATCATCGCACTTCAGACCGAGGTCGCCGTCCAGCCGATCTACGCGGCGATGCCCATGATGGCGGACTCGCTCGCCGCGATCGCCGAGCGCGGCTTTGCTCCGTCCGGCTTCTTTCCTGTGAACCTCGACCAGAGGTCGGTCCTCGTGGAACTCGACGTCGTCGCTGTCCGCCCGGCGGCCTGCGCGAGCGACGGTGGTCCTGCTCATCCCGCGGATCTCATGGCTCTAGCCGACGGTACAGGCGCCAGGCAAAGGCCGACGCCCGGTAGCTCCTGGCTGTCATCGGCGGCCCGGATCCGGCTAGCCAGGCGGCCACGGCGGGGGCATCGGTGTGAGCCGTGACCTCCAGCCGCGGCAGCGCCAGAATCCGGTCCGCCGAATGGCTGAGCGAGTTGCCAACAGTGCAGGCGGAGTCAAAACCCGCTTCCTGTACTTGCGGAAGGATCTTCCGGCGCCAGTATCCATGCGGGTACGCGAAGCTGCGGATGGCGTGCCCGAGCGCCTCGGCCAGCAGGGTGCCGCTGACCAGCAGCTCGCGCCGTACCTCCGCGGCCGGCAGGACGTCCATATGACGGTGGGTATGCGAGTGCGCGCCGATCTCCACGCCGGCGGCTTCAAGTCCTGGCAGGTCGGTGCTGTGGAGCATGCGCGCGGGCGGCAGCGTGCTTTCGCGGCGCCAGTCGGCCAGCGCGCCGGTGGTGACATAGAGCGTGCAGGGCATCTTCCGCTCGGCCAGCGCCGGAAGGGCGGTGTCGGCGAAGTCGGCGAAGCCGTCATCGACGGTGATGAGCACGGCCGCCGGAGGAAGGCTGGCGGTTCCGCGCAGGCCGTCGGCATAGTGCGAGACGGTGAGGGGCTGGCGGCCGCTGGCCCTGATCGCATCCAGGTGAGCGGCGAAGGCCGCCGGAGTGACGGTGTACGGAGCGATCCAGTCCGGCGGGTCGGCACAGACGGAGTGATAGACCAGGATTGGCGTTTCACTCTTCGGCGTGCGTTCATCCCGTTGCGTGCCGCCCGGTCCAGTCTCCACTCGCGTCATTGTGACAACTGCCAACTGCCGTCCGGGCGGCGCGCCCCGCGGCTGCGCAGTCGGCTGACGCCGTAGGCCAGCGGGCCGAAAGCCAGTCCCCGTCGCTCACGCCAGACAAGCTCGCGTGGCCAGGAACTTCCGGCACGCGCATTCCGGGGGGAAGCCGGATGGAAGGCGTAGCGCAGACCGGGCGGCGCGAGGCGCACGGCCTGGCCGACCATGGCGGGATGATCCGCCAGGGCGCTCGTGAGATAGGCACCCAGTCCTACCCCGTAGCCGTACGTCTGGTTACGGAGCGACGCCAAGTCCCGTCTGTGCTGATGCCAGGCCAGCGCGGTGGGCTGATAGACCAGGGAGCATCCGGCGGCCAGCACCGAGAAGAAGGCAGCGAGATCATCGCCGCCACGGGCCATAGTGCCCGTTCCCGTCGCCGGATCGAAGCCGCCGAGCTCCCGGAGGCGGTCCGCGCGGAAAGCCATGTTGGCGCCGGAGCCGAGCTTGCCGACCGTAAAGGGGAACAGCGGATCCGCGGGACGGTGCGCGCCGCAGTTGACCAGCCGCTTGTCGAAGCCCTTGCCGAAATGACCGTGCGTTTCCAGCAGGACCTGTGCCTGTGTCTGCAGTTCGGCGGGCATGATCAAACCAGTAACGCAGGCCACATCGGGGGCGGTCCGGAAGCCCTTGGAGATTTCGGTCAGCCACTTCCCGTCCAGTTTCACGTCATCGTCGGTGAATGCGACGATGGCGCCTGCTGCCTGCTCCAGCCCGCGGTTATGCGCGGCAGCCAGGCCACGCCTGGGCTCGCGCGCATAGCGGAGGTTCTCCTCGCCCCGGTTGCCCACTAGCGACGCCGTCGCAGTTGTCACTGGATCGTTGTCCACGACCACGATTTCGTAGTTCGGGTAATCCATGCGGGACAGGGAGTCCAGGCACGCCGCGAGCGATCGGGGCCGTTCTCGCGTCGCGACCACGACCGAGATGAGCGGAGCGTCAGCTGCCGGCGGATCGGCTGGCAACCCATCAGAGCCATCAGAGCCATCAGAGCCCTCGGAGGTGAGGCGGGAGCGAATGCTCGTGCCGAGCAATGCCCACGCTGCCTCGGCACACGACGAGGCGTCTACCGTACCCGCCGGGGCGTCGACGACGATGGTCCCGACTGGTACCGCGTGCAGGCGCACGAGAACGAGTGCCTGGCATGCCCGGCCGCCTTCCCCGGGTGCGGCAACCGACATATGCGTCACAGTGGCTGGCTGAGCCAGCTCGATTTCCGCCACGGTGACGGGCGCGACCAGGTCCGCCATGGAGGCCGTCACGGCAGGGCCGCCCTTACCGAAAGCATCGCACCGCGCATGGCGGCCCACTGCAGGGAGTGCTGGATGCCTTGCGTGATTCTGTATTCCGGCTGCCAGTCAAGCAGCCGCCTGGCACGGTCAATGCGAGTGTAAGCTCCGGCGATATCGCCTGGCCGCCGCGGGGCGTTTTGCGCCTGAATCGGAGTACTTGCCACGCTGTTGAAGGCGTCGAGCAGTTCGCGGACCGTAGTGCCGACACCGGTGCCGAGATTAATGACGGTGGAGGTGTTCGCTGACAGCACGGCATCGAATTCCTTGATCGCCGCGACGTGAGCGGTAGCCAAGTCCCAGACATGAATATAGTCCCGGATACCCGAGCCATCCCTCGTCGGATAATCGGTTCCGGTTATCCGGAACGGGGCATGCTCTTCTTGAGCCTGCATCATCTTGCCGAGCGCGTGCGTGGGCTTTGGTACCTGCAGGCCGGTGCGCATCTTCGGGTCCGCGCCAATCGGGTTGAAGTACCGCAGGGAAAGCACGCGGATCGGTTGCGTAGCGGCAATATCGGCGAACATCGTCTCACACATTGCCTTACTCCGCGCGTACGGGCTTTGCGGGTCGATGGGAGAGTTCTCGTCAACCGTGAGGTCGGAGCCTGCGCCATAAATAGACGCGGATGAGCTGAACACCAGTCGCTCGCACCTGTTGCGCAGCAGCCGCGCGACAAAGGTCAAGCTGTTCGCGACGTTTGCCTGGTAATACCGTACGGGATCGGTGACCGAATCAGGGATCGTGATCAGGGCCGCGCAGTGGATCACGATTTCGATGTCCGGATTCTCGGCGAAGACGCGATCGACCGCTTGCTTATCGGCGATATCACCCTCATAGAAGACTCGGTCCTCGGCGAACTCCCGCCTGCCAGTTACCAGGCTGTCAAGGATCACGGGGGCGATTCCGGCGTCGCAGCAGGCCGAGGCGATTGTGCTGCCGATGTAGCCGGCACCGCCAGCGATCAGGACCTTCAACGCCCGTACCCTCCGCTCATCGCGTCAGCGCCCAGCGCAGCGCCCGGACAACGACCTGCTGCTGGTCGCCGGTGATCTGCGGGTAGATGGGAAGGGACAGGAGCTGGCCGGCAGCCGTCTCCGCCACCGGGAAATCGCCGGCGCGATAGCCGAGGTGGCGGAAGGCCGGATGCAAGTGCACCGGTACCGGATAGTGGATCGCCGCCTGTATCCCGTAGTCATTGAGCGAGGCCAGCACCCGGTCCCGGTCCGGGACCTGGATCACGTACTGGTGCCATACGTGGGTATTGCCGCGTGCCGTCTGCGGAAGAACTATGTCGCCGGTGTCCGCGAGTAGTTCGTCGTATCGCGCGGCTGCACGGCGCCTGGCCTCATTCCAGTCCGCGAGCCGCCGGAGCTTGGCGCGCAACACCACGGCCTGCAGGCTGTCGAGCCGGGAGTTGAACCCCAGGGTCAGATGCTCGTAGCGACGTTCGCTGCCGTGATCGCCGAGGAGCCTGACCTGCTGTGCCAGGCCGCCGGATGTGGTGAGCACCGCTCCGGCATCCCCGTAGGCGCCGAGATTCTTTCCCGGGTAGAAGCTGACGGCTGCCGCCCGCCCGAGCGCGCCCGGCGGCAGCCCGTTCTGTACCGCTCCGTGAGCCTGCGCGGCGTCCTCGATCACTGAAAGCCCTCGCGCCGCTGCCACGGCGCAGATCGCGTCCATCGGCGCCATCTGCCCGTAGAGGTGGACCGGGATGACCGCGGTGGTGTTCGAGCCGATCGCGGCTTGAGCCCGGACGGGATCCAGCAACAGCGTGCCGGGATCAACATCCACGAGGGCAGGCCTGGCGCCGGCCCGGGCCACCGCGCCGGCGGTGGCGATGAACGTGTTGGCGGGCAGCAGGACCTCCGAGCCTGGCGGCACGCCCGCGGCTCGCAGCGACAATTCCAGCGCGTCCGTGCCGCTGGCGACGCCGACACAGTGCGGCACCCCGGCGAAGGCGGCGTAGTCGCGTTCGAAGGACCGGACGTCCTCGCCCTTGATGAACTCCCCGCTGGCCAGGACCCGGCTGAACCCTGACTCAATCTCTTCGGCCACTTCCGCGTGCGCGGCGCGTACATCGACCAGCGGCACCACCCCGCCAGTGACCAGCTGGCTCATGGCGCCTCCGTGAGTAGCGGAACCGGCGCTGGGCGCCGCTGCTGGTGCACGCCGGGGAAGGGCCCGGCCTGGCTGTGAATCCGCCGGTCAGCGGACCTGATCTCGTCAAGAAGTACCGGACGGCCCAGCCGCCGGGATAGGTCGGCGGCCTCCACGGCCTCCACGACGGCGAGGCCGTTCTGGCCGTCGGTGAGCGGGCGGTTGCCGGTCGCGATGCAGTCGACGAAGTGCCGGTCCTGCACGCTCAGCGGTTCATCCGCCGAGACGAACGGCACGACGATATCTCCCCACCGGTAGGACATTGGCGGCTGGGTGAGATCGTCATCATCGGACGGTGGGCAGACGCCTTTGTCCAGGACCCGGATTCTTTCGTCGGGGTCGAGATCGTCGTAGACCGCCATTTTCTTGCTGCCCACGACGGTGACCCGGCGCACCTTGCACGGGTCCAGCCAGCTGACATGGATGTTCGCGGACAGGCCGCCGTCATCGAAGCTGTCGTCATAGAACAGGCGTAGGTAGGCCACGTCCTCAAAACGCGGATGGGCGTGCCTGGACGCCCACGTGGTGACCGCGACCGGGCGCCGGCCGAGCACGTAATTGATGATGGAGATGTCGTGCGGGGCGAGATCGAGGATGACGTTCACGTCGTTCTGGTAGAGCCCGAGGTTCAGCCTGGCGCTGTCGATGTAATAGACCTCGCCGAGTTCCTGGCTGCGCACGATTTCCCGCAGTTTCCGGACGGCCGGGTTGTATTCGAAGGTATGGCCGACCATGAGAAGCACGCCCGCGTCTTGCGCGGCGCGTACCAGCATCTGGGCCCCCGCGCTGGTGGGGGTCAGGGGCTTTTCCACGAGGACATGCTTGCCCGCCCGGATCGCCGTCAGCGCGATATCCGCGTGAGTACTGGGCGGAGTTGCCACCACGACAGCATCCGCGTCAGCGAGGGCCGGGCTCAGATCCGGAAAGCAGCGGGCCGTCCGGTACGTTCGGGTGAGGTTGCGCAAACGGTCTTCCCGCCCGTCCACAAAGACGACCTCGCCCACCCCTTCTGTCGAATGCAGAACACGAGCGTGCTTGGACCCCCAGTAACCGCACCCTACCAATGCAATGCAGAGGCCGTCCTTATCGGAGGATTTCATTAAGTCAGCCCGCCCCGATCGGTAATTGTCAATGATGGTTAGCGGGCGCATCGCCCCCCGTTCTTGATCACTGAACGTAGTGCGGCCCGCTGGCCACCGCAATCCTCATCTGACGTAGTGACATTCGGTCCCGTGGGGGACGGGGAATGTCCCGGAATAGGCGATAGCGATATCACCGGTGACTGACCTGAAACTGATCGTGCACATGCGGACGCGTCAAAGCCACCGCCTCTAGCGTCGAGTGGACTCCTAGCTTCCCCATCAGATTCTGCAGATGAGTCCGGACCGTGTTTGGTGACATTTGCAAGTGCGCGGCCATATCACGGCGCCCGTTGCCTTCGGCGAGGCACTTCAGGACCTCCCGTTCCCGCGGGGTGAGCGCGGCGAGCAGCTGATTGCCGTCGTCGTCCTTTTCCGGGTCAGCGCCGCGCAGCAGCAGCCGCAGCACGGCCCCCGTCTGCTCCGGGGACAGCCACGTCTCGCCGCGGGCCACTGCGTGGATGACCTGGCGCAGGCGGTCGAGCGATTCATCCTTGGCCACCCAGCCGAGGACTCCTGCCCTGAGGGCTCGCACGATGCGCTCTGGTTCCGATGACTGGCTGAGCATGATGACCTTCGGTCCCCCGCCGGCCTCGGAACGCTCCTCGCACACCCGGAAGGCCGCGTCTCCGGGGAGGTCCGCGTCGAGCAGCACGACGTCGGCCAGACTCGCCTCCAGCACGCGCGGGGATGGCGCGCGGTCGTGCAATGCCGCGACGACCGTCATGTCGTCCTGAGTGTCAAGCCAGGTCGCGAGAGCATCAGCGAAGATCAGGTCCTGGGCGATGACGAGGACCCTGAACACCATGCGAACAGCCTGCCGCCCCGGGCGTCATCGCTGAATCCCAGGTTGCCGTGGTGCCGCTACGTCGAATGGAGGAGAGCAACCACTAGTCCGTTCGGAAAATCAAGATCATCATCCCGAACGTACGCGTGTGACTCCCCAGCCCCGCCTGCTCAGCGGCGGGCCAGCCGGGAGAACACGGACCCGAGGACCACGACCGGGATCAGCCAGCCGAACCCGACGTGGCCGGCGTGCGGGGCGAAGCCCTGGGACTAGCGCCAGCCGTAGCGCTGATGCAGCCGGACCCTGACCCGCTCGAACGGCTCGCGCGGCAGGGCCGCCGCCTCCCGGCGCATGCCGCCCTCGCGCACCCGGATCACCCGGTCCAGGTTGACCCAGGACGGCCGGTGCTCGCCGTCCCACGCGCCCGCGCCGATGGACACATAGTCGCCCCGGCCGTCGTGGTCCTTGCTGGTGAGCTGCACGGCCAGGAAGGTGCCCGCCGGTTCGACGGCCACCACCAGCACCGGCCGGTCCTTGCCCCGTCCGTCGTTCTCCTCGAACGGCACCCAGGTCCAGACGATCTCGCCGGGATCGGGGGCCCCGTCCGTTCGCGGCGAGTAGCTCATCCGCACCCGCCCGATGCGATGCGGGTCAACCTCCATGGTGGCGTTCGGCCCGAACTGGCCAGGCGGGGCCTCCGCGTACGCGCCGGACGACCGCGACCGCCCCCGGCGCGCCGGCGCTGGCGGCCGTCCCCGCCCGGTCACGGCCCTGAACAGATCCCCCAGGAACCCCATGCCGCCACAATAACCGGATCGACCGCATTGCCGGGAGAGTCACCTGGCCGTACCTCAGCCGGCTAACCAGGCTGCTCTGAGCGCAGACTGGCAGAGTGGCCATAACAGGAGGACGGCGATGACGATCCATGATCGCCCGGAGAGGGGGCGCCGCATCCGGCGTGCGATCGGGGCGGGCAAGCAGAAGTACTCCGGTTCATCAGCCGATGTTCTCTGGCGCCGGCTCAATTCAGTGGATTTCCTGAACCAGGGCATGACCTTCGCCGGCACGCTGCTGTTGTGCGCCTTCCCGTTCCTCATCGTGGTAGATGCGCTGGCCGGACAGTCGACGGCCCGCGCGCTGGGCCGACGCCTCGGCCTTGACCGGCAGGCCGCCAGCGACGTCGGGCACCTGTTCGCCTCCTCACATGCCACGGTCGCCAGCGTCACCGGGATCGCCTGGGTCTTCCTGGTCCTGAGCGGGTATTCCCTGGCTGCCTCGCTTCAGGGGCTTTACCGCCGGGTTTTCGGGCTGGACAGCCGGACCGCCAGAGACGCGCCCCGCGCGTTGATCTGGCTGGTGCTGTTGGTGGTGTGGCTGTTCGCGTCGGGCCTGGTAGGGCCGCGGGTGCGCGCAGGCGGGCCGGTCGTGTTCGCGGTCGTCGGCCTGACGGTGTTCACCTTGCTCTGGTGGTTCTCGATGTGGCTGCTGCTGGCCGGAAGAATCCCCTGGCGGAGACTGCTTCCGTCCGCCGTCGCCACGGGCGTGTGCTGGCTGGGCATGGAGGCAGTCTTCGCGGTCGTCTTCTCGGGCATGGTCACCTCGGACCAGGACGAGTACGGGCCGATCGGGACCGTGTTCGCCCTCATGTCCTACCTGATCGCGATCGGCGTGGTGGTCATCTTGGGCGCGGTGACCGGCCTGGTGTGGCAAGAGCGGGGCTTGTCGTTCCGGGTCGCGGTCACGAAACTACGGCCGAACCGGAATTGAGCAGATCCGCCGGGAGCTGCGCCGGGCCTTACTGGCGGGTCAGGTTGGCGCCGCCGCCGCGCAGGACGTACTTCTGGATCTTGCCGGTGGCGGTCTTCGGCAGCTCGTCGACGAACGTCACGGCGCGCGGGGCCTTGAAGTGGGCCAGCCGCTCGCGGACGAACGCGATCAGCTCCGGTTCCGTCGCCGGCTCAGCAGGGCGCAGCACCACGAACGCGTGCGGTGTCTCGCCCCACTGCTCGCTCGGCACCCCGACGATCGCGACCTCCGCCACGGCGGGGTGCCGCAGCAGCGCGCCCTCCACCTCGACCGACGAGATGTTCTCGCCACCGCTGATGATGACGTCCTTGATCCGGTCCCTGATCTCCGCGTAGCCGTCGGGATGCACCACGGCGGCGTCGCCGGAGTGGAACCAGCCGTCGCCCATCGCCCGCTTGGTCGCCTCGGGGTCGTTGTAGTACCCCTCCATGACCACGTTCCCGCGCACGGTGATCTCGCCGAGCGTCTCCCCGTCGGCGGGCACCTCGTTGCCCTCGGCGTCGACGACCCGGAGTTCCCCCGAGGTGAGCAGTTCCACACCCTGCCGGGCCTTGACTACCGCGCGCTCGGCGGGGGACAGGCCGGCGTGCTCGGGCAGCGGGGCGCAGACGGTGATGAACGGCGCGGTCTCGGTGAGGCCGTAGACGTGCGTGACCTCCCAGCCGAACTCACCCTCGAGCCGTTCGATCGTGGCGGCGGCCGGCGGCGCTCCCGCGGTGATGACGCGCACCCCGGGCACCACCTCCCCGCGGGTCTCCGGGGAGGCGTTGGCGAGCGAGATCAGCACGGTCGGCGCGGCGCACATCAGGGCGACGTGCTCGTCGCGGATCAGCCGGAACACGGTCGCCGGCTCTACCTTGCGCAGGCAGACGTGGGTGCCGGCGGCCGCCGTGACGGTCCAGGTGTAGGTCCAGCCGTTCGCGTGGAACATCGGCAGCGTCCACAGGTACCGCTCGCCGACCGCGATCGGCAGGTGCAGCAACGTGCCGATGGTGTTCATCGCGGCGTTCCTGTGGGTGATCATCACGCCCTTGGGCCGCGCCGTGGTGCCGCTGGTGTAGTTGATCGTGAGCAGGTCGAGCTCGCTGATCTCCGGCCGGGTGAAGCGCGGCTCGGCGACGGCGATCGCCGCCTCGTAGTCCAGCCACCCGTCACGCGTCCCCTCGAACGCGACGAAGTGCCGCACCCCCGGCATCTGGTCCCGGACGGCGTCGACGTCCGCCAGGTAGTCGCTGTGCACGCACACCACGGTCGAGCCGGAGTGGTTCACGATGTAGACGAAGTCGTCGCGGGTCAGCCGGTAGTTGACCGGGACCAGGACGGCGCCGAGCTGCGGCACCGCGTAGAAGGACTCGAGCTGCGCGTGGGTGTTCGGCGCGATGGTCGCGACCCGGTCTCCTTGCCGGACGCCGAGCCCCTGCAACGCGGCCGACCATCGGTCGCACCGGTCGAAGAACTGCTCGTACGTCAGCCGGAGGCTGCCGTCGACGACAGCCTCGCGCGCGCCGTGCAGCCGGCGGGTACGGCGGGCGAAATCCAGCGGGGTCAGCGGCGTCTGCATGTTCGGCATCATGCCAGCGCAGGGGGGTGCCGTCCACCGCGGCATCAGGTCGCGATCACGCAGCGAAACGAAATTGATTGCGGACAGTAATGATAGATGTAATTCGAATTACCCTTGTTGACGTTAATACCGGACTGATTGAGAATTGCGTAGGTATGGCACGGTGCGTGGCCGCGCCTGGGATGCTTGTGAGGCAATAAATAACCCCCCCCGCCCCGCAGGAGGATGCAGGTGACTACCACAGGGTCTCGGGCTGACGCGACTCCGCCCGCTAGTAGCCGGAACCTGTTTGTCAGGAACGCGACCGGTCTCGTTCGCGAACTGAGCGCGTTCGACGCTTTTAACCTGGTCTTTTCAGCCGTGCTGATCCCGGTAGGGATCACCGAGGTAATGGCTTTTGCGCCCACGTTCTGGCCGCATGCGAACATGCTGCTGGCGTTCCTGTTCGCGACGCCCCTGGTGGCGACCTGCGGACTTGTGTATCTGTACTACACCGTTATCATGCCGCGATCGGGCGGAGATTACGTCTGGGTGTCGCGGACGCTAAATCCGTTCCTCGGGTTCTTCGCGAACTTCTCGCTGACCTTCGTGTTCCTGACCTGGATCGCGTTCAATTTCACGTACATGCTGAGCGTCATGGGGCCGGCCGCGGCCTACGTGGCGGGCATCCACTCGTCGGCCATCACCTCGCCGAGCAAGGGCGAGATAATGATCATCGCGACGGTACTCACCGCGATCTTCACGGCCGTCATGGTCCTGGGCGTGCGGGTGATCGCCCGGTACATGTTCGTCGCCTTCGTGGTCGTGTGGCTCGGCATGATCGCCTGGCTCATCGCCATGGCCGTCGGCAGCCACGGGCACTTCGTGAACTCGTGGAACGCGCACTCCGGCACCACGTACGGCGCGGTGCTCGCGCAGGCCAGCCACCAGGGCTTCAACGCGGGAGGCGCCATCGGCTGGGGCGCCACCATCTTCGCCATGATCTACTGCTTCCAGGTCTACACGGGCTTCCAGTGGACCGGGTACTTCGCCGGTGAGATCCGCAACGTCCGGCGCACGGCCACCACGTCGATCCTCGGCGCGCTGCTGATCTCGGCGATCGGCTACGTGCTCGCGACCGCCTTGATCTACAAGTACTACGGCTTCGACTTCTTCGGCGCGGTCGTCTTCAACGGGCTCGGCGGCGGCTCGGCGCACTGGACGCTGCCGTTCCTGCCCTACCTGCCCGCGATGGTCAACTTCCTGCCCGGGCCGGCGTGGCTGCTGACATTCGTCGCGCTGTGCTTCGTGCTGGCCATCATCTGGTGGACGCCGACCGGCTTCATGATGGGCACGCGGAACATGTTCGCGTGGTCGTTCGACCGGCTCGCGCCCGAGAAGCTGACCCAGGTGTCCGACCGGTTCCACACCCCGGTGATCGCCACCATCACGATCGGCTGCGTCGTCGAGTTGCTCAACTACCTGACCATCTACCAGGGCCTGGGCAACTACCTGCTGAACGTGATCGCGGTGATGGGCGTCGCCTTTATCATCGTGTCGATCTCCGCCGCGGTCGTGCCGTGGCGGCGCCCGCAGATGCACGCGCAGGCGCCGGGCTGGGCGAAGCCCAAGCTGCTCGGCGTGCCGGTCATCACGATCGTGGCGGCGATCTCCGCGATCTCGTGGGGCTTCGTGATCTACGTGGCCTTCCACACCGGGTTCGGCGGGTCGTTCGGCTTCAAGCCCATGATCGAGGCCTTCACCGCGCCGCTGATCGGCGTCGTGTACTACATCGGCGTCCGGCTGTACCGGCGCCACCAGGGCATGCAGCTCTCCCAGGCGTTCGCGGAGATCCCGCCGGAATGACGGAAGGCAGCACGACGGAAGGCAGCACGACGGAAGGCAGCACGACGGAAGGCAGCACGGCAGACGCCGCGGCGGCGGCCGGCGATCCGGGGGGTTTCGCCGGCCACCAGAGCGCGGACCGGGTGGAGAGCGGGCAGGAGCCTGCCATGGTGGCCCAAGGGCGTGCCATCGTGGCAGCGGCCGCGGCCCGCTCCATCCCGGTCCGTCTGGTCGGCGGCGTGGCGATCTGGCTGCGCGCGTCGCCGGCGGCCCGGGCGGCGCTCGGCCGCACCTATCCGGACATCGACCTGGTAGCGCACAAGCGCCAGTCGCGCGCGCTGCGGTCGGCCCTCGAGGAGGACGGCTTCGAGCCGGAGCGGGTGTTCAACGCCACGCACGGCGCGCGGCGGCTGCTGTACCACGGCCCTGGCGGCTGGCAGATCGACATCTTCCTCGACACCTTCGAGATGTCCCACACGCTGGACCTGGGCGCCAGGCTGGAAGCCGACCCCGAGACGCTGGCCGCCGCCGAGCTGCTGCTCACGAAGCTGCAGATCGCCGAGGTCAACGCCAAGGACCTGTCGGACACGGCGATGCTGCTGTGGGATCACGAGCCGGGCGACGCCG
>Ga0335075_10012306_pt1 | contig 12930 bp, 12 predicted proteins | sample Lox_Sample_24_FD_206723 | JGI IMG/M metagenome (GOLD analysis project Ga0335075, IMG submission 206723) | Soil microbial communities from Loxahatchee National Wildlife Refuge, Florida, United States - Lox_Sample_2.4 | ecosystem: Environmental > Terrestrial > Soil > Wetlands | place: USA... | reverse complement strand
GTGTTGGCGATCGCGACGGCGATCCAGCCAACCTGCGCGACGGTGATGGTGCAGGCATACGTCAGGCAGGCGGAGCGCCGGCCGGGGTCCTGCTTGGCGGCGCGCAGCCACTGGATCACCATCGCGACGCGCATCACAACATAGCCCGCGACCAGCGCCCGATTGTTGACGTGCTCGCCGCCCAGGATCGAGGCGTAGACCTGCGGGATGCCCAGCGCCAGCACCAGGACGCCGACCATCTGCAACATCGTGGTCAGCCGATACACCCAGTCATCCGTGTCGTACGCCGACGCGAACCAACTGAAGTTGATCCACGCCCAGCAGACGGAGAACGTGGCGAACAGGAACCCCGCCACCCCGGCGCCGGCGTGACCGGCGGCCAGCGCGTGCGCCAACTCCGACGCGGCGACGCCGAAGGCGATGACGAACGTCAGGTCGAACAGCAATTCCAGTGGCGTCGCCACTCGATGCGGCTCGTGCGGGTCGCGGCCGGCCATCCGCCGCAGTCGATGGCCAAGTGCCGCGTCGGGCTGCTCGCGTGCGGGTTTGCTCACCCGGATATTCTCGCCCGCTGCGCGCGCCCCGGCGGGGGGGCGTCTGTACGATCCTCCCCATGCCGCTGGTCAGTGGAACGACGGCCGCTGGGTTCAATATCGTTCGGCCACTCGGGTCCGGAGAGAGCATCGAGCTCTATCTGGCCTCGCACCCGAGGTTGCCCCGGCAGCAGTTGCTCTACCTGATATCGGCGGAGGTTTCGGCCGACCTCGACTACCGCATTCGGTTCAACGAGGAGTCTGACCTCGCGGCGGGGCTATCGCACCCGAACATCGTCAGCCTCACCGACCGCGGCGAGTTCGAGGACCAGCTGTGGGTTTCGACGGACTACGTCGAAGGCGACGACGCGGCCCGGTTGCTGGCCGACAGCTACCCCGACGGCATGCCGCCGAAGCTGGTGATCGAGATCGTGTCCGCGATCGCGGAGGCCCTCGACTACGCCCACGACGAAGGTGTGCCGCACCGCTACGTGAATCCCAGCAACATCTTCGTCGGCAATTCGCCATCGGGCAGACGTCGAATTGCGCTGGGGGGCTTCGGTGTAGCGCGCCGCCTCGGTGAAACCAACACCCTGACCCGCGCGGGCATGTTCATCGGGACCGCGTCCTATACCGCGCCCGAGCAGCTGATCGACGAAGCGGTCGACGGGCGGGCCGACCAATATGCACTGGCGGCCAGCGCTTTTCACCTGCTGACCGGATCGCCGCCGTTTGCACACTTCAATCCCGCGGTGGTGATCAACAAGCACCTCAACGACGAACCGCCGCGGCCGAGCGATGTCAGGTCCGATCTGACCGACTTCGACGCGATCTTCGGCCGGGCCCTCGCCAAAGATCCGGTTGACAGGTTTCGACGCAGCCGGGAATTCGCCAAAGCGCTCGAGGCGACGGGGGGTACCCGCTCGCACTTCCTGGGCGCGTCGGCCTTCCTCGAGGCGTCCAATCACGAGGCGTCCAATCACAAGGAAGTCGAGGCTCCGGCTTTCCTCGCCACCCGAACGAACGACGCGGCGCCGCCAACCCAACCGGCCGCCCCCGTCACGCCCGATGTGGTGCCACCGCCGACCGCGCCCGCACCAACACCACCCGCGCCTCCCGCGACCGTCAGAAACAAACACGAGGCGCCCTCGCTAAATCATCTGGCCGACAGGGACGTTGACGATGTCGTCGGGTTCGTGGAGCCCGCCGACGATGACGACGCCAGGGAAGCCAAGCGTCGCCGGATGCTGCACGCGGCGGCGCTCGGCGGTGTGATCCTGGTTGTGGTGGTGGCCTGGTTCGCGGGCGTCAGGGCGCTGCGGTCGGCCTCCGAATCACACGACACCCCAACGAGTGTTGACAACACCACCACGGAGCCGGCGATCCCGCTGGCGCCCCCGCCATCGGCGATAGCTCCCCCGCCGCCGGTAGTTACCCCACCGCCCGCGCCGGTGGCGCCGCCACCGGTGCAGACCACCCCGCCGCCCGTCGTCACGCCGCCCCCGGCGCCGGTGGCGACCACACCGTCCACCACCAAGCCGTCGCCGCCTCCGACGACCACTGCGCCGGCCAACTCCCCGACCTCGCCGCCGACGACCAAGGCGCGTTCGACGCCTCCGACGTCGCCGACACTGGATACCCGGCCCGCAATCGGCATGCCGTGCAGCCCCGCCCAGGCGGGCTCGTCAACGGTGTCGAACTCTGGTGGTCCGGTCAGCTGCGTGGACACGCCCGGCGGATCCGCCTGGGAGCCTCCCGGCGGCTGACGTCGAGTCCGTCCGAACTCGCGCGATTACTTCTTGTCATCGCTAACTTTGCAAAGATACGGTCGAGAGATGGAACGCGACCAGCTCATCGACTTGACCCGGCGTGCCGTCAAGCTGGCGCGCGACAAGACGACCGACCTCGCCCCGGCCGAGCACACCGTCGCGGCCACCGAGTACACATCGGTCGAACGTCACCAGCGGGACGTCGCAATGCTGATGGCCGGCCCGCAACTGGTCGGATATGCCTCCGAGTTACCCGAACCGGGGTCCTATTGCACCAAAACGGTCATGGGGCGATCCGTTCTGCTGACCAGGACCTCCGACGGTTCGGTCAAGGCGTTCAACAACATCTGCGTGCATCGACAGTCCCAGGTCGTCACCGGGTGCGGCACCGCGAGGCGGTTCACCTGCCCCTACCACGCGTGGACGTACGACAACACCGGGCGCTTGATCGGGCTGCCCGGCCGGGAGGGCTTCCCGGGTGTCCAGGTCCGCTCCGACGGCCTCACCGAGCTGCCCGCCACCGAGTTTGCCGGATTCCTCTGGATCGCAATGGATCCCGACGCGACGCTGGATGTCTCCGCCCACCTGGGTCCACTCGCCGGAGAACTCGACTCGTGGGGCATCGGTCGGTGGTCCCCGTTGGGCGAGAAGGTTCTCGACTCACCGATCAACTGGAAACTCGCCGTCGACACCTTCTCGGAGAACTACCATTTCGCCACCGTCCACAAGGACACCTTTGCGACGATCGCGCGCAGCAACTGCACGGTGTTCGACTCGTTCGGGCCGCATCATCGGTTGATCTTCCCGCTGAACTCGATCCTGGATCTCGAGGACGTTCCCGAAGACCAGTGGGACCCGTTCCAGAACATGGTGGTGATCTACGCGCTGTTCCCGAACATCGTGCTGTCGGTGACGATCGCCAACGGCGAGCTGTTCCGTATCTACCCCGCCGACAAGCCCGGCAGATCCATTACCGTGCACCAGAATTCGACGCCGCTGGACATATCCGAGGAATCCGTGGCGGCCGGCGCCCAAGCCGTCTTCGACTATGCCCACGCCACCGTGCGCGACGAGGACTACCGGCTCGTCGCGGGCCTGCAGGCCAACCTGGAGTCCGGCGCCCGCGATCACCTGCTGTTCGGCCGCAACGAACCCGGGCTGCAGCATCGCCACCTGTCCTGGGCGTCAGCCGCCGGCTGACAGCGCCTCGATCAGAGCCTCGACGACGTCCCGGGCGTCCGGCTGGTCGATGGCGTCCAACAACTTTCGCGCCTCGTCGCGCCGGCCTGACGCCACCAACTGCCGGATCTCGTCGGCAAGCTTGGGGTCGTCGACCGTGGCGGCCATTACGTCGATCAGCTCCCAATCCCGGTACAGCGCCAGCGAGCGTTCGTAGAACGCGAAGCCGCTGACCGGTTCGCCTCGCAGGGTTCCACGGTAGCGATACGGCCCCTCCATGTATTCGATCGGCAGGCCGTGCGCGGGGGCGGGCACCAGGGGCTCGCCGGTGAGATCCAGCTGCAACGAGGCGGAGCGCAGCCGGTGCCGATCGGGCATGAATCGGTTCGGCGCCAGCGGTCGCACCAGCGGCCGGATCGAGTTCGGCCACTGGACGTAGCTGCTGACCGTGACCTCGATGTCCTCTGCGCACTCCGGTGGCTTGGCCGGATCCGGGTGGCTGACCGTCGCACCCGAAAATGGTTGCAGGGCATTGCCGTCCGTGCGGTCGAACTGCCGCCAGATGCTCATGTCGACGCCGTTGTCCAGGTTGATCGTGCGCCATTCGTGCGACCTGGCCCGCGGGTCTCCCCCGGTTCCCCCGCCGCCGGCGTACCTGGGAAACCATTGCCGATCGACGTGACCCGCGCTGCCGCTGACCTGTTCGCTCAGCTCGCCCCACTGCAGCGTGCCGGTCATCGCCATCCCGGTCTGGAAGTACGAGTAGGTGTCGTCCTGGCCGAAGCAGACGATTTTGCCGTTGAGGGTGTCCGCGCCGACCGGCACCGGCGCGCGGGTCGGTGTGACTGCCAGATCCAATTCCATCTGCTGGCCCGCCTGGTCGACACCGCGCAGGAGCACGCGGTAGGTGTAGGGCTGCAGCTCGCCGTGCTCGTCGCGGTTCGTCGTCCACTCCACCGGTCCGGCGCTGCTGTCGTAGTGGATGTCGAGGCTGCCCGCCTTCATCGACATCTTCGGTTGCGCCCCCGGCTGCATGTTCTTCGGCGGCATGTCGTAGTCGGTGTAGGTGCCGTATTCGCCGGTTTCGCAATCGAATAGCGACATCGTGTAGAAGTCGGCGACCACCGTACCGCCCGGCCGGTTCTTGTTGAAGATCGTCAGGAACGCAAACGACCGGCCCGTCGCTCCAGTTAGCTCGCCGGCGATGAACCAGGTGTCGGACTCCTGGTCCTCGTGGAGGCCTTCGGCGTCTGGGAAGTCCATCGCGCTGTCGCCGTGTACGAGACGAAACGGGTACCTACGCCAGTCGTTGCTCACGTCGCCTTCATTACTCACCCGGCCCAGGCCTGAGGCCCGGCTTTTTTGCTATGTTAGCATCAATAGCGAAGTTACCTTCGCCTTTTCAGAGGGTGGTGCCCCGATGCCGGAACCCCATGACCACCGTTGCTACAACGAGCTTTTCGTCGGAGGACACTGGCGTAAGCCGTCCACCGAGCAACGCCTGACGGTCATCTCCCCGCACTCCGAAGAGCCGGTCGGCGATGTTCCCGCGGCCACCCCTGCGGACGTCGATGCCGCGGTGGCCGCAGCGCGGAAAGCCTTCGATCACGGGCCGTGGCCCCGGTTGGATGTGCACGAACGCATGGCCAAGGTCGAGCAGCTTGCGACGATCTACTCCGGCCACCTCGACGAGATGGCCGACCTGATCACCGACGAGATGGGCTCGCCGCGCAGCTTCAGCCGGCTGGGCCAGGCCGCGGCCGCGGTGTCGATGATTCATCTGGCCCTGGCGGTCGCCCGCGACTTTCCGTGGGACGAGCGCCGCCAGGGGGTGCTCGGCGAGGTCCATCTGCACCGGGCGCCTGTCGGCGTGGTCGGGGCGATCGTCCCGTGGAATGTCCCGCAGTTCCTGATCATGCCCAAGCTGATTCCGGCGCTGATCGCCGGCTGTCCGGTGATCGTCAAACCCGCGCCCGAAACACCCTTGGACGCTTTGTGGTTGGCCGAGATGATCGAGCAGTTGGACCTGCCCGAGGGCGTGGTGTCCGTGCTGCCCGGCGGAACCGACGTCGGCGAGGCCCTGGTGCGTCATCCCGGCGTCGACAAGATCTCGTTCACCGGGTCGAGTGCGGTCGGACGCCGGATCGCCACGCTCTGCGGCGAGCAGCTCAAGCGGGTGAGCCTCGAGCTCGGCGGCAAATCGGCGGCGATCATTCTCGACGACGCCGACATCGACAAAACCGTCAAATCGTTGAAGTCCGCGAGCCTGATGAACAACGGCCAGGCCTGCGTCGCCCAGACCCGGATCCTGGTCAGCGAGCGGCGGCGCGACGAGGTCGTCGATGCGCTGGCGGACATGATGTCGGGCCTGCAGGTCGGCGATCCGACCGTCGAGGCGACCGACATCGGGCCCCTGGTCGCCCAACGGCAACAGGCCCGGGTCCAGGACTACATCCGGTCCGGGGTGAAGGAGGGTGCCCGCATGGTGCTCGGCGGCGAGGACACGCCGACCGACCGGGGCTGGTACGTGCGGCCGACGCTGTTCGCCGACGTCACCAACGACATGCGCATCGCGCGCGAGGAGATATTCGGCCCGGTGCTGAGCGTGCTCACCTACCGCGACGAAGACGACGCGGTTCGCATCGCCAACGACAGCGACTACGGTCTGGCCGGATCGGTGTGGACCGCCGACGTGGCGCACGGCCTCGACATCGCCGCGAGCGTGCGAGCCGGCACCTACGGCATCAACATGTACACGCTCGACATCGGCAGCCCGTTCGGCGGTTTCAAGCAGTCGGGCATCGGCCGCGAGTTCGGTGCCGAAGGCATGCACGAGTACGTCGAGCTGCAGACGGTGATCAGCAAGGGCGCAATGCCGCCGCTATAGCCTTGACGCCCGCCACTCGGGGTTGCGCCCCAGCCGGGCAAGGAGTTTCGACTGGGCGTCGGCTTGGTCCCCCGTCGCTACCGCCGCGCCGAACATCCCGGAAACGCTCAGGGCGCGGGGATCCGTCGGCAACGACGAGTAGAAGAGCTCGCACCACCGCGAGTCGAGGCGGTCGTCGGCGCCGACCGCGCGGGCCAGGTCCCAGGTGTGTATCAACACGTCGCGGGTCAGGTTGGGCATGATCGCGAGCGCATCCAACCGCGTCGCCGGGTTCGCGTGCAGTTCCGGCACATCCACGACTCGCTCGAACAACCCACGTCCGGGTTCGAATGCCTTCTCCAGTTGGGCGTAGGTCAGGTCCCACCGAATCTGCGGATCATCGCGCGGTCGGTCAGGCTTGAGGCCCAGCGGTCGCAGCAGCAGCACATCGTGAAAACCGATGACATGCTCCAGCACAGCTCTGGCATCCCATGCCTCGCATGGCGATTGCCGGTCCCATTTCCCGTTCGCCGCACGAACCGAGTCGCCGAATCGCCGGCACATCGCGAGGTGCCGTTCACCCAGGTCGTCTGGCGTCACGGCAATTGCAGCGTGAGTTCGACCGGGCAGCACAGCTCATCGCGCTGGTTGGTCACCTCGATCTGCAGGTCGACCAATCCCGGCGCCGGCTTCGCGACCACGCGTGCGCGGCCGACCATCGTGTCGCCGGCATAAATCGAGCCGGCCAGCCTCATCTTTCGGCGCACGACGCGGCTGGCCGGGCCGGCCCAGTCGGTCGCGATCCGGTCGGCGAAACCGGCGAGGTGCATGGTGTTGACGAAGATCGCCGGATGGCCTTGTGCTGCAGCGTAATTGGGGTCGAAATGGCCAGGGAAGTAGTCCCAGGTCGACCCGGAGTTCATCACCACCCGTTGGTAGCTGATCTCGTCGCGCACCTCGGGCAATTGCGTCGGTACCATGAGGCTTTCCCAGTCGATCATCACGACGCCGCCGGGGTGAAGCGGAACAACGTGTTCCGGTTGGTGGCCACCACCGCGCCGTCCTGGCGGGTGAAGGTGTCCAAGGTCTCGACGAAATGGCCGACGCCGAGCCTGGTTGTCTTTTCCGGTGACACCGACACCAGTTCCTGGACGATCGTGAGTCGATCCCCCTCGACGATCGGCAGCGGAAATTCCGCCTCGTTGACCGCGTTGACGAAGGTGGTTCCGGGCAGCGGCACCTGAAGGGCGATCGCCGAAACCGGTGGTCGCCCTGAGGGATCCCACGGCAGCGGCACCAGCCACCCCATCAGCAGCCCGGGCGGCGCCAGCAGCCCACCCCAGGTGCGCGCCGCGAACTCGGCGTCCCAGTACGACGGGTTGCCGTCCTGCACCGTGGCGGCGAACATTTGGATGCGCGCCGCGCTGACCACGGTCCCCGCGGTTCTCGGCTCGGTCGCCACGCCGACCATGCGCAGGGCGTCCTCGTAGGTGCCGAACGCGAGCGGGTAGCTGATCGGTGTCGACAAGGACGGCTCCGTCAGGCCGAGACCGGCACCGAATCCCACTGCAGCTCACGGGACGTGAAGTACCAGCCGCCACGCTCGTAGATGAGCTGATCGTGGTAGGTTCCGGTGGCCCTCAGGGTGACGCCGCCGCCGTCGGAGGCGAAAAGCAGCGCCACGCAATGCTGCGTCGCGTTGACGCCGTCGACGCTGATCTCGTGGTCGACGGTCACCAAGCGCCCGTTGCCGCCATCGAAAGCCGCACGCAGATCGGTGAACTCGGTGCCGTCGCGGGTGAAGCGGGCACCGGAGTGGCGGAACGTGGCGCTCCAGCCGTTGCGGTCGCCGTCGGAATACAGCCGGTTGTGCCGCGCGGTCAGGTTCAAGATGGCGTCGCGCGCCGCGGCGCCGTCGAGCACGTACTGCTGCTGGTAGGTCATGGCCATGTGGTTGTCTCCCTGTCGCTCTCTTGATCCCGTCTAACGACTCACGATGTATCCGTGGCTTTCGCGGTCCCAGGCGGCGGGTCCAATGCCTTGACCGCGAAGAATATCCTTGCGGACCCGCCCGATGATGGTCTTCGGCAGTTCGCTGACTATCTCCACGTAGCGCGGCACCGAGAAATACGGCATGCGGGCGCTGCAGAAGTCCAGCAGCTCAACGTAATCCAATGTGGCATCCGGCCGCAGGGAGACGAACAGCAAGATGTCGTCCTCGCCCAGGTCGCTCGGCACGCCGACCACCGCGGCCTCCAGCACCGCCGGATGTCCCGTCACCACGGATTCGACTTCAACCGACGAAATGTTCTCTCCGCGGCGCCGCAACGAATCCTTCACCCGGTCAACATAAGTCAGGTTCTGATCGCCATCCAGCACACCGAGGTCCCCGGTGCGGAACCACTGCGGGTGCGGGTTCACACCGCCGTCTGCGTCGACGTAACCCTCGCTCATCACGTGCGGGTAGCGGGGCCGACAGGCGATCTCGCCGACCGTTCCGGCGGGCAGCGGTTCGCCGTCCGGGTCCACGATCCGGACCTCGAAGCTGGGGTTGGGCCGGCCAGACGTTCCCGGCACGCCTTCTTCGGCGACGCCTTTGACCGCGATCGGAAAGGCCTCGGTCAGCCCGTACATGGTGACAATCCGGCATTCGTAACGCTTTTCGATGTCGCGGTACACCCCTGCATCGATGGGCGCCGCGGAGACAAACCTCAGCGGCAATTGCGCGTCGCGCGGATCCGGCGGCTGATTCCACAACATTGAGACCATCGCGCCGGCACCGACGAACCCCACGGCGCCGCACGCGCGCACCTCGTCCCACACCGATCCCGGGTGGAAGGCCGGCGCCAATACGGTTGTCCCGCCGACAAGCATCGGTGCCAGCACCGCCGGTCCGGCGCTGAGGTGGAACAGCGGCATCGCGGTCCACAGCACCTCCCCGGCTGCGAACTCCCACGCCGACGCGGCCGTCGCCGCCGTGGTGAACAGGTAATGCCACGTGGTGGCCACCGCTTTCGACGCCCCGGTCGTGCCCGAGGTGAAGAACAGCGACCCAATATCCGCGACGTCGCGGACGTGCTCGACGGTCGCAGCCGCCTCATCGAATGAGTCGCCTTCGACGACAATGCTTCTCAGACCCGGTAGGACCTCAGCGACGCGTGGCCGCCGTTCGGGGTCCGTCACCACGACCTTCGCCCGTGACAGTCGAAGGGCGTGCAGCAGGAAGTCGCCCTTGTTGGCGGCGTTCACGGCCGCGGCGACCGCGCCGATTCGTGCCGCGCCCAACCAGAAATAGACCCACTGAGGGCATGTAGCAGCGAACAACGCGACGCAGTCACCAGGTCCGATGCCCAAGTCGAGTAGGGCATTTGCGGCTGCGCAGGACCGCCGCCGCATCTGCTCGAACGTGACGTCGGTACCGGCAATCGACATCATCACCCGGTCGGGGAACTGTTCGGCACGACGATCGAGCACCGCCGAGACGCTGAACCGCTCGACGCCGAAATCAGCCGGGCCGATGGGCTTTCCACCGCATGCGGGTGCCGCCCCAGTCGGCAGGCGGGACATCAGGCTCCTGCGGCCGCCGGGTCGGGCTCACCCTCGGCGGTATAGCCGAAGTCGTCGGGCGAGGTTTCTTCGCCCGGGTAGAAGCGATGCGCCCAACGGCGCAGGGCCGCATAGTCGCGCGCCTCCTCCGGCGCCAGGTTCGGCTTCTCCAGGTACTTCATGTTCTCCCAGGTAAAGAAGTCCTGTTTGATGACTTCTTGCTGCAGCGCCAGGAATTTCGCGGCGCGACCAGTGGGTGCGTCGCCGCTGTCGCCGGGTTCGCGGATAGAGGCCTGGGTGTAGAAGTAGTCCGTGTAGTCCTCGTCGACGGGGGTTTGCCCGGTCACCTCGATGGTCGCGACGAGGTCGCTGGGGAACCGCACGATGCCCAGCCCCAGTGAGTAGTTGTCGTAGATGATCTTGGCGTCGACCGGTCCGTTCGGGGTGAGCCAGGTTTCGGCCCGGCCGCCGCCGAAGTGGGCGCTGACCGTGGCGTGCAGGTGGTAGCCGGCCACCTCGAATGACGTGGTATTGGCCGGGTTCGCCGCCTTGTGCACGTATTGCACGTGATACGGGTCGGCGGCGTTCTCGATGATCATCTGCGCGTGCACCTTGACCCTGTTGAGCATGCGGCTATGCGGGTGCAGCGGGTAGTACTCGTTGGTTTCCAACTCGGGCAGCACCGGCGGCTGCCAATACGGCGCCCGGCCATGACGTTCGTGCCAGACCAGGATGAAGCCGTACCACTCGGTGCTGTGGTAGGTGCGTACCCGCACGTTGTTCTTGCAGCCGATCTTGCTGTACGGAATAAGCGCATTGCTTCCGTCGCCGCGCCACTGCCAGCCATGCCACGGGCAGACGATGTTTTCGCCCTCGACGGTGCCGCCGACGCCCATGTTGGCGCCCAGGTGCTGGCAGTAGGCGTCCAGCACGTTCAGCTCGCCCGACTCGGTGCGGAACATGACCAGTTCCTCACCGAAGTAGTGCGCCCGCTTGACCTCGCCGGGCGCCAACTCCGAGGCGAATCCGATGATGAACCAACCGGTCGGAAAGCGGTACGGCGACAGGCTGATGCCGCTCGGCCCGAACTCGCGTTCCGACGGGTCGATGGAGGAGTCCGAAACCGTGTGCGTCATTGGCTGCTCCTTCTGCGTCCATTTCCGCGCCAGCCAATTGGCGCACGGCCACGCTGACGCTCGCCGCGCTTTTGAAGACTTCGTCTATTTTTACTATTTTAAGCATTGAACGTCAACGCGCGCGGCCGGCGGCGGTAGGGTCAGTCAGCAAACGCTTTGCTAAGCGGCCCGCTTGTTTGAGCGAATCGAGGTAGCCGATGACGACGTCGACAGTAGATCTGTCCGATTTCGCATTGTGGCGCAATGGCTTTCCCGACCAACTGTTCGCCGAGTTACGACGCGACAGGCCGCTGTTCAAGCACGGACTGACGCCCGGTGTCGCCAAAACCGTCAAACGGGATTTCTGGATGACGACCAAGCACCGGCACGCTGTGCGGCTGCACCGCGACGCGGACGCCTTCACCGCCGGCGACGGCCCGCTGATCCAGCCCGCCGACCTTTTCGCGTCATATCCGACCATCATCACGCTGGATCCACCGGAACAGTCCAAGCACCGAAAGCTCATCTCGAGCGCGTTCACCCCGCGGGCGATCGCCAAGCTCGAAGACGGCATCCGCGAACGCGCGGCGCGGATGATCGACAATCTGCTCAAGCGCGGAAATGGCGACTGGATCGAGGACGTGGCCGACGCGCTGCCGATGACCGTCATCGGCGACATCATCGGCATCCCGGAAGAGGATCGGCCGCGCATCTTCGACGGCTTCGACCGCATCCTGAAGGCCCAATCCGGCAAAGGCCGTCCAGACGACGCCGAACTGTTCGCGACGATCTTCGGCTACGCGATGGAGCTCACCGCGGAGAAGCGACGCAACCCCGCTGACGACATCTGGAGCACGATCGCGTCCGGGGTGATCACCGGTGACGACGGTCAGCAATTCAGTCTGGCCGCCAACGAACTCGAGTTCTTTTTCTTCGTGCTCGCGTTCGCCGGCAGCGACACCACCAAGAACGCCCTGGCTATCGGTCTGCAGGCATTCGTCGCCAATCCGGAGCAGATCGAGCGGTACCGCGACGACGAGTCGGTGCGGTCCAGCGCGGTCGAGGAGGTGCTGCGCTGGGCGTCACCGGTGGCGTACTGGACCCGCAGCACCAAGGTCGATATCGAGATGGATGGTCAGCACATTCCCAAAGGCGAGCGGGTGGTGTCGATGCTGCGCTCGGCCAATCGCGACGAAGAGGTGTTCGACTCGCCGTTCACCTTCGACATCGGCCGCCACCCCAACCCGCATGTCGCATTCGGCGGGGGCGGGGCACACCATTGCCTGGGTGCGATGCTCGCCCGCGCCGAGATCCGCGCGGTGCTGGATGAACTGCTGCTGCGCTGCGACGGCATCACCCTCGGGCACGCCGAGGTGGCCTATCCGAACCTGACCACCAACATGTCGATCTACGACGAGATGCCGATAACGCTGACCGCGCGCTGAGCCCGTCAGTCAACGATCCGCAGCGCGGCCTTCGGACACTGGTCGACGGCGGCCCGCACGTCGATCTCCAGATGCTCCGGCACCTCGCCGTCGGCGACGTGCACCACGTCGGCCTTGCCGATCTCGAATACGTCCGGCGCCAACGATTCACAGAACCCGTTGGCCTCACACAACGTTTCGTCGACGATCACTCGCATTGGTTGCTCCTTCCCCTACAGACCCTTGGGCCGGTTGCCGATCACCCCGGCGGACGCCAGACGCGCGAGGTCTTGATCGGTGAGCCCGCATCGGTCGCGCAGTACCTCGCCATTGTGCTCGCCCAGCGTCGGCGGCGGCCGCATCAGCCACGTGTGCTGTCCGGCGAGCGGGGCGAACGGCGGGCACGGGTAGCGGCCCGGGCCGGTGCGCGGATGGTCGAGCGTTTCGAAGAACCCGCGATCGCTGAGTTGAGGGTTGTCGGTGACCAGCGAGGGCGAC
>Ga0335075_10012305_pt1 | contig 12931 bp, 5 predicted proteins | sample Lox_Sample_24_FD_206723 | JGI IMG/M metagenome (GOLD analysis project Ga0335075, IMG submission 206723) | Soil microbial communities from Loxahatchee National Wildlife Refuge, Florida, United States - Lox_Sample_2.4 | ecosystem: Environmental > Terrestrial > Soil > Wetlands | place: USA: Florida... | reverse complement strand
GGCCAGTTCCTCCGGGCCGAGATTGGAGGCGACGGTCTTGGCGACCTGGCCGCCGATGGTGACGTGGACGGTGGCCTCGTCAGCCCAGACGCGGGCGACCTGCCCGGCCCGTTCCTTGCCCATGCGGACCCGCTGGACCCTGGGCAAGACGGGCAGCAGCCCGGCGGGCGAGATTACGGTCTCGAACTCGACCGCGCCGCCCGGCGGCGACAGGACCAGCCGCGGGACCGGCCCGGCCGTCGCAGCGGCAGGCTCCGCCTGGGGCAGGGGAGCCGCGGTGACTTGCTCTCGGTCCAGGGACACGCCGGGGCGGAACAGGCTGGCGGGCGTGGCCATGCCGAGCGACTGGTGCGGCCGGGCGTGGTTGTAGGCGTGAACCCAGCCGTCGATCGCCGCCTGGGCCGAGGGCAGGTCGGCGAACGGGCCACAGCCGTCGAGCAGCTCGCGGCGCAGCGTGCCATGCCACCGTTCCACCTTCCCCGTGGTGGTCGGGGAGTACGGGCCTGTCAGCTTGGCGGTGATGCCGTGCTCGCGGCAGACCCGCTCGAACAGCACCTCCGCCGGCCGTGGCTTGGTGAACCGGCCGGTGAACTGCTTGCCGTTGTCGGTTAGCACCTCCGACGGCACCCCGTACCGCTTCATCGCCGTGGTGAACGCGTCCGCGACCGCCCGTCCCGACGGGATCGCCAGCACGGCGGCGGAGACGATGAACCGCGAGTGGTCATCGATCCCGGACAGGATCTTGCACTCCCGCCCGTCGGCCAGGTAGACCCCGCCGACGAGGTCGAGCTGCCAGAGGGCCATCGGCGTCTCCCGCTGCCACCGCTTGTACCTGCGCTTGTGCCGCTGCTCCTGCGGGACGACGAGGCCGTTGCGCTCCAGCACCCGGTGCACCGTCGCCCGTGACGGTGCCTGCTCGGCGCCCTTCTGGGCGACCTCCCACGCGATCCGCCGTGCGCCCCATCGGGGGTGCGCCCGCCGCAGCTCGCACACCAGCGCCTCGACCTCGGCCGGGAGCCGCGACGGTGACGTTCGCGGGCGCCGGGACGCATCCCGCAGCCCGTCGATCCCGGCTTCCTTATAGCGGTCCCGCCACGTGTAGACCGACTGCCGTGACACCCCGTACCGGACGGCGACCTCGCTCACCGGCGAGCCGTCCAGCACCTCCATGACCGCCCGGTACCGGTGCTCGACCAGCCACCCAGGCCCCTGATCAGCCGTTTCCCCCGTTGACCCCACGGGCATCAACAATCACGGAACGTGACGTCGATGTCAAGCAACTCCTGAGAACAAGGTGTCAAGCATGTCGTGGACCCTCACACGACACTGGGCCGCTTGGTTCCATTCCTGTTCCAGGCCCTGGAAGTAGACCGCGGCCTGCCCCGTCCAGGTGTCCTGCAGTGGCTCCAACTGCTGTCGAAGCGCGGCGAGCTCATCGGCGATCGTGCTCGCCATGCCGTTGATGTAGGCGCCGGCCCCCTCGAGCTCGGTCGGCACTACGATCTGGTTACCGTCGTTCTGCGTCATCGCAGGCTTCTTTCCTTGGTTGCCCTGCACTCCGGGCTTGGTCTGGGGGAGTCCCGCCGGTTCCGCTGGGCTTGCCCGCGGACCGCCAGGCTCGTCAGGCGAAGTTGCCGCCAGGGATGCTGCCGCCGACCGACTGCAGGTTGGAGATGTTCTGCTCTTCGGACTCGGTGTAGTTCACGTAGTTGCCCTGCAGGCCGGACCCGATCCCGGTCAGCGCATCGTTCAGCATCCGCCCGTAGACGTCATAGTCGGCCATCAGCGCGCTGAACGTGCCCGCGGCTATGCCCTTCCACTGGTCTTCAAGCGAGACCACGTAGTTCTTCAGCGCGGCGAGCTGCTCTGCGATGTTCTCGGCGGTAGCGTTCGCTGAGCGCGCCGCCGCCTGCACGTACTCCGGAGTTACCGCGAACTGGTTGCCACCAGGGGTGGACATGACTGCCTCCTTCTTCGGGGGTCAATGGAACGGCGGGCCTTCCGGCGCTCCTATCCGCAGATGTTCACCTCGCCCAGGCCCTCGACCACCAGCACGACCGAGTGGCCGAGGAGTCCGCGGACCGTTTTGGCGATGTAGGACGCCGCAGCGAAGTCTCCTTGCGCGATGACGAGCCGCAGCTGTCCGTCGCCGTTCATGCCGGCCTCGGAGAAGTGGTCCTTCACCAAGGCCGCCAGCTTGGCGATGAGATCGTGGGCCTCGGCCTGATCTTCCTCCCGTCCGCTGGCGAGCTTCTCGTTGAGCTGGTCGAGCACTTGTCCCGCCGGGACATGACCGGCAGGGTCGCTCAGTTCCCGCAGGACCGCCAGCTCCCTGACTGGCACCGCAGGCCTGCCAGTCATGAGGCTCAGGCCAGGCTCGTGGAGGGCATCGTCGGCCTGCCCGCTGGTCTCGATGAGGTCGGCGGCGTGGACCGCCCCGGGCCACGAGCTGCTGAGATGCTCGGCCATGATGCGGCGGAGGCGGGTTGTGGCCGGGCCGGACAGCGGCGGGGCGTTCGCGGACAGGTTACGCGAGATGCCCGTGACCATGTGGTGCGCGGTGAACGCCGGGTTGACGGGCACGACGCCGCCAGCTCCGGGCATCTGCTCGGCGATGAAATCCGCGATGCCGCGGGCGTCGGTCACATGGCCGGCGGTGACCGCGGCGAGGATCCCGTCCTCCGTCACCTGCGGCAAGCCCCGCAACCGCAGGAGCCGGTTGACCTCGCTGGCGAATTCCGGCGTGACGGCCGACGCGGCCGTCGGTGACGGTTCATCCTCGTGCAGCGGCAGTTGCGGAGCAGCGCGGCTGGGACCCGGCTCGCCACCGTCCCGAGAGCTGCCCCGCTGGCGAGAGCTGCCTTGCTGGAATTCGCCGGCGCCTGTCCCGCGCGCGTAAAGCCCATCGTGCTGCTCAACGGGCGCCTGCCCATCACCAGTGCCATAGGGGGCGTAAGCCGGGGGACTAGCCAGCGCCCCAGCCAGGCGCGAGTCCGTCGCCCAGTCCTTGAGGACCTCGGCGATCATTCTTGCCTGGTCTTCGAAGCCAGCATTTAGGACGCCAGCAACCTGACCCTGGAGCACTTCGGCCCAAGCCCGCTCGACCTCGGCTTGGCTCACTTCTACCTCCCGAAACCCCTCTCCCCTCAGAAGGTCGCTGACCGCAGACAGCAGGAACGGGTTTCTAGCGAGCGAAGGGCCAGGGGTGCCTGGCATCTGCCGGGCGACAACGTTCGGATCGGAGGCGGACAACGCGCTGGCGCCCTCCACCGACGGCACGGCCTTCTCATCGTGCGCCCACGTTCGGCGAACCGGTGTCCCGCCGGGCATGAACGAGGACGCCAGCATCCTTACCAGCTCGTCCTCGCCCGCCCCGGGGAATTCACCCTCCAGCCGGGCGTACTCCCACCAGACCGCCGATCGGGTCACCGACCCCCGGCCCGGGGAGCCGTTTCCTTCCATGTGCTTCAGGACGCCGCTGACCAGCCGGTCAATGAGCTCCGGGTTCGCGTCGGCGGGCAGATCCTTGTCGCTGGGGAGCGGGAAACCACCGGGCCCGCCACCCATAAGCTCCCGCACCCGTTCCTCGGTCTCTTTCTCGCGAACATCCGGGAAATTCAGCAGGCGCCCGATGGCCGTCGCCGACGCGATAAGGTCATCCTGGGTTTTACTGTCCAGGCCGGAATGGTACATCGCATCAACGATGTTCCCAAGTTCCCGGAGGACGGGACCCCAGTCCTCGGCCCGCAGGCCGGACTGCGTCAGCAGATCCTGCAGCGCCTTGAGTCTGGCGGCTTCATGCGGCTCGGCCCGCGAAGCGGCACGCGAAACCCCCTGAGCAGCCGCGTTCATTCGCCTGACGGCCTCTTGCCCGATCGCCTCGCGCTCCTCAGGCGTCCACTCACGCGGCCGCCGCCGCAACGCCGCGATAACGTCCGGGCCCCCCGTCAGCCGCGCGACGCCGCCCCGCACCCTCTCGCCCAACCCGCGAGCGGCGACCGCAGGCGGCTCTTCCTGAGCCTGGAACTCAAACCTCTGGTCCCGCATCCGCTCGACCAGCCCGACCAGATCCAGGAGCCTTTCCCGCCGGTCGTTGTCAGCGCCCTCGATCATGGGGTCAAGCGCCCGCAGCAGCGCCTCAAGGATCGCGCCCCTGGATCCGGGCTCCCATTCGCCCAGGCGCAACCGGTCCTGCAGGATGGAGGCCCACGCGGACCCAGTCCCGCGGGCCAGGACACCGTTGACGAGCGCCTCAACCGCCGCGCTCTGTTCAGCCGTCAGCGGGCCGGGTGACCCCAGCGCCCCGGCAACGTCCACCACCGCGGACTGCTGCCCCCCAGCTCGCCGGCCAATGAGACGCCGCACGCTATTACCCCACGACGGCGCGCCGGCTACTAGCTTGCCCACCTCACCCGCCTGGAGAACCTCGACGATCCTCGCTACCTGCTCCACCGTGGTCTTAGGAGCATAAGAAAGCTGCTCCTGCACGATGCCCCAGGCCTCCCTGATCTGCTCCTCGCTAGCTCTAGCTGGCTCGCCCCATCCCAGCCTCACGTTGACCTCAGACACGAAGTTCGAGTCCAAGGTGAGCCCCGAAGGCGCGCCGACCGGGGAGTCGATCTCGGCGGTAGCGCCGGGCACCGTCTCGCCGGCCGTCTCAGGCACAACGGCGTCAACCTCGTGTTCCGGCGCGCTACTCTCCGAGATCTTCCCGAAGGCCCCCCGCCGCGCCAAGGCACGCTGAACCTCCCGTTCCAGCGCCTCACTCGGGGAAGCCGGAATCTCGGCCCGTCGAGCGACACGGGGCCTAGCGCCGGCGGGATCCGACACAGAGCGCCGCCCCGTGGCCCCAGCCCGGTCCGGCGCACCGCCGTCGAGGCCGAGCGGGACGCCGCCGTTGATGATGACCTGGGCCACGTAGTCGGCCTGGGCCGCTGTTCCCCTGCCTATCTCGGCCGTGTACTTGTACCTGAGGAAAGTCCCCCAGATCTGCTCCCCGGTTATCCGCCTCTCGCCGTGATAGCGATAGCGGGACAGCTGACTGCGGACAAGGCCGACGAGGTGCTCGTCACGGTCGTCGCGGTCAAGGCGGGGCCGGACCGTCACCCGCCTCCCGGGCACCAGATGCCTCCCGGCTCCGGGCTCCTGGAGCTCCCCCCGCACCCAGCTGGCCGGCAGGATGTCCTCAACGAGGTCGCTCACGGCGGTCGCGGACGTCAGCAGCGTCCTGTCCCTCGGGGCGCGGCCGAGCGAAGCGCCCAGCCGCTGCTTCAGGTACTCCCGCACCGCATCGGCGTTGCGGTGGCCACTTCCCCCGAGCGGACCCGGCCCGTCAGTGAGCTCCGTGATCTCCAGGCGAGGCACCGGCATGTCCCACTCCCGGCGTATCACGATTCCTTGTTCGATAGACCGAATCAACGGCTCCAGAAGGCGCCGGGTTTCCTGCGCCTCCACGTTCAGCACTCCCGGCAGCGGCGGCAGGCCAATGCTCACCGGCCTCAGGTCCTCGGCCTCCCCGAGCCGGCGCTCGACCCTGTCACGCTGCAGGGATCGCACGACCTCACCAAGGCGCCTGTTCCCCTTGATCACGGCGCCGGCACCGTCGGGCCCTGCCAGCGCACGCACCTCAAGCACAGCCTGCGGCTCACCGTCCGGCGTCCTATCCAGGACAGGGAGGACCGTCATGTTGAAGACGCCGGCCTGGCGCAGGCGGCCCAGCAGGTAATTCCCGGGGTTTTTCCGTGTGCCGGAAACCGGAGCGAGAACGTTCACGGGACTGCTCCTCCCCTGCCCCCTTTCGAACTGGGCGTCATAGTCGGGCACCCGACCGCGGAAAAAGCTAGCGAAGTATCCTTGGATCATCTCCGGATTTTCTTCGACGAAAAGCTGGACTCCCTCAGGCGCTCCCGCGAGCAAGTCATTCATATCATGACGCGCGAGCACGGCAGCGTGGCCCTTGAGGCCGATTGAGTGAGAATTCGTCAGGTGGAGCGCTAGGGAAGCCGCACCCACGTACCCCAGCGCCATGATGCCGGCCAGGGTCTCCGCTTCCTCGCCAGACGTCTGCGGGTACTGCGCCGCCAGCGCATCGCCGAACCTCAGCGCGTCGCCTAGATGCTCGCTGGCGGCTGGAATCGACGTGCGGCCCTGCACGTACTCAAGCAGGCGGCGGATCACCGGCAACGGGACCCCCACGCTGTGGTGGGTACCTGTCCTGTCCCCGTGCCATGCCCCCCGCAGCGGCTCCGGGGAAATCTCCGTATTCCGCCCGAGGTCCGTGAGCGCCCAGTGCTGATCGGACGGCAGTGCGCTCCGCAGCGGGACAAACGGGGGACGATCGGCGTGGTTCCCCCGCAGGCCCCGAATCTTCTCCTCGAACGCCACGTACGCCCGCTCCCGCCGCGCATCCCCGCCTGTTGCCTCTCCGGGCAGCGCCGCAAGGAGCCCCGGGCCGAACTCCGGAATTGGCGTGAGAGCCGTTCGCGCCACAGTCACCCCGGCCGCCCTCGCCGCCTCACTGCTGTAATACAGCTTCCCGTCCGACCCCACGCCATATCGCGTGACTTCAATCGTGACATTAAAGAGCGGCCCCCTGGCCAGCTCCCTCCGCCGGTACCTTTCGGCTTCTTGCTCAGTCAGCTCAGTCTTGCCATTAATCCGCATCGGGTAGACATACTCGGCTTCCCAGCTACGCCACCCGCCCGACAGCCCCGTCTTATTCCGCACGGCGTGGCCGTCCAGGCCAGCCTGCCACCGCACGCGGGCCGGGTACGTGGCACCGGCCCTGTCGGAGTCAGCGACGACGACCGGGCCCGGGTCCGACAGCGGCTCGGTCTCCTGCGGGGCTAGCGTGCGCCAGCTCCGCCGGGCGGAGTCGTAGGCGACGGCGATCTGCGGGACGTCTGGCTGGCCGAGGGCGGTCGCCTCAGTGCCCGTGGCCGAGGAAACCACCATGGTGATCGGAAGGTTGAGGAGCTGGGCGGTGATGACGGGCAGGAGGGCACCCAGCCGCGTCCCGTCGAAGCGGGCCTCGTGGATGACGGCCGCGATCGCCTCGGCGAACCCCTCTTCCCTGACAATGCCCGCCAGCTCGATCGCGTAGCGCGCGCCATCCTCCATCCAGTAGCCGAGCGACTCGGGGTCGAACCCGTGGAGGTCCCCGTCAAGCGGGTCACCGTGCGCGACCGCCTGCCTCGCGTAAGCGTCAAGCGTGGCCTCTCGGAGTTCCTGGGCGGTGGTGATGCCCATTTCCGTAAGTTTCTCGTCGTGCCCCTGGAGCCTGGCCGACTCGAGCAGGGCCGTGAAGAATCCGCCACCGACGCCCGGTCCCGCCCGAACGAGGACGTTAGACGGGCTGCCGAAGCGGAACGTGGCTTGGTTGTCGTCGGCGACTTCGTTTCCGTTGGCCTGGACTGGCCCCGCGGTGAAGCTGCGGCCGTCGACGGTGACGCTCAGCGCGGACGCGTTCCCGTCCGAGTGCGGACGGGCCGCCTGCTGCGCCCGCGCCTGCGCGAGCGCGGCCCTGGCCTGCCCAGCGCTGAGGTGGGCGGCCAGCCCGCCCTCCCCGGCGGTGCCGGCCTGGATCTTCAAGGCGGCGATCCTGGCGTTGGCGGCCGCGGTCTTGAGGGCGGTCAGCTCCGGGGTGTCGCCGGGCCGGTGCGCCGACGCGATCTGCAGCGCGGTGTCGGCAACGCGCTGGCGCTGATCCGCTGAGAGCGCCGGCCACCCGCCGGCCACCCGGCCTGGGCTTGGGGTAATGCCGGTCTCCCGCGCCCAGTGCGTCACCGCCTCGCCCAACTGGGACAAGTCGCGCTGTACGGCGACCGGTTCGGCGCCATGCGTGGCCACCGCGTCGTCGAGTCGACCAAGCAGCCCGCGCACCTGCCCGGTGAGTCCCGCGTCCGCCAGCGCGGCGTTGGCGAGCGCCGGGGCCTGGGCCGCGCCCCCGGCCAGTCCCGCGCGAAGCTGAGCGAAGGTCGCGGCCTGCCGGGTGAAGACGCCGTCGGCCACGATCTTGTTGAGCGCCTCCTTCTGCAGCGTCGGGATCAGGTCAATGAGGCGCTGTCCGGCCGCCCTCACCTGTTGCTCGGCCTGGCTACTGGCGGCGGGCCGAACCATGGGCGTGCCACTCGCAGCCGAACCGCTCGCAGCCGGGGCCGTGTCGGCCTCCGAGTGCGACACCACGGGCACGTCCACCCCGTCATGCGGCGTTTCTGATACAGGCAGCGCATCGAGGTGCTCCGAGGCGGCCGCTACGACGGCGCGCTTGTAGGAGTAGATCGCGATAGGGACGTGGGGATTGTCGGAGGCGGTGAAGATCTCGTCATGGGGGGGTGGCGAAGATTCCGCCCCTGGACGGAGCGCCACTGCGGCCACCGCGGTTGAGGCCCTGTATGACGGGGTCGACGCCAAGGGGAGAGTGGTCGGTGATCACGTCGAGGCCGCCCGCCTCCGTGACAGCGCGAATTTCGGGCGGGTCCGCGCCCCGGTTGATCATGCTGCTGATCGTGATCTGCTCGGGCTCTCCGACGTGTGAGACCACCTTTAGCAGCTCCGCGTCGACGTGGTCACCGGTCCCGGTCTTGAATTCATGGTTCCGTTCGACAGCCCACCTGGCATCGGCGACTGTCAGCTTACCGGTGTAGCCCTTACTAATGAGCGCGTCGGCTATGGCTGCAGCATCCCGGTTGTCGCTGACCAGGGCTAGGCCCGCGCCCTTGCTCTTGACATTCTCGATCAGCTGGTCGGCCATCCCCTCAATTTTCTCCTCCGAGGTGGGGTAAATCTTGGTGGGCCTGAGGTTCATGCGCAAGTGGTAGTAGCGCGGCACCTCGAAGATGGGTTTCTGCGGCTGGTCAGGCCGAAGCGCCGCGTAGATCCCTTCTTTTCCCTTGTTGGTGCCGGAGGCACCAACACTCGACTTGAACGTCTCGTGGCGGAAGTACTGCGGACGGGTCAGTTCGTTGGCGTCGTCATCGACATCAGCGCGGACCATAACACCGTGCTTGATCTCGAGCCACTGGTGCAGGCCCTTCTGGTACCGGGTCGAGCCGACACCCCGCCCGTCGTCGAGCGAGGTCTTGCCTGTGGCCCGGTTGATGAGGATGATCCGGCCGTTATCGTGCGGGTCCACGACATAGTCCGTGTCTTCCCTTTGCCCGTGGTAGGCGTAGAGTCCCTGCTCCACGTTCTCCACCCGGCCCGCGGGCGGCTCGTCGTCGCCGAGCGCCAGCTTGAGCTTGTCCATGCCGCTGGGGGTCAGGTGGAAGTTGCCGTCCGGCTCGCGCACGAAGTCAGAGTTGTCGAGGCTGGTAACGAATTTGTTATCCCAGTCAAGCTTGCCCAGGACCTCCGCCGACGCGGGCTCGTCAGGTGGCCCTTCCGTCTTGATGAACGACTCGTTATCGATGGCTTTTTGCTCGTCTTCCTCATCGTGGTACCCGTGGACCTTGGGCTGGTTCTTGAATCCCAGGATGTTGAACGCGTGCTCATCCAGCGAGCTGACGTAGATCGTCGGCTCGCCCTTGACGGGGGGCTTTATCTCCTCGTGCTGGCTGACCATGACCACCTTGTAGCCGTAGTTCTCCAGCACCTTGTACGTATCGTAGGCCTCCTTAGCGAGGTAATCCCGGCTGGTCACGAACAAAACGGCCTCATTGTCCTGACCGGCATCACCGGTGTTACCTACCGCGCCGTCGCCACTCACGTCCACCGGCTTGTTCACCTCGAGCGCCTTTTCTGCGATCCCCAGCCCGAACGCGTGTGTCTTGCCCTCGCCGGCGGCCATCAGGATGCTGAAGCCTTCGTTGAGCTTGTTGCCGGCCAGGATCTGCGTCGCGCAAAGGGACTTGCCGTGCTCACGCTGCACGATTTCGTAGATCGCGGCGAAGTGGTCGTCCGCTGTGGCGTCCGGGCCGTGCAGGAGAGACTTCAGGCCCTCGGTGTCGAGGCCCTTGAGCATTTCTTGTCGCTCGGAAAGGCGGAGGAACTTCTGCGCGACACCGGTCTCCTTCATCGCCGCGGCGAGGGTCGCCTGGTAGTGCTGCTCGTTCACGTCGACCTCGGTCCATCCGTCCTTGCCGAACACGAACGTGTGAACCTGGCCGTCCTCACCCTTTCCGCGGATGGCGGTGAGTTTGGTACCCAGTTGCTTAACCGTCTCCAGGTCCCCTAGCCCGGCGACCCGGCCGGGGTCCCCGCTGCTCAGGTCATCGTCAGGGTTCTTGCCGTCTCCTGTGATGTTGTGGTCAGGGGCCTTGAGGTCGGTGACCATGTCGCTCCCGGGCTCGAGAGTGACCGTCTTGCCCTCGTCGCCCGCCAGCTTGATCTTGACCTCGAAGACAGTCTTAATGAGGAGCATGTCACCGGTCTCGGTCCGGGGAGGGGACCAATCCCCGTCTAGCACACGGTGGTACACGGTGCCATCGGGCGTTGTGACGTGCCACAGCTTGCCTTCGCTGAACCCGCCCTTGGTTCCGGCAGGCAGGTGCACCTCCCGGCCGTCGCCGGTAATGAGATGGCCATCCGTGACCGTCTCGGACATGGACTTGCCGCCACCTGGGGGACGGGACCACACGGTGCCGCCGGTTTCTTCCACCTGATGGTGTTCGGCCGGGCGCTGCGCGAAACCGCTGGCCGACGGCAGGGGGGCATCGTCATGCGGCCCAGGCCGGACCGCGTTGGGTTCGTCTGCCTTCCCCGCGGGGCCGACCGTCGAGGGTCCGTCATGTGCCCCGGCTCCCGCGGCGTCCTCGGCGGTGCGCACGGGGGGCGGCGCGTCCTGGTGCGGTCCTGGCCCGGCAAGGTTCTCCCTGCCCGGGATATCCGACTCGTTCTCTATGTCCAAGATATCCGACTTGCCGTTTTCGCCCTCCGGGCTCGCGACCCGTCCGTCCGGTGCATGCGAAGCCGACCCCTGCGCCGCCGTCCCCACCGCGCCATCGCCTGTCGGGACGACCTCCTCGTCCGTCGTCTTGGGCCGCGCCGCCGGGTCCGTACCCTGCCGGTCAGGAGCACCAGCGCCGACCGTCGACTCGTCCGGCTTCTTGGCCACGTCCACCGGACCGTCGCCCCCACTGCCGCGCGCCCCGTTGACGCCTGCCCCGGCCACGGCATCGTCCTGCTCCGACCCCGACCCCGCACGTGACGGCCCAGAGTGCGACGGCTCAGGATGCGGCCCACCCGGCACCGTAACCGGAGGAGCATCCCGCGCCAACTGCCCGTCCGGACCCTCCGGCCCAGGCTCGCCGTCCTTCCCGGTCTCGTTGACCGACGTGGAGACGTGGTCGTCCTTCTCGGAGGGATGCGGGTCGGCACCTGGCTTGCGCGCCCCCAAAAGCACAGCCGCGCCGCCGGCCTCGGCCGCCTCATCCTTATCTGTCGGGCCTGTCGGCTTGGGCGAGCCGGTCGAATCCTTAACGCCGTGCGACGCGCCCGCCCCGGTCGATCCGTTCTCGCTATTGAGGTGCAGCGGCCGCGGCGGGGGTGCCTGATTCGGTCCGGCGTCCGGGGGGGTATCGCTCCTGTGCCCGCCTTCGGGTGCGGGCCCGCCGTCCGGGCCCGAGTCATGGGCCGGCGCCGGTGCGCCCTTGTCCGGCTCGACGAGCTTCGGGTTGTCGATGCCCCCCACGTGGCTGTCAAGCAGGCCTCCGGAATCCACGCCATTTGGATCCCCGGAGCCGTTCCCCAAGTCGACCCCCTTAAGGGGGGGCTGCAGATCCCCGCCGCCGCCCCCGCCCCCGTCCGGTAGCGGCTTCGGGTCGGGGTCGGTGACCTTGGGGAGGGTCGGCACCGGGTCGGGCACATCATTCGGAGCGTCATCCCCTCCCGTCGGGACCTTCGGGCCCTTCGGCCCCCCTGGGGCCTGAAGGTAGGGTCGAAAAGCCCGGTGATGATCCCGCCCACGACGTCGCCAATAAGTTGGCTCGCGGATACCGAGAAGGGCAGGTTCTCGATTTTGTCCGCTATCGCGGTCGTCGCCACGTCCGAGGTGATTCCGTCCGCTGCCCCGACTACCGCCCCCGTCAACGCGCCTTGGACCACTTCCGCGCTCAAGGTGGTGATGCCTAGTTCCGCGAGTCCAGCCACGATCGCATCGGACACGATTGCCAAAAGTCCCCCAAGCAAGAAATCAATGAGGGGACCGAGGACAGCGCCAAACGCGGCACCGACAACTATAATGCCAGCAGCGATATCAGTTTCTTCAGCCAGCTGCTTGAACATCTTTATTTCTGACGTGTAGACGTTCTCCGTGTACTCGTTGATCGTGTAGCCGATCTGGTAACACATGTCCGCCAGGGGGGATAGCGCATGCTGGACCAGGTCCCCCCAGGTCGTGTTGATATAGTAGCCGACGTCGGACGATTCGTTTATGCCACCAATGCCCGCGGTCATGTCCGGCACCAGGAAATGGAACATGTCCCCCATCTGCATCCACATCTCCCCCAACGTCAGCAATTGTTGCGGGTTTATCGTGGAGTTGTACATGTCGTAGCTGATGGAGGTTTCCGCCGCTGTCGATGACGGCGGTCTTAGGCTGCGCCTGCACCGATGAACGGGTGACATGGCCTGACTCAGTGCCAATCGACAGGGGCTGGCCGGTTACGGTGACGGTGCGCGGCAGCCCGACGACAAGGCCGGCGCTGAGCCCGAAGGCGGTTGAGTGGCCGGTGCCGCCGACGACCGTCTCCGTCTCCGCGATGTCGTCACGGTTATCGCCCTGCACATCCCCTATCCGCTGTACCGAAAGGATCTTTGACTGCAGGCGAACATAGCCGTTGAACCCCTGGAGGCTGATGGTCCCTTGGGTCGTGGTGAAGTTGGCCGGCAGGCCCAATGCCATGCGGTTAAGGGGCTTGGGTGTGTGGGCTGGCTCTGATGCCTGTCACGTTGGGTAGCGACTGTGCGGGTGTGGGGTCTCTTGTGGTGTCCG
>Ga0335075_10012304_pt1 | contig 12931 bp, 20 predicted proteins | sample Lox_Sample_24_FD_206723 | JGI IMG/M metagenome (GOLD analysis project Ga0335075, IMG submission 206723) | Soil microbial communities from Loxahatchee National Wildlife Refuge, Florida, United States - Lox_Sample_2.4 | ecosystem: Environmental > Terrestrial > Soil > Wetlands | place: USA... | reverse complement strand
CAGCTTGAAACCGACATGACCGAGATCCGGGCCTATCTCGGGAATACGGCGACGAAGACCGACATCGCTGAGGTCAAGGCGCAGATCGATCGTTCGATCAGCGGCATCCTGCGCGATGCGCTGAATGCGGTGCCCGCCAGGCATGCAGCCATGTGGGGCGGCGTCGCCGCCCTCGCGACGGCGGGAATGCTCGTCGCCGCTCTTCTGCCTCATCCGTGATGGCGAATGGCATCTATCTCAGGCTCCGCACCGGGCGCACCTTCACGCTGATCCTCTCGACGATCTGCGCGGTGTGGATGAGCTGGAACGCCTTTGCGCCCCGCCGGATGCAATTCGATCCTTACCAGCTCGGCTTCCCGCTGCTAATCCTGGCGCTTTCGGTCGAGGCCTCGATCGCGGCGTCGATGATTCTCGACATGCAGCGCAAGAACGACGAGATCAACCGGCGCATGATGCTCTTTCAGCTCCACCTCATGGAGGCGGTTCATGCCCACATTGTGGGCGGCGCAGCGCCTCAAGATGAGGGTGAGCCTGGCGTTGGCCTGGATGATTTGGACCATGCCGCGCGCGGCGGCTCGCCGTCCAAGAAAAGCAAGATTCGGTCCAACGCAAACAAGCGGTGTACGTGCTGCATATCATGGAGGCGCTCCATGAGAAAATTCTGGAGCGCGAGCCTAAGACTTTTATTGCCAGCGAGAATCCTTGCGTGGCAGGAAATAATCGACAGACACAGGAGGCACAATCCCGAATGGGATAGCTCTGCGGGCGGGCGCGCTACTGGCGCTTCTCGCTCTGACGGCTCCGGCGGCCACGGCGCGGCCGGTTCAGGTTCTTTCTCCGGCGCAGGCCACGGCTCAATGCGGGCCGCTGAATGACGTTCTTGCCGTGCTCAGTGCGCGCTACGGCGAGCATCTGCTCTGGTGGGGTGCCGCGCAGGATGGCGTGACCATGATGGTGACGCAGCGATCTGACGCCAGGACGTGGACACTCCTCGCGGTGCACAACGGCGTCGCCTGCCTCGCTGCCTCCGGCGGCGCGCCAGGAGCGCAGGGATCATGAGCGCCCAACGGAGAACGGTCGCGGAGATGGAGCGATGCGCGGCTGTCGCGGTGGTGCTTGCAGGCGCGGCGCTGGCCGGTTTCCTGGCCGGCTGCCTCTGCTTTTTCTTCGTACTGAACTGATGCGCCCGCGGTTCGTCGTGCTCACCGCAATGATGGCGGCCGTGGTACTGGCCGCCTGGCGCATGGGCCTCTTAGCGGCAATCCCAGCGCTCGGCGGCAAGGAAGCGGTGATGCTGGGCGCGCTCGGCGCCTACGCCGCCGTTGGTTTCGGCGCTGCCTGGCGCGGGCTGTGGGAGACGGCGCGGCATATCGCCAATGGCGTGCCGATGTTCGCGCTCGGCTGCACCGGCCTCGGCATGCTGCTAGCGGTGAACGGCCTGCACAGCCTGACGCCGGCGGCGATGGCGGTCGTGTTTCGCGACATGGCGTTCAGCATAACGCCAAACATCGCGGGCGTGCTGTTGATGGCATGGCTGCGAGAGCTGATCTGGTGGTGCGGTGGCGAAGAGATCTGAGTCGCCGGGCTTTGCCTGGGCGTTCCGCGATCTGCTGATAGCTCTGGTCGTGGTCTTCATGGCGCTGGCGGCGCTCGCGCTGGTAGCGGCGACCAAGGCGACGCGGGCTGGCGTGACGCATGGCACTCTTGTTTTCACGCTGTCCTGGCCTGGTTCGCCAGATGCTGACGCCGATCTCTGGGTGAAGGCGCCGGGGGACGATCCGGTCGGCTTCTCGCACATGAGCGATGCGCACTGCAATCTGCTGCGCGACGATCTGGGGCGCATCCTCGATCCGCAGAGCACGGCGCAGGAGATGGTGGTGTGCCGCGGGCTGCCGGATGGCGAATGGGTCGTCGATGCGATGCTCTATCAGCAGCATGGCGCGGCGCTTCCGGTGCGGGTGAAGGCCGATGCCATCCGGCTGGACGACGGTGGCGTCACCACCTTCATCGAGCGCACCGGCGAGCTGCGAAGCGAGGGAGAGCAGCTCACGATGTTCCGCTTCCGGTTCTCCGGTGGTCACTTCGTGGCAGGCAGCGTGAACGACCTGCCGACGCCGCTTTTCGGATTGCCGTGATGGTAGCGGCGATCTTTGCAGCGGCAGCGCTGGTGGTCGGCGCGGCGAGTCTGTTCGCGGCGGCGGATTGGCTCAAGGCCGGCGCGTATTGCGTGCTGGTGGCGGCGCTGGCAGCCGTCTGGTGGCTGAGTCTCGGGCAGCCGCGGCCGGTGCTCGCGGGACTGCCGGGTGCGGGCATCCCCGCCGGCACGGTCGGCGCGTTTCTCGTTGACGAGCCGCACGCGATCTACGTGTGGCTGCTGACCAACGATACGCATGCGCCGCTCTCCCTGGCGCTCCCATGGAATGAGCGGGACGCGACGGCGCTGCATGACGCGGCGCAGGCGGCGGCGAAGATGCATGCGCGGCTCGAGATGCGCGGGGCGCAGACCGCTGGCGGCAACGGGCGGCATATCCTCGGCAGTCAGTCACCGACGTTCTATCCGGCGCCGAACCCGCCGCTGCCGCCGAAGACGAGGCCCTGACACCTCAGTGCGTCGCATCGGGATGTTCGATGCCGTCACGGAGGACGGCGGGGTGCGCTGCGGCGTGCTCGACGACGAGGCCGACGAGTGGCTAGCCGCCACCGATGTGATGCCGATCGCCGAGGCGAGGTGCTGCCTCGCACGACTCCAGAAGGCAATTCACGAGGCGAAGCATGGCAGCACGGATCAGGCCGGTCAGCGTTGACCAGGAGCAGCCGGAGCAAAGCTTCGTCGAGGCCGCGCAGAACGTCCTTGGCCGCGCGCTGTCGGAAGGCGCGACCGTTCTGCTGATAGCGTGGGAAGACCCGAAGGGTAAGGTGACTGCGGTATCGGTGCCAGGCGCCGGCGTACTCGTGCGCGGCATGGTCGATACGCTGTGGGATCAGGTTCACCCAGAGATGCGGGATGCGGAGTAGCGGCCGATGAGCAGCGCAGCGTTCGGTGCGGCGGTGACGTGGGTGATCGGCTGGGAGGGCGGTTACACGGACGATCCGGGCGATCCGGGGAACTGGACCGGAGGCGCGATCGGCTCCGGCCAGTTGGTCGGCACGAACATGGGAATCAGTGCTGCCTCCTATCCGACGCTCGATATTCCGAACCTGACCGAGGCGCAGGCCGAAGCGCTGTACGAGCAGGACTACTGGACGCCGATCCAAGGAGACGCGCTGCCGCCGACGCTCGCGATGGTGGTTTTCGACGGCGCCGTGAACAGCGGTGTCTCGCAGTCCGTGCAGTGGCTTCAGGTGGTGCTCGGTGTGACGACGGACGGCGCTCTTGGGCCGCTGACGCTTGCCGCCGTGAATGCCTATCCGAACGGCGTTCCAGAGCTCGTGTGGGAGACGCTGGCGCAGCGTGTCGCGGCGAACGGCTGCGACCCGAATTTCGCGACGTTCGGGCTTGGGTGGTCGCGCAGAACGAGCGCGCTGGCCTTCGAGGCGGCGGGTCTTTCGCAGACGACAACGCCCGGCTCGCCGGGCTGAAACCAAGGAGAAACTAGTGAACAAGGTTCAGGCCTTCTTCAAGGCGCCGCTCAATCAGGCGGCGCTCGTAACGGTGCTCGGCACGTCGCTCGCCGTGGCGCAGGGAACAATGAGCTGGCACGCGGCCGTTCCCGTCATGGTCAGTGCCATCGTGGCGCTGATCATCCCCGACAATACGCTGGCGAAAGACGACATCGAGCAGCTCGTTGCCGATGCGATCAAGGCTGCCGGCGCTCTCAAGGAGACAAAGTGATGCGCAAGACATTCCTTGCGGGCGCTGCGGCGCTCACTATTCTCGCCGGCTGCTCGACCACGAACGGCACGACCACCGTATCGCTTGGCTCGGCTCAGGCCGAGGCGCAGGCGATCCTGACCGCGCTCCAGGCGGGCGCGACGGTCTATACGACAGCATCGACCACCACGGCGGCGCAGGCGGCCCAGGTGCAGCAGATGCTCTCGATCGCCGAGACCGCGGCGGCCGCTTTCACCGGCAACACGTCCACCGAGACGGCTGCCCAGCTTGCTGAGACCGCATCGCAGGACATCACTGCCGTCCTGGCCGTTTTGCCGATCGACCCGGTGACGAAGACCGCGATTGACGCGGGCATGGCGATCATCGACGGGTTCGTTGCAGGCACCTTCGAGACTCCGGCGCCGGCGGCTCTTACGCTCACCGCTGCGGCACCGCATGCATTGCCGGCCGCGCCTGTGCCGATCCCTGCGCCGCATCACCTGCCGCCGATCGTCTGACATGACGCAAGACCTTCTCCCAAAGCTCGGCAAGAAGCCCGCGCGGCCTGTTCCTGCGCTGCGCGGGCTCCGCGACTATGTGAGGCTCGCGGTGGCGAAAGTCATGCCGCCGATTCCCACGACCTGCGACCGTAGCGCGTACGTCCAGGCGTGGCCGATGATGGACAACGACGTGATCGGCGACTGCACCATCGCGGCCGTTGGCCATGCCGTGCAGCTCTGGACCACCATGATCGGCGAGCCGCGCGTCATGACGAAGGCCGAGGCTGTCACCGGGTACGAGCGTTTTGGCTACGTGCCGGGCGACGAGAGCACGGACCAGGGCGCCGTTGCCGGCGACGTGCTGACATCCTGGATGCAGCAGGGCTTCACCATTGCCGGCGCGACGGACAAGCTGAACGGTTTCTGCCAATTGGCAGAGACGGCCGACGGGAGCGATGTGCGCGCCGGCGTGGCGTGGCTCGGCGTGGTGTACGCCGGGGTTGCGCTGCCGCTGGCGGTGCAGGGCGCGGCAAGCTGGGAGATCAGCGCAGATCAGGTGTTGGAAGGCGCCTATGCGGCCGGTTCTTGGGGCGGCCACGCGATTCCGATCGTCGGCTATTCGCCGAAGGGCCTTACCTGTGTCACGTGGGGCAAGACACTGTTCATGAATTGGGCCTTCTGGGACGCTTACATGGACGAGTGCTTCGGGCTGCTGAGCCGGGATTTCGTGAGCACGGCGGCGTCCGACGCGGAGATCAATTGGGATGCGCTTGAGGGGGATATGCAGGACCTGAAGGAGGGCGTGGCGTGAGTGGTGGGATTACCGTTGAAGTGCCGGATGGGGCGGCCGAGGATGAGCCGCCATTTGATCTTCCGAGCGGCGCCAAAGCGAGCATGCGGCGCGGCAAGGGGCGCGATGTTCGACTCGCCATGATGGCGGTCGGGCAGCCGTTCGACTCCGGCAAGTACCTCTTCGCGATGATCGCTCGCCGCACCAAGGTTGACGGCAAGCAGCTCACGCTTGAGGCGATCGACGACATGGAGGAGGCTGATGTCGAGCGTCTGATGGAGGAGGTGCAAAAAGGTCGCCCTTCTCGGGAGACGGCCAGTTCGCAAGCCCGGCTGCACTTGGCGAGATGATTGCGGCCGGGTTCTCGCCGCGGGATCTGGACGAAATGACCTTTGGTGAGATCACAAGTTGGCGAGCGGTGATGGGCGCGTATTCCGAGGCGGTTGATTCCAGTGGAAATCGGCGCTGATGCGCACTCTGCCGCGGGAGCGCCGGCATGATGCGATTTACGGTGACTGGCGCCAGGGAGTTGCGCGCCAGGATCGGCGCCTCGCGCGCGGCTCTGCTGCGGGAAACGATTCCTGAGGCGGTGCGTGAAATCACCGTGGTCGGCGCAGAGCAGGCAAAATATCTGATCGGGCGCGAGAACGCCTGGTGGACGCCGTTGGCACGGCGCACCGTGATGGAAAAGCGCCGGCTGGGCTACGCAGGAAGGCTGAGTCCGACCGATCCATTGTTTCGCACCGGCTCCATGCGCGAAAGCATCAAGCCGATCGCGAGCGGACTGACCGGCTTGGTGGCATCGAAGGATCCGGTGGCGCTCTGGCAGGAAAAGGGCACTAAGCGCGGCATCCCGGCGCGGTCGTTTCTGCTGTCCGGTTTGGAAATCGTGGCCCGCGGGCGGGCGCAGAAGATGCTGGCGGCGGCATGGCGGCGCGCCTGGGGCTGAGCGATGGCATACACTAGTGCGGGCGGCGTCGCGGCGACCTTTACTGTCCTCGACGAGTTCTCAAAGCCGCTGGCGGTTGCGCAGGATCAAGTTGCCGTTCTTCAAAAGGCGCTGAACGGCGCCGCGGACGCGACTGCGAAATGGGCGGTGGCGATGGCGCGCATCGGCGCTGTCATCGGCAAAGCCGGCCCGGCTATGGTGGATTTTTCCGCCGCGATGAAGCGGGCCATGCCGGCGCTGACGGCCGGGCTCGGTGATGCAGCGACAAGCGCGGCGGCTCTGGACGGTAGCATGGTGAGTGCGACGGCAGCCGCACGATCCTTGCAGCAAGCTGGAGCTGGCTTATCGTCTCCGGTCACGCGAGCTGCCGGCGCGGCTGAGCGGCTTGATGCTGCCTTGGCGACTGCCGACGACAGGATCGGCGCTCTGGCGGCCGGTAGCGCGCGCGTGCAAGTTGCGCTGAGCGACGCTGCGCGCTCTGGCGGCCTGATTGGGTACGCTGGAGGCGGCGGTGGTGGCCGTCGGCGCGCGCCGCCTTCTGTGGGAGATGAGAGTTTCCTTGGCGGAGCTACGAGCTCGGGCGCCGTGCGGAAGCTCTTTCACGCGCCAACGCTGCTTGAGATAGGTGGAGTATTCATCGGCTACGAGGCGTTCAAGGCAGCGCTCCAGACGCAATACCACGTCACGACCGGCGTTGAATTGTTCGATCCAGCGGCACTCCACAATCCTGCCAGGCTGGCGGCGGATAAGCGGAAGCTGACCGAGCTGGCATTCAGCACGTCCATCGGAACGATCTATTCGGCTGAGCAGACCGCCGAGGCCTACGACATCCTGGCAGCGATGCTGCAGACCGCCCCCGCGTTCCAGGGGCCAAATAAGTGGAAGAATTTTCAAGAGTTGGCGCCGATCATCTTGCGGGCAAGCGAAGTCGCAACGATGCGCGGCCTCGGCAATCTACAAGAAAATATGGCCGCTTTGACGAATTACGCGCATTTGACGGGCGCCTATACGCCGGCCACGATGACCGCTGCCTCAAAGCAGTTGTTGGCGATCGCCGAGCGCACCGGGATGCCGCTCAGGTCGCTGGAAAAGGCGATGGCATATTCGCTGCCGCTGGCACGCGGTCTCGGGGCGAACATGTCGGAGGCGGCGCTTCTTACTGGCGCACTCATACAGGGCGGACTCGGCACGCGCGCCGGCTATGCCGTCGGCGAGATTCTGACCGGTGTTCTGCAGACCGGCGGCCCGGTCACGGCGGCGGTGCAGCGCGCCCTGAAAGAGCTCGGGCTGAATGGAGTTGCGTACAAGGGCAAAGGGCTGACGGCGCACATCGCCGCGCTGCATAATCTCGGCATTCTCAACACCGCCGGGAAGCTGACAGACCTCAACGCCGCCGGCGGCATCGACATCGCCAAGGTCATCGCGAGCATCGAGGCCGCGTCGAAACGGCTCTCGCCGCAGATGTTCGAGAACGCCCTGCAGGCCGCCTTCGGAATCCGAGGCATGCGCGGCGCGGCGCTCCTGAAGGCGATGAGTAGCCTGGCGTCGGCGTTCTTCAAGTCGATCGAGGCGACGCCGACCGCACTTCAGCAGCAGGCGGCCTTTGCCGCCACCTCGCAGCAGCAGTTCGAGCAGATGGTTGCCCGCCTTAAGGATATTGGCAACATTCCGGCAACTGGAATACTGCCGGCAATAAACAGAATCTTGAATGTCATTGTCCCGGTCTTCGATTGGCTCGACAAGTTCTTCATCAAGAATGCACAGGCATCCAAGATGGCCGGGGGCGCTGCACTCGGCGCTGTCGTGGGCGGCCCACCTGGCGCCGCTATTGGCGCTGCAACTGGTTCGCAACTCGCGCCGGTTCTCACCACCCAGGGACGCTCGCTTCCAGGGGGGATGTCAGGGGGTCGCGCATCCGAGGCGGCCGCGTACGGTGACACCATAAGGACGGCCATCGAGAACGGGTGGATAGCCGCTGGCGCGCAGTATGCCAGTACCGAGTGGCTCAAGCGGCCCACCGGGATGCCCGGCGATCCCGTGTTCGTGCGCCCTGTGAAACAGCCGCCGGCAGAGGAAAACACCACAATACACGTCTCCGCGCCGCTGAATGTCACGGTGCAGGGATCGATGATCGGGACAGAGGCCGAGTGGAGCACGTTCTTCAACGACTGGTGGGACAGGCACTCCAAGCAGGTCGGCGATTCGGTGGCACACCAGATCGAGCAGCAGCAGAAGCAGCGCAGGCGCCAGTCTTTCCTTGACCCGGCGCTGGCCGGAGTGCCGATCCCATGAGCGGCATCGTCGCGCTCGCCGAGGCGGCCGCAGGAGCCACCGCCAGCGCGCTCGGCTTCTCGACCGTCGCCGCGGCGCTTGGGTTCGGCGACTTCGCGGCGCTGGGCAACGTCTCGTTCATGATGCTCGGCTCGCCAGAGGAGCTGAGCCGCACCCGCAGGACCGTGTTCGCCAAGCTGCCGGTGGTCGGCGCGCGGCCCGTGACACAGTGGGTCTACGACGACCTCGAACAGCTTACCATGGGCGTTCGGCTGCACAACTGGTGGTGCGATCCGGATAGTTCCGTGGCCCTCCTGGACGCGGTGCGGCTGAACCATCAGGCGCAGCCTTTGGTGTTCGGTGCCGGGCTGCTGGCCGGCTTCTACGTGATCACCGAGTTCACCATCACCGACCAGTGGCGCTACTCCGGGATCGCCCAGCACATCGACTGCAGGCTCGTTCTGCAGGAGTGGCAGCCGGCGCTACCGCCCGGCGCGCCGAGTGCGCAGCCGCCGGGCCCTGTTTCCGGGGTAATCGGCGCCCCAGCGGGCCTCACCGCGATCTACGCGGCGGGCGCAACCTTGGGGCTGCCGCTGCCGACGCTCGACTTCGCAAATACGGCGCTGAGCGTGATCAGCCGGGCCGGCGCGCTATGAGCGGCTCCGTGATGACTGCGGCCGAGTTTGCCGCTGCCTACGGAATGACCACGGGGAGCGCCGCCGCACCGGTCGCGCCCTCCGCGGTGCAGTACACCACCGGAATGGCGGACCGGTGGGACCTGATCGCCTGGCGCGTCTACGGCGACCCGACGCATGTGAACCCGGTGATCATGGCCAACCCGACGGTGCCGATCTCGCCGGTGCTGCCACAGGGCATTCCGATCTACTGCCCGCTGATCGAGCCGCCCGCGCCGCCGGCGAATTCCACGCCGTGGAGCCCGTAGTGTGAGCGGCTCGCTGCCGCTGCCCCTGCTGCCGACGCCGCCGGCCGCAGCGCCGCCGGCAACCGCAGGAACGGCTCCCTGGCAGCCGCCGAGCGGGGCGGCGTCCGGCATGCCGGTGCTGGCCTGGCAGGTGATCTACAACGGCACGGACATCTCCGGCGACATCCTGCCGATGGTGACGCAGGTTTCCTACCAGGAGGATGTCGGGGGACTCGCCGCCACCGTCTCCGTGAACGTGGAGGACATGCAGCAGCGATGGCAGCAGTCCGACTACCCGAAGCAGGGGGACACGGTCCAGATGTCGATCGGCTATGCCGGCGCGCCGCTGGTGGCGTGCGGCACGTTCGACATCGACAGCTTCGAGCTTGGCGGCCCGCCGGATGCCTTCACGATCCATGGCATCCAGGCCGGAATCAAGCAGGGGCTGAGAACCCGGCGCAACGTCGCCTACGAGAACATGACCGTGCCGGAGATCGCCCAGGCGGTCGCGACCCGGGACGGCATGACGGCGGTGATCACGCCGACCCAGCCGAACGTGGTGTACAAGCGCGTGACGCAGCACATGGAGACCGATCTCTACTTCCTGCATCGGCTGGCGAACGAGCATAATTACGAGTTCACGATCCGCGGCAACCAGCTCGTGTTCTACTCGCGGGCGCAACTGGAAGCGCAGGCGCCCGTGCAGCCGACCATCCTGCGCAACATGGTGACGAAGTTCGCCTGGTCGAACCAATCGCTGGCGACGCAGAGCTATGCCAGCGTGCTCGTGACGTACCAGAACCCGGCGGCGAAGCAGTTGCAGAGCGGAACGGCGGTGAACCCGAGTGCGGCGACCACCGAGCAGCTACGCTTGACGCACCGGATGGAGCAGAACCAGCAGGGCGCGCTCAAGGCGCAGTCGGCGTTGTGGGCGGCCAACATGAACCAGGCGAGCGGCACCCTGACGATGCCCGGAACGATGGCCTACCGGGCCGGCAACACGGTGCAGGTGCAGGGCTTCGGGGTGTGGGACACCATTACCTACCTGGTGAAATCGGCCCGGCATGAGCTGAGCGCGACCGGCGGATATGTGACCTACCTCACGCTCCGGAACGTGGTGGCGGCGACGAACGCGGCCAGCCAGCCGGTTTCTCTGCCGCTGCAGCATGTCGGAACGCCGTCAAGTGAACCCAGGTATCAGTTCACGGTGAACCAATGATCACCGGTGACGACGCACGCGGCCCCTATTCGGTCCAGTACAACCCGGCGTTCCGTGTGGGGATCGTCTCGGCGCAGCAGATCACGCCATTCCCGGCGGTGCGCGTCACCTTCCCTGATCGGGATAATGTCGAGAGCTATTGGTTGCCGATCAGCCTACCGAAGGTGCAGGCGGACAAGTTCTTCTGGATGCCGGATATCGGCGAGCAGGTTCTTGTGCTGATGGACGAGCACGACGAGAACGGCGCCGTGGTGGGCTCGCTCGGCTCGACGGTAGATACGGCGCCGAGCTGGGCGACCGCGAATACCTTCGGCGTGCAGTTCAGCGATGGCACTCTCCTGCGCTACGACCGCTCGGCGCACGTGCTGACGGCCGTGCTCGGCACCGGCGGGACGGCGCTGATCCAAGACGGGAGCGGCACGTCGCTCCATCTGACAAACGACGGCAACGCCGTCCTGACCGGCAACCTGCATGTGACCGGTGCGGTGATTGCTGGCTATGGCGGCGGCGATCAGGTCGGTTTGCAGACCCACACGCACGACCAGCCGATCGACAGCCACGGCGACACAGAGGCGACGACGGACGCGCCGAATGCCGGCACATGAGCGGCTCAGCGGTCACGCTCGCGCAGATCACGAGCGCAGATTGGGAGCTGATGCTCGACAGCACCGCCGGAGGTGGCCCGGGTAGCGGCATCGGGCAGGTGGTGCAGAGCCTGGCGGACGTCGGCCAGTGCATCGCCATCATCCTCGGCACGATGCCGGGCGAGGATCCGTGGCGGCCGACCTTCGGCTGCGACCTGACGCAGTTCATCGACCGGCCGATGACCGCGGCGCTCCCGGCGCTGGTCGCCACCGTGACGCAGGCGATCGAGACATGGGAGCCGCGCGTGAAAGTGCTGAACGTGACGGCGCAGGCGGCGGGCGTCGCTTCGCTTGGGAGCCTGAGCGTGAACGTGACCTGGCAGATTGACCTCGGCAGCACGGCCGCGCCGAGCGGCACCATCGGCGCGCTCTCGCCGCAGCAGACCACGGTGGTGCTGTGAGCGCCTCCATCACCTCGCTGCCGGCGCCCGTATTCCTGAACGACGCGGACGGGCTCGATCCGAACCTGATCCTCGCCGATATGATCACCGCGTTCCAGAACGCGAGCGGGCGCACCCTCTACCCGGCGCAGGTCGAGCGGCTGCTGATCAACCTCTATGCGTACCGGGAAGCGCTGGTAAGGAACGCGATCCAGTACACCGGCCAGCAGAACCTGCTGGCGTTCGCCGCCTATCCCATGCTCGACTATCTCGGCCAGCTTCTCGGCGTGACGCGGCTCGCCAGCGTGGCCGCGACCACCACCCTAGAGTTCACCCTGACCGGCGCGCTCACCGTGCCGTTCACGCTGGCCGTCGGAACGCAGGTGGGAACGAGCGACGGCAACTTCGTGTTCGCCACCAATGCGGCGCTCGTGATCCCGACCGGCTCGACAACGGGCAGCGTGGCGGCGACCTGCACGACGGCAGGAAGCGCGGCGAACGGCTATCTGACGGGGCAGGTGGACGTGCTGATCGGGGGCAACGCGCTGATCGCGAGCGTGGCGAACACGGCCACCACGGCGGGCGGCTCGGAGACCGAAAGCGACGACCATCTGCGGACACGCATCCAGGCCGCGCCCAACCAGTTCTCGACGGCGGGCCCGAGCGGCTCCTACCGCTATTGGGCGATCTCGGCCGATCCGACCATCATCGATGCGCAGGTGGTCACGCCGGCCCCGGGGCAGGTTGCGGTCTATGTGCTGACCGGCCCGATCACGGTGCAGCCGGCGGCGAGCCCCAACACCATCGGCATCGCCAGTTCGACGGTGATCGCCGAGGTGGTGGCGATCCTGAACGCCACGACCATCCGGCCGCTCTGCGATACCGTGAGCGTCTATGCCGTGACGGAGGTGGACTACACGGTCACGGCGACGGTGACGCTGTTCAGCAACACCGATCCGGGGGCGACCGAGGCGGCGGCCTATGCGGCGGCGCAGACGCTAGCGATCGACCTCGCGAGCACGGTGCAGAATGACGTCGTGCCGTCGCAGTGGGTGGCGGCGCTTTCGGTCTCAGGCGTCTACGAGGTGATCGTGACGCTGACCGCGAATATCGACGGCACGCCGGTGCAGCCGCAGGCCGACGGCAGGATCGTGCTGACCGCCGGCCAGTGGGCGAACTGCACGGCGATCACCCTGACGTATGTGATCGGGACCGAGAACGAGCCCACATGAGCGGCGCCAGCGCGGCGGTCGGCAGCAGCCTGAACGCGCCGAGCTCGATCAACGATGTCCGGACCCAGGCGCATCTGCTGCTCGGTCAGAGGCTCGGGGCGATCGACCTGACGCCCCTGCTGGTCTACACGGTGACGGGCGCGCCGGCGAGCGCGCTGCCGTTCCTGGCGTGGCAGTTCGACGTGCTCTCGCCCTGGTGGCAACTGCTGGCCG
>Ga0335075_10012303_pt1 | contig 12931 bp, 11 predicted proteins | sample Lox_Sample_24_FD_206723 | JGI IMG/M metagenome (GOLD analysis project Ga0335075, IMG submission 206723) | Soil microbial communities from Loxahatchee National Wildlife Refuge, Florida, United States - Lox_Sample_2.4 | ecosystem: Environmental > Terrestrial > Soil > Wetlands | place: USA... | reverse complement strand
GCCTCATCGTCTCATTCCTCCTCCGTCCACTCGCCAGCGGACTCCGAACGGAGCGGGAGAGTACGGATCCCGCAAGCGAAAAACAAGCCGAGCTTCGCAAGTCAGTGATGGGAACGACTTGTCATCCTGGCACTGGCAAGTTAGTTTAGAAAAATGTGGCTCCCAGCGTGTTGCCTACCGAATAATCGATCCTCCCACCAAGTTGGACCCTCATGTATCGATCGATCGTGGTTGTTCTCCTCGCCCTCGGCACCCTGGGTGCGTTCTGGCTTGCCGAGGCGGCCGAGCCTGCGGACAAACCGTATTCTCCGCGCATCGCCGCAGCTTCCGATGAGCCGGCGCGGGCGATCAAGCGCATGCGTCTCCCCAAGGGCATGGAGGCGTCTGTGTGGGCCGCGGAGCCGCTGCTGGCCAATCCGGTCGCCTTCTGCTTCGACGAGCAGGGCCGCTGTTATGTCGCCGAGACGTTCCGCCTCCATGCCGGCGTCACCGATAATCGCGGCCACATGAATTGGCTCGACGACGATCTCGCCTCGCGCACCGTTGCCGATCGCGTCGCCATGTATCGCAAGTACCTCAAGGACAAGCTCAAGAGCTACGAGACCGAGCACGACCGCGTTCGCCGTCTCGTGGATACGAGAGGGGCCGGCGTCGCCGACCGCTCGACGGTGTTCGCCGACGATTTCCATCATGCCGCCGATGGGATTGGCGCCGGCGTGCTGGCACGCAAGGGCGGTGTCTATTTCACCTGCATTCCCGATCTCTGGCTGCTGCGCGACAGCAACGGCGACGGCAAGGCTGATGTGCGGCGGTCGCTGGCCACGGGCTTCGGGATCCACGTCGCGTTCATTGGCCACGACATGCATGGCCTGCGCATGGGGCCGGACGGTCTGCTGTATTTCTCCATCGGGGATCGCGGCCTCAACGTGAAGACGAAGGAGGGCAAGCAGCTTTTCTATCCCGATACAGGCTCGGTGCTGCGCTGCGAGCCGGACGGCTCGAACCTTGAAATCGTTCACATGGGCCTGCGCAATCCGCAGGAGCTGGCGTTCAACGCTCACGGCGATCTGTTCACCGTGGACAACAACAGCGATTCCGGAGATCGTGCTCGCCTGGTCCAGATCATCGAAGGAGGCGACAGCGGCTGGCGCACTGGCTACCAGTACGGCAGTGACTTGAGCAATCGCGGTCCCTGGAATGCCGAGAAAATCTGGCACCTGCCCAATCCCGATCAGCCGGCCTTCGTCGTGCCGCCACTGGCCCACATCACCGCCGGCCCCTCCGGCTTTTGCTACAACTACGGGGCGACGGCCCTGCCTCAGCGCTACGCGGATCACTTTTTCATCTGCGACTTCCACGGCAGCTCCGGCGGCAGCGGCGTTTACTCCTTCGCGGTGAAGCCGAAGGGAGCATCATTCGAGGTTGCCGACGGCCATCCATTCATCTGGTCGGTGCTAGCGACGGATTGCGATTTCGGTCCGGATGGCGGCTTTTACCTCAGCGATTGGGTCGAGGGGTGGGGATTGCCCGGTAAGGGCCGTATTTATCGCTTTGCCGACGCCGAGACCGCGAAGAAGCCGGCCGTTGCCGAGGTCAAGAAGCTGCTGGCGGAAGGCTTCGCGAGCCGCTTAGTTGCGGAGCTGGTGAACCTGCTGCAACATGCCGATCTGCGCGTTCGTCAGGAAGCGCAATTCGCCCTGGTCGATCGCGGTGCCGATTCGATCCCTCTGCTGGCGAAAGCTGCGAAAGAAGAGAAGCAGCAGCTGACACGTATTCACGCCATCTGGGGGCTGGGACAGCTTGGGCGTCGCGGCGAGAAGGTGCGAGAGCCGTTGCGTTCGTTGTTGACCGACTCCGACGCGGAAGTGCGACGCCAAGCGGCCCGCGCGCTGGGATGGCTTACGGAAGCAGCGGCCCGCGACCTTGTCCCGCTGCTGAAAGATTCTGAGCCGCGCGTCCGTTGTCAGGCAGCGCTGTCGTTGAGTCGGCCAGGTGTTCGCTTCGCACAAGGCGATGCCGAGGCTATCTGGGGTTCCCTGGTCCGCCTGCTCGTGGACAACGCCGACCGCGATGCGTATCTGCGTCATGCGGCTGCAAAGGCGATGGCCCGCTATCCCGAAGAGCAGCTCGTGGGCACAGCCAAGCATCCGTCTCCTTCCGTGCGTCTGGCCGCGGTCCTGGCGCTGCGACAACAACAGAGCCGTGCCGTCTGGCTGTTCCTCGATGACCTGGAGCCGCGCATCGTGCTGGAAGCGGCACGCCTGATTCATGATGTCCTTCCTCCGCAAGACGGCAAGCCGCTCGCGGAGCGATTGAACCGGCCGAACATGCCGGAATCGTTCGTCCTGCGAGCGCTGCATGCCCATTTCCGACTTGGCAAGTTGGAAAATGCTGCCGCCGTCGCCTCCTACGCTGCTCGCGGCGATGCGCCCGAGAAAATGCGTATCGAGGCGTTGAAGCTGCTCGGCCAGTGGGCCAAGCCGCCGCGGCGCGACCAGGTCACCGGACTGACACAAAAGCTCGCTCCTCGCGATGCGAAAATCGCCGCCGAGCCGATCAAGCAATCGCTGGGCGGCCTGTTTTCCGGCTCGAACGCGGTGCGTCAGGAAGCGGCCAAAGTTGCCGCCGGCCTCGGCATCAAGGAAGTGGCGCCCGCTCTGCTCGCTTTGGCAACGGATGATAAGCGGCCCTCGGCGACCCGAGTTGAGGCGTTGCGCGCACTGGAATCGCTTCACGACAGTAACCTGGAAAAAGCGATGCGTTCGGCCCTCAAGGATGGCGATCCGCGCGTGCGCAGCGAGGGCCGCCGCCTGCTATCCCACATCCGGCCCGAAGAGGCGCTGACGGAGCTGGAAAACGCTCTGAAGAATGGCCAGGCGATCGAGCGCCAACGCGCTGTTGCCATCCTCGCCGAGATGAAAGGACCGCGCGCCGACGCCGAGCTTCTGAAGTGGCTCGACAAGCTGCTGGCCGGCGAAGTCGTTCCGGAAGTCCGCTTGGATCTGCTTGAAGCGGCCAGCCGCCATGTGACGCCGGCCATCCGGAAGAAACTGCAAAGTTACGAGCGAGCGCGGAAGGACAAACCCTTCGGACTTTACGGCGATGCCCTGTTCGGCGGCGATGCCGAATCCGGCCGCCGTATCTTCCTGGGAAAGGCCGAGGTGTCCTGCCTTCGCTGTCACAAGGTCCAGGGCGTCGGCGGCGAGGTTGGTCCCGATCTCAGCGGCATCGGCTCGAAACAGAAACGCGATTATCTGCTCGAATCGCTCATCGCGCCGAACAAGCAGATCGCCAAGGGCTTCGACACGCTGGTACTGACGTTGAACAACGGCAAGAGCCTGACCGGCGTGCTCAAGTCGGAAGACGCCCGCGAGGTCCGGCTAATGACCCCGGAAGGGCAGCTGCTCGCGGTGCGCAAAGATCAGATTGACGAGCGTGAAACCGGCAAGTCGGCGATGCCGGAGGATTTGACGAAACATTTGTCGCGCTTGGAGATCCGCGATTTGGTGGAGTTCCTGGCGGGATTGAAGTAGGAATCCCGCTTGCGGCTCAGCGTGGACAACATCAACCGAACCGCTTTCGCGCCAGAGCGATGGCGCCGTGAACCACTACCTCCTCGCCGAGCGCGGCGGGCACAATGTCCGTGAGACCGGCGAAGGGCTTGAACACACGCTCGCGAACGAACCGACGCAGCGGCTTGAACAGCAACTTTTCTCCCACAAGAGAGACACCGCCGCCGATCACAATGCGCCGGGGACAAAGCAGGGTGATCACATGACAAATAGCATCGGCGAGATAGACAAGAGGGGTTCGCAACAGCGCGCGTGCCGTCTTATCTCCCTGTCCCGCCGCTTCGGCGATGTGCTGAACCGAGATAGCGGCACCTGCTTTCGCCAGCCGTTGCAGCGACGATTCCTTTTCGGAATTTTCTTTGAAGAACAAGCGGGCATTGTTTTCGATGCCCCATCCGGAAGCGAGAGCTTCAACGGGACGATATTCAGGCATTCCTTCGGGGGCGAAGACGAGGAGATGTCCGATCTCCGCCGCTCCGCGCCCACAGCCGCGATAAATGTCGCCGTTGATGATGAAGCCGCCGCCGATGCCTGAACCAATGGTGATATAAAAGATCGGCGAAAGTCCCTTCCCCGCCCCATGCAGCGCCTCGGCCAATCCCGCCACATCGGCATCGTTGCCCAGCACCGCCGGTAAGCCGACGACTTCCGAAATCCACTCAGCGAGTGGGAAATTGTCCCAGCCCTCGATCTGATGCGATTTGATGACGGTGTGGGTGGCGTCGTCCACGGGGCCACCGAAGCCGATGCCTACGCCGCGCAGCTCGCCGCGCTCGATTCCCGCCTCGACGAGTAGGTCGGGCACGGCGGCGACGATCTGGCGGCGAATACCTTCTGGACCGGCGCTGACATCGACGGTGCCGCGCCACAGGCCGCGCAGCTTGCCATCGTCGGGTCCGACGCCGAGCTGGAGCTTGGTGCCGCCGATTTCGATGCCTAAAAACATGCGTCACCGTCACAGCGAGATGCGCTTGTGCAGATGGTCCACGACCCAATGAAAGGCCGTCAAGTGGATGGACTCGACAATGCCCATGTCATCGAGCGGCACATGGAAATTATGATGGGCGAGCGTGCGCAGCTTGCCGCCGGAGAAGCCGGTGCAGCCGAACGTCGTCAGGCCGTGCTGGTTGGCCCACTCGACGGCGCGGAGAATGTTGGGGCTGTTGCCCGAGCCGCTGATGGCGATAAGCAAATCGCCGGAACCGGCAAGGTTTTTGAGCTGCTCGACGAAGACGCGCTCGAAGCCCTCATCGTTGCCCCAGGCGAGGATGTACGGGGTGTTGTCGGTCAGACTGAGGATGCGTACCCGTTTCTTGTTGTCGTTGTCGAAGTCCTCGCGGCGCAGCGTGCCCTTGCCGATGTCCTCGCAGAAGTGCGAGGCGTTGGAGCCGCTGCCGCCGTTGCCGATGACGAAGATGAATCGGCCGCGCTCATAGCAGTCGTACATGAGATCGGCCAGCCGTTTGATCTCGGCCGGCTCGACACGCTGCAATTCCTGTCCGACGCGCTCCAGAAACGGCCGCACGTCCAGTTTGATTCCTAGCATCAATAATTCTCCTGATTCACTCTTTCAACCAATCTTCCACACGTAGCCCCGGCACCTTCTCGAAGTCGCGCAGGTTTGCGGAGAGCAGCAGCGCATCGTGAACGAGGGTGATCGAGGCGATTTTCAGATCCATGCTCCCGATCCGCACCTTTTTCCGCAAGCGTGCGAATTCGGCGGCTGCACGATCATCAAACTCGATCAAGGAAAACTCATCCAAAAAAGTCGAGCAACTTTTGGAGACGATTGTAGGGAGCAACTTGATGCTGGACGTTTTGTTGACGGTTGATTTCTGCAAGCCAGCCGCGTAGCTGCTCCTCCGCATTCACGATGGTTGTAGCAATGTTTCGATCGCTGGAAGCTGCCAGACGAGACGTTAAACGCGCACACTGAGGGTTCTCCGGATACCTCAATACCGTCAAATGGTCAGTATCCAGCAGGATCATGAGCGTGTACGTCGTTTGCTCTTGGCAGGTTTCGGCATGGTCTTTCGACGATCTTCCTCACGAATCTTACGCCCTGCTTCATCGATGCGCTTCATCACCTCGTCGCCCGCGAACATTCCCACGACGTTGCGCCAGTCTTTGGGACGAACCAGCTTCTGGACCTGCGCTTGCAGCTCCGCAACCTGTTTCTCCAGCGTGTGTAGTCGTTCTTCGAGAAATGCTTGTGTCATGACCTCGGCTCCCGCAGCCAACTTGTCGCCCCATGACTGAACCAAACCACCGACTCAGGGTACAATAAACGGATACTTCAAAGCAAGGGAAGCAAACCATGACCCGCGATCTGATCCTCGGCACGGCAGGCCACATCGACCACGGCAAGACCTCGCTCGTCAAGGCGCTGACCGGCATCGACTGCGATCGACTGCCGGAAGAGAAGGTCCGCGGCATCACCATCGATATCGGCTTCGCCATCCTCGATTTGCCGCCCTATCGCCTCGGGATTGTCGATGTGCCGGGACACGAGCGCTTCGTCAAGAACATGCTCGCCGGCGCCACCGGCATCGATCTGGCTCTCCTCGTCGTGGCCGCCGACGATTCGGTCATGCCGCAAACACGCGAGCATCTGGAAATCCTGCGCCTGCTGGGCCTGCGTCACGGCGTCATCGCCTTGACCAAATGCGACCTCGTCGATGAGACGACACGCGAGGTGGTCGAGCTGGAGATCCGCGAGCTGGTGCAAGGCACCTTTCTGGAAAACGCGCCCCTCGTCGCCACATCGGCGCATAGCGGGCTGGGCATTGCGGAGCTGAAGGCGGCCATCGCTGAGGCATGCCGGCATGTCGAAGAACGCCGCGGCCAGCAATGGTTTCGTTTGGCCATCGATCGCTCGTTCATCGTGCAGGGACACGGCACGGTCGTAACGGGGTCGGTCACATCCGGCAGTGTGCGTGTCGGCGACGAGGTAGACTGGCTGCCGCGCGGCGAGCGCGTGCGGGTGCGCTCGTTGCAGAATCACGATCACGCCGTCCAGGAGGTGCATCGCGGTCAGCGGGCGGCGATCAACCTGGCCGGGGTACACCATGAGGACGTGATTCGCGGTCAGGAGCTGGCCACGCCGGGCTATCTGCTGCCGTCGCGCGTAATGACCGTCCGCTTGCATTGCCTGTCCGACATGAAACGGCCGATCAAGCACCGTATGCCGGTGCGCTTCCACATCGGCACGGCCGAGGTCATGTGTACGGTGTCGCTGCTCGACGCCGACGCCATCGAGCCGAGTCAGTGGGGATTGGCGCAGGTGTTTCTCGATGAGCCGGCGATGGGCGTGTGGGGCCAGCCTTTCGTGGTGCGCGAATCGTCTGCCGCGCAGACGCTCGGCGGCGGACAGGTGTTGCAACCTGCGGCTCGCAAGATTCGCCGGCGGCATTTCGAGATGCTCGAACGCATCGAACGCTTGTGGACAGGCGACGCGCGGCAGCGCGTACTGACCGTGGCCTGGTTCGGCGCCTTCGGCGGCTTCACGATCCCCGATCTGGTGCGCGGCGCCAACGTCGGCCCCGAAGAAGCTGCGGAAATGGTTGCGAAGCTGAAAGAGCAAGGCGAGCTGGTGGAAGTTGTCATCAGCTCAGCGCGGCGGCTGCTTCTGCACAAGGACATGATCGGCGAGCTGGAGGAACGCATTCTGACGGCGCTGGAGCGATTGCACGAGCAATTTCCGCTCATGTCTACGCACGATCGGCAAAAGGTGCAATCGCAGCTCGATTACGTCGGCGATGACGCGCTGGTTCATGCGACGGTCGATCGGCTCATCGTCTGCAAGCAGCTGGTCGGCGACTTGCGCCGCATCGGCCGCGCCGACTTCAAGCCGAAATTGAGCGCCAACCTGCGCAAGCTCAAGGACAAGCTGGTGGCGGCCTATCAGGCGGCGCGCTTTCAGCCGCCGGAGCCGAGCAGCTTCGCCGGTCAAGCCGGCGGCAACGCGGCGAACCTCAAGGATCTGTTCGATGTCTGCGTGGCCGAGGGTTACTTTGTCTACATTGCGGAGAGTATTTATCTGCATGTGGACGTGGAAGCCGAGATGCGGGGGGTGGTGCGCGACAAGCTTGCCGAGGGCAAGGGACTGACGGTGGCGGAGATCCGCGATATGCTCGGCACGACGCGGAAGTACGCGGTTCCGCTGTGCGAGTATCTCGATCGCGCCGGCGTGACGCGGCGCGAAGGCGACTTACGCGTGCTCGTCTAACGGGATGAATCCATGAGTGACAATCTTTTTCGCCAGCTCCCCTCGGTCAACGACGTTCTGGAGGCGGCAGACGTACAGGCGCTGGCGCACGAGCACGCACACGATTTGATTGTCGCCGCGGTGCGGAGCGAGCTGTCCGACCTGCGCGAGCAAATCCGTCAAGGCGCTGCCATTGATGGACAATGCACGGTTGAGGCGCTCGCCGCACGAGCTGCTCGCCGACTGGGCCATGAGCTGCGCCCGAAGCTCCAAGCGGTCATCAATGCCACCGGCATCGTTCTGCACACCAACCTGGGCCGATCTCCTGTCGCAGAGGAGGCGGCGAAAGCGGCGTATGAGGCGGCGCGCGGCTATCTCAACCTGGAGCTGGATCTCGACGGCGGCAAGCGCTCGTCGCGGCAAATTGCGATCCACGAATGGGTGTGCCGGCTGACCGGAGCGGAGTCGGCCACCGCTGTCAACAACAACGCCGCCGCCACCGTCATCGTGCTGCGCACTGTGGCGATGGGCAAGGAAGTTGTCATCTCGCGCGGCCAGCTTATCGAGATCGGTGGCAGCTTTCGCATTCCCGACATCATGGGCGTCAGCGGCGCCATTCTGCGCGAGGTCGGCACGACCAACATCACGCGCCTCGCCGACTATGAGCGCGCCATCGGGCCGAACACCGGCGCGCTGTTGCAGGTTCATTCGAGCAACTACCGCATTTCCGGTTTCACAAAGTCCGTGGCGCTGACAGACCTTGCAGCTCTGGGCAAGAAACATGGTCTGCCGGTGATCGACGATATCGGCAGCGGCGCTTTGCTGGATTTCGCTCGTTTTGGGTTTCACGGTGAGCCGATTGCTCGAACGAGTATCGCGGCGGGAGCCGACCTTGTGCTGTTCAGCGGCGACAAGCTGCTCGGCGGACCGCAGGCAGGCATCATCGCCGGTCGCAAGGAATGGATACAGAAGATCGAAAAAGACCCTCTCATGCGCGCCTTCCGTCTCGACAAGATGACCCTGGCCGCCCTGGAAACGACGCTGCGTCTGTATCTCAATGAGGAGCGTGCCTTGCGCGAGGTGCCGGTGCTGCGCATGCTCGGCACGCCCGCGGCGCAGCTGCGTCAGCGGGCCGAGAAGCTGGCGGTGGCGCTGCGCGGGATAGAAGGTTTGGCCTCTGTGACCACAGTGGAGGATGTCGCCTACGTCGGCGGCGGCTCGCTGCCGGATCAGAGCATGAAATCGTGGGTCGTCGAGATCCAGGCCAAGACAATCAGCGACGCGGAGTTGGCCCGCCGCCTTCGCCTGCGAACGCCCGCCGTCATGGCTCGCCTGCGCGACGGCAAAATAGTTCTCGATGTTCGAACTATCTTCGAGCATCAGGAGCGGCCGCTGATCGAGGCGGTGCGAATGGCTCTCGTCCCAATGGACAAAGAATAAACCGCCAAGCCGCCAAGGACGCCCTTGGCGTCTTGGCGGCTCATTCTTTGACCGTCTCCGCTTCCAGGAATTGTTTCAAGCGCTGGCGTGCCGTGTGCAAACGGCGCTTGATGGTGCCGAGCGGCGCGTCGAACTCCTCGCTGATTTCACGTAGCGAGCGGCTGCGCAGATAGAATGCCTCCAACATGGCGCGGTCGAGCGGCTTCAAATGGCTCAGTCCCTCGTGGACCTTCCCCTGCTCCTCGGCCCGCACCATCTCGTCGAGAGGTCCCTCGTCGTCGTCAGAAAGCAGCGCCTGGCGCGCGTGCGTCAGACTGCTTACAGGACGACGACGATTGACGCGGTTGAGCGCCAGGCGCACGGCGATCTGTCGTAGCCAGGAATGGAAGCAGCGCGCGTCGCGCAGCTGGCTGATTTTGCGCATGGTGTGCAGAAACACCTCCTGGGCCACGTCGTCGGCCTCGGCCGGATCGCGCAGCCAGGCCCGCAGCACGCCGTAAATCGCCGGTCGATAGCGCCGCACCAGCTCGCCGTAGGCCGCGCGGTCTCCCGACCGCGCGCGATCGATCAGACTTTCGCTCGAGTCCATGCTGTCTGCAACGGGTTCAAATTGGGCCACCATGTTGCCTCTCTCCTTCTCTGTGCCTTCCAGTGGTCGGACAAAGCAGCGGTCCTGCCGTGACAAATAGATACGATTCACGATCCGCTTTTTTTTCAGCGATCTTCAAGTGTGAACCAGTTGTGGCTGCATGCGGCTTAGCGCGAGAAAAGCCGCAAGCGGTCCTCATGGAAAATGACTGGCGGCGAAAGCTCAGGGCGTTGCGAGGAACACAAGGGATTGTCGCGGAAAAAAGGCCCGAGCTGCCTCCGCCGGCGGAGGGCTGGGCAGGCAGGAAGCCTGGCGATGAAAGAGACCCGCGCGAAGAAGGCGGGCAGCCCTTGGTTGCTCTCAGGAGCCGTATCGCTCCTCCCGTCAGGGAGGTGGGCCTTGGCAACTTGGCGGCTCGACCAGTTTTGCCGTGGCGGTCGTCGGGCCCAATCCCTCGCGCCACTCTCGATACGGATGCGATGGCGAGTCAATCTCGCCGGATCGTGTTCGGATTCCTCCTCCGCACAGGGCAGGGAAACAGTAGCGGTTGGGTATTACTCTACCAAGACACCGCAGCCCCGGAAAAGGTTCGCGCTCCGGCAACAATGGCTCCTCCGCAAAAGATCCGTTATTCCGGATCGTCCTGCCGGAGCGATTCTTGCGCGTTGTCCTCGACGGCCGCGCAAGAAAAAGGTTTGGCGGCTTCGGCTCGGAGACTCGGATGGCCGATGTCCAGAGATGCCGGATCTTTTCGGCGGAGAAGATGTTTGTGACGTATATCTTCCACAGGGGGCGAGCTGGCCGCGTTCCGCTTACTCCGCTGCGCGGCGTGCGCGGCTCGGAGAAATTGCGCGGCGTGCGTGGCTCGGTGGGTTAAGGAGACTTGATCATGGCGAGTGAGGATTCTCGACCGGCCGCCATGCCGGATGCCTCCACTCCATCGGCCGCTCCCGCATCCGCAACTCCCGCGGCTGCTCCGCTCCCACGCCTGGCGCCGTTTTATCCCCAATCTAGCCTGGTTCACGCCTTTCGCCGCTGCTGGCTGCTCGCCTCGACGTTGGGACTGATGGTCGGTGCAGGGGCGGGAACGCTGTGGTGGCTTTCCATTCCGGAGCATTACCGTGCCGAGATCCGCGTCCGCATTCCCGCCCTGCGGATGGCGTCGGCGACGAGCAGCTCGGGCGAGGATGAGATCAGCTATTTCCAGCGAGGCCAGGCGGCCTTGATCCAGTCCACGACGGTGCTGGAAGAGGTTTTGCGGCGACCGGAAGTGGCGCGCTTGGCGGTGATTCAGCAGGCGCACGATCCGCTGGCGTGGCTCGGCGATCATCTCACGGTTGTCGCCAGCTCCATTCCCGATATTCTGCTTATTCGAGTCGCCGACACGCGGGCCGATGAAGCGGCCGAGCTGGCGCAGGCGATCGCCGAGGTCTATCGCAGCACATCGGTCAGGCAGCGTCAAAGCTGTCTCCGGCGTCTGAAAAAGTCTCATTGCCGAACAGAGGAATCGCTGCGACGGAAACGGCAGCGGATAACGCAGCTGGAAAATTCGCGTCTGGCTGCCGCCCAGAGGGAGTGCCAGCAAGCGCGGTTCGATCTACGAGTCGCCCGCGCCGAGCTGGCGGTCGAGGAGCAGCGTCGCGCCGGAGTGGAAGGCGCCAGCGTCTCCGAGCAGGCCATTGCTGCTTATCTCAAGGGCGATCCCGCCGGCCACAAGCTGCTCCGAGAAATCGAGGCGACCGAAGAGACGATCAAGAGAACGTTCCGTGTCTCAGCCTTGAAGGAAAACGATCCCCATTTGCCGGAGCTGTATCGCCAGCGCGACGAGGCGAGCAAGAGGTTGGAGGCGCGGCGCGAGGAGGTCCGATCGATCCTTGAGCAACAGGATCGCTTGCGAGCGATGCAGCAGTATGAGGCGCGGCTGAACCAGCGCCGCGAGCGTGTGGCCTTCTACGAAGGGTTGGTGAAGTCGCTCGAAGAGGAAGTGCAAGGTCTGGGCGGCGCCGCGTCGGCGGAGGAGCTGAAGAGGTTGCATGAGGAAGCAGCGGCGGATGGCGAGCTGCTGCGCAAGCTGGCCGCCGATCAGGAGCGTCTGGAAAGCACGTCCGATCCAGCGGCGTCCGCGGAAGCGAATGAATCGATCACAGTCCTGGGTAACGATCCCAGGGGACGCTTGCTATGGGCGAGCCTGGGCGGCGCCGGCTGCGGCGGCTTGATTATGCTGGCGGTCTCCTGGCGCGAGCTGAGTCGCCGGCGCATTACATCCGGCAGCGACATCGCCGGCGGACTGGGACTTTCGGTCCTGGGCAATATTCCTCGCAAGCGGATGGGCCGCACGCTGCGACGCGAGGATCTCAACTGTGCAGGCCGCATCGGCGAGGCGGTCGATGCCCTGCGCACCGTGCTGCTGCACGATGCCGGCAATGGGCCGCGCGTGCTGCTTATCAGCAGCGCCGTCGGCGGCGAGGGCAAAAGCACGTTGGCGGCCCTGCTGGCGGCGAGCCTAGCCCGCGCCTGGCGCAAGACGCTGCTGCTCGATGCCGACCTGCGCAAGCCCGAGGCTCATCAGCTGTTCCAGACGCCCCTGGAGCCGGGCCTGAGCGAAGTGCTGCGCGGCGAGGCCGAGGCCGCCGATGTCATCCATCCGACCGAGGTGAGCCGATTGTGGATGGTCCCGGCCGGCCGCTGGGACACTCATGCCATTCAGGCGCTTGCTCAGGATGGGGTCGGCCGGCTTTTCGATTCCCTTAAGGAACAATACGACTTCCTTGTCCTCGATGCCTGTCCTGTCCTGCCCGTCGCCGACGCGTTGTTGCTCAGTAGAAACGTTGATGCCGTGCTGCTGACGGTTCGCAGCGGCGTTAGTCGTTTGCCGGTGGTCCAGGCCGCGCAACAGCGCTTGACCGCGCTCGATGTTCCGCTGCGCGGGGCCGTCCTCATGGGGCCGGACTGCGAAGTGGACGGTAAGGCGGTCGTCTATCCCGCGGCAGCAAAGTAAGGACTCGTCCAAGCATACCTTCGGTTAGCGGCGACGCGCAACGGAGCGCGAGCTGTCGCGCGCCGCTGCACGTCGCCGCTAACCTGGGAGCTGATTGTTGGACACCCTGTTATCTCCCCATTTGC
>Ga0335075_10012302_pt1 | contig 12932 bp, 12 predicted proteins | sample Lox_Sample_24_FD_206723 | JGI IMG/M metagenome (GOLD analysis project Ga0335075, IMG submission 206723) | Soil microbial communities from Loxahatchee National Wildlife Refuge, Florida, United States - Lox_Sample_2.4 | ecosystem: Environmental > Terrestrial > Soil > Wetlands | place: USA... | reverse complement strand
GACCTGCACGCGGCCTCGCTGCCGGTCGGCTTCGCCGGCGCTGCGCCGGCTCTCACCCGCTTTTTGCTCGGCGACGAGGCGGCGGCGATGGTTGACCTACCGCGCACCCGCTGGGACACGGGCCTTTCCTGGCAGGCCGGGGTGGGACGCGCACTCGACCGCGTGCAGTCGGCCCGAGGTCCGATCGGCTCCCTGTCCAAGATGGTGGGCGCCGGCATGCTCAACCAGCGGGTCATCGGGATGGCCGGCGGGCGCAGCGCCAGCTTCTCGATCCCCGTGCCGGACGAGCTCCAGCGCCGGTGGGCGGCGAGCGGGATCTTCCCGACCATCGATCATGAGTTGATCCAGCTCGCGCGAGCCGAGTCGACGTGACGGTCGCCGGCGCGAGCTCGGTCGACCGCGCCGCCGTGCGCACCGCGGTCGACCGTGCCCGCGACCTGCTCTGGCAGGCCCAGCGACCGGACGGCTCGTGGGAGTCGCGCTGCGACATGGGCGTGATGCCCACCGCGCAGGTCCTCGTCGCCCTCCATCACGCCGGGTCGCTGGCGCGCGCGGACGCGGTCGCCGGCGCGCGCTGGCTGCGCGCTCGCCAGTCCCCCGACGGCTCGTATCGCTCCCACCCGATCGCCGACATCGGCGACCTGGGCGCCACGGCCTCGGCCTGGGCTGCGCTGCACCTGTGCGATTCGACCGATAGCGCTGACGCGATCGCCCACGCCCGCGAGTGGATTGACGCCCGCGGCGGGACCGCCGCCGTCGCCGACGCGTTTGCGCGCGGAGACCCCGCGGTGGTCTTCCTCGCGCTGGCCGGACTGGTCGAACCCTCGGCGCTGCCCTGCCCGCCGATGGCGCCGGCGCTCATCCCGCCCGTCGTCAGGTTCATGGAGCGGCGTTTTCACTCCGGCATCCTGATGGTGAGTGGTGCACTGACCCTGATCGCGCATCGGCTGCGGGGTGACTGGGGCGAAGATGGCCCGCCCCGCGGCGAGCTCGCGCGCCGCTTCGGCGCCCGCACGCTGACGCTGCTCGCCACCTTTCAGAACCGCAACGGGAGCTGGAACGACAACACGGTCCAGACCGCGCTGATCCTGCCCGCGCTGCGCGCCGCCGGACTGGGAGCCGAGCACCGAATGGTGGCGGACACGGTGGCGTGGCTCGAGTCGCAGATCGAGCGCGACGACGGGGGCCTGCACTTCGCGGCGTTCGGCAGCCCGGTGTGGTGTACCGCAGCCAACGTGCGCGCGCTGATCACCGCCGGGACATCACCGCAGGACGAGCGAGTCGTCCGCGCACTCGACTGGTTGATCGGAGCCCAATCACACGACGAGCAACCCGCGGTCGACAACCGTAATCCCGGCGCGCCACGCATCGGCGGCTGGGCGTTCCAGCCAAGTAACGAGACGATGGTCGACAACGACGACACCGGCGCGGTGCTGACGACGTTCGGCGACGTACTTGCGCACGACGCGCTTGAGCCCGGGCTCCGTTCGCGGGTCAGCACCTCGCGCGATCTCGGCCGCGACTGGCTGCTCGGCATGCAGAATCCCGACGGGGGCTGGTCGGCCTTCGTCCACGGACTGCCCGCGAAACGACCGGGTCCGCTGTTCACCGGGCCGGTGGAAGTGTCGCTCGAGGACCCGGTGGGTGCCATACGAGCCCTGTTCGATCCGCCGCGCGAGCTCGGCGATCCCTCCACCGAGGACCTGACCGGTCGGGTGCTCGATGGGCTGGGCCGGCTGGGGCTCACCACCGCGTCGCCCGCCGTCGTTCGAGCGATCGAGTTCCTGCGCGCGCAGCAGTTCGATCACGGCGCGTTCTGGGGGCGATGGACGGTCAACTACCTGGCCTCGACCGCGTGCGTGCTCCAGGGCCTCGCCCGGGTCGGCACCGACATGACCGAGCCCTGGGTCCGGCACGCGGCCCGCTTCGTGACCGACCGTCAGAATGGCGACGGCGGGTGGGGCGAGCTCGCCGACTCCTACGCCGATCCGACGCAGGCCGGCCGAGGGCCGAGCATGCCGCCGCTCACCGGGCTCGTGTTGAACGGACTAATCGACGCGGGCGGAGCGTCGTCGGATGCCGTCCTGGGCGGTGTCGCCTACCTGCTGACGGAGCAGCGCCCCGACGGCAGCTGGCCGCATGCCGACTGGCTCCAGGCCATCGTGCCGCCCGACACCTTCTACATCCTCGCCGAGGCAGCCAGGCACTACCCGCTCGAGGCGCTTGCCCGCTGGCTCGCGGCCGACCAGGACGACCGCTAGGTCGCGTTGTACTCCTCGTCGGTCACGTGCTCGCCCCAGCTCACCGGGCTCCCAGTCTCGTCGACCTCCTGGATCGCGATGTGGGTCATGAAGCGAGTCGGGCCCGCGCCGTGCCAGTGGTGCTCGCCCGGTTCGAAGTACACCCGGTCACCGGGGCGGATCTCCTCGATCGGCCCGCCCCGCCGTTGGCAGCGGCCGATGCCCTCGGTCACGTAGATGGTCTGCCCGTAGGGATGGGTGTGCCACGCGGTCCGCGAGCCGGGAGTGAAGTGAACGCTCGACGCCGCCACACGGGATGGATCGGCCGGGGCGGCGATCGCGTCGATGAACACCGTGCCCGTGAACCACTCGTTCGGGCCTGGGCTCGAGTCGAGGGAGTTGCGGGTGATCTGCATCCCGCTCAGGACGCGTCGGCGACCATTAGCGTCGCGCCACCGCTGGCGAACGTCGCGACGTCCGCTCCCGCGGCCTGACCCTCGGCGCTCTCCATGCCGGCCTGAAGATCCGCCGGGCTGTCGAACCAGAGCTCGGCGAGGTAGTAGTACGGAGCCGGCGTCCCGTCGGGGGTCCCGAGCACCTTGCCGTGCTCGAACCGCTTGAGGGTGGCGATCTTGTGCACGAGCGGAACGTGCGTCTCGATGTAGTGGCTATCGAAATCCGCCGTGTCCTCCGGCGTGCCGTAACAGACCACGAGCTTGACCATGTCTTCCTCCTCGTCGGGTCCGGGCAGGCTAGCCGAGACGGCAGCTCAACGGCTGGGGCACTCAGCTGCGGCGCGCTGGTAAGCCGGCGAATCGGGGTTCACTCCGGGACCATCGAAGGTCTCGATGCCACCGCCAAGCGGAAAGATGGGGTCTTGGTAGGCGGGCACGCCATGCGTGCGCATGCACTGGGCGTGGGCGATCATCGATTGCTTCCGGACCGCGGTGATCCCCGGCTTACCCTGCGGGGAGAGGATGCTCGCGATCACATGACGGCAGCCGTCGAAGGCCGACTCGGCGGCGGGCGAGCGCATGTCGATCGTGGCTGGGATGGCGATGCCGAGAAACGAGCTTTCCCCCGGACCGGGAGCACCGCCCGGGTCCGGGAAGCTCGGAACGCCGTCCGCTCGCATGCACTTGGAGAAGGCGAGCTGCTGCGCTGAGAAGCTCGATCGCGAAGCGCTCTTGGACGAGCTGCTTGCGCACCCAGCCGTGAGCACGCACAGCGTGAGGCCGACGAAGATGATCAGAGGACGGGTCATGTCTGCTCCTACTCTTGGCTGGTCCCCTGTTCTACGCCCCGGTGCATAACAAACGCGTATCAGCTCCCCCTCTCGACCCGGGCCGTCTTCACGCTCGGCGTGATCGGGCATCGGTGACAAACCGATCACGATTCGAGAAGCGCATCTCACCACCCGCAACTACAGTGACCGCAATGGCATCCCCAAACCTTCAGGAGTCACTATGAGCGCCTCTTCCACCCAGGGAATAAAGGTCGTGCTGCACCCGGTCTCCGATCTGGAGCAGGCCAAGCCGCTGTACACCGCTCTGCTGGGCATTCCGCCGACGGCGGACTCGTCCTATTACGTCGGGTTTGACGCCGGCGCCCAGCACATTGGGCTGGTGCCGGGCGGGGGACCACAGGGCATGACATCGCCGGTGACCTTCTGGGAAGTGTCAGACATTGAGGCGAAGCTAGCCGAGCTGACCTCAGCGGGCGCCACCGTCAAGGAGGCCGCCCACGACGTTGGCGGTGGCCGCTTGGTGGCTACCGTCACCGACGCCGACGGCAACGACCTCGGGCTGCTCCAAGACCCGTGAGTGCCACGAGGACGGATACGCGGCCCGTGCGGGGCGTCGCCGACAGCCACGATCTGATCCGCGTTCACGGGGCGCGCGAGAACAACCTCAAGAACGTCAACGTCGAGATCCCGAAGCGCCGGTTGACGGTGTTCACCGGCGTCTCGGGCTCGGGTAAGAGCTCGCTCGTGTTCGACACGATCGCCGCGGAGTCACAGCGACTGATCAACGAGACCTACAGCGCGTTCGTGCAGGGCTTCATGCCGACGATGGCGCGGCCCGAAGTCGACGTGCTCGACGGACTGACGACGGCGATCAGCGTCGACCAGGAGCGGATGGCGTCCAACCCTCGTTCGACGATCGGCACGGTCACCGACGCCGACGCGATGCTGCGCATCCTGTTCAGCCGGCTCGCCCAGCCGCACATCGGCGGGCCGGGGGCGTACTCATTCAATGTTGCCTCCGCCCACGGGAGCGGTGGGTTCACCGTTGAGCGGGGGGCCAAGACGATCACCCGCAGCGCGAGCTTCAGCCGCACCGGCGGTATGTGCCCGCGCTGCGAAGGCCGCGGCTCGGTGAGCGACTTCGATCTGTCCGCGCTGTACGACGACTCGAAGTCGCTCAACGAGGGTGCGCTGACCATCCCCGGCTACAGCATGGACGGCTGGTACGGCCGGATCTTCCGCGGATCTGGGTTCTTCGACCCGGACAAGCCGATCAAGAAATTCAACAAGCGCGAGATGCACGATCTGCTCTACAAGGAGGCGACCAAGATCAAGGTCGACGGGATCAATCTGACCTACGACGGCCTGATCCCGAAGATCCAGAAGTCGATGCTGTCCAAGGACGTCGATGCGATGCAGCCGCACGTCCGCGCCTTCGTCGAGCGGGCGGTGGTGTTCACCATCTGCCCGGACTGCGACGGCACTAGGCTCAGCGAGGCGGCGCGATCGTCGAAGATCGACGGTGCCAGCATCGCCGACCTCTCCGCGATGCAGATCTCCGATCTCGCCGAGTGGGTCCGCGGGCTCGACGAGCCGTCGGTGGCCCCGCTTCTCACGGCACTGACCGACACCCTCGACTCATTCGTGAACATCGGGTTGGGCTACTTGTCGCTCAACCGGCCCTCGGGCACGGTGTCGGGTGGCGAGGCGCAGCGGACCAAGATGATCCGCCACCTCGGCTCTTCGCTGACCGACGTCACCTACGTGTTCGACGAGCCCAGCATCGGGATGCACCCCCACGACATCGAGCGGATGAACAACCTGCTGCTGGAGCTGCGCGACAAGGGCAACACGGTGCTCGTGGCCGAGCACAAGCCCGAGATAATCGAGATCGCAGACCACGTCGTCGACCTCGGCCCAGCCGCCGGCACGGCCGGTGGCGAGGTGGTGTTCGAGGGCACCGTGGCGCAACTGCGGAAGAGCAACACGATCACCGGTCGCCACCTGGACGACCGCGCATCGTTGAAGCCGTCCGTGCGCAAGCCCTCGGGCGTGCTCGAGGTGCGTGGCGCCGACACCCACAATCTCCAGGACGTCGACGTCGATATCCCGCTCGGCTTGCTGGTCGTGATAACCGGGGTGGCGGGCTCGGGCAAGAGCTCGCTGATCGACGGCTCGGTGTCCGGCCTGGATGGGGTCGTGACGATCGATCAGGGCGGAATCCAGGGCTCTCGTCGGAGCTCGCCGGCGACCTACACCGGGCTGCTCGACCCGATCCGCAAGGCGTTCGCGAAGGCCAACGGGGTCAAGCCCGCCCTGTTCAGCGCCAACTCCGAGGGCGCCTGCCCCAACTGCAACGGCGCCGGCGTCATCTATACCGAGCTGACGATCATGGCCAGCGTCGCCTCGACCTGCGAGGAATGTGAGGGCAAGCGCTTCGACGCGTCGGTGCTCGAGTACAAGTTCGGCGGCCACGACATCAGCGAGGTGCTGGCAATGCCGGTGACCGAGGCCGGCGAGTTCTTCGCCACCGGCGAGGCGCAGGTTCCGGCCGCGCACAAGATCCTCGAGCGGCTGGCCGACGTCGGTCTCGGCTACGTCAGCCTCGGCCAGCCGCTCACCACACTGTCCGGCGGCGAGCGACAACGACTCAAGCTGGCCACCCACATGGGCCAGAAAGGCGGCGTCTACGTCCTCGACGAGCCGACCAGCGGGCTCCACCTCGCCGACGTCGAGCAGCTGCTCAGGCTGCTTGACCGGCTTGTCGACTCCGGCAAGTCGGTCGTCGTCATCGAGCATCATCAGGCGGTCATGGCCCACGCCGACTGGATCATCGATCTGGGCCCCGGTGCGGGCCACGACGGTGGCCGGATCGTCTTCGAGGGCACTCCGGCCGACCTCGTCGCCGCGCCCGCGACACTGACCGGCGAGCACCTCGCGGCCTACGTCGGCGCGTGACCGGATGGATGCGGCCAAGCTCCAGCAACGCTGCCTGGCCTTTCCGGGGTCGGCCGAGACGTTCCCGTTCGGCGCGGAGACCTCGGTGTTCAAGGTCGCCGGCAAGATGTTCGCGCTCTCTCATCTCGGTCGCGATCCGCTGGAGGTGAGCCTGAAGTGCGAGCCCGCCCTGGCCGAACAGCTACGTGAGCTGCATGGGGCGGTCCGGCCCGGCTACCACCTGAACAAGCGCCATTGGAACACAGTGACGATCGACGGTTCGATGCCCGACCAGCTCGTCGCGGACATGATCGAGGACTCCTACGACCTCGTCGTGAGCGGGCTTCCTAACGCACGCCGCCGAGCGTTGGGCTGGCGGGCGGATGCGCCCTGATCGCTACCGGGATGGATTGACGGCTACGGCGCTGCCGCCGCCGAGCCGCACCGGCTCGGCGATCGCCTCCGCCCGTCCATGGCCGAGGATCTGAAGCGCGGTGGCGTCACCGGGGTAGTAGTCGAGCGGGAGCACGGGCCCGGTGGACTCGGTGAACTGCTCGCCGAACTCGGTCTGCAGTTGCTGGCGAAGTGCGCTGTTGTAGAAGGCCGGCTCGACGAGCGAAGTCGTCGAGTTGGTTTGGCTGATCCGGGGCGCCGCCAGCGCGGCGGGAAGCGACATCCCGAAGTCCACGTGATTGATCAGGGTCTGAACGACGGTCTCGATGATCGTCGAGCCGCCAGCGGCGCCGATCGAGAACACCGGCTTGCCGTTGCGCAGCGCGATGATCGGGCCCATGCTCGACCGGGGGATCTTGCCGCCCGCGGGAAGGTTGGGGTCGCTGGCGCCCGACGAGGGCCCTGAGAAATCGAAGTCCGTCATCTCGTCGTTGAGCAGGAACCCGTAGCCGGGGACCGTCTGCCCGCTGCCGCCGAAGAAGTTGATCGTGTTCGTGTAGGCGACGATGTTGCCCCACTTGTCGACGGTCACGATGTTGTTGGTGTGCTGGCGCTCGGCCGACGCGGTCGAGGGTTGCGGGTCACTCGTCGAGGGCACGGTGCTCCCGCACGCCACGTAGGGCGGGTGAGTCTGGCCGGCGGGTTGCGGCGAGGACAGCGCCGTGTTGCCAATCAGACAGCGCCGTGTCGCGGCGAACGCGGGACTCAGCAACCCACTCAGAGGAACGTTGACATAGCGCGGGTCGCCGACATAGGCGTTGCGATCCGCGTACGCCAGCCTGGACGCCTCGATGTATTGGAAGAGTGCGGTGGCCCGGGGCTCGGACCCGAGTTTGAAGCCGTTCAGGATGTTGAGGATCTCGCCCTCGGTGGAGCCGCCGCTCGAGGGCGGTGCCATGCCGTAGACCTGAAGGCCGCGGTAGGAGATGTGGGTGGGGGCCTGGACTCGCGCGGTGTACGAGCGCAGGTCGGCCGTCCTCATGATCCCGGGCTGGGTGATCAGCGTCGTGCCCGGCGTGAGCGTCGGGTGATCGTCGGCGTTGACGATCGCTCTGCCGATGGGGCCGTTATAGAGATAGGAGGGCCCGTGGCTCGCGAGCAGCCGGTAGGTCTTGGCGAGGTCCGGATTACGCAGCAGCGTCCCCACCGGAAGCGGGTTCCCCGCCGGCGTCAGGAACAGCTTCCGGCTTGCCGGATAGGCCTGAAGCACGTCGAGGCCCGACTTCTCGAGCTGCTGGAAGTCGAAGTTCGTGCGGAATCCGCTCTTCGCCACCGAGATCGCCGGCTGCAGGTCGTCAGCAAAGCTGAGCCGGCCGTATTTGGCAACTGCCTTCGCCCAGGCGGCGACCATTCCCGGCACGCCGGTCGACAGCGGCTGCTCAGACTCATAGTCGTAGTCCATCGGCTGCCCCGTCGATGGGTTGTCGAACATCGTCGAGGTGCACGCCGAAGGGCAGGTTTCGCGGCCGTCGATCGTCACCACCTGGTGCGTGCGGGCCAGGTAGATGACCATGAACCCGCCGCCGCCCGGGCCGGCCACGAACGGGATCGTGTCGCCTAGCGTGCTCGCCGTCGCGACCGCGGCGTCGATCGCGTTCCCGCCGCGCTTGAGTACCTGGACGCCGGCCTTGCTCGCGTCGAGGTCCATCGAGGCGACGGCGCCACCCGTGCCGACGGCGACCGCATGCTTGCCAGAGACCTCCTTTGCCGCGGCAGGCGTCACGCAGAGCGGGACGATCGCAAGCCCTGCGACCAACGTCATCGCAGCCAATCCTGAACGGACTCGACGCAGCACCAATCACTCCTCTATCCGCCGAGCCCGTGCGCGAAACGAGAAACTCGGTTTTGATCGACGCGTGCTCGACGATGATCCGCGGTGGTACCCAGGACCAGGCTTTGGCCGTCGCTGACGCTCTCCTAAGCGCGATCTACGAGGCGGCCTGACGCTAGACGACGCCCTCGGCGTGCCGACGCAGTGCCTCGCTGTCGCGGATCACCACGCTACGCCGACCGGTCGAGATACAACCCAGCGACCGCAGCGCGGCCAGCGCCTTGACCGTCGCCTCGCGAGAGGCGCCACACCAACTCGCGAGCTGTTCCTGAGAGAGCGGCAGCTCAACCTCGATCCCGTCCGCCGTCTGCACGCCAAAGCGCTCACTGAGCTCTCTGAGCCGCCACGCCACCCGCCCCAAGGTATCCAGGGACGCGAACTCCAGACGCTTGCGATCCGCATCGCGCAACCGGACCGCGAGGACCCGCAGGAGATCCATCGCGACCGTCTGATCGCTCAACGCGCCCAGCAGCGCCGACCCTGGCGCGACAACCGCATCCACCGGGCCAGCAGCAACCCCGGACGCCGAACGAGGCGCGTCGTCCAATGCCGAGAGCTCCCCGATCACATCGCCCGGACCGCGCAGGCCGAGGACGACCTCCCGCCCACTCGGCGCGACGCTTGTGAGCATCACCCACCCACGCTCGATCACGAACGCACGCCCCCCACGGTCTCCCTCCGTGAACAGCGCCTGCCCCCGGCGGAAGCTCACTGGCCGACCCTCACTGCGCAACACGCCGGCCAGGACACCCCCCATATCCGTCAGCGCGGACACCGCCACAGTATGACGGCGCCAACGGACCCGGCAGGGGCGCCCGTCGCGGTAGGCTCGCGCAGCCATGAAGGTCTTCATTTCGAGTGACATCGAAGGCACGGCCGGAATCGTTGACTGGGAGCAGGTGCGCGGGCCGGGCGTCGAATACGAGATCGGCCGGCAGCTGCTCACCGACGAAGTGAACGCGGCGATTGACGGCGCGGCACAGGCGGGTGCCAGCGGCATTCTCGTCAACGATGCGCATCGCACGATGTACAACCTGCGCCCGAGCGAGTTGCACCACCACGCCTCCTACCTGTCGGGGCGTCACAAACCGCTCTACATGATGGAGGGGCTCGACGCGACGTTCGACGCCGTGTTCATGGTCGCCTACCATGGCGCGATCGGAGCCGCGCACGCGATCCTCTCCCACACCTACAACCCGGTCGCCGTCTGGGAGGCTCGACTCAACGGCGTTCCGGCCGGGGAGAGTGCACTGAACGCGTTGGTCGCGCTGCACCATCGCGTACCGGTGGTGCTGATCACCGGCGATGATGCCACCGCCGAGGACGCGCGACCGTTCTTGCCGCAGATCGAGGCGGTGGTGGTCAAGCGCTCGATCACGCGCTTTGCCGCCGAGAGCCTGCATCCGGAGCGTGCCTGTGAGCTGATCTGCGCCGGCGCCGCGCGCGCTCTGGCCCGAGCCGGTGACATACCGCCGCCGGCGATCGACCTTCCGGCGACCCTCGAGCTCACGTTTCTCACCTCCGATATGGCCGAGATGGCGAGCTGGCTCGGTGGCGTGGAGCGCGCCGGTAACCGCACGGTGACCGTGACGGACGAGGACCCGCTCCGCCTGTACCGCACCTTCGTCACGATCATCGCGCTGACGCGCTCGATCGCCGAGCGCTAACGAGCACCGACCTCGCGCTAGCCCCACGTGTAGACGACGTGACCCGACGTCGTCGGCGACGAATTCGCCGGTCCGTAGCTGGCGACCGACAGCGACCATGTGGTGTCGCCCGAGTGGGCAAGGGTCAGCGTCGGCGGGTTGAGGTCGTCGGAACCGTTGGCTCCCGGCATGATGCCCTCTTCGTTGCCCTCGGGACAAGCAGTCATCCCGCTCGGAACGGGTGCGCCGGAATCCTGGTGGCAGGCCATCACCGTTCCGTTGGCGTCGTTGATCAGGTAGGCCGCGTAAGGGGGCGGCCCGGCGCACGAAGCCGGGATCGACGTGCTGTAGACGGTGTATCCGTAGTAGGTGTTCTGGGGCGGCGGGACGAGCATCATCGACGCCGTCGTCCCCGAGCCCGTGCACCCGCCGCTTCCGCCAGAGCCACCGGTGCCTGTGCCCGTGTTCGTCGTCTGGCTCAGGTTGGTGTAGGGCATGGGGGGCGCATGCGATCCGAATGTCCCGCCCTTCCCGTCGGGGACTGCACTGAATCCCGTCTGCGTGGTTACGTTGAACTCCTTCCCCAGCTCGGAGGACGCCGCGATCGCCTGCTCGAGGGAGGGGTAGAAGAGAGTGTCGATGCTGCTCTGCGCCCAGATCGCCAGCCCGTGGACGTCACCACTGGTGAACTCGCTCGCTCCCCAGGGATTGTCGTGCGGGTCGACTGGCTTGCCGCGCTTGCCGGTGTTGTCGACGGGGATCACCTGCTCGTGGCCGAGCGAGGTCTGATTTGCCGGCGAGGCCACTTCCATGACGCGGAGATTTTGGGGGAATGTCGCGCTGCCGTCGAGGAACCGGCCGGAGAAGCACGCGTCGATCTTGACCTTGAAGTTGCGGTCGGGATAGCGGCCGATCAGACCGAGCAGGTCCACCTGCGTGAGGTCGTCGGCGTGGGCCACGAAGTCATGCTTCTGATCGGAGTACACGAACTTCTCCCCGAGATGGACCGTGGGCGCGGATGCCCCTGGCTCCTTCGGCACCACCCCCGGGGCCGGCTCTCCGTGTCCCGCGATGTACAGGAACACGTCCTGGCACTCGGGCCGAGCCTTGATCTCGTTGGACGCATCATCCAGTGTCGCTGCGTGGCTCCAGGGAAGGGAGACCGAGCTGGCCCACCCTTCCATCGCCTTGAAGCTCCCTTGCAGGAGCGGATCCCCGACCGCGTTCGTCGCGCCGTAGTCGCCGAGCAAGATCAGGCACGCGTTCTTCAACAACCCCTGCGCGACCGCGGGCGGGACGCCTGCGGCCCGTGCGCTCGGTTTACTCGATGCGCCGAGCGCCGAGGCCGGGACGGTCGGCATTCGGCGGAACACGATGTAGCGCATGCTGTGATACGCGGCGTCGGAGGCGAGGAAGGCGGGCAGCCGGCCGTTCACGACGGGCTCGCTCGCGATCAGCTCGTTTTCGATCACCCGACCGGAGTCGGCATCGACCAGCAGGATTCTGCTCGGATGGTCGAACTCGGTCTGGTACTGCAAGTCCTCCCAGAAGAGCCAGGCCCGGCGCGCCAGTGGATGCGAGCCAACCACACCGCTCTTGGTGTCAGACGCGAACACCCGCGCTCCCGCCGGAAGCGGCGCCGGCAGACCGAACATCGCCACGTACCCCGGTTGTCGGGACGGCGCCAGCGCCTTGAGCGCGACCTGATCCGCCTGCTGACGAGTGATCGCGGATGCGGCGGCGGGCCACACCAACAGCACAACCACGGAAACGGCCATCCACCGCGCGATGCGCGCTGCCGCCAACGATTGAAACCGTTTAGTGAGCATTCCCGGCCCGCTCTCTATAGCCCCGCGGGAGACGATACCACCGGTAGACAATCGTTCATGCGTCCGCGATCATGTCGATCATGATGCGACGTCGTGGTCTTGTTGCGGCGCTGCTCAGCGCGGCGGTCGTGGGGGTTGCGGCCGCGCCTGCGTTCGGCACGGCCTTGCCGACGCTGTACGCAAACGTGCGGGGGCACGATCACAACACCATGTTCGTTCCCGTCTTCTCCGTGCGGCCAAGAACCGTCGAGCTGCAGACGCCGTACGGTGGCACCCTGACTCTGAAGTGGACCAAATGGACCGACGCCGTCGCCGTCGGGCACGGTACCGCGCTGCCAGGCATCGCCGTCTCCCCGGGCCAGAAACAGCCAACCTACCCGGTTCAGGTCCGCGCATCGCGGGTCCGTGACGGACGCTTCACCCGTCTTCAGGTGACCCTGTCTTACAACGGGCAGGCCGCGAAGCCGGACCACCTTCACCTGACCGAGTCCGACGGGCAGTTCAACTGGGTGAAGTAGGCCCCGCGCCCGGCGGGGCCACAAGCTAGTCCCCCTGCTCCGGCCAGCGGCGGCCCGCGACCTCGAACTCTTGGACTTTCAGCGACCTGATCTCGACTTCGCCGGCCTGCAGGCGGCGGATCACGGCGTCGGCGATCGCCAACCGCCCGATTGCGACGGCACCTACCGCGGTCGCGGCGATTGCGACCGGCGCCATCGCCGACGGCCCGAAGATTCGGGCGCCGGTGGCGAC
>Ga0335075_10012301_pt1 | contig 12933 bp, 5 predicted proteins | sample Lox_Sample_24_FD_206723 | JGI IMG/M metagenome (GOLD analysis project Ga0335075, IMG submission 206723) | Soil microbial communities from Loxahatchee National Wildlife Refuge, Florida, United States - Lox_Sample_2.4 | ecosystem: Environmental > Terrestrial > Soil > Wetlands | place: USA: Florida... | reverse complement strand
TTGCATCTTGATTTACTCCATAAAAGGAATCCGGCTCTTCGATACTCTTGTATATCGATAGAAGAAGGTCATCCGGAACGGTAGTCTGAAGCAAGACGGATGAACGCCTCGAGCTTCGTTGTGACGGACTTTGAGTATGGCCCAACTCAGCCAATAGAAGGGCACTGGTGTGCAACTTGCAGTAATCCGCGGCTCTCGCTGCCTCCACATAGTCGAGGTCAAGCCATCGCTCTCGATCTGCCGGGGTCGTCTCTTTGGGAAGAGGTTGCTTACGAAGATACATGATGGCTTTGAGAGCAGCTTTGGCGTGAGGAATGGTAAAAGAATCAATGTCGTGAAACAAAGATTTTAGCGAAGACGATACGATCCTACGCGTTTCTTGTTTGCTTTCATATTCACGCAACAGCACAACGTGTAGTATCGGAGCGAACAGGCGCTCGGCCATGCTTGGTATGCCGTGAATAATGCGTGTGAGGGAAGCAATGATTGGATCCGCAAAAGCTTTATTGGCAAGTGAGCTGCAGACTACTTGTAGCCAAGCATCCACAGATCGTTGCTTCTGCGAGCTGAATGCAGTTTCAAGAGACACCGGCCGAAGAGGAGGAATGTGTTCGGTCGAGTCCATCGTGCTTAATGTTAATGCACTGATCACGGAGCTTGTTAATAGGCCTTGGATTTCCGTCAAATCTCCTCTCGCCCGTGAGAGCATCCAGCGAATGCCATCTTCTACCAGACCCACTTCCCGACTATCGCTGCTCCTTAGCATATCTTCAAGAGCCTCGAAGATGATTGACTTGGAAGTCCAAGCTGGGTCGTCATTTTCATTGTTTTTATCTTCGACCGACGATATTCGCTCAGAGTGAGGAGTCTGGAACAAATGGGTCGCTCCTGATGCATTGTAAGCCCGGCCAATGACCCTGGCGGCCCACATGCGGTACTGCTCATCCACTCCGTGGACACGAGACGAATGCCAGACAGATCCAGCCAGTATCTCTGCATGCATATCCTGACCTAGAACGTCACTCCGGAAGGACGGTGGTGGTTTGAATTGAGAGCAAAATGATCGAAGGATAAGGTCAAGAGTGGAGCCCTTTAAAAGACGCCATCCGCTGCTTTGATCTTGGAGCAAATCTAGCAACAGCTTGCTCTCCGTTGTGCCGTCGATGGCATTAGATTCAGCTCGGGCTTCCGAGGCTGCATGCATCATGGCGCTGAATCGTCCCAATAGCCCTTCGTCATAGCCTTGCGTCCTTACAACCTCTCCATACTCTGGGAGCCACTGTTTGCTCAGCCACGTGTGAAAACTTTGGGCCTTTTCCATAGTCGCGAGATGCTGGCTTTCTTGCGTGGTGCTGTCTTGGGAAGACCCGACGAACTTGCGAAGGGATACGAACGCGGAGACAACAAGACCGGCAACCGAGTATATGTTTGAAGCGAGGGAGAGTGTTCCCTGCTGTAGGAGATATTGGACGATGCCGAGTGAATCATCGGCGCACTGCTTGTCGGTGGTAAAGGGAAGTAAAGCGTGAAGAGCCATTTCCACCGCATAACCGCTGACGGCGACTGAACCTGCCAAGGCGACCAATGTGCGTAGTTTCCGGATCATGGAACACGCATGCAGGGAGCCGAGAGCTGGATGAATCTTACTGAGCAGCATACGGAGCACGAAAACGTAAACGGAAGGCGTCCATATCTTGGAAATGTCGTTGTGTCCGAGTCGGCGGCATAGTCGTCCGATGCGATCAGGAAGGTTCTTGGCAAGAAAGGTTGGCTGTTGATCGAAAGGTAGACTATAATTCGAAGAACTGATTCTGACAATTTCGCTCAAAACTGTAGATGCAGCTTGGGTGCTAGTCCGCTTTGTGAGTAGTTTTCCTACATGCTCTTCTTGCTCAATGGTGGTGAAGAAGACACCAAGAATATATGGCACATGGGCTGGAAGGAGCTCATGATACTTCTTCCTGCCCAGTAAACCAATTATACGAGCCTCACTTGTTGCGGTTTGATCGTCCGCAGAACCTCTGTCGACATCCCAGGCAAAACAATAAGCCGCACTCTTTGCAAACGTTGACTTAAGAATCTCCTCGCTGGAATTTTTCAACGTCTTTGTTAAAAAGGTAATATCCGTCTCTTTTGCGCGCATTATTGCTTGGGGAAATGCCTCGTCCTGAACGTCGCGAATCAGCTCATCGAGAGATGCATACTTGAAGATGCCAAAAGGGATGGTGGAGAGGGTCTGCATGCCGAGCCATGTGAACAGAAGCTGCGAAGCGAAGAGTTGAAATAGATTCCTCGAGCTGGGAAGCTGAAGAGCGCCTGCAATTTTCGAAATGCAATATCTTGCGTGATCAGACGATGATTTCACCATTCCAGCAGTCTCGAAGATGTGGTAAATGCACCGACGGAGCAATGTTTGCCATCGAGAACCAAGTTCCGCCAGTACAAGGAGTCGCAGTGCCAACCCTTCAATCCAGTCGGTTTTGTTTGGTAAATTCCTGTAAAGATCACTGAACACTGCCTCATGCTCGCCTAGTATGAAGCAATTAAAGAAGTCTGGGATGCTCTGAGCAACCTTGTGAGTCACTTGGAGTTCCCGAGATTTGAATAGCGTGAAGATATACGTGCGAATTGACTGATCATCATCAGGGCCCGTATATCCAGGTCCTCTCACTTTGAGCAACTCGAAAAAGAGACGGACCATTTGTTGCCTTACGTTCAAGGAGCAAAGGTTATTTGGCAGAGCCACAGCTACGAACCAGTGATATATTTGTCCTGCCGCCTCATGAAGCGACTTTTTTTCGAGGTCCGTCCACTGGCTGGCGTGGTGGGTCAGAAGGTCGATACAGATATTCAACGCAATTTCGTGTCTTTCGAATCTGTAGTCTTCAAGAAAATTCTCAGCTACATACTCGACCATGGAGTCAATTGAAGATGACTGCATGATTAATGGAGAGGACCAGAGCAGTGTAAGTAGAGGTTTGATTACACAGAAGTTCTCTGGTGCCAAGCTGGTCAAATGGTCGATGAAAGTCGAGGGAACATAGCTGGCAGAGCCATAGATCGCGACGGCCTGGACTTGAGATGATAACAACTCCAGAAACTGTGAGATGCATGATTGGAACGATGTGACGTCGGTAAGAGACGCCTCTTCTCGAGGACTGTCCTTATTCTCAGGTTTGGGCTGGCCATTGCTTGTTTGTGAGTCGAATGCATTGTCCAGATCCATGAATTCGGTCACATCGCCTTGACGATTTCTCTCTTGAGACTTTAACCTGCTTTGTAAGCCTTTCGACAGTTGCAGCAAGAATGAGAACTCTTGCAAGTCTGTGGTGTAGGGTACGCCCGTCGCATTCAACTGCGCAAGATCCGGTAGACAGTCGGCAATCGAATCGTAAAGAGCATCAATCTTTGCTTGGTCACATTCTTTCAGTGCCAAGAAAGCTGCCACGTTCTTGGCCAGTGTAGTAGATAATGCTCTTAGGCGTTCTGCATCATTAGCATTTCGGCCGTTCGCATGTGTAGCAACGGTGTCGCTGATCGTGCAAAGACATGCTATGAATCGCATGCCTATTGGAGTGATGCCTTTCGCTCTCTCAGCCATAACTTCCTTCCACTTCTCGATGACAGTTGTAGCTTCTCTGCAGCAAAATTCGATCGTGGATCTGCTCACGGCAGTAGATGGACGCGCTTTCGACGCGTGAGCATCCGGTGACTCGCGCTCGGGAACCACGCGGGTGAACTCGCAAGCATTTTCGGACAAAAGTATGTAGTCGACGAGTGCCTTACTGTCGGAGGCACGGTGCCACGCTTGTCCTACTGGTCCATTCCGGCGAAAGTAAGTCCTACGATTAGTGCAAAGCTGTTGATTTGTGCATCGACCGACCAACCGCAGAATATCGGGGACACCAAAGTTTAAGCCCGGTTGTAGTGTATAGGTCTTTTCATCGAATTTACCTCGAGATTTATAAGTAGATGATTTTGACCTTTCGATAAGAACTTACTCGGTGTGAATTTAGCGAACAGCCAGTGCAAGGCGCGATCAGAGACAAGGGGGGCCATGCTGGGGTTTTCGGACTCCTTCAGCTCCAGAAGAGTAGACCATAATGCCATACTTGCGTCAGATACTATAGCAGGGCCAATCAAATCGACAGAAGATAGGATATTGTCAATGGCGTCTTTAAGGATGGCAGCAGGAACGAGCTTGAGTTGAAAGATTGCGTCACAAAGATGACATGCAGCCCGACAGCAAGAGAAGGACGACACAAACTTCAAGGAAAGTTGAGCGACTTTCTCCCATGCCGCTTGCAATGTTACATCAGCTGAGGCCTTTTGGAAAGCGCAACTAGTGGAGTCAGAAAAAGGATCAACAGAAGCTCGGGGCCGGACTTACCTAGCAATTGCCAACATTGCCCATGAGGAGACCTCGCCTTTGTCGTGTGAAATTAATACACAGAGACGGTCCAACATTTTGTCCACGCTCGCAGTATCAAACGCGGTGAATTGAGCCATGAAAGCCAGAATTTGGATTGCGCCTAATCTGGTAGAACCGGACGAGTGAGTTGTTTGATTGATGAATTCATCGAAATAATTTGCATTGCGGGTCCGTTTGGCGGATCTTGGTTCCGTATCTTTCTGGTTGACGGGCTTTGTCCGCTCAGCATCAAGTGCCGACGCGTACAGTGCCATCAATTCAACTAGAGTCCAGTTGGCTTCGCCCTTAATGTGACCATTCTGGAGGTGAAAAGCCACATGACTAAGGGGTGTCATTCTAGCGCATTGTACACTTCGCCATACTAAACGAAGGTCGTCGAACGAGAGTAACTCTCGCTCCAGTCTCCTGCCGTAATCTAGGGTGAAGACTTCGAGAAGGGCTTCGATATCCGTTTCAAAGTCGGAGGCAACGGCATTCTGAGAGTGGAGCATGTGAAGAACGTGCTCCTTTGTGATGACCAAGGTAATCAACATCTCATCTCGAAATGCGGCAGATTTTGATAGCCACATGTCCTTGATTAGCGGCACTATCTGTCGAACTGCGTATTGAGTCAACTCGATCGACTGTGGGGCCATTCTCATCAAGATTGAATTGACTGCAGATAAGGCATCATGGTGAGCCCTGGAGACGGATTTCGCACCGTGCAGGAACTGAAAGAGCACGTCTAGAATGAGCCTTGCCTTTTTGAAGATGGGCGCATTCGTTGCCCTCGTCAGGTGTCGCAGGCAAGCTATAAACTCCCCTAGTTGAACGGAAGAGCTACCGGAACGGGGGATTCTCGAACCAGATTCTGCAAGAGTCGATTTTGAGGAGAATTCTGCCGAAGTCATCGGGGTTCGGAGCAGTGAGCGACTGGTGCTGAGCTGAGTGGTCAAACCATCGCCGTCCCCTTCGCTGGAGAAAAAAGTAACTCCTTCCGCACAGAAGTCAACGAGCTCCGACCACTCCTGGAATTCATTACCTGAATCTTTCTTATACTCTCGAAGGTGTTCTACATGGGGCGGGTACTCCAGGACGGCCCGGAGGGCTTTGAGATAATTTACTAGTATGGGAGCGCAATATCCGTCGCTCGTAGGGAGGGCCTGCATAATATGGTCGAGCAGTGCCCTCACTGTTTTGTTCCGGAATCTATGTACTCCCACTTCAACCACTAGACGGACGGTCGACCCGCAGTTTTCCAGCCGTTTCTCCGACGACAGCTTGTTGCCTTTGTTCGTTTTGAGGAATCCGGCCCTTTCCGCCTGAGCGCACTCAAACAGAGCTTCAAACAAACTGTGCCATGCCTTGTCTGAGAGGCTACCGATTCGGTGATTGTGTTCATTGTTCCGGAATATGTGCTTGATGTCTGCCAACGCTTGAACTCGTTCCGTCGCCGATGATGATTTGAGTCTGCCTGAAGCCGCATATCAGCTCTGATCAAAGGAAGAGAAAAAGGGCATTGGACATACAGATGGTTTCTGGCAGACTGATTTCGCGCTCAACCATCCTGACGCTTTTGGGAGGTAGCTTCCCTTGCCGCACCTGTGAGACCTCTGGTTAAGTGCTAGAAGCCGGAAAGACTAGATATCCAGATGGTGATTTCAAGTCCACAGCGCATCCACAAGGCCATCAGACGCGAGCCACGAAAGCATCGAAGTCAAGAAGTGCTGCAGGGTCTGCTCGAATCCCAGGCGAACACAGGTACATGAAGGGTGCTGGATTGGGAGACGCTCGTCGAAGCTCTAGCAACCCACAACCAGTATTGCTTTGCCGTGTTGACCTGGACTATAGGGAAGTCGTGCATCGACTTCGCTCTGCGGGTCGAGAGACCCTTGGACGCGATGCGCAAAGCTCGGACGCGTTAATCGCTTTCAATGTTCCTACCTCTTCTCACCAATACCGCGATTCAGCAGTATTTCCCCGGAAGACCTGGCCGTAAAATAATTTTCTCCACTCTGGAAGATTCATGGCAGGCTGTTGAAGAAAATCTACTTCCATGGCAACAGATGGCAACCTGGAGGCCTTGCAAGGCCTTCACCGCGACCTTCTCGCCCTCTCCGAAAACAGGTTGATCGCAATTGAGAGACTGTTGCTCGAGCTCGAAGCGCGTCTCGACGAGTTTCGCAACCTCCTCGACAAGAAAGTCAAGAACGATACTAGTCGCCAAAAGCTTTCTAAGGGCACGATCGAGCTCGATAGCGTCCAATACACCATCAACGAAGAGTTCAAGCAGGAGACCATCGAGATAGCCGATGAGCTCAACCTTGATGAGCTCGAGGCTGCAAAACTATTCCTCACGGCCCAGGAAGATGCAAAAGAGCTTGACCGTTCCCCCATCGTGGCCGCAGTCATTCGCTTTCATCAGCGCCGACAGTTCCTCCTCGAATGCCTTCGGTTGGCAATCAAGCTCGCTAATGAGGAGTTGGAGGTATCGGTGGAGGATGAGGATCCCAAAACTAGGCTGAGGCAGGACGCTCAGGCCGGTTTGAGGCAATTTGTACGCCTCGTCCTAAACTGGGAGACGGACACAACCACCACGGGATGCAAATACTGGCAGAAATGCTTGGATGCGATGGTAGACATGGAAGCGTGGCTACAGCGTCAGGCAGAGCGATCGCAAAGAGCTTCGGTCATTGGTCACTCATTTTCGGAAGACGCTACACAGATTATAGAATACGAACGGACGGCCCTCGTCACCCAACATGAGTCTCTCGCATCGATTTGTACCTACCTCGTTAAAGCGGAATACACCTACCTTGTAGACTTTCGAAAGCTTTTGGATAGGGTCAAGACGCTCGAACGACACGACATTGTTCTCGTGCATTACCTGCCCGTTCTCATGTCGTCAATTGCCCGCGCCGGTAATTCTGAGGCATTTTGCACAAGAGAAGAGACACAAGACATCTCCAATAGGTTTCTTGCGGACAAAGAAGCCGACCAATGGGCCCTGCGCAATTTCAACGCCGCTATGTTGGTCTGCTGGTACGCTGAGTGTGCCAGCAGAGGCATTGAAATCGACCCTTTACCGTCATCAGGGGAAAAAGATGATATGTCTGATCGCCGATTTGGTCGCTTCATGAAGGCTCTTCAAGACAGTGCCTTTCATTTCCTGCTCTCCGTCGCCCAAGACGTTAAGAGAAACGAATGGCCAGATCCGGCGAAAACCGCCATCATCGAGTTCTTGCTTGAGGATGCTGTCAGGCTACCTTCCGAGTCTCCTAGGCCCGAAGAAGATTTCCAGGCATTGTTGATGGATCAGTATCAAGCATTCACCGAAGCCTTCATCACGAATCTCCCGGACACACTTCGCCGTCTCAAGTTGGAGGAAGATGAACAGAGGCGACTCTTGCGCTCGCGATTTCAAAGGGCTCCTGCTGAGTATCAATCGCACTTGGAAAGATTTCTCGTGATTATCTCATTCGCATACGACGATGACCCGGACGCTGGTGAGACATTCTTCCAGGATCCGGATGGAAACCTGTACGGGTTTCTGCAGTGGCTAGCGAAGCGACAAACGACTCCTCGCGTCGCTGCATTTTGCGAAATGCTGCGTTCACTCTCCCAGACCGAAAAGAACGCCAAGTACGCCCACGAATTTCTGCTCGAGGAAGGCACACCGATACCCGGCAAATTGCGGCGTACCGGATCGATAAGCTGGAATCAAATTTTTGCCGAATTGGATTTCTATGCCAACAGCATCAAGGAGCGACCTGTAGCGGTTCAGTCTGGATCATTTGCTGGTGGTCAGGTAAATGTTGACCAACTGGTTGAGCCCGAAAGTGCTTTGATGCTGGAATGCTACCTTCGGCTAGTTTCTCATCTATGCATGAACTGTAGTGAGGCGCGTATTTGGCTTCTCAGCAGCGAGAACCCTCGCTTCGACGTGTTGTTGCTTCAGTTAGCGAGCAGCAACATTGAGAGTCGCCTGCGAGCGTGTGCGTTCACAGCTCTTACTTCTCTCCTTGTCAACAAAACTCCCGAAATAGGAGAGAGAATATGGGTGTTGCTCGACCTTTGGATTTCTGGCGGCGTTGCACCTTCCAATATTGTACCCAGAGCGGTGCCAGCTCATCCGACGCCAACGTGGTCGGAGCAGATGATATTCGAGATCATTGCAGTGGGCCACGAGGAGCCGAACGCTTTTGTGCGGCTGCTGAACGCTCTTGTCAGTCCCTACCAAGGCGAAGAAGGGCTTAATGATGCCCTCCCATTCCCTGAGCACCTAGGCTCGTCATATCGCATGCCAGGCATTTCTTCTTATGTCGACTTCGCCGTCGGTCGTATCTTTGGCGCGAAATCACTCCAGTTGACGGACGCGATTGATCAACGCATCATGTGTCTCAACTGCCTCGACTTCGTCGCAACATGCCTCTCAACTTTCAACGAAGATCTTGTTGTGATGGCCAACAGAGCCAACTTTCCGGTGGAAGAGGCTATGCGCTCTTCTTCCCTCGAAGCATACGCTCGCTTGCAACCGTTCGCGCGCACCATGGAATGGATGTACAATGAAAAAGCCCTCAAAGCTTTGTTTACTACGGCTCATCAGGACATCAACGAAGTGAACGCCGCATCTCCCGACTCTCCATTCATCCTGTCACTCATTCGAAGTATCGATGTAATGAACCTAATTCTAAAGTTACAACCGACCTACCTGGATATCGTCCGACCTTTGGTTAAGCAGTCATTGACTCGGAAGGAACCTGTTTCTCATGCTGCCATTGCATCTTTCGAAGACGCAGTTCTTGTCCATTTGGACATTGTAGTCGATCTAGGACTCTACTGCGGCACGGGTCATCAGGATCTGATCAGTTCTTCGCTCGCCTTACTAGAAAAGCTTGCCACCTCTAGAAAACTTGCCGTCGCGCCAACAGCCGGGTTTGGAAAACGTTCAGACCGAAGCAAACTTATTGGCATTCTTGAAAGGGAAAATGAGGGGGACCGAATCGCAAGGTCCTTGATAGTGGTTCTCCAGCCGGACGAACGCGAACTAGAAGGCGGTCCAGAGTCTCCTGGTTACACCATCAAAGTCCAGATTCTCAGCTTTCTGCTGAAATGCCTGCAGGCTCTGCCGGATCGACCGACAATTGCGCATTTACTCCTAGGGTTCACTTGCCGCCAGAAAGACCTCGAGGTTGCGCTTGATGGGCTGTTCGCTCAAGGGCAATCACTATTCCACGCGATAGTTCGACTATCCCTCGATTATCCAGATTTGGATGGCGAATCATTTAGTACATGGCTCAGCACCGTCAAAGTTGCGACCACGAACATCTTACGAGAGTTGTGGAGGACGCCCATCTCCAGCGCGCTGACCATGACCGAGCTCCGCTCAATCGAGTATGTATTTCTTCAAGCGCTGAGGCAACCAATCTTAACGCCAGACACTGTTTTCGATGGCAAGGCGGTTGGTGATCCGGATTTTCTCAAGTCCGACTCTGCGATTGCACTGCATAATGTGCTCTCGCAGCGGATCGCCTTCCTTGACATTCTCGCTCGTGAGATTAGGGTTGCGCATAGAGAAGGCTTCTCCAGCTTACTTTCGCGGCTCTCGTCAACCTTGCTTGGGTCCACCTCATTCCCCGGCGTTGATCCACTCCCCAATCCGACCATTTTTGATTTCTTCGACTTCATGGAGATTAATATGGGAGAGGAACATCAGTTACCACCATTTGACTTGCTTAAAGAACTTGACTTTTCTGTCTGCAAAGATGATGGGCCCGACTCGCTTTTCAATCTTGCTGCTGCGAATGAGCTTATCCTGCTTCAACGGAACGAGTTGCAAAAGCAAGGCCGCGCTCTACCTGATTATCCTGAATACACTAAATTTGCGGAAGAAGCGCAAGCCGCGATTTTGGTGCTTCGAGCTGCGAATCAGCGCCAATTGCTTGAAGTCGCTTTTGCGGAGACGCTCAAGGCTTGGGTACAAGTTATTACCGTCGGGCTCGAAAATGGTGATTTTGATGCAAATACGAAGGCAGACTTCTCCTTCCAGGCTTTACAGCTCATTTTGCCAAAGCTTGAGCAGGCTCTTTCCGATAATATTGATGTAGCCGTCGAGCTCGCGCAACTCGTCTGCACTCTACTTCGGTACGCGGATGATAGAGCGGATAATGACAAAGATCCTGGCTCGGATAGACTGTTCAATGTTTTCCGCATCTCACTGAACGGCATAATCTCCAATATCGCCACGCTGCAGCTAAGGGAGATATGCTATCTTAACTGCTACAGATACCTCGGCAGGTCTACCGACGAGTCCTCAAAGAAGGACATGTCCCGCGGCCGCAAAGTGCTTCGCGCTATCAAACTTGCGGGTTCTCGGCTGATAGACACTATCTGTGATGACGCGTATTCCGACCAGACCAGCTCCTCCAGAGTAGCTGCTCTGTTTTTCCTTGATGCGCTCGTTTCACTCTCGACTGCTGAAAAGTCCGAGCATATATTGGAATGCTTCAACCGTTCCAATTTCGTTGGCGTGCTAGTGGACAGCATCAAACTTATTCCACAGGAATTGACTCGAGCATCCGATACAGGTACGGTTGGCACTTCACTCAACTGCTATGAAAATCGGGGTTGCAGTTCTTTTAACCAAAAATTTTCCGTAGATATGCCCTCCTTCCTCTCGTACTACACCGCTCTCCTCACCGTCCTCCTCCGCATTGCCCGCACACGCCTCGGCGCGTCACAGATCCTGCACTCCGGCCTCTTCCAGGCGGTTCGAGACTCGCAGCTCTTCTCGGCGGATCCGGATGTCGGTTTTGGTAGGTTTTCCATTCTTTTCGCATCCCGGAAATGGCCTCGATGGTTGGCGCCATGTAGGGAACTGAGCTAATTTGACATGCGCAACAGAACTCGAATCCCCCGAAGCGCTTCGTCGCTTTTTCGAACTCATGCTTGCCGTTCTTCGCATAATCAACGCCGTCGTGCTCGCGCGTGGACCGCAGCACGACGCCACTGTCCATCTCGCGCGGCAGTTTCTGGCGGATAATCGCCAGACTATCGTTGCCGTGTTCAAGAGGCATGCGAGTATTGGAGGGGTGAGAGTCGACGAGGGTATCGATTTGAGCGAATTGGTGGATAATTTTACGTTGCTTCTTTCATCGACCGATTTTCTGGAGGTAAGTTAGAAATCCAATTGCGTGGAAGGGATGACTGATGTGAAGGTTCAGTATGAAGAGGAAAGGAGGCCGCAAAAGGGACGGTTGAATGCGTTTTCATAGCGTAAGGTGATTGTTCTAGAAAGGAGATGCGGAATTATATCATGATCATTTGGAAGCATTAGCGGTATGGAACTCAAAATTGGGGATAACAAGAAGGAGCGAAGTATTTGATGGCATTGAAGTTTTGTTTTGAACCATCGCCTCGAGTATATTTGTCACCTCTACGCATAAGTCACACCGGGCCCGCTATGATCTCTGATGTATAAGTTTCCCAAAGTCTTTATGCTGGTGTGTCATTGTAAATCTCCCGAACTGCCGTCCGACCTCCAAGTCGCGCGAGGATCCGCCGACATGATTGCTAATGTACATAGTCCAGCAACGCCGTGCCCATACCAAGATGCTCTCTATATCATAATGCTAAACTCCCTCTTTCTCCTAAAGGCCAACTTATCATTTAAGGTGCATCCGAAAAGGATCATGTGCCAATCCCTTCCCTTCTGTCGTCTCGCTCCATTTCGTCCCTTCAGCGCCTTGCACATTGCCCCATTCTTCAGTCTTCCCACCAACATCGCATATCTCATCCAATTTATTCCCCATCTTTACGATACTATATCGCATTAACCGAGGATCCAGACTCATAGTGCGCCGAACCATATGCTGTGTCCTTCCATCGGAGTCGAAGCGCATTACGAAGTAGTGACCGGAGTAATGTTTGGGATGCCGTAACTGATGCTCGCTCTGTTGGACGGAGAGAGTGTCTTCAGATGCGGACGATGGGGAAGAGGAAGAGTCGAAGGATGAAGACGTAGGCGTATTGCTGGAAGAAGGGGTTGTTGTTGCGCGCGATGAGGTGTCGCGCATTGGTTTGGGCAGTGCGAAGACGCCCCAGTTCGTGAGGCCTCGGACCACGCCACCGCTACGGAGAACGATGTTACCGGCGGTTTTTGCGATTCTGATGATTGTGAGCCTGGTGACAGGTAAGAGATGGAGTGGGCTCACTCTTTGACTTCGGCAATTCTACCGGGGCGGACCTAGAACACATTGTCAGTACCGGAATTGCATGGAGAGAAATGGTGAGTAGTACAATGCCCACGAGCTCGTACAGCATTTTGATGTTCTGCCCAACGTTTCGGAATTGGGGAGTTTGGAGATTGTGGTCAGCTAGAAAAGTCACAATTCTGATAGAAGATTTTTCTTGCGCTTTCGAGATCTCAGGTTTCGAAAAATCTCGAATTGCACGTTTCGTAAATTTTCGAATTGCATAGATGCGCCCCGTTTGGGTTTAGCGGCAAACCCTGGTTGTTTTTT
>Ga0335075_10012300_pt1 | contig 12934 bp, 11 predicted proteins | sample Lox_Sample_24_FD_206723 | JGI IMG/M metagenome (GOLD analysis project Ga0335075, IMG submission 206723) | Soil microbial communities from Loxahatchee National Wildlife Refuge, Florida, United States - Lox_Sample_2.4 | ecosystem: Environmental > Terrestrial > Soil > Wetlands | place: USA... | reverse complement strand
GTGAGCATCCGCTGCGCGGCTGGGGGCTCGAAGCGTCACGGGCAATCCCCGGAGGCAGCGATCCGATCCGCGCTGACCAGACCTGGCTCCCGCTGCATCCGCACAATGCGCCATTGCAAATCTGGCTCGAACTTGGCGTGCCGGGGGTGGTGCCGTTTGCCTTGCTGTGCGGCTGGTTGTGGCTCGCCGTCGGCCGCGCCGAATGGCCGCGCCTCTACGCGGCTGCGGCGTGCGGCAGCCTCGCCACCGGGTTTGCCGCGTCCTTCGCCACCTATGGCGTCTGGCAGGAGTGGTGGCAGGGCACCTTGTCTTTTGCCTTGTTCATGACCTTGGTGCTGGCACGGGTTGCCGCGGCCAGTGCCGACGCGCGCTGAGAGTCTCGTATCGAACCATCTCGAGAGATGGTGATTTTACAGCCCGGCCGCAGCCATCAGCGCCCCGAGGACGCGGTCGGCGCCAAAATGCTCGCGGGCGAGTTCGCGCGCCGCCCGGCTGTGACCGCGATAGTCGGCGGCGATTGCGTCGATCCCGGCCAGCGCCTCGTCTTCTGTCGTAAAGTCGAACAAGCCCCGCCCGGCTGGATAGAATTTGGTGAACCCGGTGCGCATCGTGATCACCGGGCGCCCGGCCGCCAGGTAGCAGACGCTGCGATCGCTGAACCAGCCACTGTTTGGCCGCACATAGATATCTTTCGCAACGGTGAACTCGCCGCGCGAATGGGTGATGAAATTGCGGTAGTCATCGGTGCCGGCTGAGATCGGGCCGGGATCGACGATGTGCCAACCGGCGCCGCCGATTTTTGCGCGCACGATCCCGTCGGGCGGATCCATCGCCAGGGTAAAGCGCGTCGCCGGCCGTCGTTGCGGCAGGTCGATAAATCGCAGAAAGTTTATGTGCTTTGACCAGACATAACGTTGTCCCGCGAAATCAATGTTTTTGCCTTTGTTTTCCCAGGTGGCGATAGTCGTAAAGCTGTCCGGCATGTCATCCCCCGCCGGCCACAGATCGACAATTACCGGCGGTCGCGTCGGTCGCCAGACGAGACCCGACAGTGGTACCGGACAATCTGCCGTTCCCAAATTTTCGCCGTAGCTGAACAGATCGGTGTGGGCGTCGATATAGGCTCGGGCCGCCGGATCGGCTTGAGCATATTTGATCTGCTCGTATACCGGATCGCTGTCGACCATGATCCGGACCGGGCAATCAAGATGCTCGTCGCGCAGCCGTGTTGCCCCGCACAGATTGATCAGTGCGTCGGCCTCGCGGTAGAGACGTCTCACCCGTTCGCGCGACAACCCATGCCATCTGTCGTTGATGGCGTCCCAATAAGCCCAATGTCCGGAAAATCCGAAGCTTTCCATCGATTGCCGCAAGAAGCCGACATTGTAGTCGCATTCCATCATCACGCTGGCGACGCGCGGATCGTAAGGATTGGCCCCGCCATCTTCGATATACCAGACGTCATATCCGAGCTGACGCAGCCCGACCAGATAGTGCAGGGCCTGCCAGGCGATGCCCGCAAGCGGCATCTGGCCGACAAAGTGGAGAACGATGATTTTGCCGCGCGTACTCAAGGCTGCCCTCACCTGGTGTCGGCGGCATAACGGTCGGCGGCGCCAAACATTTCCGTCCGCGGGCTTTGACCGGCCGCTCCCGCATCGAACGGCAAGACCCCAAATCGCGTGGGGTTGCCGCCCAGCACCCGCTATGTTAGGCACGGGGCTGATGATCGACAGCATCATCGGGTGGCTGTCCGGTGCGCCCGAACATAACGGCGGTGAACCACAAGGCGAGCTCAAGCTCGCATTGACCGCACTCCTCGTCGAGGCGGCGCACGGCCACGATCATTTCGACGCGAGCGATCGCGCGGTCATCGAGCGGTTGCTTGAACGGCGTTTCAGTCTGTCCCCGGGCGATGCACGAGCGCTGCTGGCGGCAGGCGAACGCGCCGCGGACCGTTCGGTCGAGCTGTTCGGCTTCACCCGAATCATCAACGAGCGGCTGTCGTTCCAGCAGCGCGTCGAGTTGATCGAGATGCTGTGGGAGGTCGCTTATGCCGATGGTGTGCTGGACGAGTACGAGGACAGCCTGCTGCGTCGCGTCGGCGGGTTGATTTATGTCCCGGATCGCGAGCGCGGCATGGCGCGCCAGCGCGTGCTGAAACGGCTGGGGATCGACGATACTCTCTGAACTGTCGGTCCCGGCCCGCGTCAATGCTCAGGAGAAGATGCGATACCATGACCTATGTCGTCACTGAAGCCTGCATCCGCTGCAAATACATGGATTGCGTCGAGGTATGCCCGGTCGACTGCTTTTATGAAGGCGAGAATATGCTCGTCATACACCCCGACGAATGCATCGATTGCGGGGTATGCGAACCGGAATGTCCGGTCGACGCAATCATTCCCGACAGCGAGCCCGAAGCCGAGCGATGGGTCGAGCTGAACCGCGACTATGCCGGTACCTGGCCGAACATCACGCGCAAAAAGCCGGAGCCGGCCGATGCCGATGACTGGAAGGAGGTCGCGGACAAATACGAAAAATATTTCAGCCCGAAACCCGGCGGCGCCTGAAAGCTGCGCAAGCCCGAGAAATTACCGACGATATGCGTCACAAGCATGTGAGACCCGCTGGTATTCAAAGCGCATTCCATGATACTAATCTGACAGTGCCATTGACGCATTGCCCTCTCTATTCGCACTCCTTCTCGGATCGAGGTGTGGGCCAGCCGCCCTCATTTGCGAACGGCGAAACCGCGCGTCCCGGCATAACCACTCGGTTCGATTGTGAGAGACGGCTATGACGTCGGAAAAACCTTTGTTCGCTGTTGGCGACTTTGTCGTCTATCCGACGCATGGCGTAGGCAAAATCGTGGCGATCGAGGCCCAGGAGATTGCCGGGCACACGCTCAGTGTTTTTGTCGTGGCATTTGACAAGGATCGGATGACGTTGCGGGTCCCGCTGGCAAAGACCAAGGCGTCCGGATTGCGCAAGCTCTCCAGCCGCAAGGAAATGGATGCCGCGCTCGCCAAGCTGCGCGGGCGATCCCGGGCCAAGCGCACGATGTGGAGCCGCCGGGCGCAGGAATATCAGGCCAAGATCGCATCGGGCGATCCCGGCTCGATCGCCGAGGTCGTACGTGATCTCTATCGCAATGTCGGCCAGCCCGAACAATCCTACAGCGAGCGGCAAATCTATCAGGCAGCGCTGGACCGTTTTGTTCGTGAATTCGCCGCGGTCGAGCGAATCGACGAAACGACGGCGACGCAGCGGATCGAGCAGTTGCTGACCGCCTAAGCCGGCGGGCCAGTCCAGGAGATAGCGGAGCGGAGTGATCGCAAGACGCGCGGCGCAAAATATTGCGCAGTTGCGCGGTGCTCGGAGAGTGTGGGCGGTTGCCGCGATTCACGGTGCGGCGCCACAGCTCTGTCTGCTCCATGATCAGATCAGCGAACGTTTTCAGGATGGTGATCGGGTCGTCTATCTAGGCAATTACATGGGGCACGGCGCCGCGCTAAAGGCGACCATCGACGAATTGCTCGATTTTCGCCGGCGTGTTCTTGCCCGCCGCGATGGCTTCGCCTGTGACGTGATTTTCTTGCGCGGCGCTCAGGAAGAAATGCTGCAAAAGCTGCTGCAGCTGCAATTTGCCCCCAATCCCGGGGAAGTCCTGGCGTGGATGGTCAAAGCCGGAGTCGAGCCGACCGTGCAGGCTTATGGCGGCGATCTGCGGCAGGGCATGGCGGCAACGCGCGATGGGCCGGTGACGATTACCCGCTGGACGAGCTCACTGCGCCGTGCAATCAACGGCGCCCCCGGTCACACAAAACTGCTGTCGTCGTTGCGCCATGCCGCCTTCACCAAAGAGGGCGGCGTGTTGTTCGTCCATGCCGCAATCGCGCCATTGCAGCGGCTCACCACCCAAGGCGACGCCTTCTGGTGGGGTCAGTCTGACATCCTCGGTCTAACCGCGCCCTTTGACGGGTTCAGCCGCGTCGTCAGGGGATTTGATCGCGAGCAGCGTGGGCTCGTGGAATGCGAATTCGCGGTCTCGCTTGATGGCGGCGCGGGGCGCGGCGGCCGCTTGCTGGCCGCCTGCTTTTCGCCGGATGGCAGCGTCCTCGACCGGGTCGAAGCGTGAGGCGAGCAATCACTTGGTGTGAGCAGAGGGGCGGGTTGTGATGCGCCCCCCAATAGAGCCCGCGTGCGCGGCTTCATCCTTGAACTGGGTGACAGCGATATGGAACGAGCAGATGGCCGGCGGGGCGGTCGGCTGGCGGTACGTTCAGACCGCGGTATAGCCGCCATCGACGAGCAGGTCGCTACCCGTCACAAAACTGGCGTCGCTGCTGGCGAGGAATACCGCCGCCGCGGCGATCTCGGATGGCTGGCCAAGCCGCCCGAGCAGATGCTTGGGGGCCATCACCTGGCGGGCGGCCTCAAAGCTGCCATAGCGGCGGGTGAGCCGCTCGGTCTCGACCGCACCCGGCGATAGCGAATTGACGCGGATATTTTGCTCAGCGTGGTCGATCGCCATGACTTTGGCCAGCTGGATCAGCGCGCCTTTGGTCGCGCAGTAGGCGGCACGCCCCGCACTGCCGACCCTTCCCAATTGCGAGGCGATCAGGATGATCGACCCGCCGCCGCCTGCGATCATCAACGGCAGCGCCGCGCGGCACAACAGGAAGGCGCCGGTCAAATTGACCGCGACGACCCGCTCCCACTCGGCCAGATCGGTTTCGACGACGGTGCCGCCCGCATCGTGGGGGGCAGCGCCGCTGACCAGGATGTCGAGCCGGCCAAAGGCGTCGCGAACGGCCGCCACCGCTGCCGTTGCATCGCGCTCGCCGGCGACATCGCAGCGCTGGGCCGCGGCGCGGCCGCCGGTCGTGGTGATCAGGCGCGCCGTCTCCGCCGCACCGGTCTCGTCGATGTCGCTACACATGACCGCGGCCCCCGCCTCGGCGAACGCCACCGAGATCGCGCGGCCAATCCCGCCCGCAGCACCACTGACCAGCGCCGCTTTGCCGCCGAGTTTCATTCGCCGATGCTCCCGATCTTTACTGCGTCACGACGTCACAATCGCTCATCGAGCTTTCGGTCCGCAGGGTCAGATGACCTGTTCGGTGCGCGGATCGATCAGGTGCATCCTGTTAAGATCGGCGACCAGTGACATCGGCTCGCCAACGGTGCTGGCGGCCGAGGGTTCGACGCGGCCGCAAACCTCGATGCCTTCGACGTTGAAATAGACCATCGTCTCCATGCCCATTGGCTCGACGACATCGAGCGGCACGGAAAACGGCACCGCCCCGGGCGGGGCGTCGCCGCGCGGCTCGGTGATGTGCTCGGGACGCAGGCCGAACAGCAGTTCGCTGCCGATGTACGGGCGGTAACGCGTCGCCAGCGAGCCCGGGATCGGGAATGACAGCCCGTCGGAAAGCCGAACCGTCAACCCGCTGCCGTTTTGGACGAGACCGCAGGGCAGCAGGTTCATTGTCGGCGAGCCGATGAACCCGGCGACAAACCGGGTTTTCGGATGGTGATAGACCTCGTACGGCGTCCCGATCTGATCGATCCGTCCGGCGTTCATGATCACGACCCGATCAGCCAAAGTCATCGCCTCGACCTGATCGTGGGTGACGTAAACCGTCGTCGTGGTGACCTTCTGGTGGACTTTTTTGATCTCGGTGCGCATCTGGACGCGCAATTTGGCATCGAGGTTCGACAACGGCTCGTCAAACAAAAACACCTTGGGATTGCGCACGATGGCGCGGCCCATGGCCACCCGTTGGCGTTGGCCGCCCGACAGCTGCTTTGGTCGCCGGTCGAGCAGGTCGGTGATATCGAGGATCCTCGCTGCTGCCTCAACCCGCTCTTTGATATCGGTTTTCGGAAACCTTTTCAGCCGCAGGCCAAACGACATGTTTTCGAACACCGTCATATGCGGATAAAGCGCGTAGTTTTGAAAGACCATCGCGATATCACGATCCTTGGGCGGAACCTCGTTGACCAGTTGGTCGCCGATATAGATTTCCCCCGAAGTCGCCTCCTCGAGGCCGGCGATCATGCGCAGCGTCGTGGTTTTGCCGCATCCGGAGGGACCGACGAGGACGATGAATTCGCGGTCGGCGATATCCAGGTCAATTCCCTGAACCGCCGGGGTCTTGTCAAACATCTTGATAATATTGCGGAGCGCAACCTGCGCCATCTTGCCGTCCTTCCCGTTCGCCTCTTGTGCTTCCGATCGACTGAGAATGCAGGAATCGATCGCAAATGTATAGAAGTGCCGTGATGCGGCCGCGACCACCATCGCCTCCGGCCATCGACCTCGGCAGCGCTCCATGAGCTCGCGACCGCACCGGCATCGCTCGGCGATTCTCGGCCGCCGGCTATTGACCCTCGCCTTGCGGCTCGCGCGTCTCGATCGACACGTCGCCGGCCGTGGGGCTGAAGATCCCGGCATCGTCGGGCTGCGAACCGCGATGACGCTCGAGTTCATGCGCATAGCGGCGCAGGGCGTAGGCTTCGCTAAGATAGCCGATAACCCGGCGCCCCTCGGGGTTGTCGATGACCGGCAGAGTCTCTTGCCGGGCGTCGCTGAAGCGGTTGAGCGCGGTCCGCAGATCGTCGCCGGGGAGCAGATAGGCTGCCGACGCCGCAAACAGCTCGCCGACCGTCTTGGGGTCGTCCTTGCCGGCGGCGCCATGGGTCTCGGCCGGATCAACGATGCCCGAAAGCCGCCCGTCGCTGTCAACCACAAAAACCTGCTTGGTGCTGCCCGCCGGATAGCGCTGATGCAGTTCATCAACCGACAGATCGGCCGAGATCACCGCCGGGTCGCGGCGCATCATCGGGCCGATCAACAGTTCGTTGATCCAGCCGACATCCTCGGGGCTGCGGATCGTCAGGCCGCGCAAATGGAACCGCCAGGTCGCAAACGAATAGCCAAACCAGTGCCGTACCGCGATCGCGGCGGTGACGACCCCGACCATGACCCCGATCGTCGCGGAAAAATCACCGGTCGTCTCCAGCACCAGCATGATCATCGTCATCGGCGCACCGACGATCGCGGCAGCCACCGCCCCCATGCCGACGAGCGCGTATATCAGGGGATCGGCCGACAGATGGGGCGCGAACTGGACCAGAAGGCCGCCGCACAAACTGCCGAACAAGGCGCCGAGAAACAGCGAGGAACTGAACAAGCCGCCGCGAAAGCCGGAGCCGATCGAAATCGCCGAGCCGATGATCTTGGCGACGACCAGCCCGGCCAGAAACGTCAGATCAAACCCGCCATGGAGGTCTTCGAGAATGCCGCCATGGCCGCTGCCGAGCACCTGCGGAAACGGCACCGCCAGCAATCCGAGGATCAGGCCGCCGAGCGCCGGCCGCGCCCAGCGCGGCACCGCCTGCGCGCGGAACAGGCGCTCGGTCGAGGTGACCCCTTTCATCGTCGCGATGCCGAGCCCGGCCGATGCCAGCCCCATCGCAAAAAACGCCAGGTAATCCGCCGGTGTCAGACCGGTATCGTGCCATACGACAAAGATCGGATTTGAGGCGAAGAGCGCGCGCACCACCAGCACGGCGGTCAGCGCAGAAATGCCGACCGGCGCCAAAGCCTGCAGCGTATAGCTGCCGATGATCAGCTCGAAGGCATAAAAGGCGCCTGTCAGAGGCGCATTGAATGCGGCGGCGATCGCGCCGGCAGCACCGCAGCCGACCAGCAGGCGCACATCGTCGCGCCGCAAGCCGATGCTGCGGCCGAGGCGCGAGGCCATCGCCGCACCAAACTGGGTGTAGGCAGCTTCGAGCCCGACCGAGGCGCCAAAGCCGCCCGAGAGGATCGTCACCCAAACGAGACCGATACTGTCGCCGAGCGACATTCGGCCGCCGAACAGCGCGTTGGCTTCGATCGCATCGACAACTTCCCGCGGACGCCACCGCCGCAGAATCGTCGCGGAGAGCCCGACCAACAGACCGCCGAGGATCGGGACCAGAACGACCCGCGGCGGCACGATCCCGGTGATCTCGCTCAGATGCGAGCCGAACGGCACACCGAATGCCAGCTTTCGAACGCCAGCCAGCATCAGATTTATCAGCACGACGCCGATCCCGGCGGCGATGCCAGTCGCCAGGGCCAGGACGAGCAAAAACAGCTCGCTGTCGCGCAGCCGCGCCTCGCGGCGCGTGCCGGCGGCCGCGAGGTCGGTTTCCCTTCTCCCGGCGTCCGATGCGATCTCGGCCACGCGCCTGCGCATAGGCCGATTGGTCGCGGCTGGCAAGTAGGAGCTTGCCCTGGCGCCGGCGGCCGAAATCCACGCACGCGTCCGGCGCAACAACAGGGTTCGCTTAGTGGCGCGAGAAATAGACGCGATAAAGCTGGTCGCGAAACGGCGCGCTCGTTTCGATCGCGGACTGGAAATCGGTTTTGCCAAGCACGAAGGCGTCGAGCGGCTCGGTCGCAAGCACGGTGGCGTTGCGCGGCTCGCCGCTGATCAGTGCGACCTCGCCAAAAAAATCGCCGCGCCCGAGCCGCGCCACCTCATGATCCGCCCTGACCACATCGACTTCACCATCGGAGATCAGAAAGAACTCTTCGCCCGGCTCGCCCTCGCGAATAATGGTTTCGCCGGCGGCGTATTGGCGCTTTTTCATCTTTTCGGCAACGTCGGTCAGCTGGGTCGGGGTCAGCGTCCGGAACAGATCGATCGCGCGCAGGAACTCACAGATGCGCATCGCATCATGCAGCACAACGTCCGACACGATCCGGCCATCCACCATATGGACGAGGCGGTCGGCGGATTCGATGATGCGATAATCATGGGTCACCATGATGATCGCCGCGTCGTGCTCGATCGTCATTGCCTTGAAGAGATCGATCACCTTTCTGGTCGAATCGCGATCGAGTGCCGCTGTCGGTTCGTCGGCGAGAACCAGGCGTGGACCGTTGACCAGGGCGCGCGCGATTGCCACCCGCTGACGCTCGCCGCCCGATAAGTGCCGCGGCTTGTAGTCGATGCGGTGGCCAAGGCCGAGACGCTCAAGGATCTCGCTGCCGCGCCGGCGCATCTGGTCAGGCCTTTGGTGGCCGAGCTGCATCGCCATCTTGACGTTTTCGTATGCGCTCAATGCGTCAAACAGATTATGCATCTGAAACACAAAGCCGATCTCGCGCCGGATCTCGACGAGACCATGCGGCGAGAGCCGTGACAGATCGCGGCCGAGGACCTCGATGCGGCCCTGCTGCACCGAGCGCAAGGCGCCGATCAAGGTCAGCAGCGTCGTCTTGCCGGCGCCCGACGGACCGGTCATCACCACCAGATCGCCCGGCGGCACCTCGATCCGGTTGTCAAACAGCACCTGGTTGCGTGCCGCACCCTCACCGTAAAAATGGTTGAGCCCGTCGACCGTCACCACCGGTTCCGTAGTGGCGGCGGCAACCGGCGCTGCGGCCGGTGCCGACGGTTCGGCAATCATCGCACCCATCAGAACACCGCCGCCGGATCCGCCCGGATGACTCGGCCAACCGCGATGACCGCGGACAACAGGCACATGCCGAGGGTGAGGCCAAGGCTGATAAAGGTGATGCCCGGGCTCATCCGCATCGGCAACAGCGCGATATACCCGATCAGGCGATAAAGACCGAGGCTTAGCAGCCAAGCGGGAATCCATCCGGCGGCCGCGTTCAGCGCTGCTTGCTCCAACACCACCCGCATCAGGTAACCCGTCGGGTAGCCGATCGCCTTCAATGTCGCATATTGCGGCAATTGGTCGGACACCTCGGTAAAGGTGATCTGATAGGAGATCAGCATGCCGACAACAAAGCCGACGATCGTGCCGATCGCAAAGATCGGTCCGGCCGAAGAGACGTCGGCCTGGAATGCCCGCTCGAACGCAATCAACCGGTCCTTGGTCATCACCGCGATGTCGGTCGGCAGCGCCTTTCGCAGCGCTTTCAAGACGGTATTCGGATCGGCCCCGCTTGCCAGCTTGATGACGCCGAGCGCGATGCCGGGCGGATTGCCCGCCGCACCATGCATCAGGCTAGCGAATGTGGCGGGGCTCATCATCACGGTGCCATCGCTGACAAAATCCGGACCGAGGGCGAATTGGCCGACGATTTCGACCTTGACTCCGTTGATTTCAGACTGTCTCGCGTCCTGGTCCATACCGAGGAAGCGGCGGGCGCGACGATCAGTCAGAACGGCGCCGGGCGTCTGCAGCTGAGCGCTCCCGGCATTGACGTCGGGCAGCGTAAACACCGGTGTCTTGGGATCAAAGGCAAAACCACGGACCAGGTATGACTTGCCGTCGCGCGGGCTTTTCCAGAAGAGATCGTACCAGTCGGCATAAAGCGGCGCGGCGCTTGCCACCCCAGGGACCGCCCTTGCTGTCGCCAATAGGCTGATCGGCAGCGGATCCTGGGTCGCAAACTGGTATTTATGCACGCTCTGCAAAAAAATATCGCCGTCGAGTGCGCGCAACACTTGCAGCGAGGCGTTGAAAAAAGCGTTCTCGAACCCGAGCTGGGCGAGCATCAGCAACACCGCAAAACCGATCCCGGCACTTGACCGCGCCAGCCGCCACCTGTTCGCGGTGATCGTGCGCCAAGCGAGAGGGACCGGGTGGGCTCGGGTGCGCCCGGCGAGGGGAAAGGCAACTGCCACGCGGCCGCTCCCTCTCAGAACACGTCCGCCGGATCGGCGCGCCGCAGCCCGCCCACCGCCAGCAGCGCCGAGATCGCGGCCATGACCAGCGCGGCGGCGAACACCTCGGCGATATGGCTGACCGATAAAGTTACCGGCAGCAGCGTCTTTTCCCTGATCTCGTCATAAAGCAGTGCCGCCGCAGCCAAGGCCGGTGCAAAACCGGCGATCGCGATCAGCAACGACATTACAGCAACGGTGCCGGCGAGCGCGCTGTCGCCATAGCCGATCGCTTTCAGCGTGGCAAATTGCGGCAGCTGCCGGCTCACCTGGGTCGAGACGATCTGATAGACCACCATGATCCCGACCACGATCGAAATCAGCAAACCCGAACCAAAGATCAGCCCGACCGAGGTGCGCGTCGTCCAATAGGACGTCTCGCGCCTGGCGAGTACCGCGCGGCTGAACAGCTGCGTGTCGGGACCGGTCAGTTTCTGCAGATCAGCGGCGGCGCGGACGGGGTCGACGCCGGGCTTGAGCCGGATCGCACCGAGATTGACCATCGCCAGCCCGCGATGCGGGAGCAGACGGGCGAAATTCGCTTCGCTGAAGAGAGCGACGCCAAGCCCCATAAAGCCGGTGCCAAGCACGTACTGCCCCGCGATCGTCTCCTTGCGATCGTCGATATCGACGACGCGCCCGGCCTCGATCGGTCCGAACATCGGCCGCGTTGCGCTGTCGACGAGGATCGTGTCCGGGCGCATCAGTGCCGCTCGGTGATTGATTATCGACGGCGGTGTCAGGACATCGCTCCCAGGGTCAAAGCTGATCACAAAAAGATCGGGCCAAACATCACCGACACCGCTCTTCCATTTCACGACGCCAAAATAGAGCGGCGTCGCCTGGGCGACATCGGGCGAACTGCGGGCGGCGGCGAGCCGGCTCGCTGGAAAAGCGCCCGGCTGAGCCTGGTATTCATATTGGTTTGAAACAAGCAGCAGGTCGAACCGCATGTGGTCATAGAGCAGCATCCCTCCCTGCGGCACCGCAAAAAACAGCCCGAGCTGGATAAAGACCAGCAGGATCGCCATGAAGATTCCGGCAAGCGCCAGCCCCGTTCGCCCCTTGTCGTCGGTCAGGATCCGCCAGGCAAGTGCGGTCACGCCGATCCGATCCGTCGATTTTGACGCGGCTGCCGCATCCAAAGGATCGTCTCCGGATCAGTCATCGTCAGCCCGGCTTTAATTTCAGGTCTCAGCCGAAGTCTCCACCCCCGCCCCCAGCGGCACACGATAATTGCCGATCACCGCTGCCGAAGGCCAAGCAAATTTATCCGAACATTCGAACGATATCGACAGCACGTCGCGCCGGCACCGATATATACGCGTTTTGTGGATGTCGGGTGAGCGAGGCGGGTGGCAATCGATGGTTTCATAGGAGCTTTGCGGGAACTCTGGTCGAAGATCGCGACGTTCCCGGCTTGTCCTCGATTGCGGCGTGATCTCTGATCGGCGAGGTTGGGTGATGAAGCTTTTCCTACGCCTTTCGCCAGACGGTGACGAACTGGCGCAACCAGCCGACCAGCATCGGCTGGCGCTCGGCTTCGAGGCCTGGGACAAAACCCTCGCCGAGGCCGCGGGGCATCCCACTTACACGGCCGCACGCGATTGGAGCGGGTCGCGCTTGGGGCGGCGATTGCTTGCGGCGATCTTTGGCAATTCCCCGTTTCTGAGCGGAATTGCGACCAGGGAGTGGCAGTTTCTGACCCGCCTCGTCGAGGGCGGAGCCAATCCGCTGTTCGAGGAGATCGCGGCCGAGGTCGAAGACCCCGCCGATCACCATGAAGACGTGGCGGCGCTGATGCAGCGATTGCGAATCGCCAAACGCCGGGTGGCACTCCTGGCCGCCGTCACCGAACTCACCAACGCGTGGTCGCTCGAACAGCAGACCGAGGCTTTGAGCCGCTTTGCCGCGGCGTCGATCGGGGCGGCCCTCCGCCACCTGTTGCGGGAAGGTGCCGCCAAGCACCTGACCACCCTCGCCGATCCTGCCGATCCGGAGCATGGCAGCGGCCTCGTCGTGCTCGGCATGGGCAAGCTCGGCGGCGGTGAGCTCAATTACTCGAGCGATATCGACCTGATCCTGTTTTTTGATCCGGCCAGGCCGGGGGTCGCCGCGCGGGACGGGTTGCAGCCGTTTTACAACCGTCTGGCGCGCGACCTGGTGCGCATCCTCGAAGAGCGCACCGGCGAGGGTTATGTGTTCCGCGCCGATCTACGGCTGCGGCCCGA